>Ga0302324_100004199_pt1 | contig 32022 bp, 39 predicted proteins | sample Palsa_T0_1_FD_201949 | JGI IMG/M metagenome (GOLD analysis project Ga0302324, IMG submission 201949) | Peat permafrost microbial communities from Stordalen Mire near Abisko, Sweden - Palsa_T0_1 | ecosystem: Environmental > Terrestrial > Soil > Palsa > Peat permafrost | place: Sweden: Abisko... | reverse complement strand
TCGCTCGAGTTCGTCTCCTACGAGCTCGGCACGCCCAAGTACGACGTCGAGGAATGCCATCAGCGCGGCATGACCTACGCCGCACCGCTGAAGGTCAAAATCCAGCTCGTCATCTGGGACGTCGAGAACGGCCGCCGCTCGATCAAGAACGTCAAGGAGCAGGAAGTTTACTTCGGCGAAATCCCGCTGATGACCGGCAACGGCACCTTCATGGTCAACGGCACCGAGCGGGTCATCGTCTCGCAGCTGCATCGATCGCCCGGCGTGTTCTTCGAGCATGACAAGGGCCGCACGCACTCGACCGGCAAGCTGCTCTACTCGGCCCGCATCATTCCGTATCGCGGCAGCTGGATCGATTTCGAATTCGACCCGCGCGACGTGCTCTACGTGCGCATCGATCGCCGCCGCAAGTTTCCGGCGACCGTGCTGCTGCGCGCGCTCGGGATGACCACCGAAGACCTGCTGAATTACTACTACCGCAAGGACGTTATCGTCCTCGACAGCAAGCAGTACACCAAGCAGTTCGTGGCCGACCATCTGCTCGGTTCGCGCGTCAGCCGCGACGTCAAGGATCCCAAGTCGGGCGAATTGATCGCGCGCGAGGGCCGCAAGTTCAACAAGGCCATCGTCCGTGCGATGGAACAGGCGAAGATAAGCGAAGTGCCGATTGCGCTCGACGAAATAGTCGGCCGCGTCTCGGCCCATGACATCGTCGATTCCACCACCGGCGAAGTGCTCATCGGGACCAACGAGGATCTCACCGAAGAAGCACTCGAAAAGCTCAAGGCGCATGGCGTCAAGAAAATCGAAGTGCTCTACACCGAGGATGCCCCCGGCGGCGGCCCGCTGCGCCTCACCCTGGCCCAGGACAAGCTCGGTACTCCGGAAGAGGCAGTCATCGAAATTTACCGGCGCCTGCGCCCCGGCGATCCGCCGACCCAGGAAACGGCGACTACCTTCTTCAACAACCTGTTCTTCAATGCCGAGCGCTACGATCTCTCGAAAGTCGGACGGCTGAAGCTCAACCATAAGCTCAAGATTGACGTGCCGCTCGAGCAGGGCACGCTGCGCCGCGAAGACATCCTCGAAGTCGTCCGCTACCTGATGGACCTCAAGAACGGCAACGGCCAGGTGGACGATATCGACCATCTGGGCAATCGCCGCGTGCGTGCCGTCGGCGAGCTGGTCGAGAACCAGTTCCGCATCGGACTGGTCCGCATGGAGCGTGCAATCAAGGAACGGATGAGCCTGCAGGATATCGAAACCCTGATGCCGCAGGAGCTGGTGAACTACAAGCCGGCGTCCGCCGTCATCAAGGAGTTCTTCGGATCGTCGCAGCTGTCGCAGTTCATGGATCAGACCAATCCGCTGAGCGAAATCGCGCATAAGCGGCGCCTCTCGGCGCTCGGACCCGGCGGCCTGACCCGCGAGCGCGCGGGCTTCGAAGTCCGCGACGTTCATCCCACTCACTACGGACGCGTATGCCCGATCGAGACGCCCGAGGGTCCGAATATCGGTCTCATCGCGGCGCTCTCCACTTATGCGCGCGTCAACGAATACGGCTTTATCGAGACGCCGTATCGCGAAGTCGAAAACAATCGCGTCACCGATCGAATCGTCTATCTGTCGGCGCTGGACGAGGAAGACAAGGTAATCGCGCAGGCCAACGCGCAGCTCGACACGCACGGCCGCTTCACCGCCGACCTCGTGTCAGCGCGTATCGGCGGCGAGTCCACCGTCGTCCGCGCCGAAGACGTCCAGTACATGGACGTGTCGCCCAACCAGCTCGTGTCGGTCGCCGCCTCATTGATACCGTTCCTCGAGAACGACGACGCCAACCGCGCGCTGATGGGATCCAACATGCAGCGTCAGGCCGTTCCCCTGCTGAAACCCGACGCGCCGCTGGTCGGCACGGGGCTTGAGGGAACAGTGGGCCGCGACTCGGGCGTTACCGTGGTCGGCAAGCGCGACGGGATCGTCGAAAGCGTCGATGCGGAGCGAATCGTCGTTCGCGCCGACAAACAAACGAAAGACCTTCGCGATGCGGGCGTCGACATCTACAATCTCATCAAGTACCAGCGCTCGAATCAGAATACCTGCATCAACCAGCGCCCGATTGTGGTCAAGGGCGAGCGCGTGAAGTCCGGCGACGTGCTGGCCGACGGCCCGTCCACTGACATGGGCGAGCTCGCGCTCGGCCGCAACGTGCTGGTCGCCTTCATGCCGTGGGGTGGGTACAACTTCGAGGATTCGATCCTCATCTCCGAACGCGTGGTCAAGGAAGACCTGTTCACCTCGGTGCATATCGAAGAGTTCGAATGCATCGCGCGCGACACCAAGCTCGGACCCGAGGAAATCACCCGCGACATTCCCAACGTCGGCGAAGAGGCGCTCAAGGACCTCGACCAGAGCGGCATCATCCGGATTGGCGCCGAAGTCCGTCCGGGCGACATCCTCGTCGGCAAGATCACGCCGAAGGGCGAGACCCAGCTTTCTCCCGAAGAGAAGCTGCTGCGCGCGATTTTCGGCGAGAAGGCCGGCGAGGTGCGTGACACCAGTCTGCGCGTGCCGCCCGGGGTCGAAGGCACCGTCATCGACGGGCGCGTGTTCTCGCGCCGCGGCGTCTCCAAGGACGAACGCACGCAGGAAATCGAAGTGCTCGAGGCCGAGCGCCTCAAGCAGGACGAAGCCGAGGAAGTGCGAATCATCCGGCAGGAAACGCTGCGCAAGCTCAAGAAGTCGCTGGCCGGCAAGAAGCTGGCGGGACGCGTGATGTCCGACGAACGCAAGGAGTTGCTCAAAAAGGGCGACACTATCAGTGCCGAAGAACTCGAAGATCTGGCGCCGACCTTGTGGGGCCAGGTCCGGGTCGAGAACGAATCGTCGCAGGAAGAGGCCGAGAACGCGATCGTCGCGATGAACGCGAACGTCGAGGCCGTGCAGAGCCATTACGGAGCCAAGGTCGAGCGCCTGAAGGCGGGCGACGAGCTCGCGCCGGGCGTGATCAAGATGATCAAGGTGTTCGTCGCCATCAAACGCCGGCTCCAGGTCGGCGACAAGATGGCCGGACGCCACGGCAACAAGGGCGTCCTTTCGCGCATCCTGCCCGAAGAGGACATGCCGAGCCTGCACGATGGCACCCCGGTCGATATCGTGCTCAATCCGCTCGGCGTGCCGTCGCGAATGAACGTCGGCCAGATTCTGGAGACGCATCTCGGATGGGCCGCGCGCGAGCTTGGACATAAGATAGAGGAAGACCTGCGCAATGGTGTGAGCGCCGCACAGCTCAAGAAGCGGCTCAAGGAAATCTACCCCGAGAAGGAAAGCCACGACTTTATCGACGAGCTGGCCGAGCCCGATATCTACAAGCTCGCGGCCAAGGCGCTGGCTGGAGTCCATGTCGCGTCGCCCGTATTCGACGGCGCCCGCGAAGAGGAGATTTTCCAGTTGCTCAAGCGCGCCGACCTGCCCGAGACCGGACAGGCGCAGCTCCACGACGGCCGCACCGGATTGCCGTTCGAGCAGCCAGTGACGGTCGGCGTCATGTACATGATGAAGCTGCATCATCTGGTCGAGGACAAGATTCACGCGCGGTCGACTGGTCCCTACAGCCTGGTTACCCAGCAGCCGCTCGGCGGCAAGGCCCAGTTCGGCGGCCAGCGCCTCGGAGAAATGGAAGTGTGGGCGCTCGAGGCTTACGGCGCGGCGTACACATTGCAGGAAATGCTCACGGTTAAATCAGACGACGTGGCGGGACGAACGCGAATGTACGAAGCGATCGTCAAGGGCGAGAACACGCTCGAGCCCGGACTGCCCGAATCGTTCAACGTTATGGTCAAGGAGCTCCAATCGCTCTGCCTGAACATGGAGCTGCTCGAGCAGCCGCAAAGGGCTTAAGGACCAGGGAGTTATAACAGAGATGGAAGATCTCTTCGGCATTTTCGAGAAGCCCAAGAATCCACTGGCGTTCAACGCGATCCGCATTTCGATCGCGTCGCCGGAAATGATCCGCTCGTGGTCGCACGGCGAGGTCAAGAAGCCCGAAACGATCAACTACCGGACCTTCAAGCCGGAGCGTGACGGGCTGTTCTGCGCCAAGATTTTCGGGCCGACCAAGGACTACGAATGCAACTGCGGCAAGTACAAGCGCATGCGCCATCGCGGAGTCGTCTGCGAGAAGTGCGGGGTCGAGGTAATCCAGTCGAAGGTGCGGCGCGAGCGGATGGGTCATATCGACCTTGCCGCTCCGGTCGCGCACATCTGGTTCCTGCGATCGCTGCCATCGCGCATCGGCACGCTGCTCGACATGACGTTGAAGGAACTCGAAAAGGTTCTGTACTTCGAGTGCTACATCGTCACCGACGCCGGTGAGACGCCGCTGCAGTACAAGGAACTGCTGACCGAGCGCAAGTATCGCGAGGCGCGCGAGCAATACGGCGACGCCTTCAAGGCCGAGATGGGCGCCGAGGCGGTCCGATCGCTGCTGGGACAGCTCACGCTCGACAAGCTGGCGGAAGAACTGCGCGCCGAGATGAAGGCGACGGCCAGCGAGGCGCGCCGCAAGAAGGTTGCCAAGCGCCTGAAGGTCGTCAACGCGTTCCGCGACTCCGGCAACAAGCCCGAATGGATGATCCTCACGATACTGCCGGTCATTCCGCCCGACCTGCGTCCGCTGGTACCGCTGGACGGCGGCCGCTTCGCCACCTCGGACCTGAACGATCTGTATCGTCGCGTAATCAACCGCAACAACCGCTTGAAGCGGCTGATCGAGCTGAACGCTCCTGACATCATCATTCGCAACGAAAAGCGGATGCTGCAGGAGGCCGTCGATGCGCTGTTCGACAACGGACGGCGCGGCCGCGCGATCACCGGACCGTCCAAGCGTCCGCTGAAGTCGCTGTCCGACATGCTCAAGGGCAAGTCCGGCCGCTTCCGCCAGAACTTGCTCGGCAAGCGGGTGGACTACTCGGGCCGATCGGTTATCGTGGTCGGCCCCGAGCTGCGGCTCCATCAATGCGGTCTGCCGAAGAAGATGGCGCTCGAGCTGTTCAAGCCGTTCATCTACAACAAGCTCGAAGAGAAGGGCTACGTCACTACCATCAAGAGCGCAAAGAAGATGGTGGAAAAAGAAGGAAAGGACGTTTGGGATATTCTCGACGAGGTTATCCGCGAGCATCCGGTCCTGCTCAACCGCGCGCCGACCCTGCATCGACTTGGCATCCAGGCGTTCGAGCCGGTGTTGATCGAAGGCAAGGCGATTCAGCTTCATCCGCTGGTATGCGTCGCGTACAACGCGGACTTCGACGGCGATCAGATGGCGGTGCACGTGCCGCTGTCGATCGAAGCGCAGGTCGAGTCGCGCGCGCTGATGATGTCGACCAACAACATCCTGTCACCGGCGTCGGGCAAGCCCGTAATCGTGCCGACGCAGGACATGGTGCTGGGTCTGTACTACATGACGCGCGAGCGTCCGCTGGCGCGCGGCGAGGGCAAGAACTTCGCCAACGTCGAGGAAGTGCGAATCGCGTACGATCACGAAGAGATCGATCTGCACGCGAAGATCACGGTGCGGATGTCGCCGATCCTCGCGACCGGAATCGCGCCGGCCGAGCCCGAGGCCAACGGCAAGCCGCGCACCAAGAAGGAGCGCGCTGCGGCAGCGGCCGCGTTTGCTGCGGCGATGCCGCGGTACGAGCGGGTCACGACGACGGTCGGACGCGTGCTGCTCTATGAAATCGTGCCGCCCGAGATTCCGTTCACCGAGCTCAACAAGACGATGAAGAAAAAGGAGCTCGGCAACCTTATCGACATTGTCTATCGCCGTGCGGGCGACAAGGCGACGGTTATCTTCGCCGACCGCCTGAAGGACATCGGCTTCGAGTTTGCGACCAAGGCCGGAATCTCGATCTCGATCAAGGACATGACGATTCCGCCGCAGAAGGCCCATCTGCTCGAAGGCGCGCAGAAGCAGGTCAGCGAGATTCAGCAGCAGTACAACAACGGCGTAATCACCGACGGCGAGCGCTACAACAAGGTCGTCGACATCTGGGCCGAAGTGCAGGACCAGATAGGCAGCGCCGTTATCAAAGGGCTGTCGACGCAGGTCTTCGGCCGCAACGACAAGGGCGAGACCATCACGGGGCCGTCGTTCAATCCGATCTTCATCATGGCCGACTCGGGCGCCCGCGGTTCCGAGCAGCAGATTCGCCAGCTCGCAGGGCTGCGCGGCCTGATGGCGAAGCCGTCGGGTGAAATTATCGAGACTCCGATCACGGCGAACTTCCGCGAGGGTCTGACGGTTCTGCAGTACTTCATCTCGACTCACGGCGCGCGCAAGGGTCTGGCCGACACGGCGCTCAAGACGGCGAACTCGGGCTACCTGACCCGGCGGCTGGTTGACGTGGCGCAGGACTCGATAATCATCGAGGACGACTGCGGCACGCTCGACGGAATCGAGATGACGCCGCTGGTCGAAGGCGGTGAGATAATCGAGGGGCTGGGCGATCGCGTGCTCGGCCGGGTCGCGCTCGAAGACATCCGCGACGCGTTCACCAACGAAGTGCTGGTGCATGCCAACGAGATGATCGACGAGGACAAGGTAAAGAGAATCGAGGACGCCGGCGTCGAGCGAATCAAGATTCGATCGGTTCTGACGTGCCAGTCGCGCCAGGGCGTGTGCGTGAAGTGCTACGGACGCGACCTCGGCCGCGGGCATCTGGTCAATCTGGGCGAGTCGATCGGAATCATCGCGGCGCAGTCGATTGGCGAGCCGGGCACGCAGCTCACGATGCGTACGTTTCATATCGGCGGTACCGCCAGCCGGCGCGCGGAGCAGACCACGCTCGAAGTGCGCAACGAAGGCGTGATGCGCCTGCATGGCGTCAACACCGTGAAAAGCCGCGACGGCAACCTGGTCGTGATGACGCGGCATGGCGAGGTCGTAATCGCCGCGCAGGTCGCCGACGAAGGCGGCCGTATCCGCGAGCGCGAACGCGAGCGTTACCCGCTCGTGTACGGCGCCAAGCTGCGCAAGGCCGAGGGCGACAAGGTCAAGCCGGGCGAGCTTATCGCCGAATGGGATCCGTACACGACGCCGATCATCACTGAAGTCGGCGGCACGGTTAAGTACGGCGATATCATCGAAGGCAAGACGATGGAGGAGCGGGTCGATGAACGGACCGGCGCGCGATCCAACGTTATCGTCGAGTTCAAGGACCTCGACGTGCGCCCGCGTATCTCGATAAAAGATGCGTCGAACAAGACTGCCAAGCTGCCGAGCTCGAACAACGTCGCTCGCTACTTCCTGCCGGTCGGCGCGTACATCAACGTGCCCGAAGGCACGGCGGTAGAGCCGGGCGACGTGATCGCGAAGATTCCGCGCGAGACGACCAAGACCAAGGACATCACGGGCGGTCTGCCGCGGGTGGCGGAGCTGTTCGAAGCGCGCAAGCCGAAGGAGTTCGCGGTCATTTCCGAAATCGACGGACAGGTTTCGTTCGGCAAGGACACCAAGGGCAAGCGCAAGGTCGAAGTGACGCCGGAGATTGGCGAGAAGCGCGAGTACCTGATTCCGAAGGGCAAGCATATCGCGGTGCATGAGGGCGATATCGTGAAGGCGGGCGAGCCGCTGATGGAAGGTTCGTCGAATCCGCATGACATCCTGACGATTCTCGGCGAGAAGGCGCTGGCGAAATACCTGGTCGACGAAATCCAGGAGATCTACCGGCTGCAGGGCGTGCGCATCAACGACAAGCATATCGAAGTGATCGTGCGCCAGATGCTGCGCCGCGTGCGAATCAAGGAAGTCGGGGACACGCCGTTCCTGGTCGGCGACCAGGTCGAGAAGTGGCGCTTCGACGAGGAGAACGGACGCGTGCTGACGCGCGGCGGAGAGCCGGCGATTGCGGAGCCGCTGCTGCTCGGAATCACGAAGGCGTCGCTGTCCACCGAGAGTTTCATCTCGGCGGCGTCGTTCCAGGAAACGACGCGCGTGCTGACCGAGTCGGCGATTAACGGCAAAGTGGACCGGCTGGTCGGGCTCAAGGAAAACGTCATCATGGGCCGCCTGATACCGGCCGGCACCGGTATGAACTCGTACAACCAGATGGTGGTCAAGGTCGAAGGCACCTCAACCGAAGAGGATGTGGAAAAACCTGAGCTGGCGGCGGCTCCGGCACCCGGCGGAGATTGACACGGCGGGCGCGGTCCCGTACATAATTATGTTTCCCCCAAGGGCACATAAGTTGTCCTTGGGGGGTTTGTTTGAACACCGCGCCCCAGCGGGGGCAATCCGGCGAAAAACCGGGCCGGCCGCGAAGCCGGCGCCGAGCGGTCTTTGAGAAACGGGCGAGCGTCCAGCGGGACTGCTTCGCGAGCGCAAGTGAACGAGAGTACTTAGATTAGAGAAGATTTGAGAATAACGTGCCGACGATAAATCAATTGATCCGACAGGCGCGCGTGAAGAAACGCTTCAAGGTGAAGGCGCGCGCGCTCGAAGGCTCGCCGCAGAAACGCGGCGTATGCACGCAGGTGAAGACGACGACGCCGAAGAAGCCCAACTCGGCGCTGCGCAAGGTTGCGCGCGTGCGGTTGTCCAACGGGATCGAGGTGAACACCTACATCCCGGGCGTCGGCCACAACCTGCAGGAGCATTCGGTCGTTCTGATTCGCGGCGGTCGCGTGCGCGATCTGCCGGGCGTCCGCTATCACGTGATTCGCGGCACCCTGGATTCCATCGGCGTGCAGGAGCGGCGCAAGGGCCGTTCGAAGTACGGGTCGAAGAAACCCAAGTAGAGTTATATGTCTCGCAAAGGACAAATACGCGTCCGCGAAGTTCCGGCGGACCCCAAGTATCACGACCGCACTGTCGCGAAGTTCATGAACGTCGTGATGGAACGGGGCAAGAAGTCGCTGGCCGAGCAGATTTTTTACCATGCGCTGGATTTGGCCGCCGAGCGTTCGAAGGAAGACGGTCTGGTCGTCTTCAAGCGCGCGCTCGACAATGTCCGGCCGGCAGTCGAGGTCCGCTCACGGCGGGTCGGCGGCGCCAATTACCAGGTTCCGAGCGAGGTGCGGCCGGCACGGCGCAATTCGCTCGCGATGCGATGGCTGGTGGCGGCGGCGCGTTCGCGGGGCGAGAAGTCGATGGAAGAGCGGCTGGCCGCTGAAATCCTCGACGCGGCGGCCAATCGGGGCGGCGCGGTCAAGAAGCGCGAAGACACACATCGAATGGCGGATGCCAACAAGGCGTTCGCACACTACCGCTGGTAATTACCGAGTTTTTTTATGGCTCGTCAGACACCAATAGAACGGGTGCGCAATATCGGTATCATGGCCCACATCGATGCCGGCAAAACCACCACTACGGAGCGCGTGCTCTTCTACACCGGCATCAACTACAAGATCGGCGAGGTGCATGACGGCACCGCGACGATGGACTGGATGGTGCAGGAGCAGGAGCGCGGAATCACGATCACGTCGGCGGCGACCACGTGCTTCTGGCGCGACATGCGCATCAACATTATCGACACGCCGGGACACGTCGATTTCACAATTGAAGTCGAGCGCAGCCTGCGCGTCCTCGACGGCGCGGTCGCAGTCTTCTGCGCGGTCGGCGGGGTCGAGCCGCAGTCGGAGACGGTGTGGCGCCAGGCCGACAAGTATCGGGTGCCGCGCATTGCGTTCATCAACAAGATGGACCGCGTCGGCGCGGAGTTCGAGCGCGTCGTTCAGGAAATGCGCGACAAGCTCAAGGCCACGCCGCTGCTGTTGCATCTGCCGATTGGGGCCGAGGAAAAATTCACCGGTCTAATCGATCTGATTGATCAGAAGGCGCTCATCTGGGACGAAGATCGGCTCGGCGCCGAATATCGCGTCACCGAGATTCCCGCGGACCTCAAAGAGCAGGCCGCCGGCTATCGCGACAAGCTTATCGAGACGCTCGCCGATCACGACGAGCACATCATGGAGCTTTATCTCGAGGGCAAGGCGCCGGAGCCGGCCGCGATTCGCGCGGCGATTCGCGCCGCCACGCTCAAGATGGCGATCACGCCGGTCATTCTCGGATCCGCGTTCCGCAACAAGGGCGTGCAGCCGATGCTCGATGCGGTGGTCGAGTACCTGCCGTCACCGCTGGACCTGCCGCCGGTGGTCGGCAAGGTCGGCGACAAGATAGAAGAGCGGTGGCCGCGCGATGACGCGCCGTTCTCGGCGCTCGCGTTCAAGATAATGAACGACCAGCACATGGGCACGCTCACCTTCATCCGGGTTTATTCCGGCAAGCTGGAGAGCGGATCGTCGCTGCTCAATTCGACGCGCGGCAAGCGCGAGCGAATCGGCCGGATGCTCAAGATGCATGCGAACAAGCGCGAGGATATCACCGAGGTTTACGCCGGCGATATTTGCGCCGTCGGACTGCGCGATACGACCACGGGCGACACGCTTTGCGATCCGGCCGCGCCGATCGTGCTCGAGTCGATCGAATTCCCCGAGCCGGTCATCCAGATTGCAATCGAGCCCAAGACCAAGGCGGACCAGGAAAAACTCGGCGAGGCGCTGCAGAAACTCGCGAAGGAAGACCCGTCGTTCCGGGTCAGCGTGAACAAGGAAACTTCGCAGACGCTGATTGCTGGAATGGGCGAGCTGCATCTGGAAATTATCGTCGATCGGATGCTGCGCGAATTCAAAGTCGACGCGAACATCGGCAAGCCGCAGGTCGCGTACCGCGAAACCATCAAGCGCGTCTCGGAAGCCGAGGGCAAGCTGGTGCGGCAGAGCGGCGGTCACGGGCAGTTCGCGGTGGTCGAGCTTCGAATCGAGCCGATGCCCAAGGGCGGCGGCTTCGAATTCGAGGACGGCACCAAGGGCGGATCGATCTCGCGCAACTTCATTCCGGCGATCGAAGCCGGAATCAAGGAAGCGATGGAGAACGGCGTGGTCGCAGGGTATCCGATGGTCGACGTCAAGGCCGTGGTCATCGACGGCAAGGAACACGATGTGGACTCGTCGGAACTCGCGTTTAAAATCGCGGGATCGATGGCGTTCAAGGAAGCATGCGAAAAGGCCGAGCCGATTCTGCTCGAACCGATAATGGAGGTCGAGGTCGTCACGCCGCAGGAGTTCATGGGCGAGGTGATCGGCGACCTAAGCGGGCGGCGCGGCAAGATTCTCGACATGGAAAATCGCGCGGGCGCACAAGTCATCGAGGCTCGCGTGCCGCTGGCGATGATGTTCGGTTACGCGACGCGGGTGCGTTCGATGACGCAGGGCCGCGCGACTTACACGATGCAATTCGGCGCGTATGAACCCGTGCCAAAAAATATTTATGAAGAGTTGACGGCGCGCAACAGCGACGGAGAGGAAAAGAAGCGCGCATAACGACTCATGAGCAACGCGCTCAATCGGAGGTTACCGGAACATGGGAAAAGCAAAATTTGAACGGACCAAGCCGCACGCGAACGTCGGCACTATCGGTCATATCGATCACGGCAAAACTACTTTAACCGCGGCCATCACCAAGGTGCTTGCGTCGAAGAAGCTCGCCACCTTCACGGCGTTCGATCAGATCGACAAGGCGCCGGAAGAGAAAGAACGCGGCATCACGATTTCCATTGCGCACGTAGAGTACGAAACGATGAAGCGCCACTATGCGCACGTCGATTGCCCGGGACACGCCGACTACATCAAGAACATGATCACCGGCGCCGCGCAGATGGACGGTGCAATCCTGGTGGTCGGCGCCAACGACGGGCCGATGCCGCAGACGCGCGAGCATATCCTGCTCGCCTACCAGGTCGGCGTGCCGTCGATCGTGGTTTTCATGAACAAGGTTGACATGGTTGACGATCCCGAGCTGCTCGACCTGGTCGAGCTCGAAGTTCGCGACCTGCTGACCAAGTACAACTTCAAGGGCGATGACGTGCCCGTCATTCGCGGCAGCGCGCTCAACGCGCTCAACTGCGGATGCGGCAAGGCCGACTGCCCCAACTGCAAGCCGATTCTCGATCTGATGGACGCGGTCGACAACTACATCCCGCAGCCCAAGCGCGAGACCGAAAAGCCGTTCCTGATGCCGGTGGAAGACGTGTTCTCGATCTCCGGCCGCGGCACGGTAGTCACCGGCCGCGTCGAAAAGGGGAAGGTCAAGGTCGGCGAGGAAGTCGAAATAGTCGGCTTCAAGGATACGAGTAAGACCACGGTGACCGGTGTCGAGATGTTCCGCAAGCTGCTCGACGAGGGTCAGGCTGGCGACAACATCGGCGTGCTGCTGCGCGGTCTCAAGCGCGAAGACGTCGAGCGCGGGCAGGTGCTCGCGCAGCCCGGATCGATTACGCCGCATACCAACTTCGAAGCGTCGGCGTACATCCTGACCAAGGACGAAGGCGGACGGCATACACCGTTTTTCTCCGGCTATCGCCCACAGTTCTATTTCCGCACCACCGACGTCACGGGCGTGCTGACGCTGCCCGAGGGCACCGAGATGGTGATGCCGGGCGATAACATCAAGATACTTGGCGAGCTGATCACGCCGGTCGCGATGGACGAAGGCTTGCGCTTCGCTATCCGCGAGGGTGGCCGTACGGTCGGCGCCGGCGTAGTTTCGAAAATTCTGAAGTAACTGACGGCGAGAGATGGAGCGGAGCGCTTAACGAATCGGGCGCGGGCAAGTTTAGATGAACGACAAGATACGCATACGCCTCAAGGCGTACGACTACCGCCTGCTCGATCAGTCGGTTCGAGAAATCGTGGACACCATCCGGCGCACCGGCGGCCGGGTGGCGGGTCCGATTCCGTTGCCGACGCGGGTGGAGCGCTTCACCGTCAACCGATCGCCTCACGTTGACAAGAAGTCGCGTGAGCATTTTGAAATTCGTACCCATAAACGTCTGCTCGACGTCCTCGAGCCGACCCAGCAGACGATCGACGCGCTGGGCAAGCTCGACCTGGCTGCGGGCGTCGACGTCGAAATCAAGCTCGAGTAGGGCCGATGCTGACCGGATTGATTGGAAAGAAAATCGGGATGACCCAAATGACCGACGCCAATGGCCGCGTGCGCGCTGCTACGGTGCTGACGCTCGGCCCGTGCACCGTCTCGCAGGTCAAGACTGCGGCGACTGACGGCTACGAAGCCGTGCAGGTGACGTTCGGCAAGCGCAAGCTGAGCCGCGTGACGGGTGCGGTTCGGGGGCATTTCGCCAAGGCTAACATCGCGGCCGGCGTCAAGTCGGGCGAGTTCGAGCGCCGCGGCGAAGGCGAGCTCACGCTCGGACAGCCGATTGCGGCGTCCGACGTGTTCAAGGTCGGCGACCAGGTCGACGTGACCGGAATCTCGAAGGGACACGGCTACGCCGGCGTCATCAAGCGGCACCATTTCTCGGGCTTCCCCGGATCGCACGGCACGCACGAATATTTCCGGCACGGCGGATCGATCGGTAACCGTTCCTATCCCGGACGCGTGCGCAAAGGGATGAGAATGGCGGGACAGATGGGCAACGCGACCGCCTCGATTCTGAACCTCGAAGTGCTCGAGATACTGACCGACGACAACGCCGTGGTTATCTCGGGGGCAGTGCCAGGACCCGACGGCGCCTTGCTGGTGGTTCATCATGCGGCCCGCCCGCGGCGGCGCGCGAATGTGAAGGTGACAGTCAGTGCCTGAGCGAAAGGAAAAACAATCGCCGGTAAAGCTGCCGCTGTACTCGGCGGCGCACGAACGAGTCGGCGAGCTCGAAGTCGCAGGCAACGTCTTCGGGCGCGAGGGCGACGTCTCGCTGCTCCACGAAGCAGTCCGGATGCAGCTTGCTAATCGGCGCTCCGGCACGGCGTCCACCAAGACCAAGGGACTCATCTCGGGCGGCGGGCGCAAGCCATGGCGGCAGAAGGGTACGGGGCGCGCGCGCGCCGGCTCGACCCGGTCGCCAATCTGGCGTCACGGCGGAACGATCTTCGGGCCGCAGCCGCGCGACTACTCGTACAAGATGCCGAAAAAAGCGTGGCGTGCCGCGCTGTGCCTGGCGATTTCCGATCGCGCGAAGAACGGCAAACTGTTCATCGTCGAGTCGCTCGATTTGTCGGAGCCGAAAACCAGGGCGGCGAAGGCGGCGCTGGGCAAGCTCGGCGTCGAGCATGCGCTGATAGTCACGGGCGAGGCAGACGCCAAGTTTTTTCTGGCGGCGCGCAACCTCGCGGCGCATAAGGTGCTCGCGATTGAAGGGCTCAACGTTTACGACGTGCTCAACTACCGCGAACTCGTGATGACGACTCAGACTGCCAAGGCGATCGAAGCCCGATTTGCGGGAGAGGCGAAGGCCGCGTCCGGCGGGGAATCGTCTGCGGGAGAATCCAATGAGTAGTCCGGAGAGCATGATCCTCGCGCCCATCATTACCGAGAAGGGCACCATGGCAAGTGAAAAGGCCGGCCAGGTGCTGTTCCGCGTCCGTCCCGGCGCGAGCAAGGACAAGATTCGCGAGGCGGTCGAGCAGCTGTTTAAGGTGACCGTGGTGAAAGTTCGCACCTCGAACTTCATGGGCAAGGAACGGAAGAAAGGGGCAATCAAGGGCCGCCAGATGGACTGGAAGAAGGCCTACGTAACGCTGAAGGAAGGCGACAAGATCGAGTTCTTCGAAGGCCTGTAAGAGCCGCGACGGAATAGAGACTGAGAAAAGAAAATGGCAGTCATACAATTGAATCCGCGCACGCCCGGACAGCGCTTCATGCAGATAGCGGATTTCTCCGAGCTCACCAAGAAAGAGCCCGAGAAAACGCTACTGGTTCCGGTCAAGCGCACTGGCGGACGCAATAATCGAGGTCGAATGACCTCGCGTCATCGCGGCGGTGGCCATAAGCGCCGGCTTCGTCTAATTGATTTCAAGCGCAACCGTGACGGGATTCCGGCCGTGGTTGCCGCGCTCGAATACGATCCGAATCGTTCGGCCAATATCGCGCTGCTGCATTATGCGGACGGCGTGAAGACTTACATCCTTGCGCCCGACGGTCTCAAAGTCGGCGCCAAAGTTGAATCGGGCGAGAATGCTGACATCAAGCCGGGCAACGCCCTGATGCTCAGGAACATCCCGCTCGGCACCGTCGTGCACGCGATCGAGATGAAGCCTGGCGCGGGCGCCAAGCTCGCGCGCGGCGCGGGCGTGCAGGCGCAGTTGATGGCGAAAGAGGGCAAGATGGCCCTGCTCAAGTTGCCGTCGGGCGAGCAGCGGATGGTGCAGGCGGATTGCCGCGCGACGATAGGACAGGTCGGCAATCTCGATCACGAAAATATTTCTATCGGTAAGGCCGGGCGATCGCGATGGCTCGGCAAGCGCGGTCACGTGCGCGGAGTTGCCATGAACCCGGTTGACCATCCGCATGGCGGTGGCGAGGGCAAGTCGAAAGGTAACCATCCCCAGTCGCCGTGGGGCCAGCCCGCGAAGGGATACAAGACGCGCAAGAAGAAGCCGTCGGACAACCTGATTGTCAGCCGCAGGCCGCGCGGGAAGCATTAGAGAGTTATGGCCAGATCACTTAAAAAAGGTCCGTTCGTCGACGGGCATCTGCAGAAGAAGGTCACCGCCGCGTCGGGCTCGGGCGACAAGCGGATTATCAAGACCTGGTCGCGGCGCTCGATGATAACGCCGGACATGATAGCGCTGACCTTCGCCGTTCATAACGGCCACAAGTTCATTCCGGTGTATTGCACCGAGAACATGGTCGGGCACAAGCTCGGCGAGTTCGCGCCGACGCGGACCTTTCACGGCCACGCCGGCGATCGCAAGGGCGAAGTCAAGCAGTCCGCCGCGCCGGCCGCAGCGGCCAAGGCGTAAGCGGAGAGTTGTAAGAGTCATGGAATCCGTATCGCGAACCCGCTTCATCAGAATCTCGCCACGCAAGCTCAAGCTCGTGTGCGAGTTAATCGTGGACAAGAAAGTCGACCACGCTCTGTCGATTCTCGAATTCACGCCCAAGAAGGCAGCGCGGTTCGTCTCGAAGACGCTGCTGGCCGCGATTGCCAACGCGCGCGATCAGCAGAACGTGGACGAGGACAAGCTGTTCGTCAAACGCGCGACCGCCGACACCGGGCCGACCTGGAAGCGATCGCTGACGCGCGCGCATATGCATGCGACGCCGATCCATAAACGCACCAGCCATCTCACGGTAATCGTGGACGAGCGGGCGTCCTGAGGTCTCAGATGGGACAGAAAGTACATCCGCGCGGGTTTCGCCTCGGTATCATCGAGAGTTGGGACTCACGATGGTACGCGAGCCACGACTACGCGAAGCTGCTGCACGAGGATTTGAAGCTGCGCGAGTTCATCAAGAAGCGGCTCTACCACGCCGGTATCTCGCGAATCGAAATCGAGCGCATGGCCAACAAGGCCAAGATAAATATTTACACGGCGCGACCGGGAATCGTGATCGGCAAGAAGGGCGCGGAAATCGACAAGCTCAAGCTGGACATCCAGAAGCTGATGAAGGGGCGCGACTCTTTTATAAACATCCACGAGGTGCGCCGCCCCGACCTCGACCCGCAGCTCGTGGCCGAGAATATCGCGCTGCAGCTCGAGCGCCGCGTAGCCTTTCGCCGCGCGATGAAGGAAGCAGTCACGCGCGCGATGCGAATGGGCGCGCAGGGCGTCAAGGTGCATGTCGCGGGACGCCTCGGCGGCGCAGAAATCGCGCGCCAGGAATGGTACCGCGAGGGTCGAGTGCCGCTGCAGACGCTGCGCGCCGACGTGGCGTACGGATTTGCGGAGGCGCGCACGACCTACGGCCAGATTGGCGTGAAGGTCTGGATTTTCCGCGGCGAAGTTCTCACCCGCAAGGATGCGGACGCGAAACGCGCAGGAACGCCTGTGCAGGCGAATTGACGAAGTAAAATGCTCGCACCAAAGAAAGTTAAATGGCGCAAGATGATGAAGGGCCGCGTCCGCGGCGCCGAGTCGCGCGGCCTCACGCTCGCGTTTGGCGACTACGGCCTCAAGTCACTGGAGACTTGCCGGATCGACACGCGCGCTCTGGAAGCCGCCCGTATCGCGCTCACCCGCCATATCAAGCGCGGCGGCCGCGTCTGGATTCGCGTCTTCCCCGACAAGCCCTTCACCAAGAAGCCGGCCGAAACCCGCATGGGCAAGGGCAAGGGCTCACCCGAGGGATGGGTCGCCTGCGTCCGTCCCGGCAGAATTCTGTTCGAGATGGAAGGCGTCGATTACGCCACCGCCAAGGAAGCGATGCGGCTGGCGGCGCATAAGCTGCCGATCAAAACGATCATGATTCGCCGCGAGGAGGGCAGCAGTCTTGGAGCTTAGCGAACTGCGGCAGATGACCGCGGCCGACTTGCAGGTGAAAGAACGCGAGGCGCGCGAGGAAGTTTTCCGCCTGCGTCTGAAGCTGCGCACCAATCAGCTCGACAATCACGCCGGCTACCGTCGCGCGCGCCGCGAGCTGGCGCTCATTATGACTTTGCTCGGCGAGAAGGCGCGCGGCGAAAACGTAACCGAGAAGAAGGCAGGGTAATGCGCGAGCGAATTAAACGGCGCGAAGGCACGGTGGTCTCCGCCAAGATGACCAAGACCGTGGTGGTCAAGGTCGATCGCATGGTCGAGCATGCGCTCTACGGTAAACGCGTGCGCCGCAGTACCAGCTTCATGGCGCATGACGAGCGCGGCGAATGCAAGGAAGGCGATCGCGTGCAGATTATCGAGTCGCGTCCGCTCTCCAAGAACAAGCGCTGGCGCGTCAGCCGCGTTCTCAAAAAGGCTGCGGGGTAGGGCACGACGATGGTGCAGGTGCAAACAGTGCTGGATGTCGCCGACAACTCGGGCGCGCGCAAGGTCATGTGTATCAAGGTGCTCGGCGGCTCCAAGCGCCGGTATGCGTCGGTCGGTGACGTGATCGTGGTGGCGGTGAAGGAAGCGATACCCAATGCCAAAGTCAAAAAGGGCGATGTCTCACGCGCGGTGATCGTGCGCACGGCCAAGGAAATCAGCCGCAATGACGGCAGTTATATCCGCTTCGACGGCAACTCCGCAGTGCTGCTCGACAAGGATCACGAGCCCATTGGCACGCGTATCTTCGGTCCGGTTGCCAGAGAACTCCGTGCGAAGAAGTTTTTGAAAATAATATCGCTGGCGCCGGAGGTGCTGTGATGGCTTCGGCGAAGTACAAAATTAAAAAGAACGACACCGTGATGGTCGTCACCGGCCGCGACCGCGGCAAGACCGGCAAGGTCATGCGCGTGCTGCCCGAGCGCGGGCGCATCGTGATCGAGCGCCTCAATATCGTCAAGCGCCATAGCAAGCCGCGCGGCGCGCAGAGCCCCGGCGGAATCGTCGAGAAGGAAGCGCCGATCGACATCTCGAACGTCATGATCTTTTGCGATCATTGCAACGCCCCGGTCCGGGTCGGGTACAAGGACGCCGACGACGGCACCAAGACTCGCGTATGCCGGCGCTGCGGCGATGTTATAGGTAACGATTAATGGCCGACAAGAAGGAAAAGCCCGACAAGGCCGAGCAGGCGGCAAAGGCCGAGCAAACCGCGAAAGTTGACGCCGCGGCCAAGGCCAAGCGCGAAGGCAAGGCCCGCCAGGCGCAGCAGAAGCAGGCAGCCGAAGAGGCCAAGGCTTCCGCCGCGGCGCCGCTCCCGCCCGAGCCCAGGCTGCCCGCGCGTCTGCGCGTGCGCTTCGAGAATGAAATAGCGCCCGCCCTGATGCGCGAGCTCAAAATAGAGAACAAAATGCGCGTGCCGCGGCTTGAGAAGATCACGATTAACATGGCGCTGCAGGAAGCTCGCGACAACGTCAAGATTCTCGACTCGGCGCTCGAAGAACTGAAAGTAATCGCCGGCCAGAAGCCCGTGCTCACCCGGGCGCGCAAGGCGATTTCGAATTTCAAGCTGCGCCAGGGGATGCCCATAGGCGTGATGGTTACGCTGCGACGCGAAAAGATGTGGGAATTTTTCGATCGCCTGGTGAATATCTCGCTGCCGCGCGTGCGCGATTTCCGCGGCGTCAGCGACAAGGCCTTCGATGGCCGCGGCAATTACTCGCTCGGCCTCAAAGAGCACACGATTTTTCCCGAACTGAATCTCGACAAGGTCGAGAAGGTGAAGGGTTTGACGATTTCGATTACCACCACGGCGCGCAGCGACTTCGAGGGGCTGACCCTGCTGCGCGCGCTCGGGATGCCGATGCGCGGTGCGGCCGAGCGCGAGGCCGAGGCCGCCAAGGCGGCAGCATCGGCGCAGGCTCATGCGGCCGCCAAGGCCGCGGCGGCAGCGGCGGCTGCGCCGGCGCAGGGAGCATAAGGAAAATCTGAATGGCGAAAACGTGCCTGCGGGTTAAGGCGACCCGCAAACAAAAATTCAAGGTGCGCCAGTACAACCGCTGCCCGCTATGCGGCCGCGCGCGCGCGTACTATCGGCGTTTCAAGATGTGCCGGCTATGCCTGCGCAAGTACGCACTCGACGGCAAGTTGCCCGGCGTTATCAAGGCCAGCTGGTAAAGAGACGAATTATGTCGCAGACCGATCCGATTGCAGAACTGCTCACCCGAATCCGCAACGCGATGCGTGCGCGGTACAACGAACTCACGCTGCCCCATTCGCGGCTGCGCGAGGCGATATGCCGCGTGCTGATGGCCGAGGGGTTTCTCGCCGGCGTCGAAGTCGGCGGTGAAGTCCCGCAGAAAATGCTCGCGCTCAAACTGCGCTACTCACCAACGCGCGAGTCCGTCATCCGCGGCATCGACCGCGTCAGCAAGCCGAGCAACCGCCGCTACGCGGGTGCCGCGGAAATCGGCAAGGTGCGCGGCGCGATGGGCGTGCAAATCGTCTCGACGCCGCTCGGCGTGATGACCGGTCGCGAGGCGCGCCGGCGCAAAGTCGGCGGCGAAATTCTCTGCAGGGTCTGGTAATCAGCCATGTCGCGTGTTGGAAAACTACCGATTCATCTCGACAAGAGCATCAAGGCGAGCGTCGCCGACGGCATGCTCAAGGTCGAAGGCCCCAAGGGCAAGCTCGAGATAAGGCTTCATCCCGGCTTCACGGCCGAGATCAAGGACTCCGAGATAGTCGTCAAGCGCCCCGGCGATACCAGTGAGGATCGCGCGATTCACGGGCTGATGCGCAAGCTCATTGCCAACATGGTCGAGGGGGTAGGCAAGGGCTTTACGCGTGTGCTCGAAATCAATGGCGTCGGCTACCGCGCCGAGGCCAAGGGTCAGCAGGTGAATCTCACGCTCGGCTATTCGCATCCGATCGTCTACCAGCTCCCGCCGGGTGTCACCGCCAAGGTCGAAAAGCTGGTGACCGTCACGCTCGAGAGCGCCGACCGCCAGTTGCTCGGCACCGTCGCCGCGCAGATTCGCGAGCTCCGGCCGCCGGAGCCGTACAAGGGCAAGGGCATCAAGTACGCGACCGAGACCATTCGCCGCAAAGCGGGCAAGGCGGCGGCGGGATCTAGTTCATCGTAGACGTTGATTGGGAATAACACTCAGTTGGGCATAGAAGGTTAGTTGCGACAATGGCATTAGAGCGATCCGAAAAACGCAAGCTGCGCCAGGGACGCGTGCGACGCAAGGCGGTCGGCAACGACACCCGCCCGCGCCTCTCGGTCTTCCGCTCGCTGCATCATATATACGTCCAGGTCATTTCCGACGAGAGCGGACGCACGCTCGCTGCGGCTTCGACCGCGACCGCGAGTGTGCGCGAGGGCCTCAAGAGCAAGCGCGACCTCGCGGCGGCGAAGGCCGTCGGCAAAGCGATCGCCGAGCGATGCCTCCAGAGCGGCATCTCCAACGTCGTGTTCGACCGCAACGGATTTCTCTATCACGGCCGCGTCAAGGCGCTGGCCGACGCAGCGCGCGAAGCGGGGTTAAAATTTTGAACGGCAGGCAACGAACGCTACGGGAAGGTACAGTTACTCAGCGGATCGATCCGCAGGGCCTCGAAATCAAGGAAAAAGTCGTGCACATCAACCGCGTCGCGAAAGTTGTGAAGGGCGGACGCCGTTTCAGCTTCAGCGCGCTGGTAGTGGCGGGCGATCATAACGGCCTGGTCGGATTCGGTCTCGGCAAGGCCAACGAAGTGCCCGAGGCGATTCGCAAGGGCGTCGATCGCGCCAAGAAAAGTCTGGTGCGGGTGCCGATTCAGGACGGCACAATTCCCCATGAAGTGGTCGGACGTTTCGGCGCCGGCCGCGTCGTGTTGCGTCCGGCCGCCGAAGGCACCGGCGTTATCGCAGCGGGCGGCGTGCGCGCCGTCGTCGAGCTTGCGGGCATTCGCAACATTCTGACCAAGCGGCTGGGCTCGTCGAATCCGCACAACCTGGTCAAAGCAACGCTCGAGGCGCTGGCCGAGCTGCGCAGCACGCAGGACATCAATCGGCTGCGCGGCCGAACGCCGAATCAACCCGAAGCCGCCGCGTGAAAAAGGGTTACGTGATTGGGAATACCGTGATTGGGGAATACCATGTCCGATAAAATCCGCGTCAAACTCGTTGGCAGTCCCATCAGCACCAATCGGCGCGTGCGCGAAACCGTCAAGGGCCTCGGCCTCGGCAAGGTCGGCAGCGTCCGCGAGCTCAAGCGCAGCGCCGCGGTCGAAGGGATGGTCAAGCGGCTCAAGCATCTGGTAATCGAGCTTAAGGATTGAACTGACTCATGGACTTGAAAGATCTCAAACCGTCTCCCGGCTCGACCCATCGCAAGCGGCGCGTCGGCCGTGGTATCGGCTCCGGCCATGGAAAGACCGCCGGCCGCGGGCACAAGGGACTCGGCGCGCGCTCGCACGGCAACACGCCGCCCACCTACGAGGGCGGCCAGATGCCACTGCAGCGGCGCTTGCCAAAACAGGGGTTTCGACGCACGCTGAAGAACCAGGCGCGTCGCGACGAGTTCGCAATCGTCAACCTGTCGCGCCTCGGCGACTTTGGCGAGGACGTCACCATCGACGCCGCGGCGCTGGTGGCGCGCGGGCTGGTTCCCGCCGGCCGCAAGATCAAGGTGCTGGGCGACGGCGAGCTGAAAGCTAAAATCAAAGTGCGCGCCGATGCGTTCTCGAAGAGCGCGCTGGACAAAATCGCCGCCGTGGGCGGCTTCGCGGAGTTGGTAAGGCATACCGAAAGCTAGATGCTCGACGGGTTTTCAAACGCCTCGCGCATCCCCGAATTGCGCCGACGGCTGGTGTTCACGGCCATGATGCTGGCCGTGTTCCGCATGGGCGTCGCAGTGCCCACTCCCGGCATCGACGGCCAGGCCCTCGCTTCGCTTTTCGAACAGACCAGCGGCACCCTCTTCGGATGGGTCAACCTGTTTTCCGGCGGCGCGCTCGAGCACTTCTCGGTCCTCGCGCTAGGCATCATGCCGTACATCTCGGTCGCCATCGTCCTTGACCTCCTGAAAATCGCGTCGCCTTACCTCGACGAGCTATATAAGGAAGGCGAGGCGGGCCGCCGCAAGATTACCCAATACACCCGCTACGGCACCGTGCTGCTAGCGCTGTTCCAGGGCACCATGTTCGCCATCGCGCTGGAAAAGGCTCCGGCTCCCGGCGGCGGCAGCATCGTTTACAATCCGGGACCAGCGTTCGTCATCATGACGGTGATCACGCTCACCGCCGGCACGATGTTCCTGATGTGGATCGGTGAACAGATTACCGAGCGCGGAATCGGCAACGGCATCTCGCTTATCATCATGGCGGGAATCGTGGCGCGCCTGCCGAGCGCGATCGGCACCACCGCGCAGTTCGTGCGCGAGGGCGAAATGAGCATCTTCCTGCTCATCTTCATTCTAGCCATCGCCGCTGCCGTCATCGCCGGAATCGTCTATATCGAGACCGCGCAGCGGCGCATCCCGATTCAGTACGCCCGCCGCGTGGTCGGACGCCGCGTGTACGGCGGCCAGAGCTCGCATCTGCCCTTGAAAATAAATACCTCGGGCGTCATTCCGCCGATTTTCGCCTCCGCATTGCTTGTCTTCCCGGCGACGCTGGCGACCTTCGTTCCATTTCTGAAGCCGTACTCGAGCTACCTGACCCCCGGCGGCTTCTATTACGATCTGGTTTACGTCGGCCTGATTTTCTTTTTCTGTTATTTCTACACCTCGGTCACTTTCAACCCGGTCGACGTCGCCGACAATCTTAAAAAGTACGGCGGCTTTATTCCCGGAATCCGGCCCGGCCGCTTCACGGCTGACTATATCGATCGCGTGCTGTCGCGAATCACGCTGGGCGGCGCCGTTTACGTGAGCGCCGTTTGCGTCCTGCCAACCATCCTCATCGCGCGCTTCAACGTACCGTTCTTCTTCGGCGGCACTGCCCTGCTGATAGTCGTCGGCGTCGCCCTCGACACCGTCGCGCAAATCGAAACTCATCTGCTGACCCGCAACTACGAAGGCTTCATGCGCCGCGGCCGGGTCAAAACCAAGCGAGGTGCCTAAGCCGGTGCGACTCGTGCTGCTGGGCCCGCCGGGAGCGGGCAAGGGAACTCAGGCTCAGGCGCTGGTCACGCGATTTGGCATTCCGCAGATCTCCAGCGGAGACCTGCTGCGCGCGGTCGTGCGCGAGGACTCGGACCTCGGCCGCGAGGCGGCGGGCTACATGGATCGTGGGCAACTGGTCCCTGACGAGTTCGTATTGAAGCTCATCGCCGAGCGATTTCGAAAAAAAGATGCTCAGCACGGATTTATCCTCGACGGATTCCCGCGCAACCTGTCGCAGGCCGAAGCGCTCGCGCAGCGGCTCGATCACGCAGGCCTGAAGCTCGACAAGGTTGTCGCGATAACCCTGCCGGACGGCGAAATCCTGCACCGGATCACCGGCCGCCGCACCTGCAAAAATTGCTCCGCCATGTATCACCTCGTCTTCGAGCCGCCTGCCAAGCCCGGCGTATGCGACAAATGCGGCGGCGAACTGTATCAGCGCGACGACGACTCCGAGGACACCGTCCGCGAGCGCATAAAGGTTTACCACGCCGCCACTCAGCCGCTGCTCGACTACTACCGGCGGCTCGGGCTGCTCGCCGAGGTTGACGGTGTCGGGCGTCCCGAAGAAGTCGAGAAACGAGTCATGGCCGCGCTCGACGGGCTCGCGCAGTCCAAGGCCGACAGCTCGGGCACTTGAGCGGACGCAACACAATTTCATGATTACTATTAAGACTCCGGGCGAGATTGCCGTCATGCGCCACGCCAGCCAGATCGTCGCCGAGATTCTCGAGGCGCTGGTTGCCGCAGTGCGGCCCGGCGTCACGACCGAGGAGCTCGACCAGCTGGCTGAAGAACTGACGTACAAGAAAGGCGCGAAGACGGCGTTCAAGGGCTACAAGCCGGGTGATGTCGTCTATCCGAAATGCCTGTGCGTATCGGTCAACAACGAGATCGTCCACGGCATCCCGTCCAGCCGAAAATTGAAGACCGGCGACATCGTCAGTCTCGATTTCGGCGTCGTGTACGAGGGCTTCTACGGAGACTCCGCCCGCACGGTCGCGGTCGGCCCTGTGCCGGATCGGGTGACCAGGCTGCTTAAGGTGACGCGTGACTCGCTCTACGCCGGAATCGCACAGGCGCGCGCGGGCAACCGCATCAGCGATATCGCACGAGCAGTGCAGGACACGGTCGAGCGGGCCGGGTTTTCAGTGGTGACCGACTTCGCCGGCCATGGGATCGGCCGCCGGCTCCATGAAGACCCGCAGGTGCCCAATTACTTTCGTCCCGGGATGCCCAATCCGCGCCTGCGCGAGGGGATGGCGCTCGCGATTGAACCGATGGTTAACGAGGGAAGCCCCGATTTGGAGATACTCTCCGATGGCTGGACTGCGGTGACGGCGGACGGTAAACTATCTGCCCACTTCGAGCACTCCGTCGCGATTACCTCCAACGGGCCGGAAATCCTGAGCGAATTGGCAAATGTCTAAAGGCGACGCGATAGAAGTACAAGGGACCGTCCAGGAAGCGCTCCCCAATGCGGTGTTCAGGGTGACGCTCGACAACGGGCACAAGGTGTTGGCCCATATCTCGGGCAAAATGAGGATGCATTACATCAAGATTCTGGCCGGCGACAAGGTCACGGTTGAACTCTCGCCATACGACCTCACTCGCGGCCGGATAACATACCGGATGCGCTAAGTGCGCGTCCTTGAATAGAGACTGAAAAAAATGAAAGTCAGAGCGTCGGTGAAAAAGATTTGTAAGAACTGCAAGGTCGTGCGCCGCGAAGGCGTCGTGCGCATCCTTTGCTCCAACCCGCGCCATAAGCAGCGCCAGGGCTAGGAAAGGGTTTTGCAATGGCACGCATAGCTGGAGTCGAACTGCCGAAGAACAAGCGGATGGATATCGCGCTGACCTATATCTACGGAATAGGCCGGCCGAGCGCGCTGAAAATTCTGACCGCCGCCAAAGTCGATCCTGCAACCAAAACCGACGACTTGTCGGCCGATCAGCAGGTTCATATCCGCCAGGTCATCGACACCGACTTCGAAGTCGAAGGCGACCTGCGGCGCGACTTCCAGCAGTCGATCAAGCGCCTGATGGATCTCGGATGCTACCGCGGCATTCGGCATCGTCGCGGACTTCCGGTCCGCGGCCAGCGGACTCACACCAACGCACGCACGCGCAAAGGTCCGCGCAAAGTAGTCGCGGGCAAGAAACAGGCGCCGCCAAAAGGCTGAGCGATAAAGGTACATGGCAGAAGAAGTAAAAGAGACCAAAGCTGCGCCCGAGAAGAAGGGCGCCGCCGCAACCCAGGCTGCTGCCGGTGGTGCGCCTGCGCCTGCACCGCGTCGCAAGAAGGTACGCCGCAACGTGCCCGAGGGCATCGCGCACGTGCATGCGACTTTCAACAATACGATCGTCACGATCACCGACCAGCAAGGCACCGTGATCGCGTGGTCGAGCGCCGGCTCGGTGGGCTTCAAAGGCTCGCGCAAGGGGACTCCGTTCGCAGCACAGATGGCGGCGGAAGCATGCGCGCGCAAATGCTCCGAAGTGGGAATGCGTGCCGTCGTCGTTCACGTCAAGGGTCCGGGTGGCGGCCGTGAGTCAGCGGTCCGCGCGCTGCAGGCAGCAGGCCTCGGCGTAATCTCGATCAAGGACGTCACGCCAATCCCGCACAACGGATGCCGTCCGCCAAAGCGGCGCCGGGTCTGAGTTGAAATAGATTTGAACACGCGAACAACTAAGGAAATTTTGAGCCGGTCATCAGCACGCAGCTGATTCACTGAAAAGAGAAACGCGGACAGCTTAGGAAATTTTGAGCCGGGTGTCCCCAACAAAGTGGATTCACTAAAAAGAGATGGCTAGAAATTTGGGTCCTGTATGCCGGCTGTGCCGGCGCGAAGGACTGAAACTCTTCCTCAAGGGAGAGCGATGCTACAGCGATAAGTGTGCGATCGAGCGGCGTAACTATCCGCCCGGTGCGCACGGTCAGGCGCGCACGCGTTTTTCTGAATTCGCCATTCGGTTGCGCGAGAAGCAGAAGGTCAAGCGCATCTACGGGATGATGGAGACGCAGTTCGCCGCCTACTTCGCGATGGCCGAGCGGATGGACGGCATCACCGGCGAGAACCTGCTCGTGTTGCTCGAGCGCCGGCTCGACAACGTGGTGTATCGTCTCGGTTTCGCCAGCTCGCTGGCGCAGGCGCGCCAGGTGGTTCGTCACGGGCATATCCTCGTTAACGGCAGGAAAGTCACGATTCCCTCGACCCTGATCGAGGTTGGCAGTGTTATCAGCGTGGCCGAGGCGAGTCGCACCAAGAAGGTGATCGTCGAGGCAATCGAGATGGCGCAGCGCCGCGGCGTCCCGCCGTGGATGGCACTCGAGCGCGAACAATTCCGCGGCTCGCTCCGGTCGCTGCCGGCGCGCGCTGAACTGACAATGCCGATTAGCGAGAAGCTGATCGTCGAGCATTACTCAAGATAGGGCGGAGGCATACCGATTCGGCGTCCCGGTCCGTGGTGGACCTGTGTGGGCGCGGGAAATCCATCGGAAAAAAGAGCATAGACTATGCAGAACGACTGGCGAGATCTGATCAAACCCAAAACTGTCGAGTTCGACGAGAAGGAAGTCACTCCTTCCTACGGCAAGTTTTCCGCGGAACCGCTCGAACGCGGCTACGGAATCACCGTTGGCAACGCGCTTCGGCGCATCCTGCTGTCCACGCTGCCCGGCTACGCGATTACGGCAGTCAGGATAAAAAACGTGCTGCACGAATTCTCGACCCTGGCCGGAGTCAAAGAGGACGTGACCGACATTGTCCTCAACCTCAAGGAAATCCGCCTGCGCCTGCATGAGGGCGAGCAGATTACCGCGACCCTCAAGGTCAAGGGCGAGGCGCAGGTGACCGCGCGCGATATCACCGGCGGACCGAGCCTCGAAATCCTGACCCCCGACAAGCATATCGCGTCGCTCGACAAGGGCGCCGAACTCGATATGGAACTCGTTGTCAAGCGCGGCCGCGGCTACGTCCCCGGCGAGCGCACTGAAGACGAGGAGCCAATCGGCACGATTCGCCTCGACGCGATCTTCTCGCCGATTCGCAAAGTTAATTTCACCGTGACCAACGCGCGCGTCGGCCAGCGCACCGACTACGATCGGCTCGCGCTCGAAATCTGGACCGACGGCTCGATCAATCCGCGCGAGGCGCTGACCTACGCGGCGCGCGTGATGCGCGATCAGATGACCATTTTCGCCGGTGTCGAGGAGGAAGCGGAAGTGCCTGTGGGTACGACCGACAGCGGCGACGCACGCCCCACGATGAGCGAGCTGCTCTATCGGCCGGTCGAAGGGCTGCCGATTTCAGTGCGCGCCTTTAACGGTCTCCAGAATGCCGACATCAAGTATATCGGCGAGCTGGTGCAGCGCACTGAGCAGGACATGCTCAAGATTAAGAACTTCGGACGCAAGTCCCTCAACGAGATCAAGGAAGTCCTCGCCGACATGGGGCTATCGCTCGGAATGCGGCTGGAGAATCTGCCGCCGCGCGGCGAACTCGACCGCATGTGGGAAGAGCAGGAACGCCGGGAGTCGGCCTAAGGGCTTGGAGTAACTGATGCGTCATCTCAACTCGGGCCGCAAGCTCAACCGCACCTCGGCGCATCGCAAGGCGCTGTTCAAGAATATGGTGCTCGCGCTGATTCGTCACGAACGAATCAAAACGACCGACCCCAAGGCGAAGGAACTGCGCCGGATTGCGGACCGGATGGTCACGCTTGGCAAACAGAACGATCTCGCGGCGCGCCGGCGCGCGTTTGCGGCGTTGCAGTCGCATGAGGCAGTCAAGAAACTGTTCGATGAGATCGCGCCGCGCTTCAAGGATCGCAACGGCGGCTACACGCGAGTGATCAAGTTCGGTCATCGCCGCGGCGACGCAGCGATGCTGTCCGTGATCGAGTTCACCGGCAACGAGGAGCAGACCAAGTCGAAGAAACCGCGCAAGCGCACCGCCGGGAAGAAAGACGGCGCCACGACCGAGCGGCCCCGTCGGGCAGCGGCGGCAGCAGGCTGATCCGAGTCGCAAATCACGACCTCAAAAAGGCACGAAGATAATCTCTTCGTGCCTTTTCTTTCGTTTGTGCCGCGGTTACTCGATGGTCTCAAGCAGCTTCGCGCGGAGCGCCATGTGCGCGCTCTTCAGGCCCGACAGGATTCCGTCCTCGAAGTTCCACTCGCCGCTTGCCATCAGGTCGGCGAAGTCATTGGGATTGCGGATATCCTCAGGGGTGAGGCCGGGATGAATCGCACGCGCCATCGCGAGCACCTTGCTCTCCTGCTGCGCGATCATCTCGAGCATCAGGCGATCAACCAGGCTCAAAGTCTCGCGCGTAGCCACCGGCAAATCGTAACGCAGTGAGCACCTTCTTGGCGAGGCTGCGCTTTGATAATGTTGATTCACAGGCGGCAAAAAATAATGTCCAACGAACTTGTTGCTCCCGATAAATTCTTCCTCAACCGATTCGGCATGAACCACAGCGCACTCGAGCGAATCCTCGGTAGCGCGCTGGAACGCAAGGCCGACTACGCCGATCTCTACTTCGAGTACCGCAGCGCCGAGGGCCTCGGGCTTGAAGAATCGATGGTTAATCACACCAGCAAGAGCGTCAGCCACGGCGTCGGCGTTCGCGTATGCGCTGAAGATCGCACGGGCTACGCTTATTCCGACGAAGTGACGATCGACCGGATGCGTCTTGCGGCCGAGGCTGCGCGCGCTATCGCCGATCAGCGCGGCACGGTCCCCGCCGCGGTGCAGGTCGGCACCCCGGTTGCGCGCCATGCGCTCTACGATCTCCCGAGCACGCCGCTCGACGTGCCCGTGCAGGAGCGCGCGAAGTTGCTGAACGAGATCGATCGGATCGCACGCGCAGCGGATCCTCGCGTGAAGAACGTTATGGCGTCTTTTGCGTGCGAGCAAAAAATCGTGATGGTCGTGAACAGCGACGGGCAGGTTGCTGCGGACGTGCAGCCGCTATGCCGGTTGAACGTCACCGTAATCGCCGACGACGGCAAGGCGCGCCAGATGGGTTCCTACGGCGGTGGCGGCCGCGTCGAGTGGAACTACTTCATCGAAAATGATCGATGGCGCGAGTACGCGCTCGAGGCGGCGCGGCAGGCGATCGTGAATCTTGACGCCGTCGATGCGCCTGCGGGCGAGATGGTTGTCGTGCTCGGCCCCGGATGGCCGGGAATCCTGCTGCATGAGGCGATCGGCCACGGTCTCGAAGGCGACTTCAACCGCAAAGGGGTCTCGGCGTTCGCGAATCGAATCGGTCAGAAAGTAGCGAGCGATCTTTGCACCGTGATCGACGACGGCACTATCGCGAATCGCCGCGGCAGCCTGAACGTGGACGACGAAGGGACGCCCACTTCGCGCACCGTGCTGATCGAAAAGGGAATCCTGCGCGGCTATCTGCAGGATCGGATGAACGCGCGGCTGATGAAGATGGAGCCGACCGGCAACGGCAGGCGCGAGAGCTTCGCGCATTCGCCGATGCCCCGGATGACCAATACCTTCATGCTGAGCGGCGAGTCGACGCCCGAGGAAATAATGAAGTCGGTGAAGAACGGCCTCTACGCCGTCAGCTTCGGCGGCGGGCAGGTCGATATCACCAACGGCAAATTCGTTTTCTCCGCGAGTGAGGCCTACCTGATCGAAGACGGCCAGGTGACCAAGCCGGTCAAGGGCGCGACGTTAATCGGCAATGGTCCCGACGTTCTGACTCGCGTCTCGATGGTCGGCAACGACCTCGCGCTCGACGCGGGCGTTGGTACCTGCGGCAAGGACGGACAATCGGTCCCGGTAGGCGTGGGACTGCCGACAATTCGCATCGACGGCATAACCGTTGGCGGGACCCGCGCCTGAGAAATGAAATGAAGTTGAGAAAAATCTGATGGCGACGATCGATATTGCACTCGCCAAGTGGGTGCTGGACGAAGCGAAACGCAAGGGCGCCAGCGCGGCGGAAGTGTTGTGCGTAACCGCGGAGTCGCTGTCGGCAGGCGTGCGCCTGGGCGAAGTCGAGAAACTCAAGAGCTCGCGCGAGCGGCGGCTGGGTCTGCGCGTGTTCAGTGGACAATCTTCAGCGATCTCCTCGACAGCTGAACTGGAACGCGACTCGCTCGCCGCTTTCGTTGCAAATACGGTCGAGCTTGCGCGCCTGTCGGCCGCCGATCCATGGGCGGGATTGCCCGACCCTTCGCTGCATCCGAAGTCTTTGCCCGAGCTTTTGCTGGCGGATCCTGACAGCGGAATCGTGACCGCGGATCGCGCACTCGAAATAGCGCGCACCGCCGAGAAGGCCGCACTGAAGTTCGATCCGCGGATGAAGAACTCTGAAGGCGCTGAATTCAGCTCAGGTCGCTACCAGGTGCTGTTCGCCAACAGCCAGGGCTTTGCGGGCGAGTATTCCGGCACCTCTTACAGCCTCGTCGTGCAGCCGATAGCGCAGGACGGCGACGCGATGCAACAAGGATTCTGGTACACGTCAAACCGCCGCTTTGGAAAGCTCGAAGATGCGGAGTCGGTCGGAATAACCGCGGCCAAGCGCGCGCTTCGCCGCCTCGGTGCGCGCAAGATTAAGACGATGCGCGCGCCGATCGTCTTCGATCCCGACATGGCCGCCGGTCTGATTCGATCGATTGTCGGCGCTGCTTCGGGGCCTTCATTGTACAAGGGCGCGTCGTTCCTGGTAGGGCAGCTCGGCAAATCGATTGCCGCTACCGGTGTTACAATTGTTGACAATGCGCTGATTCCCGGAGGTCTCGGCTCCAAGCCCTTTGACGGTGAGGGCCTGCCCACCTCCAGCAAGAACGTGGTGGACAAAGGCGTGCTCGCGACCTACCTGCTCGACTGCTATTCAGCGCGCAAGCTCGGCCTGGCGCCAACCGGCAATGCGTCCCGCTCAGTCGGCGAGGCTCCCAGCGTCTCAACCACCAACCTGTACCTGGAGCCCGGATCCTACACGCCGGCGCAGATAATCGGCTCGGTGAAGCATGGATTGTACCTGACCGAGACGATAGGGTTCGGCGTGAACATGGTAACCGGGGACTATTCGCGGGGTGCGGGCGGGATCTGGATCGAGAACGGCGAACTCGCTTACCCGGTGCAGGAAATCACCATCGCCGGCAACCTGAAGGACATGATGGCCGGGGTCGAGATGATCGGCAACGACCTGAACTGGCGATCGTCCACGGTTGCGCCGACGCTCAAGATTGCCGAGATGACGATCGCGGGCGCCTGACGCTCCGATAATTTCTTACCCCGAATCCGCTCCTTTCGTCCCCGCTTGACCCTCGTGCGCATCTGGGCTAACTTTTTGTAGGGTTTAATTACACGCCGGCCGTCATTTATGATGCAGCCGCAGAGGATATGCCCATGAATCTTCAAGTCTCGGCACAGGCTCAGGAAAGGCTGCTCTCAAGGCTCTCATCGATGGGCCTTCCACGCCCGGCGGCGACCGCGCTGCTCGAGCGCCACATGATTGTGCGCTATCCGAAGGGCGCCGAGCTCTTTACGATGGGTTCGCCGGCTGACGTGATCTTCGCCGT
>Ga0302324_100004197_pt1 | contig 32023 bp, 40 predicted proteins | sample Palsa_T0_1_FD_201949 | JGI IMG/M metagenome (GOLD analysis project Ga0302324, IMG submission 201949) | Peat permafrost microbial communities from Stordalen Mire near Abisko, Sweden - Palsa_T0_1 | ecosystem: Environmental > Terrestrial > Soil > Palsa > Peat permafrost | place: Sweden: Abisko... | reverse complement strand
GTGTTGGGCATTCGCTGAACCTTCTGCGTTCACGCCATGGGAAACGTTCAGCGCGGGCAACTCATATCTCGGGTACCTTCTCAAGGGTAACGATCCGACCGGAACAATTCCGAGCTATTTAGCTCACCCGGTCCTGGCTGCATCTTTCTCGATAGAACGGGCCGCTAGGGAGAGCAATCTGGCTCAACACCGGCTTCGGGCTTGGATCAAACTGAACAAAGACTAAAATCTAGCGCGAACGAATGCGAATAAGAATGGGGAAATCATTGATTGATGATGAAGGAAATGAGCGTTGCGGAAATTCTGGAAAAGGATCGGGAAAGACAAATTCAAGGAGTGGATATCGGCGACGAACAGTCTTTCAGTCATGTGATCCGGCGAGCTGAAGAGGACCATGAGCTGGAAGAGATCCAAGGTATTGACAAAAAGGCGAGAGCGAACAAAGGTTGATCCACGTCCGCTCATGAGTAAGAAACCTGGATCTCGAAATCACCAGACATTATTTGATCGGTCACGTGATCGCTTTCGGCATTGATTGGCCAAATGGCCGCTCTGATGCCACCAACAGGAAGGAAGCTATGCCCAGTCATAGATCAAGCGATAGGATTCAGACCACCACTAGCGGATCGTTCAATGCTCAGGTTCTTGACGGCAAGGGCCCGATTGCAGTTGAGTTCATGTCCTACGGCTGTGGTCACTGCCGGGTAATTGAGCCGGTGCTTCAGCAGGTGGCGAAGCTCGTGGAGTCTTCCGAAAAGGTGTTCAGGGTCAACATTGGGGTCGAGCAGGAGCTGTCAGAACGATACGAGATCCAGGGGACGCCAACTCTAATCATGTTTTTGGATGGCAGCGTCGTCGGACGAGTCGAGGGACCAAGCCCCGAGGTATCGAGCGTTCTCGCAGAAATTACACAGCCGTTCAACTCATAAAGAGGGGTGACTTTTGCAGACACCAGAGCAAGGCAAGCCGATCCTATTGTTCAATGACGAATGCGGCGTCTGTCGCCGTATCGCCCATTGGGTCCGAATGTCGGGAGAGACAAGCATCATTGAAAGGCCAATCGGGGATGATGCAGATGCGCTCCGGTCGCTGAATCCTGACCTGGATATCTGGGACGCTTACGCGACGATTCACCTGCTGATGCCCGACGGGTCGATGAAGCTTGGGGGAGAAGCGGTTGCGGATATTCTTCGAAGCTTACCCGAAACAAGATGGTTCACCTGGAGCTTCGCGGTCAGTATCTTTGGATTTCGGCCTTTCCAGGCTTTACTCAACTTGGCCTACACCATTCTGGCCGATGTTCGCCCGGTCTTCGGCTGCGAGAGCTGCGGTACGCCGAGCCCTTGGGTGAGACCAATCAGGTGGGTGCGGAAACTCTTCGGAGGGGAGCTCAACCCAACACCAACTCCCCATTTCACTTCAATATCGCCTGCCAAGCGTCGACAGCGCGTCGTTGTCAGTTGAGAACACGCTTAAATTGGATTGCAAATCGATGGCTTATGCTCAAACCGGAGCAACGGCCCAGCGAGAGGGCTCTTGCCGCGTGTCTCTGGAACGGTCACGAACGGTCGCGGTGATTGTATCCTGAGGCGGAGCGACGGATTTCAATCTTCGGCGAAAGGTGAAGCCATGAGCGCGGATCATGCCGCCGTCCTTATATCTCATGGCCGAGGCCAGCGGCCGTAGCAAGCTCGGCGTCGAATGTGCTCACGAGCGAGGAAGCAAATGGCCGTCGCCGGAAAGACGGCGCCAATGCGGCGCCGGACACCTCCGCGCATCCGCTCCGCAAGCAAGTTCTGGGAGCCGGTACCGTGGCTTCTCGAAACCATCGCCAAACCTGAGCAAGAGTGATCAGCAGGGAGGCGGGTGGTATGTCATACTTTTTCCAAGTTCTGATCGGTGCTGACGGAATAGATAGGATGTTCGATCCGCAGCAACAGTTCCTGAGCAAATCCAAAGTGCAAGGTCGCTGCCGCCATCCTAGTCGACTCGCCCTGAAGGCGTGTTTGTAGAAACCACACATGATCGTGTTAAGAACGTCGCCGAGTCACCGTTTGTAAGAGGATTGGAGAGAGCATGCAAAGACTGAAGATCTTCGGAATCGTATTCCTTCTTGCGGTCACAGGTGCGGTTTCCCTGGCGCAGGGGATGGTTAGCGCAGTCGAGGGAAAGGTCAAGCGAGTGGACGCCACCGCGAAAACTATCGTGGTTGAGACGGGAGATGGGGTCGATCATACGTTGCACTACGCTGAGCGAACTATCGTTCGTGGCGCCAACTCCGCCGATCAGGCAGCGAGTCACGACATTGACGCTGTTGGGAAGGGCACGACAATCGTCGCCCACTACTTTACTGCGGAAGGCAAAGGCACAGTAGCCGAGATCGACCGCCTGGGCGAGGATGGCCTGCAGAGGTCTGCCGGGACCATCGATGACCTCGACCGAGGTAAAAAGAAATTGGTGCTGAAGGCCACCGACGGCACCGAGACGACGTTTCAGCTTTCGGACCATGCGGCTATCGACGCCGGCACCGATATCAAGAAGAGCGTCGAAAAGTCGACGCACGTAACGGTCTACTACACGCAACAAGCGGGCAAGAAAGTGGCCCACTTCTTTGAGACCTCCACGTAGAGGAATCTGACCCCAAAGGGACTATTTGTTGAATGCTGACCACAATTGACCAGTTTCGCCACACACATCGTTTGATAGTGGATGTTGGGGCTGACTGGGCGACTCTCGATGTACCTTCGTATCTTTGCGGACAGGCTACCAGTTGCAGTCGGCGTCCGAACATTCAGATGCGCTCCCAGGTACAAAGGCGTGACAACTAACGAACAGAGGAAGCGACCATGTGCGCAACTGCTGTCGAGCCAATTACACCCAAGTCCAGTAAACCTCGTGACTCTACCCGCGCGGTACTCTTAACATCGGCGGGCCATCGGCTGAGGTGGATTCTATTCGTAGCTTTCGCTGGTGTAATTCTTTTGACCGTCATCCTGGGCCTCGTTCAAAAATGGCTTTGGATGCGGCAGCTTGGCTACTCTGGGATCTTCTGGACGCTTCTTTCTGTCAAGTGGCTATTGTTTGGCGTGGCCGCCGTGAGCGCATTTTTGTTTCTCTGGATCAACCTCCGCATTGCAGCGAAGGCCGCTGGCGTCCGGCTTGAAGACGGCATCCTCCGCAAGGGGGTTGGCACACCCGAGCAGGACGCCAAAAGAGTCAATATAGATCTCAGTTCCCAGCTGATGTTGTTCGTGATGGATGTAGTGGCAATTCTCGTATCTATCGTCTTCGCCATCAGTATCTCGGCGCAATGGGATACGTACCTCCGGTTTCGTTACGGTGGTTCGTTCGGCGTCCCCGACCCGCTCTTCAAGGTCGATCTTGGTTTCTACTTCTTTCGACTGCCCTTTTATGAGCTTCTACAGGGGAGCCTCATCTTTCTTACCGTGGCTGCTCTTGCCATTGTGAGCGGTTTTGTCATTCTCGAACTGCAGCAGTCCGGTCGGAAGTTCACAATTCTGCCCAATACGGCACGACACCTGGCCGTGCTGATGTTCATTTTGGCCGCCACATTCGGATGGGGCTTTTATCTGGATCACTACGAGCTTGTGTATTCGACCCTTGGGGTCGTTTATGGGGCCGGCTATACTGCTGCGCACGTGACCAATATCGTCCTCTGGGGGATGGTTGGCATCTCCGCTCTGGCTTGTGGGCTCATCGCGCTTACAGCGTTTCGTCCACGAGCTAGCTTATTAGCCGCGGGAATTGGCGTATACGCGCTTTTGTACGTAGCGGGCGTGCTGGCGCTGCCCCAACTGGTTCAAGCATTAGTCGTTCGACCGAGTGAATTAAGCCGTGAGACGCCCTATTTAAACGACTATATAGAATTCACTCGGAACGCTTATAAGCTCGATGTAATTCAGGAAACCGCTTATCCAGCTCTTACGGACTTGACTCCCGAGGTAATCGCGAGGAACCAGGACACCGTGCAGAACATTCGGCTCTGGGATTCGCGACCGCTGTTGCAAACGTATCAGCAGACCCAGGCTATCCGGCTTTACTACCAGTTCTATAACGTCGATACAGATCGGTACCATTTGTCGGACGGCTATCATCAGGTGATGCTTTCCTCCCGCGAGCTAGCCTCGGAGCTGCCGACACAGGCGCAGACATGGGTCAACGAGAACTTGCAGTTCACTCATGGGTATGGTCTAGTTATGAACTCTGTTTCGAAGACGATCGGCGGAGGTTTCCCTCAATATCTTCTCAAGGACATTCCCCCAGTATCTCAATATGGAAGCCTAAACACGACTCAGCCGTCAATCTACTATGGCGAGGTATCGCCTGGCTATAAGATCGTCTCGACCGGGATCAAGGAGTTTGACTATCCCAAGGGAAACGAGAATGTCTATACGAGCTATGAGGGAAGCGGTGGGATCCCGCTGGACGGTATTGGGAAAAGGCTTCTGTTTGCCTGGACACAGAAAGACATCAATATTCTGTTCACCTCCTACCTCAGGCCACAAAGCAAGATTCAGATCTGGAGGAGCGTGCAGGAACGCGTGTCGCAGATCGCGCCTTTTCTACTGCTCGACAAAGACCCGTATGCCGTAGTGAGCGAGGGCAAGCTTTACTGGATTCAGGATGCCTATACCCTTTCAGATCGCTACCCATACTCGCAACCGCAGGCTAGCGGCACGGCACAGGGCAGCAATTACATTCGCAACTCGGTAAAGATCGTCGTGGACATGTATAACGGCTCGGTGTCGTTCTACATCATGGATCCAAAGGACCCAGTTCTCGATGTCTACCGGCACGCGTTCCCCGCAGTCTTCAAGGACTTGAACGAGCTTTCAGCAGACTTGAAGCTCCACCTGCGTTACCCGCAGGACCTGTTCGCCATCCAGGCGGCCGAATATTCGACCTTTCATATGACCGATCCGCAGGTCTTCTACAACCGAGAGGATCTGTGGGTTGCCCCGAAGGAGAAGTACGACGGCGCTGTCAATCCTATGGAGCCGTACTACATCCTCATGAAGCTTCCTGGGAGTCAACAGTTGGAGTACCTCATCATGACTCCTTTCACTCCGCAGAAGAGAGACAATATGATCGCCTGGCTGGCCGCCAGGTGCGACTTTCCCGACTACGGGAGGATGCTTTTCTACGAACTTCCGAAAGAGAAGCTGATTTATGGGCCAAACCAGATCAGCGCGATGATCGATCAGAGCACGACGATTTCTCAACAACTCACCCTTTGGGACCAGAAGGGCTCCGGGGTCATTCGTGGAAAGCTGATCGTGATTCCGATTGAGAACTCCTTCCTATATGTGGTTCCGCTCTATCTGAAGGCGGAGGGGACGAACTTTCCTCAGTTGAAACGCGTGATCGTTGCAACCGGAGATAGAGTGGTCATGGAACCTACGCTTGACGAGTCGCTAAGCGATTTGTTCGAGAACGGTTCGACACCGGTCGGGATACAAGTGAGCGGGAAGCAACTCCCGTTGCCGAAATCAACGGTTGATCAAGCGAGGGCTGAACTTTCGCAAGCTCAAAAAGCAATCGATTCGCTCAAGAGTCTGCTGGCTAACTCGCCGCAATAGGCGGCAGATGCACAGTGGTCCGCCGATGAAACTCCCGCCCGCGTAGCCATTCTAAAGAGGCTGGAGCCCCTCCGCTGATTGATGCTGGCAACTCCCCTGGCTCGTTCCTTTCGGAAAGCAGGTGAGACCACAAAGTGAACCCATGGGCGTCTTTCTTAAACTGACGGGCTTGAGTTGGCTGGAGTTATTTCGCGCTATCTGGCGCGGGGCGGTCGAGACCAATATCGCGAACCGTGCCGCCGAGCTTGCATTCTGGTTCCTCCTGGGTTTCTTCCCCATGCTTCTGGCCGTAACCGGCATCGTGGCAATGATTGGCTCGGCGCCGGGTTCGCAAGGTACGTTAATGTCTTACGTGGGAGAGGTCCTACCTTCCGGTGCTTCTAGAGTAATCGGGAGACCCCCCGGCTGTGCCGGGGAGGCAGTAGAAGTTTGACATTTGCGGAAGTCCATCCAGAGACTCCGAGAGGTGAGCCGCCAAGCACACTTCAAGGAGAGACTGGATGGACGAATTCGAGAGCTTAAGCCACTCGAAGTGGGAGTGCAAGTACCACGTAGTATTTATACCGAAGTGCCGCCGGAAGGTGCTTTACGGTAGCCTGCGGAAGCATTTAGGCGAGGTGTTCCGCAAGCTGGCCGAGCAGAAGGAGTGCCGGATCGAGGAGGGACACTTGCTAGCGGACCACGTCCACATGATGATCTCGATACCGCCAAAGTACGCTGTGTCGCAGGTGGTCGGGTTCATCAAGGGCAAGAGCGCGATCCACCTGGCGCGGGTGTATGGAGAGCGAAAGCAGAACTACGCGGGGCAGAGTTTCTGGGCGCGGGGGTACTTCGTGTCGACAGTGGGCCGGGACGAGGCGACGGTTCGAGCGTACATCCGCAACCAAGAGAAGGAAGACGAGCGACTCGACCAGATGAACATGTGGAAATAGCCTGCCACCGTCAAGGTGGCTCAACCCAACCGGGGCCGCGTTAGCGACCCCGCTCAAGCCGCTTCGAGCGGCTCACACAATAAAGCCCCCGGCTCTGCCGGGGGGTACTTACTCTGGTAAGACAGGTGCTTGCACAGACGACGGGCGGAGGAAAAGCCTGGTTTTCGCTCATCTTTGCGCTCTGGTCATCCTCGTCGGCGACCTCAGGACTTATCGATACGCTCAACGCGATCTACGATCGGGAAGAGAGCAGGCCATGGTGGAAGTCCCGCCTGCTTGCCTTGGCCCTTGCCGTTGCCACGGGGATGCTGCTGACGGCGGCGTTGATCATTGTGGTCTACGGTCCGGTAATTCTGGACAAGGTCGCACCTGGTTCATCCGCCCTTTACGTATGGAAGATTGCGCAGTGGCCGGTCGCTGCCCTGCTGCTTATTGTGGCGCTGCTTGGGATCTACCGCTTCGCGCCAGATCTTAAGGAACAAAAGTGGAATTGGCTCATGCCCGGCAGCATCGTGGCGGCTGTAACCTGGATGGCGGTTTCAATGCTGTTTAAAGTCTACGTTCGTCATTTCAGCCATTTTGGGCTGCTCTACGGCTCACTCGGCACACTGATCATTCTGATGCTTTGGTTCTACCTCAGCGGGGCCGCAATTCTGGTTGGCGGAGTGATCAATGCCGTCCTTGAAGACGCCGCAGCTGGGCGCAGGTTTCCTGGAGCGAACAGGCGCGGCCATGGTCTTCCGACCAAGACCCACCTTCAGGCCCCGGAGCCACAGAGCCCTCGTCGGTTTTAGCTTCGATGGGTCGCGAGTGAGCAAACTTAAACAGCGGCTGGAGTTGCCCAGTGACATACTTTGAATGCAAAGATGCGTGCTCGCTGATCTGGCATTGAAGCACGTAATTTGTTGTATTGCGGATTGCCCGTGCTCCCGCGCATTCGCTTTGAGAGATGGTGTTGTATGTTGTTGATCATCTTTGCGTTAATGATGTTGATAGCAATTGCGATCGCGGCTTCAGTTTTAGTTCTAAACGACGCCGGAGTCAGTAAAGGGAGCGTCGTGGTCCTTTGCGGGTCGTTCATATTGGAAGCAGCAGAATTCCGGGTGCGCTGTTGGTTGTCGGGCTGCACGAGAAAAAACCAGGGAAGACAGGATATGAATGAATGAGATCGATCACGGTCACCATCATGAAACGCATGTTCATCGTCCCTACTGGAGACGGGCGCACCGAGATTGGCGGTTTTGGATAGGAGTCTTCTGTATCTCCGTGGCCTTGATCATTTACATATCCACTGTAGATCTGTCGTTTGTTCCTGGCAGACACTCTCATACGGTTCCCGTTGGTCAATAGCGGAGTTTCACTCCCTCCCTTCTTCCCCTGTGCTTTCGCGGACTGCGACGCATCACCATTCAGCAAACTCCAGGATGGTAGACGTTTGCTGTGCGGAGAGCGAGGAGACAATCGACACGGCCCATTTATGCTGGCCTGGCTTTAGGTGAGCGAGGCGGACATTCCTTGGCGTTCGCTCGTGAACAGGAAATGAGCGGCGAACCCGCTGGTGTTATTCCGAGGCAAGAGGATGCCGTATTCGTTGCGGTTGGGGATGGTTCATCTCCTTCTCCCTTGTTCGACTCTCGCTTAGAAAACTAGAGCTTTGCAGTTCGGAGTCTTAAGGCGTTTGCGATCACGCAAACCGAGCTGAAGCTCATGGCTGCCGCAGCGATCATAGGATTAAGAAGCAGGCCAAATGCCGGATACAAAACACCGGCGGCGAGAGGTACGCCGAGAGCGTTGTAAAAAAATGCGAAGAAGAGGTTCTCGCGAATGTTGCCCATAGTGCGTTTGCTCAACTGTCGTGCCTTGACGATCTCGCGCAGGTCACCTTTGACCAGTGTGATTCCCCCGGTTTCCATTGCCACATCGGTGCCGGTTCCCATGGCTATGCCGACCTGCGCTTGTGCCAACGCGGGTGCATCGTTCACTCCATCCCCGGCCATTGCCACCACGGCGCCTTGCGACTGAAGCCTCTTCACAACCTCCGCCTTCTTTTCCGGCAGCACGTCAGCTTCAAAGTCAATGCCCAGCTTTCGAGCTACGGCGGCCGCTGTCGTGCGATTGTCGCCAGTGACCATCACGACCTTGATGCCTGCTTGCTTCAATTGTTCGATTGCCTGAAGCGCCGAAGTTTTGATAGGGTCATGGACCGCGATAAGGCCGGCCAGGCGCGCATCGGATGCTACGAACATGACCGTCTGGCCTTCCTTGCGAAGGTTCTCGGCCTGCTCCTGCAAGGGTTCAGTGGACGCGCCAAGCTCCTTCAAGAGCACAACATTCCCCGCGCCGGTCCGCTTGCCCTGCAAGATCCCAGTGACGCCCTTTCCGGTAATCGACTGAAAATCTGCCACTGGGAGCAACTCGACAGACTTGTCCTTGGCGCCGGCCAGGATGGCCGCAGCCAGAGGATGCTCGCTCGCCTTTTCAAGGCTGGCTACCCACTGAAGAAGTTCAGTTTCATTGAATCCTTCCGCCGGGATGACCACAGTAAGGCGCGGCTTACCCTCAGTAAGCGTCCCGGTCTTGTCAACGACGAGAGTGTCTACTTTCTCGAAAAGCTCCAGGGCTTCGGCGTTGCGGATGAGTATTCCCTCGCCTGCCCCGCGGCCTGTACCTACCATGATGGACATCGGCGTGGCCAATCCCAGAGCGCACGGGCAGGCGATGATGAGCACCGCCACGGCATTCACGAGTGCATGCGCATAATGTGGCTGAGGGCCAAAGATTGCCCAGACAACAAACGTGATCACAGACGCGGCCAAGACTGCCGGAACGAAGTACTTTGCGACCCTATCCGCAAGCCTTTGAATGGGCGCTCGGGTTCTTTGCGCCTCGCTCACCATCTTCACAATCTGCGCGAGAAGCGTGTCGGTCCCTACCCGTTCCGCCTTCATTACAAAACTTCCGGTGCCATTGATAGTGCCGCCGATCACTTTTGCATCGGCGGTCTTTTCAACTGGAATTGGTTCGCCGCTAACCATGGACTCATTCACAGAACTGCGCCCTTCGATCACGGATCCATCCGTTGGGACCTTTTCCCCTGGGCGAACCCGCAGATGGTCCCCAACCTGAATCTCGCTCAAAGCGACATCGGCTTCTTTTCCGTCCTGAGAGATCCGGCGTGCCGTCTTTGGGGCAAGCCCGAGGAGCGCTTTGATCGCGCTGCTCGTCTGGCCACGGGCTTTCAATTCCAATACCTGCCCCAACAGCACCAATGCGGTGATCACCGCCGCCGCCTCAAAGTACAAGGCGAGATTGCCGGACATGTCACGAAAGGTAGGGGGAAAAATACCGGGCGCCACGACTGCGGCAAGGCTGTAGAGATACGCAGCGCCGGCGCCCATCGAAACCAGGGTGAACATGTTGGGACTGCCATGAACGACAGAGGCCCAGCCACGCTCGAAGAATGGCCAGCCGGCCCATAAGACGACCGGTGTCGCAAATGCAAACTCAACCCATCCAAGCCACCGCCCCGGCAGAAGATGTTGCAGCGGATGATCGGGCAGCATGTCGGAAACCATGACGGCGAGCAGGGGAAAGGTGAGCCCGACGGCGACCCAGAAGCGCCTCGTCATAGTAGCCAGTTCAGAATTCGCGGCATCGACCGGTACGTTACGAGGCTCAAGGGTCATGCCGCAGATGGGGCAATTGCCCGGCTGATCGCGTACGATCTCGGGGTGCATGGGACATGTGTATTCGGTACGGCCGGTGTTCGACCCGGGATTTACCAGCTCGAGGGCCATGCCGCACTTCGGACAGGATCCCGGCTTTTCCGCCCGCACCTCCGGGTGCATTGGACAGGTGAATCTACCCGATGGAATGGCGTGAGGAACTGTCTTTTTGGACATAATGATCTAGCCGCAGTGCCGCCGAAATCGTTTGAGTCCTATTCTTGTGATTCAGCCGAGGGAAACTGTTCCTGATTGGCCGGCCGAGCGGGTTGACCGAGAGTGTCGTTCAGGACCGAGGTCGTTATGCCCGTTGCCCATTCCGCTCTTCTCCGGGTATATCGGGTGAGTATTTTGTCTCAATATCCAAATCGTGAGGATCTGCCTTGGTAGGGTCGCTTTCGGGCGATTTTAATGGAGAGGAGGGCATAGGTGCGTCTGACTCCCACGCAGCTTCGGGATTCGCGCCAAAGAGCTTTGGCCTTTGGCTCCGGGAACCACGGGGGAGTTTCACAAGCCTGCCGAGAAGCTCTGGGCGGATAGGATAATATTTTGTCTCATCATAGAGGTGAACTTCCGGCCCTGATCCACGTGCCTCAGGATAAGGATCCGTGCGGCGACCCGAATTATTCGCACAGACGGCGACCGAGCGAAGAGCCGCTAGACCGAAAGTGTCGTTCAGGACCGGGAGAGAAAATCTCTTTGGGCTTGGGGTTGTGCCAAAATTGGCCTGAAGCGAGAATCGCGTCGGCCTCCAGAGGACCCCAACTGCGGAGCTTGTAGGGATGAACCCGGTGGTGGTTCTTCAGGACTGGGTCAACCACCGCCCAGGCGGCTTCCACCGCATCCCCCCGGGTGAAAGGGCTCCGTCGCCACTCATTGCTGCCCCTAACAGCCGATCGTAAGGTGCTTCCTGCCCCGGCCGTTCTTCGGACAGGTAGAGCTCTCGTTGCTCCCGATAAAGTCCTTGCCTGCATAGATAGGGCCATCAGTCAGTTTCCTTCTTGGGCGTCGGCCTCTTCTTGATGACCGCCAAACTCGCAGCGAAGGCCGGACAACAGCTTGCGCGCGACACGCCAACTACGCCTTCAGAGCTTCGCCCTGGCACGCCGGATGATCGCATTGGCATGTCAACTCCGTGAGATTCTTTGCGTCGGCACAGACCGCGCTGCAGTATTTCTCAGCGTATGGGGGCATACAGTTGCAAGCAGGATGTGCGCATTTCGATTTCGTGGTCATGATGATCTCCTTTGATCTGTTAGTTACTTGTGAAGGAGTGAGGACTGCATAAATCGAGGCCAAGAAGCGCTTTGTAATCGCTGCCGACTCGGCCCGTTGCCATCGAGCTGCAAGGTTCCGTCGCAACGCGTGGCCAACACAATCCCAAGTAGGCGCTGGAGCTTACGCCAGCCAGGCGGAGGTAGCCGAAACGATCGCGAGGACATACATCCGGTCGAATTCTGGTTCAGCTCGCCCTTGAGTCTGATCAGCGCAACGGCTTTCTCCCCAAAATCGACCAACTTCCACGCGGCAGTGTCGGGTTGTGCCCGAGCCGTTCCCCTATTTCATGCCGACATCTCGAAGAAGTTTTGTCCGCCGCTCCTCGTAATCCTCGGTTGTGATTTCGCCAGCGGAATATCGGCGTTGCAGGAGCTGTAGAGGCGATTGCATTTGCCGATAGCTAGCGCGACTCATTGGCATCATGAAAGAAAAGAACATGACCCACAGCAGGACCCAGAAGCACCACCAATACGCGTGCATTCCCCAGTAGTAGTACATAGACTCCTCCTAACCGCCATAACCTATCCGCACACTAGATGACGGTGCGTGCCGCGCACCCATCAGTCGAGTAGGCACTCCCGGTTATTACTTCGCCGGTGCGGACCTTCTCCACGCAGGGAACTATGGTGTCACGCGAACCGTCGACTAAAGAGCTCGATCCAGACACTGTCGCCAAGTATTTCACCGCGACTTTTCGGATACTGGTCATTTAAGCTCAGCATGAACGTTATGTGACTCACCGCTCGCCTGGGCGTCTCTTCGGCTCGACTAAGGCGTGACCTGGACATCCCCTTTTAGCAAGGCGGTAGGCGACACAGCTGTGCCTTCAGCTCTCCTGCGTGACTCCCTGAGCACCATCACCAGCAAAAACATCAATGCTGCGCTCATGTCGTTAGGTCGTGCTGTTGCCGGGAGCTAGATTGCACAGCATTGAGGTTCGTCTCGATCGATACTACGAGGAGTGCGGGTGGACGTTCGGTGTCGTATCCCACAAGAGAACGTGAGGCAGGGTATGTCACAACAAATCGGCATCGTCCAGTCCTTCAACGACAAAGGCGGGTTCGGCTTCCTTTCATCTGTTGCGATAGACCCGAAGTCCATTCCCTTTAAGGCAATAGACGTTAAGGGTTACGGATCCCTGGTCACGGGGGAGCCGGTTTCTTTCGACCTCGTTCGGGGTGGGAATGGTGTGCATGCTCACGGCATCAAGAGATCGATGGAAAATCTGGAATCGTATCCAGATATGGGAGGGCTGTACTCATGAGAGCCCTCGGGCAGGAACTGTTGAACTCCATAGTGTTGTGCGCGACGCTTCTTTGCTTGCATCGTCTCGTCGCGGCGTTCAATCGGTTGCCGAAGCCGTGTTGCATCCGCGCAACTTCCATGACGAGCTAGATTGGAACGGGGAGGATCATGTGAGCTCTGGGAGCCCGGCGGTCATCACTTACTTGGCCTGAGAGAAGGTCATCAAGCTCAGTTTTGAAACATGCCACTTGCCCATTGAGGAGTCAGAAGATGAAGATCGTGTTGGCGGTTGACGGTTCACAGTTCTCGGTACATACCTTAGCGGAAATTGTGACAAGGTTTCGGGCTAAGAACACTGAGGTCCTGGTTTTGCGAGTATTGCAGCCGACTGGGCCGACGCCCCCCGAAATGGAACTGGGCTATGCTCCGGAACTGGAGGGAGAGAAAGAGCCGGCTTATAGGTTGGTCGAGCGACTCGCAAAGGAGCTCCGGACGGCTGGATTCAAGGCTGACATTGCGATCGAGGTGGGCGATGCCAGAGAGCGCATCATCGATTCAGCAGAAGTATGGGGCGCCGATCTCATCGTTGTTGGTTCGCAAGGACACGGAGGTATCCGCCGTTTCTTGCTGGGCAGCGTAGCGGAATTCGTCGCTCGCCACGCAAAATGCTCTGTAGAGATCGTTCGCTCCCAAGAGAGGATCTAGCGGAACCGTTGAATGTCGCGCAACCCTCAAATCGCGAGGCTCGATCGCTTTACGCATTTATGTCTTCTGGTCTGAAGTATCCTGAGCTAACACCTCGGCGACTTTCCCGAGAAACTCAGCAGTCGTAAATGGTTTCGGGAAAACCGCTATAGAAGGCAGCGCCTCTCTGTATACGATGCGAATGTCATCGGGCAAACCGGTCACCATGAGTACGCGTAGCCCGTTACACTTCGTGCGCAAATAGCGCGCAGCTTCATGACCTGAAATGCTCTCAAGGTAGGGACGAACGATGAGCAAACTGGGCTTCGATTCCCTCAACCAATCCATCGCTGACCCCAAATCCTTGCACGGAAGCACGACATATCCGGCACCTTCGAGCATATCTTGAAGTGCTGCGAGAACATCGGAATCCGAGCAAAGCAGGAGGATTGGCGCTTTAGAAACAGCAGGAAGCGTCATCACGAACGTCCCGTTACCGAAAATCCCTCTATCTGAGAGATTTGGCGCGGTCTCGTTGCCTCTTCTCTATGTGATAGGAGCTTTCTCACCTGTTCGGCCGCGACGAAGACTGGCGCCATAGGTATAGATCCGCCTAACGCCCTTAAGAGCGGCGCGAGTTTTCTTTTGTCGACGTCAGGCATTGGCCCCGGCCAACGATCCGGTGGAAGGGGACTGGTCGGCGTGGCGTCAAATGCAAAGGAGTCTTTCTCGGAGGGTGCCTTAGGGGCCAAGCGTTCCGTGCCTCGACGAGCGGGGGAACGATACCGGCTCGTTAACCCTTTCGTGGCGGACGCGGTGGAGGGCACTGGAATGAGGCGTGAAGACCGTGGTAATTCGACTTGATCGTGAGACATTCTGGCTCTTTCCCGATGAGGATGTAGCGTGAAAACATAATCCTAATCAGCTGGCCAATTGCCTGATGTGCGCTTCTGCTCATGCCGATCCATAACTCTTTAGCCCGGGTATCGAGTGCGATCAGTTTGCCATTTTGAACGAGGTTGGTTGTCGAGAAAAGGATCTCACAAGAACTTTCAAAAGAGCTTATTTCTCGGAGTGATATGTCCGATACCCGGCTTTTTGTACGAACAGTCATTTCAAGTCGCCTCGCGCCGCTAACGTACCGGCGGCGGTAGGTTTGCCTTTCAGTATCCATTCAAAGCCCACAGCGATGACTGTGCCCAGCAGGGGACCGAGGAGATAAATCCAGGTCGTGCTCATATCGCCACGAAGCAGATCGGGAGCAAATGAGCGTGCCGGGTTCATCGAGGCGCCGCTAATTGGCGCCGCCCAGAGGCCCGCCAAACAGATGTACCCGCCGACCGCGAGAGCACCATTGGAGCCGATATTACGGGCGCCGGAGGCGGTGCCTAGTATCGTGCTGACCAAGCCAGTAGTCAATAACACTTCCATGGCGAGAGCCGTGAAGCTGCTTACTCCCGGACCTGGTGTCGTAGCGCCGAGTAATCCTTGCACGCCGAACAGCGCCCGGAGGAAAGACGCTGCAGCAACGCCCCCGATGATCTGGGCGGTAATGTACCCCGGCACCCGGGACCAGGGAAAATTGCGACGCATCGCGAATGCCAAGGTCACTGCTGGATTCAAATGGGCACCACTGACCGCGCCCATGAAATAGATGATTGCCATGACCATCAGGCCCGGTGCGACAACCTTCATCCCCAGGGAGATGGCTCCGCCACTCTGGGCACCGACGACCGCGGCACCGGCCGCGACGACGACGAGTAGAAATGTGCCCCAGGTCTCTGCGAAAAGACGACGCCATTCATGGGAGGATTCCAGGAAATCTGGTATCTCCGAAGCGTGCAGCATACGGTGCTGTATTGTCGATTTGGGTCGGTCAGATGCCATGGTTCTCTCGTAAAGCTTGACGATCAGAGTCTGGTCAGACGATCTTGCAGGGGATGATGGCATCCTCATCAAATGTGTAAACCGCGCATAGACGGTGATAACCGTCGGCGATCACAAGTTTGCCGTTGCGTTCGTCCCTGAATAGCAAGAGAGGCGAAAGTCTTTCTTGTCGATAGATTCGTGCCCGATCTTTTTCAACGTGAGAATTACTGACCCCCAGCAACGACAGCGTGGAAGCTCTAAAAATGTCTTTCGCCGCGAATTCCGTCATCTCTGCGCGTTCCAATTTCTTGGCAACAGTCTTTGACGCCTGTAGGCCCATTATTAGACTCAGATATGCGGCGGCCGCAGGATAATCATGTTCCTGCGGTTCGCGGTGCCATGTGATGTTCGTTTTCTTGCTCATTGCTCTTCTTTCAAACGGGATTGTGGCGTTTCTTCACAGACGGGTCTCTAGACGCGATCCCAATACTCATGCGGCTGTGCGCTTCACTTTTGCTATGTTGACGATGGACAACGTAATAACGGTCTACCTTAACTGGACCGACATATTGTCGATCGCGTCCGCAAGGACCAACTCATCCACGCGGGGTAGCGTGGCTCTGGCATCTTCAGGGTGTGCGAGTCTTCCAGATGGCCCGATACAATTCAACTGGAGAGAATCCCATCTCTTTTGTCTTCTTGTTGACCCAGAGAAAAATCGGCTTCTTGCCGCCGTTAATATCCACTCCCATCACCACGCCGTTGCCCATCGTCTTGGAAATGATGGTCGTATGGCTGTGAATCTGCCCATAGTCGCTCTGGCCCCCCCAGTCCTTTTGGAACTGGTCAAAGCCATAGACCTTGTACTGCTCGGAATGCTGCTGCCAGTTAGGATCGTCGTTCCATATCCCGTAGGCTTTGGGCATCTCTCCTGATTCGACGGCCGCGAGGAACGTGTTCACCCGGTGTTCCTCGGGCCAGTTCCAAAACCACCAGGCACCGGCCGCGCCCAACAACACCACCACGATGAGCGCGATCCCAATGTTTCGTCTCTTTCGCGCGCGAGCCGCGTCGTACCTTGGTGCATCTAGCAGTGTCATGGATCCAGGCCATCCTTGCGGCGTTGAAGGCGGTTTGCCGTAACGGCATCTGCCATTGGTGAAGTCTTTCACCCTTCGCGAGAGCCAAACTGTGCAATTAGAGACAGCATGGCCCGAACAAAAGAGATAGGAATTTGACATCAGTTGGGATCATTTGCTGGGAATTCGGGAATTATGCAGTGCGCACTTCCGTAAGGGCCTTCCCGTCAGGTTGCACCGCCATTTGCCGCCAGGTTGGCCCGCCCCCGAACTGGGGCGCAGAAGTCGGAAATGTTGGCCTGAGCGGTTCGATGTAAAGCGGCTTTGCCGGCTGACCTGCAGACAGGTGTCTTGATCCGGCATCCGTTTGTCTGACTCAGAGAGAGCATCAGGATTGAACGGGACGCATGCTTACAAAATTGTGGGATCCGAAGACCGCCAGGGTTCTTTTCACTGCGCTGGTTTTTGCTCTAACAGCAGCATTCTTGTACGGAGCCCGGGAGACCCTCACGCTTTTCCTTTTTGCGGTGTGGTTCGCCTACTTCGTCGAGCCAGTCGTTTCTAGGTTAGAGTCGCCGTTACGCGGGCGCATCAGAGCAATCGTAGCCGCCTATCTCATCCTCATTGCCTTGGTTGTTGGCATCGGCTTTGCGATAGGACCACGGATAGCCCATGAAGGAAGGTCATTAGCGACGAGTCTGCCGTTGCTGCTGGATAAAATAGGGTCGGGGCAACTGGTCTCGCAGGTTGGACAGAAGCATGGCTGGAGCGAAGCCCGGCAAGCTCAGATTCAAGCCTTGCTAGTCGCTCATCGTGCAGACATCCTGAGGTATGCCCAGCTTCTAGGCGAGAAGCTTGCTGAACCGGCACAGCATATTTGGTGGCTCATCCTAATCCCGATTCTCAGCCTGTTCTTTCTCAAAGACGGCTTATCTATCGCAAACGGGGTCATTGAGTTGGGCCGCACTGCTGAGGAGATCAGCACAATTCGAGGTGTTGTTGGCGACATAAATGTCATGCTCGGCAGCTACATCCGGGCGCAGACGATCCTCGCGTCCCTCACAGTCACGTACTATTCTATCGGTCTAAGTATGATGCGGGTGGAATACCCCTTTATCCTCGGCCCTCTGGCCGGACTCTTTGAATTTGTGCCTGTCATTGGCCCGGCGATGGCGTCGATCACTGTCTACACCATCGCTATCCTCACGAGCTATTCGCATCTCATTTGCCTTTTCGTGTTCCTGTCCGCCTGGCGATTGGTACAGGACTACGTCAACGCGCCAAGGATCATGGGCAAGTCTCTTGAGATTCCGCCCTTGGCCCAGATTTTCGGGGTGCTCACTGGCGGCGAGATCGCCGGATTCGTAGGAGCGCTTGTGTCAGTCCCCATTCTTGCCACACTGCGAATTCTCTGGAGGCGACTGAGCAGCGCCAGGAGCGTCGAAGAACCGGTGACTCGACTTCCACCTTCTAGCGGTATCGTGAAGTAGCTTCCAAGCCGAAGCCGTACGATACGCCCTCGCTTTGCACTGCTTCCCAGCGGCGAAGTCTTTGCTCCTGATGACCATCATGTACTCTGGCGCGTTAATCGCGGTCAAGGTCGGTGACGGATGGCAGCGTGAGTACATGGCCGTGATTACGGAGCTATTGACCGCCGGAACCGGTATGTCTTACGCTCTCAGCGTCAAGACGGCACAGACCATCAGCTTGGGTTTCCCCATTGCAATAGTCCATTCTGGCTCTCGCAGACTTCTGCTGGTCTACACGAGGGTTGTCAGAGCACGACTGTCAGTCACCAGTGCCAAGTCATCACGATGACTGCAGAAATGAACAATGCGCCGGCCCAAAAACGCCAATCGCGATGCGCGCGTTTCCAATATGGTTTAAGACCATGATCAATATCCTCCATGCCAAGCCTTACGTGGTTATGGTCCTGGGTTTGATCAAACACATCCATGAATCTCCCGCCATTCGGATCACAACCACTAGCCTAGGCGGCAATTCTGTCGCTTAGGGGCACGAGTGAGATCTCAGATTCACACTGATTACCACCATCTACCCAAGAATATGGAACAGGCTGAGCATTTGTGACCAGCGTGGAACCTATCGGTCTGGCTAGCATCAGGGTTGTAATGAAATCGCTCGATAAGCACGTGAGCGCTGCTACTCGGATTCTCGCGTGTGAGCGGGACCGAGTCAGGCTTGCCATCTCCGGGGAATGTTGCGTTGTTGAGTCTGTTCAATAAGCCAAGATCCCGCCGGGTCGCCTCCGGCGACGAGGATTTCTATCCGATGACTCGCACGTGTGAATCAACATCATCCCTGAACCTTGAAGTTAGCTCGTATGATCGATGCGAGTAATGATCTCCGACCGTTGTATAGCGAATGAGGATAAATCTATGTTGAAGCGTCTTCTGATCTTCTCCACCATTGCTCTAGCTGTGGCTCCACTTGCGGTAGCTTCCGACCGCGAGGATGATGTCGCTCGTACTCAAAAGGCAGCCCAGGTTTTCAAGGAAATCATGGATACACCCGATAAGGGCATACCGCATCACTTGCTGGAATCAGCAAAGTGCATTGCCATCATCCCAGGGGACAAGAAGTTTGCCTTCATCTTCGGGGGCAGCTATGGTCGGGGAGTCGCGACATGTCATACCTCCCACGGATGGAGCGCCCCTGTGTTCGTCGCCATCGACGGAGGCAGCGTTGGATATCAGATCGGAGGATCTTCAACGGACCTCGTTCTGCTCTTTATGAATGATCACGCCTTGCAAAGCCTTCTCAGCGACAAGTTCAAGTTGGGAGCCGACGCTTCGGTAGCGGCTGGGCCTGTTGGCCGAAGCGCCGCCGCCGACACGGACCTCAAACTGAATGCCGAGGTTCTTTCGTATTCCCGCAGCAAAGGCCTCTTTGCTGGAGTCAGTCTGGACGGCGCCGTAGTTCAAGCTGACAAGAGTGGAGATCAAGCCTTCTACGGAGCCGATGTGGATCGCCATGCGGTGCTTGACGGTAAGGTACCCATGCCGGCTTCGGCGAGAAACCTGGTGCATGAGCTTCGCGCATATCCGGGTACAGCTATAGGCATATAGTCCAACGATGGTCGGAGCCTGAGACCCTCACTCGATTCCTAAGTGGGGGCCGCGCTTGTGTCTGGTTTGGGTACAGTTCTTGCGAGCGATGTCGGTCGGGGTAGCGAAGCGTTCTCAAAGGTTAAGAGGCCAAGAGGAGCACTAAGTACCCTGATTGATCAGAGTGGAGGTAGGTCAGATGTTAGCCAATAGAACTGCGCTGACTTATGCCGACAAAAGGCCGACATGGGTCGAAATCATTAAGTTCTTACTGCTTGTTGTTTTCGTGGTTGCGTTGTTTCTGCTGGCCCAGAGCATGGTTCGTCACCGCTTTCACCGGGGCGGCTGGATTAACCACCACGATACTCTCAGGCCATAGAACAACTTCTTTCGAAACGAATGCGACCTCAACTGAAGCCGGCTGTGGATTTCTGAGCGCACGTTGAAAGGCGTGTCCTCGTCGATGGAGACAGAAATGATCGAGCGAATCGAAGAGAGTCACAAAGCAGCTTTTGGCTTTAAGATAACGGGCAAACTGACAGCGGACGACGTCGCGACAATCTCAGCTCAGATGGAACACTTTATAGGCCAGCACAAAAAACCGATCGGACTTCTCGCCGACCTCTCTGAGATGGAGGGAGCCAGCTGGGCCGCCCGTTGGGAAGAGATGCGCTTTCTACAACGGCACAGCGACCACATTGCGCGTCTGGCCGTCATCAGCAACGATGAGTGGGAGGACGTCTCGAAAGTCGCGCTTGTGGCCGCTGCTGCGCTGCCGGCCCAGACGCTTTACTTTCAGCCTTCCGAGATCGTTCATGCATGGCACTGGGTCAAGATGGCCAGAACCGACGAATCGATGCCGACTCGAGTCATGTATCACGGCAAAGGTTTGTTTCACAATTACACTTCCGAATACATGGGCATCTAGCGAGGTCATGCTGGCGTTTGGCTGGCCTTAAACCTTCACCGAAGTTCCTTTTTTCCTGTGTTGCAAGTAAAAGTAAAGAACAACACAGCCGACAGTTGTCAACGCCAGGAAAACGGCGCCTGCGACCAGTCTAAGATCAAGATTTATGTGCATCCCACCCATCCCGCTACTCAATTTCCCTTGCAGGTAAGGTTCCAGTTCGCAAGAGGAGTCGAAGTAAGCTTAAGTGTGGAACGAAAAGCCTCCAAAAAACTGGTCGTAAATGCTCATCGCATTGCACTGACGGATTGAATCTGAGCACTTCTCGAACATTTACGCAATCAGTAAGAAGGTCATCCCCGAGGAGTAGGAGCGGCAAAGGGATCCCCTGAGGCGGCAGGACTAACCGTTAAACCTTAAATTAGGGCATCAGAAAAGCGCTTAGCAAACGCAAGGCGCTGATCACGGCTGCCATCGTCGCCGTCTTAGCCTCGATCGGCCAAAGACTACCTGAATAGACGCATGCTGCCTCAGGTGATGCCGACTTTGGACGTCACGGAAGGATCATCGAGAGGAGCGGGACGCCCCTGTACTCCGAACAGCTCCATATCGTCCGCAAGCACGTCCATAATGCTCTTGCGAGTGATGAATCCTCGCACGGCGCTGGCTGATCGGTCGCCGTCATGCGAAGCGACCAGAGCAAAGGCGGAGTTGGTGGACCGCATCGCGGCGACAACGTTCCACACGGAATCCTCCGGCACCACAACCATATAATTGCGTTGCGCGACGTCTCCAACCGTTGCGTTTGGGTTGGCATCGCCGATGCCGGTCAGCCTTTCGCCAACGAACGCCCCCTGCACCTCGCCATTCTTGTCCGCAACGAGGAATACCTCATTTTTTTCGTTAGACAGATCGCGCAAACGAGTCGCCGCCGCGACGATCACAATCTCTGAATTCATGATGCTGGAAGCGCTGCGGGAGAACTGAAGATCGCCGCGAAGAGATTCGGGCACGAACTCCCCTCGCAGGGTTAATTTGCGTGTGTAGATGCTGTCGCTGATCACGCTCTTGCGCACCGCGTAGCTGATGGCGACTGTCAACGTCATGGGGATAATAATGGTGTAGTCGAGCGTCATTTCGAAGATCATCACGATTGCGGCCAGGGCTGCTCCGGTCGTCCCAGCGACAACTCCGCCCATTCCCACTACGGCAAATGCGGGCACGGCAATGTCGAGCCCTGGAAAGACCCGGTGCAGCAACACGCCATACGCGGCCCCGGCCGTCGCGCCCAGGAACAGCGCAGGGGAAAAGATGCCGCCAGATGCTCCGGATCCGAGCGTGAGAGAGGTGGCGAGAAGCTTGCCCGCGAAAAGGAGAACAAGAAAGTAGAGCGGGAAGCGCACGCTGGAAAGCACATCCTGTATGGTGGCGTATCCGACTCCCTCCACGTAGTAGTGGTGAGAGCCAGAGATAAAGGCATACATCATCAGTCCGACCAGCAGCATTCCCGCCGCATGCTGTATGTAGTATCCGCCCTTCACCCGATGCTCGAAGAAGCGCTGGAAGCCGTAAATGGAGGAAATGAACAGAGCGGAAACGAGTCCGGTGATGGCTCCAAGCGCAGCATAAGCGAGGAGCACGATCGGATTCGTCAATTTAAAGAAGGTCATTTCAAGAGCTGGAATGAAAAACGAGGGATGCGGTCCGAAGAAGAGCCTGCCTATATAGGTGGCCGTCGCCGTGGCAGTAACAACTGGCACCAGGGTTCGCGCGCTGACTTCGGGCATAATGATCTCCAGCGCGAAGAGGACGCCTCCAATCGGGGTATTGAAGGTAGCTGCGATTCCTGCGCCCGCTCCGGCTGCAATAAGCGTGGTCTTCTGCCAGGAAGGCAAGCGCAGGAGCTGTCCCAATGTCGAACCAAACGAGGAACCGATCTGGATGATAGGCCCTTCGCGGCCGATGGACCCCCCGCTTCCTATCGAGAGCGCGGAGGCCAGCGCTTTGATGACCGACACTACCGGTCGGATCACTCCCTTGCGGTAGTAAACCGCTTGGATGACTTCCGGCACACCATGGCCCTTCGCTTCAGGAGCGAAGTTCTTGACTAGAAAGACCACTCCGATCGCTCCAACGACTGGAACCAGAATCACAAATGCCCCCCAGGGGCCCAAGGGAGTATGAATGTTCGCGTCGTATGCAGTGGAGAATTTGCCGAGGAAGAAGAGATTGTGAACGATCCCAATGAGCGCGCGAAAGGCAACCGCTCCAATGCCTGCCACGATGCCTACGACCAGCGATAGCGCCCATAATACGGCCGGCCCAATCGTTCGCGTCTGCGCAGTGTGGTCCTCAGTCACAGCGATCTCCAGAGAGCCATTTGGCCCGGTTCGCATCGCGGACAGGACGTTTGTGCAGCGCCAGTCATCGTCGCCCTCCGGAAGAGAGTCGAATCGAATTCGATATGCTTATCTCAACGCTGCGTTTTCCGCTCTTGACCATGCACGGAGTGATGTGCTGAGGCCACCGGCTCCGTCCCAGTTGGTAGATGCTTTGGACCGCTCTCAGGATTGCCTCCTTCAGGCGATGCGTTGGCTGGTTGCCTTCTCGGGCAGGCCGGGCGGGGACGAAACCGAAGAATGGTGCCTTCGAGCCAGTGACTCGATATCGGGTTCAGTCAAGGATGAGAGGTCGGCTCGTTCGGTGGCGACGATCCGCGCCGCAATGGTGGAGTGGTGTTGCTTCAGGTATTCGGATAAGTAGTTTGCCGCGCTGCTGGTGCCGGTCGCGTGGCCGATCAGGACGATCTCAATGGCCGGGACGAGTTGCTTCGCTATCTCTTCATAAAACTCATTCTCCTCGGGGACGCGCTCGCCGCGATAATGCGCCTCCTTGCGATGGATCAGGTGATGATGGAAATGAAAGGGATCATAGGGCCTGACCGTCTTCTCGTCCCCCATGTCGACAACTGTGTCATGAAATATACGAGCGGTGTGATGGTCGATGACGACTACAGTCCGTCCGGAGGGCGGAACAGGGGCCAGCGTGTCGGGGAGTTGCGCTTCCTTGAGGAATTTGCGGAGGTGCGAAACCTCTTCCACTTCCAGATCGTGCCCGTGCGGCCGCCTGAACGAGCCCTGCTGCGAACCGATCACGAAGGTGAACTCCTGGTCGCTGTGCGGTATGACCTCGCCGAGTTCTGCGATCAGACCGATGACTTTGTCCCAGCTGAGGTTGCGGGGGAGCTTCCCGTGAAGCAGGCTGTTGAGAAGCAGTGCGTGGTCATGGCGAAGATGTGGGCTCATATGCTCAGAGTCGCACTGGGAGATGCGGATTGCTGGTCTAATTTGCTCTTTCGTTCGTCCAGCGTTTTTTGAATCAGGCGCTAAGTGACCCAACCCCAATGCGAGAAACGCTCGCTCACAAGCTCGGTCAGAGGAACTGCGCGTCTTTGTGCAAAATGGCTCAGTCTTCTCATGCCTGCCGACGGATACTGCAAGAGAATCAAAAGCGATCTCTGCCCTGTCACCGCGTCGGTCAATCGTCACATTGTGCGCGATACGGCACCGTATCCTTGAAGCAGCGAAACATCGGAGCGCAGGGTGAAGCCGGCCAACATCACAGCCGCAGCTTTGGATGTGGCCAACAGCGGCAGCCCTAAGACCGCTGGCACTCCAGCGTCTGTGCCGCCTTCGGATAAGTCTCCGGCTCCGCCAAGAGCGAAAGACCATAACATACGTGTCTCTCCGGATGTCCTCGCTGCGGCAGGCAAGGACGGCGAGGAACTGCTTCGCTCGCTGCACACCGCCTTCGATGGCCTGACTCAGGCGGAGGCGGAAGACCGGGAACGAAAGACCGGGCCGAACGTAGTCGCGCAGGAAAAGCAGCGCGGCTGGTTTCTGCGACTTCTGATCATCCTTCGCAACCCTTTGGTGATCCTGCTTGCGGTACTTTCGGCAATCTCCTTTGCAACCGGCGATGCCCGCGCAGGTAGCGTCATGGCCGGAATGGTTGTGCTCGGAGCGGCGTTGCGTTTCTTCCAGGAGGCGCGCGCCGACGCAGCGGCGGCGAAGCTAAAAGCCATGATCCACGTGACAGCGACCGTGGTTCGCGATGGCAATACCCGCGAGCTTCCACTGCGCGACCTGGTTCCTGGAGACATTATTCATCTCTCCGCCGGCGACATGATTCCGGGCGATGTGCGGGTGCTTTCCGCTAAGGACTTGTTTGTCAGCCAGGGAACGCTGACAGGCGAATCGCTTCCCGTAGAGAAGTTCCACGATGCTGACCCCAAGCCGGCGAACTCGCCTACGGAACTCAAGAACATCTGCTTCATGGGCACGAGCGTTCAAAGCGGCACGGCGACGGCTGTCGTAGTTGTAACGGGAGTCAACACCTATCTCGGGAGTATGGCCGACTCGATCACCGGGGACGCTCCGCCGACCAGCTTCGACAAGGGCATCAACGGCTTCACTCGGCTGATGCTCCAGCTCATGGCGGTTATGGTACCGCTTGTCTTCCTGATCAACGGATTCACCAAGCACGATTGGAAGGACGCATTTTTCTTCGCTCTTGCAGTGGCGGTTGGGCTTACTCCGGAGATGTTGCCTATGATCGTCTCCGTCTGCCTCGCGAAAGGCGCTATCGCCATGAGCCGGAAGAAAGTGATCGTCAAGCGGCTCAACTCCATCCAAAACTTCGGCGCCATGGACCTGCTCTGCACCGACAAGACCGGCACGCTCACCGAGGATCGGGTAGTGCTCCAGCGCCACTGTAACCTTGCCGGAGACGAGACGAATGAAGTGCTGCTCGACGGATACCTGATCAGCCATTTTCAGACGGGGCTGAAAAACCTGCTCGATATGGCAATCCTGTGCAGTTCGGACTTTCACGAGAAGGCGTTGGTGGAGAAATACAGCAAGCTCGACGAGATTCCATTCGACTTCAACCGACGCATGATGTCGGTGCTGGTCGAAAACCCTGAGGGTAAAGCGATCCTGCTGACCAAGGGCGCTCCGGAGGAGGTTTTTCGCCAGTGCTCCCATTTCGAGCTGGATGGAAAGGTATCGCCCATGGACACCGCCCTGATGAAAGGGCTGAGCGGCGAATATGCCAGTCTGAGCAACGACGGATTCCGGGTGCTGGCCGTGGCGGTGAAAGAACTCCCCGGGAAACAGGCCTGCTCCAGGGATGACGAGCGCGACCTCGTGTTGAAGGGGTATGTTGCGTTTCTTGACCCTCCGAAACCGACCGCAGCAACCGCCATCCAGGCGCTGCACAGACACGGAGTGGGCGTGAAGATTCTCACCGGCGATAACGACCTGATCAGCCGCAAGGTGTGCAGAGACGTGGGATTGCCGGCCGACCCGATGCTGTTGGGCGACGATGTGGAGAAGATGTCCGACATCGATCTCGCGGATGCCGCGGAGAAGACGACCCTCTTCGCGCGCCTGTCTCCCGCGCACAAGCAGCGGATCATTCAGTGCCTGCGCGCCACGGGGCATGTGGTCGGATATATGGGAGACGGCATCAATGACGCTCCTGCTCTGCACGCCGCGGACATCGGCATCTCGGTCGACACTGCGACTGACATCGCCAAAGAATCGGCGGACCTTATCCTGCTCGAAAAAGACCTGATGGTGCTGGAGGGCGGCGTCATCGAAGGCCGGAAGGTCTTCGCGAACATCCTCAAATACATCCGGATGGGCGCCAGCTCCAACTTCGGAAACATGTTCAGCGTACTGGGGGCGAGCGCGTTTCTACCGTTCCTGCCAATGACTCCGATCCAGATTTTGAGCAATAACATGCTCTATGACTTCTCACAGGTCCCAATTCCAACTGATTCGGTCGACGAAGAGCTTGTTGCGCTACCGAGGCCCTGGAACATCAAAGAGATCAAACGCTTCATTCTATGCATAGGACCTATCAGCTCGATCTTCGACTACACGACGTTCTTCGTCATGCTGTATCTCTTCAAGTGCTGGGACCCGTCGCACGCTCCGTTGTTTCAAACTGGCTGGTTTGTCGAGTCCATCATGACCCAGACCCTGATCATCCACATCATCCGCACCAACAAGATTCCCTTCTTGCAGAGCAGACCGAGCTGGCCGTTGTTGATCACGAGCCTATCCATCATGGCCGTTGGAGCATGGCTTCCTTATTCCCCGGTGTCCTCGTCGCTTGGCCTGGTCCATTTGCCGAGCCTGTACTGGCCCATCCTGCTGGCCACGCTGTTTGCCTACTCTTGCCTGACGCAAGGGGTGAAGGTCTGGCTGCTGCGAATGAAATGGATTTGAGCCCGCATGCTTACCGGCGCCTCAAGAGAATCTGGCGACGTGGCACAGTCATTGGACTCCGGAGATGCCTGGGCTTCGAGTCAGGCCCAAGGCCCACAGTTCTCATCGAATGACGAGATAGACATTCCGCGACGCTGCCAAACAATGAAGGCACTACGGCATGAGCAAAACGAAGCAGACGATTGTTCTTGCTAGTGAAATGCTCAAGCTGTATGCGGTAACCTACCTGCTCCATGACTGTGACAATCAACGCCTGCGCGGGTTGGGCATTGTCTCCGCACTTGGAGTGACTTAGAAACGAAACAATTGCCGGCCGCCCTCGAATTGGGGACCACGACACCGAGGTCCCTCATGAGTTCCTGCAACATCAAGCGATTGATTCGTGTCTTGTTTAGTTTGTCGCTGTTCGCCGTACCGGCCCATCCCCTGACAGCGCAGGACACAGACCTCAGAGGACCCGATGCTCATGAAGTAATCCAGGGCCTGAACGGCCATCTTCTAGGCGACTGGGGAGGAAAGCGCGGCCAACTGGAAGAGCACGGGGTGGAATTCGACTTTCACTACATCACCGACTCTCTTTGGAACATCGAGAGCGTACAAGACACGAGGCTGGCAAGCTGGAACCGCGGCCGGGGCACAGTTGACATCGACTTCGGAGAACTGACTGGCTGGCATGGTCTGTCTTTCCATGCGACGGCGCTCTGGCAGGGAGGCGGAAATCTTGGCACCTATCTTGGCCTCGAGACCAGTCCCAGTGGAATGTCGAGCGAGAATTGCTTTCGTCTCGACTCATGGTGGGTAGAGAAGCAGTGGTTCCATGATCGGGTCGATGTCCGCATTGGTCAAATCGCCGGCCAGGACTTTTTTGGAGATCAGCAGTATGGGACTTCGTTTGTCAATGAGCCGATGAGTTACGCGTTGCCTAATTTATCGACGACTTATGAGACCGGCAGCCCCGCGACGACGCCGGGGCTGCAATTGACTTTTGTTCCCACGCACAACGTTTATCTGGCATCGATGGTGATGGCGGGAGACAAGACGCCCTTCGCGCACAACCCGACCGGCCTGGTTCCTCAGTTCAAAGGAGCCCCGGTCAGTGTTTATGAGATAGGCTTCACTCCGGGAAACAAAGGCTCATCGGTGCGCCCTGCTGACAACGTCGCAACCCGAAGAGGATATTTGGGAGTTTACAAATTCGGCGCCTCCTACAACCCCGGCAAGTTCACGACGGCGTCAGGCACGACCACTTCCGGCAACTACCTCTTGTATTGGATGGCAAACCAGGCTCTCTGGCGTGTCGAACCAACGGAGGGGAAGGGCCTGGATGCAACCTTCGCCTACGACTGGAGCCCACCGAACCTGAACAGCACCCATACCGCACTCACCGTCGGGCTTCGTTTCAACGAGCCGCTGCCTTTGCCAATTCACAACACGATGTCGCTCGGTTATGTTTCGACACGCATCAATCCTAAGTTCTCGCCTCCGGGCACTCCTCCAAACAATGCGGAGCGCGGTGTGGAGTTCAACGCGCTCTTCAACATCAGACCGACCATTCTCCTGCAACCCGCGATCCAGTACTACGCAAATGTTGGTGGAGGGCCGCAGCGGGCGGTAGTCTTCGGGTTCCGGGCAAAGGTGGAGTTCTAAGTCGAAAGGCCTTCATTTGAGTTTCGTTGTCCCATATTGCTCAGATACTCCCAGCGCAAATTGCTACGTTGCAGGTGTCGGATACTAAGACTCTTCATTATTGAAGCGACTCCACGGCAACACAATTGCACCGTGTTGGCCAATTCATTTCTCCCAGAAATTACTTGATGCGTCCCGTAGGCGCTGATAGTGGAACGAGGTGCGACGGTGGCAACAATCGCGTTGGATAAATCGACCATGCCGCGGCTATCGGCCTCTGCGCGTCTCGATCGGCTGCCGATTGGCAGCTTCCACAAGCAAATCATGTGGATAGTCGCCTACATCTATTTCTTCGAACTTGGAGACTTGAACAATTTCGGCCTGGCGGCGCCGGAGCTTCGCAAGCTTTGGAAGCTTTCTATATCTGCAATCGGAATTATCACGTCCGCGGCCTTTTTCGGCATGTTTGTCGGAGCACTCTGCGGCGGCTGGTTTTCGGACAAACTTGGGCGGAAAAAGGCCCTGATCCTAACTACCTTATGGTATTCGCTGTCTTCGCTCCTGAACGCCTTTGCGTGGAATGAGCCGACCTTGTTCGTCACCAGGTTCTTGACCGGCGTGGGACTCTCCGCCATGACAGTCGTCGCCATGACCTACGTCAGCGAGATGTTTCCAGCAACGAAACGAGGTACCTACCAGGGCTGGATACTGATGATCGGCCTGTTTGGAATTCCTTTTTCCGCCCTAGCCGCAAGGGTCTTTATCCCTCTGGGTACTTTCGGTTGGCGGCTGGTCTTTGTATGGGGTGCGCTCGGAACCTTTGTGGTTATTTTTGCCTCGAAGATTCAGGAATCTCCGCTCTGGTATGAGAGCAAGCGCCGATTTTCTGAAGCCGATGCCGTCCTCGATCGCATTGAGGCAGAGTCAATTGCGAAGAGCGGCCCGTTGCCGCCCGTAGCGAACGCGCCTCCGGCCAAGCCGCAAACCGCGAAGGCGGACGGCCTGTTCTCACCCGCCTATCGGGCGCGTACATTGATGTTGATAGGGGTATACGTCTTTCAAACCCTTGGCCTCTTCGGCTTTATGGCTTGGGTGCCGACGCTTTTGGCCTCGCGTGGTTTCCCCGTGGCGAAGTCCCTGCTGCTGACCACAATTATGTACTTTGGCGCGCCGGTTGGTGCATTGATCGCATCGCAGATCTCCGACAGATGGCAGCGCAAAGACATGATTGCGATTATCGCTGTCTTGATCGGCGGTATCGGTGTTGTCTATGGACTGAGCGTGAAGACGGTGCCGATCATCATTCTTGGGTTCCTGGTCGCGATGTTCATTCAGACCTTTGCACCGATGCTTTATTCCTATACCCCCGAGATCTATCCCACCAGTACCCGCAGCTCGGGTTCGGGTCTGGCCTACGGAGCCGGGCGTCTGGCAAACGTCGCAGGGCCGGTATTGATCGCCTTCCTGTTCAATCATCTCGGCTACGTCAGCGTATTTGTGTACATTGCGGCGATGTGGGCCCTGGTTGCCGTGATCGTCACTCTTTTCGGGCCTAAGACCAAAGGTGTGGCGCTCACTTAGCAGAAGTTGGATATTGCTCTTCAGCATTCCGGAGGTGACACGATGACACACCATGTCTCAGCGGTCGATGTACTGGTAGTAGGCGGCGGTAACGCGGCAATGGCGGCCGCTCTTAGTGCCAGGGAGGGCGGCGCAAGCGTCCTCGTATTGGAGTGCGCCCCCAAAGAAATGCGCGCCGGAAACAGCCGCCATACCAGAGATCTTCGGTGCATGCACGATGCTCCAACCAAAGTGATGTCCGGCGCTTACACCGAGGACGAATTCTTCAAAGACATCCTCAGCGTGACCGAAGGCAAGACCAACGAGAAGCTGGCCCGCTTCATGATTCAGAAATCCACCGAGTGCACTGAATGGATGAAGAACTATGGAGTGCGCTTCCAGCACGCTCTGGGTGGAACCCTCCAACTCGGCCGAACCAACGCTTTTTTCCTGGGCGGCGGCAAGGCCATGATGAATGCCTATTACGCCTCCGCTGAAAAGAAAGGCGTGACGATCCTCTACAACGCTGAGGTGGTGGACTTCGACATCACAGACGGCGAGTTTCACAGCGCAAGCGTGATCATCGAAGGCAAGCCGACCAAGGTCAGCGCGAAGACCCTGATTGCCGCCTCCGGTGGATTCGAATCGAACCTCGAATGGCTGAAGGAGGCATGGGGCCCGATGGCCGACAACTTCCTCATCCGGGGTACTCCTTATAACAAAGGAACTGTGCTGAAACGATTGCTCGAGCTTGAGGCAGAGTCTATCAGCGATTCGAAGGAGGGCCACATGGTCGCGATCGATGGCCGTTCGCCGAAGTTCGACGGTGGAATCGTAACCCGGCTCGACTGTATTTCGCTCGGAATTGTCGTGAACAACAAGGGCGAACGCTTCTACGATGAAGGCGAGGACTTCTGGCCCAAGCGTTACGCGATATGGGGACGCCTTGTGGCCGGCCAACCGGACCAGGTTGCCTATTGCATCATCGACTCTAAGGCCATGGGAAAGTTCATGCCATCGGTCTTTCCCGCTCTTGAGGGGCGGACCATCGGCGAACTGGCAAAACTGATGAAGGTGGCCGCCGATCAGGTTACGGCCACGGTGAAGGCGTACAACGACTCTGTCCAGACCGGCACCTTCAATCACGAGATATTGGACGATTGCAAGACCGTTGGACTGAAGCCACCGAAATCGCATTGGGCGCTACGCATCGAGAAGGCGCCATTTTATGGCTATCCTCTGCGACCGGGTCTCACCTTCACCTATCTGGGTCTGATGGTCAACGAGCGCGCCCAAGTGCTGATAAAGGGCGGACACAGGTTTCAGAACATCTATGCGGCCGGAGAGATCATGGCAGGCAACATTCTTGGCCGGGGTTACGCTGCAGGAATCGGAGTTACCATCGGCACAGTCTTTGGCCGCATCGCAGGTCGCGAAGCGGCCGAGCAGGCTTTAAGCCGGACAGCACCTTCCCACGCAAGAGAAGAGGCGGTCGCCCATGCTAACAGCTGAACTGCTCGAAGAAGGCCAGCACCTGATGACCGTCTGCAATGCCTGCCGCTATTGCGAAGGCTTCTGCGCAGTCTGGCAGGCGATGGAGACGCGAACTGTCTTCGAGGAAAAAGATCTCAATTACCTTTCGAATCTCTGCCACAACTGTAGTGAGTGTTACTACTCGTGCCAGTATTCTCCGCCGCATCTTTTCAATATAAATCCACCCAAGACCCTGGCGAAGCTCCGCGTCTATAGTTATGAGCTCTATGCCTGGCCGCGACCGTTCGCGAAAGCTTTCCACAAGAACGGTCTTCTGGTCTCGCTACTCACGGCCGTCATCCTCATGGTATCCATGGATGTTGCCAGCGAGATGATGGGCGGTCGCCTCTTTCAGCCCGTCCACGATGGAAACTTCTATAAGATCATTCCGCACACGGTGATGTCCGTCGCGTTTGGAGTGGTGGGAACATTCGCCGCACTCGCCCTGCTCGTAGGTTTTCTCCGCTTCTGGCGTAACCTTGGTGAATCCTACGTGAGCCTTGTCAATCCCCGGACACTCTTCCAGGCAGCGAAAGACATTCTCACGCTCAAGAATTTGGATAATGATGGAGACGGCTGCAGTCTGCCCAGTGAAGCCAGTTCGGAGTCGTTCCGCTGGCT
>Ga0302324_100004195_pt1 | contig 32029 bp, 27 predicted proteins | sample Palsa_T0_1_FD_201949 | JGI IMG/M metagenome (GOLD analysis project Ga0302324, IMG submission 201949) | Peat permafrost microbial communities from Stordalen Mire near Abisko, Sweden - Palsa_T0_1 | ecosystem: Environmental > Terrestrial > Soil > Palsa > Peat permafrost | place: Sweden: Abisko... | reverse complement strand
TACGTGACGGGCACCTCGCCGCAGGGCAATCCCGACGCGCCCATCAACGGCCTCGCGGTCGCGCTCGCTGCAGGCGCATCGTTCCTCGCGCGCGGCTTCTCGGCGCATCCCAAGCAGGTCGTCGAGCTGACCAAAGCCGCCATCAAGCACGAAGGCTTTTCGATCGTCGAAGTGATGTCGCCCTGCGTCACCTACAACAAGATCAACACCTACGCATGGTTCAAGGAAAACATCTACTACGTGAACGAGGCGCCGGACTACGATCCCGGCGACCGCTCGCACGCCTTCGACGTCCTTTCGCGCGAAGGCAAGATTCCGCTCGGGATCATCTACCAAGACTCGCGCGCGACGCTCGAATCGCTCTCACACCTCGGCACGACGCCGCTCGCGCAGCTCGACATCGTCAGCCGGTCGCCCGCCTACGCCGCAATGCAGGAAGCCTACCGCTAAGCCAAGGTTTTGCGGCCGGAGCGGCAGGGTTCGGGCGCAGTGCGTCGCTAACTGATGGCCGCGATTGCGCGATCGATGGCCGCCGTGAGGCGATCGAGTGCGGCCTTAACCTTGGCTTCCCGGTCCTGCGGTGCGAACGCAGCGACCGCGAGCTCGGGATACGGGAGAACGTTGCGGTCGATCGTGTGCCAGTACTTGTTGTAGGCCAGGCCGTCGGGCATCCAAAAGACGTCGCGGGCGAGCATCGCTTTGGTCTCGAGCACGTCGAGTGCGCTCGCATCGCCGGCGCGTTCCGCAAGGAAGAGTTGGTGGTCGAACTTCGCCGCAGCGAAGGCGTAGGCAGCGAGCTCACCGTGCAGCGGTTTGAGGTCGACGCCGGCCAGCTGTGGCAGCCTCGCGAATGCGTCGAGGTCAAGCAAAAGCTGCGTCGGCACGGGCGTTAGACGGAGCGGCATCCGCTCGGCGCCGGCGGCGCGCATCGCCTGGACGCCGGTGTATTGCGCCGTGATGACGGCCTGCTTCATCCCCGGATCGTACGTCTTGAGCCCTTCAATGGTGTCTTCGGCCGTGTGGTGCGCGCCGAAGTGGCCGTAGTAACCCGTCGACGAACCCGGAACGCCAAGCATGTAGATGTAGGTCTGATGGTCCGACCCGCCGCCTGGCGGTCGCATCACCGGCTTCTTTGGGGTTTCCGACGCAAGCAAGGGGCGCCCGTCGAGGCCTTTGACGAGCGCCGCGATCTCGCGCCCGAACTCCCACAACTCCAGACTCATCGAACCGACGAACGGCGGGCCGGTCGTCAACTGGTCGGTGTTGATGTACTGCACGACGTGTTTACGCAGGTCCGGCCCTTCCGCATACGCGCGCGACAGCGAGCCGTAGAGCCCAAGTTCGTGACCGTCCCACGAAGCGATTTCGATCGTGCGATCCGGCTTCCAGTTCGCGTCGGTCAGCTTCTTGAAGCCGTCGGCGACTTGCATCATCACCGTCGTTCCGCTACCGGGGTCGATCGCGCCGAACGTCATCGCGTCGCGGTGGCTGCCGATCGTCACGATCTCATTCGGCTTGATGGCGCCGCGCAGACGGCCGATCACGTTCCAGATGCGGACGACTTTGCGCTCCATCTTGACGACCAAATGCACGCGGGTCGCGCCTGCACCGACGCGTTCGACCATTTCAAATCCGTCGTGCCAGCTCTCGTCGGGCAAGACGCTTCCGTCGAGGCTGCGCATAAGCGCGCGCGCAACGGATTGCGTAACCATCAGTTCCGGGATATCGCTGTGCGGGATGTCTTGGTAGTCGAGGTGCTTGATGCCGGGCAGGGGCGCTTGACCCGGCAGCGTGGGATCGCCCGGCGGTGTAAACGCGCCGATGCCCGGCTGCGGGCCGCCGATCCGTTCGGCCATGAAGTTGTTCTTCCAGTTGCCGTTCGGCCACGGCTCGCCACCGTAAACGCCGTCGCTTACCGGATCGTAGTAAACGATGAGGCCCGCGACCTTGCGCTTCTTGAGCTCGTCCCATTTGCGCTGTGCGGCCCATGGATCGCGCGAGAAACCGCCGAGGCGTTCGATGACGACCGACCCGGGCGGCACGACGACGTGGAGGTCGTCGAGCGTTTGCCAGTCGTCGGGATCGCCGTGATTGAGATAAAAGAGCGGCGCCGTCACGTCGCCGTCGCCGGAGTTTTCCATAAAGGGCGGACCGGCCAGCCTTTCGCCCGCGGTGCGATGCGCCGGATCCCCCTCGATCAAGTCGAGCGTTACCGCTTGGGGCGCGACGAGTGCTAGCGATTCCGTGATCGGGCCGGTAAAGAAAACGTCGTAGGGCACGAGCCGTGCGTCGAATCCATCAGCCTGCAGCCGATCGCGCACGAAGAGCGCGGTCGCGTAGTCGGCTTGCGTGCCCGCCCGGTGTGGAACCGAAGAAAGCTTCTCCTCGATGGCGAGTGCGTTGTCGGGCGAGGGAACGCGTAGGAACTCGTCCTCCCATTTGCGTTCGGCGGTGACGCGCGGGCCGCTCGGCCAGCCGATCAGCGAGTCGGCGTTGGCGCGCGCGTCGGGCGTGGGCGCCGGACTCGCGGCCACTCCGGCCGGACCCATCGGCTGGTTCATGTCGCTTGGCAAGTGAGCCCAACCCGGCACGATGCCGAGCGCTACCAGAGCGAATGAAAGCAGGACGACGCCAAGAGCGCGCATGGCTCGATTTTAAACGCCACGGGCGGATTCCCCGTCAGCCGGCTTGGGCCGCGACGGGCCTCCTCAAATACCGGCGTACCACTCGTAACCGTTGTCTTCCCAGTACCCGCCGCCACCGCCGAAGATGCCTTCGAGCCGAGCCGCGAGCTGGATGCGCTTGATCCATTTTGCGCTCTTGTAACCGAGCTGCGTGGGAATGCGCAAGCGCACCGGCGCACCGTGAGCGGGATCCAGCGGTTTGCCGTTGAGATCGAGGGCCAGCAGCGTCTGCGGGTGCGCCGCTTCGACGATGTCCAAGCTCTCGTAGTATGGCGTACCGTCGGGAGCGCGGTCGAAACAGTGAAACACGACGTAGCGCGCGCGAGCGGTCGGCCGAACGAGCGCTAGAAAGCGAGCGAGCGGAACGCCGTTCCATTCGCCGATGGCGCTCCAGCCCTCGACGCAGTCGTGGCGTGTGATCTGGCGCAGGGACGCAAGCGCGCGCAACTGCGCGAGGCTAAAGTGGTGGGGCCGCTCCACTTCGCCGTCGACGGCCAAGGCGTACCTGGCAAATCCGTCGCGCGCGAGACCCCCGTACGTCGAGTCCGAGGGCGTGTCGAAGCCGTTGGTCCGAAAGTTGCGGTCGATGTCGCGTTCCGAATACAGTCGCGCCCGGCCGCGCGTGCCGATGACCGCGTGATCGAGACCTTGGGCCGAGCCGATGATCTTGTGAATCGTCGGGTTGTCGTTGAGTTTGTTGGAGATGCCGGCGCAGCCCGCGATCGCCGATATGCTCGAGGCCAGAAAGAGCTGCCTTTTCACGGCCCGAGACCTTCGTGTTTGCCGAGTTCGTAGGAACCCGTGATCATCGAACGCAGGTTGTTGACGACGCCGGTGCTCAGGACCAAAGTAACGTGAACGAAGAAGAATCCGATGAGCCCGACCATCGCCGCAAAGTGCCATAACCGCGCGAACTGGCGGCCGCCCAACAGGGTCGTCAGCGGCCCCGCGAGCGCGTCGATGCCGGGCGAAAGCGCAAGCCCGCTGAGCACGACGAGCGGAGCGAAGACGAAGAGGACCAACGTGTACGCGAGCTTCTGCAGCGGATTATACTTACCGTACGCTGGGGGTTCTCTGCGCAGCCGCAAGTAGTAGAGCTGCATCGGGACGAGTTTGGGCAGGTCGCTGGGTCGCAGCACGATGAGCGCAAGATCTCTGCGCCGCGCGCCGGCGACAATGTAGGCCAGCCCCGCAATGACCGCGATCCAAGCGAAGAACAGATGCCAGCGCCGCCCGTCGGCAAGATCCTGGTAGCCTGGCAGCGTGATCCAACCGGGGAACGCCCGCCCGGTCTCGGAGCCGAGCCCGTCGTCGGTGAAGCCGAGCGCGTGGCCGGTTGGAATTTGGAACCCAAAGATGCGCAGGTAGCCGGCTGGATTTCCGCTCGGATTTGTGGTGAAGCCGATGTCGACGACGCGGCGCCCCGGATCGCTCTTATCCGAGGCGTCCAAGTACGGTGCGGCATTGAAGATCTGCAAACCGCTCATCACGAGCACGAAGAAGGCCAGCGTGGCGATCCAGTGCGTGAGACGGGTCGCAACCGAATGGCGGTAGACGAGCCGATGCCGCTCCCCCTGCGCGGCGCGTGCCGGCGCCGGACCCGCTGTGGCGTCCATACCTGCATGCTACCACGCGGAGTTCGCGACGCACTGGTAAGGGAGCCGACATCGGTGGGCGAAAGCCGCCGCCATGCAGCCCGCTTTCCTCTCCGAACGGCACGAGGGACCCATCGCGTATGTCACGCTCGCGCGCCCCGAGGTCCGCAACGCCTTCAATGCGGGGCTGATCGCAGCGCTTCACGCGTGCTTCGAGCGGCTCGGTGCGGACCAATCCGTCCGCGCGATCGTCCTGGCAGGCGAAGGAAAGGCGTTTTGCGGCGGAGCCGACGTAAACTGGATGCGCGCTTCCCTCGACCTCTCCCAGGCGCAGAACGTCGAGGACGCGCGTGCGCTCTCACGCATGTACCGCGCGATCGACCGCGTCCCGGTTCCGGTCATCGCACGGGTTCAGGGCGCGGCGTTAGGCGGCGGGGCCGGGCTCGTGGCGGTTTGCGACATCGCGATCGCGGCCGATACGTCGTTCTTCGGCTTCACCGAGACGAAGCTCGGGATTTTACCGGCCGTGATCTCGCCCTTCGTACTCGCGAAAATCGGGCTCTCGCATGCGCGCGCGCTGGCGCTCACCGGCGAGCGCTTCGACGCGCGCCGTGCTCTATCGATCGGGCTCGTGCACGAGGTCGTCCCCGAGGAATCGCTCGGCACCTCGGTCGGGCGCGTCGCCGGCGAAATACTGAGCGCCGGCCCAAGCGGCATCGCCGCGACCAAACGGCTCTTCGCCCAAGTCGTCGAGCGAAGCTACGACGAGACGCTCGAATTGACGGCGGCGGCCATCGCAACCCAACGAACCAGCCCCGAAGGGCAGGACGGCTTGCGAGCTTTCTTGGAAAAGCGCAAGGCCGGCTGGGTCGTCGAGTGATCGGGCGACGCCGCATCACGCGTCTCTTGATCGCCAACCGCGGCGAGATCGCGGTTCGTATCGCACGCTCCGCGCGCGAAGCCGGCATCGTGCCGCTGGGCGTTTATTCGGATGCCGACGCACGGGCGTACTTCCTCGACTTCGTCGACGACGCGGTGCGCATCGGAGAAGCCCCCGCGATCGAGTCGTATCTTTCGATCGAGCGTATCCTCGGCGCGGCACGCGAACTGCGCGCCGATGCGGTTCATCCGGGCTACGGTTTTCTTTCGGAGCGCGCTCCGTTCGCGCAGGCCGTGGAGGACGACGGGCTCGTCTTCGTCGGACCGCCGGCGGCGGCCATCGCGGCGATGGGCGACAAGGCCGGAGCCAAGCGGCGTGCGCGCGAGCACGGCATTCCGGTCGTTCCCGGATATGACGGCGAGGACCAATCGAACGAGCGTCTGCTGGCCGAAGGGCGCGCCATCGGGACGCCGCTCTTGATCAAAGCCGTCGCCGGCGGCGGCGGGCGCGGAATGCGGGTCGTGACCGACCTCGCGGAGTTTGACGAGGCGCTCGAGGCTGCGCGACGCGAAGCACTCGGTGCCTTCGGCGACTCCGCCGTGCTGCTCGAGCGCTATCTCGATCGCCCGCGGCACATCGAATTTCAAATCCTCGCAGACGAGCTCGGGACAACGATCCATCTCGGCGAGCGCGAGTGCTCGATCCAACGCCGCCATCAGAAAGTGCTCGAGGAAGCGCCTTCCACCGCCTTGACGCCGGAACTGCGCGAGCGAATGGGTGCCGCGGCGGTGCGCGCGGCGCGCTCGGTCGATTACTTCAACGCCGGCACCGTCGAGTTTCTGCTCGACCAAGGAGGCTCGTTTTACTTCCTCGAGATGAACGCGCGCCTGCAGGTGGAGCACCCGGTGACCGAGTGCGTGCACGGAATCGATTTGGTGCGCAAGCAGCTCGAGGTCGCGTGCGGCATGCCGCTCGGTCTGGCACAGGAGAGCATCGCCACGCGCGGCTGGGCCATCGAAGCGCGCATCAACGCGGAGGATCCGGCGAACGGCTACTTGCCCGCGACGGGAACGATCGCGGGCTGGAAGCCGCCGAGCGGGCCCGGCATCCGGCTCGATTCCGGCGTAGCGGCGGGCAGCGAGGTTTCGATCTATTACGACTCGATGCTCGCGAAGCTGATCGCATTCGGCGACGACCGTGCCGCGGCCGTCGAACGCTTGACCGCGGCGCTCGATTCGTTCGTCATCGAAGGCGTGCTCACCAACGTTCCGCTGCTGCTCGCCATCGCACGCGACGACGCCTTCCGCGTGGGCGACACGACGACGTCCTTCTTGGTCGAGCGGGCAGAGTTCCTGAACGCATCGCTCGCCGAACCGAGCGATGCTTTCCTGATCGCCGTGGGCGCGGTGCTGGCGGATCCGCGCTCGTGGCGGGTTGCCGGCGTCGGCATCCCGGTCGAGTTGAGCGGCCGGTCACGCCGTTTTTCAGTGGTCGCCTCCCGCATCGGGGGCGGCGACGACTCGTGGCGCCTCAGCGGGGATTTCGAGGGCGACGTCCGCTTCGAATCCAACGCCGAGCGCGTCGTCGTGCATTACGGCGAAAGCCGGGCGAGCGGGCGGGCAGTCGTCGCGACGGACGGCGTCGTAGTCACCTATGAGGGTGCGTCGGTGCGGTTGCATTTCGCAGTGCCCCCGGCCCTGACCGCCGGCGCGTCGGCGGCGCACGGGAAGACTCAGGGCGCGGTGACCTCTCCGATGCCCGGAAAAATCGTGAAGGTCGCGGTGAAGGCCGGCGACGCGGTGGCGGAGCGGGAGCTGCTGGTCGTGCTCGAAGCGATGAAGATGGAGCATCGCATCGAGGCGCTGCGGAGCGGCGTCGTGAAGACCGTCTTGGTCGCACCGGGAGCGTTGGTCGTCGGCGGAGCGACGCTCGTGGAATTCGAGTAGAAAGCGTGGTACCTCCAAGATGAGCGCACTCTCCCTTTCGCAACTGCCCGTGCGCGTCAAGGTTTGCGAAATGGGGCCGCGCGACGGCCTGCAAAACGAAGCGGGCATCGTTCCGACTTCCGATAAGATTCGCTACATCGACCTGCTTTCGCAAAGCGGGCTTGCGTTGATCGAGACGACTTCGTTCGTGCGCCCGAGCGCGATCCCGCAGCTCACCGACGCCGAAGAAGTCATGGCCTCGATCGACCGCAAACCCGGGGTCACCTATGTATGCCTGGTCCCCAACGTGCGCGGCCTCGAGCGCGCGCGCGTCTCCGGAGTCAACGCGATCGCCGTGTTCACGGCGGCGACGGAGTCGTTCACCAAGCGCAACATCAACATGACGATCGACGATTCGCTGGCTGCGTTTCGCGACGTGGTCAAAGCGGCGCGGGCGGACGGCATGTGGGTGCGCGGCTATATCTCGACGGCCTTCGGATGCCCGTACGAAGGCCGCGTACCGGTCGAAGCGGTCGTACGGGTTGCCGATAGGCTCGCGGAGATGGGAATCGACGAGCTCTCCGTCGGCGATACGATCGGCGTCGGCACGCCCAATCAGGTCGTCGAGGTCGCGGGCGCTCTGCAAGAGCATCTCCCGGTCGAGCGCTTGGCCTTCCACTTCCACGATACGCGCGGAACGGCGCTCGCGAACGTGGTGGCTGCGCTGCAGATGAACGTGACGATCTTCGACAGCTCGAGCGGCGGCCTCGGCGGCTGTCCCTACGCACCGGGCGCGACCGGCAACCTCGCGACCGAAGACCTGCTCTACATGTTGCACGGAATGGGTATCGAGACCGGAGTCGACCTCGAAAAGGTGCGCAACGCATCGCGCTTCATCGGCGGGGTCTTACAGCGCGACCTCGTGTCGCGGGCCTACAACGCGCTCGAAGCGCAGCTGCTGCGCGCATGAGCCCCGGCCGGACCGCGCTGCCGGGTCGCAACGGCTGATGCAGCGGCGCAATTACCACAGCGGCGACACGGTGACGCGTTTCAACCAACGCGCGGACGATTACGCGCGCTACCGCCCTTCGTATCCACCTGCCGCAATCGATGCGATCTTCGACGGTTTAGCTCCGCCGCCCAAGCTGCGGATCGTCGACGTCGGTGCCGGCACGGGAATCTCTTCCAAACTGCTGGCCGAGCGCGGCGCACGGGTGATCGCCGTCGAGCCGAACGACGAGATGCGTGCCGTCGCGCTCGGAGCGGGCCTCGATGCGCGCGCCGGCTCGGCACAGGCACTAGGATTAGACGCCGCTTCGGCCGATGTGATCGCGTGCTTTCAAGCCTTCCACTGGTTTGCCGAACCCGCGACGATTGCTGAGTTCGGGCGCGTGCTCGCGCCGGGCGGTCGGCTCGCGATCGTCTGGAACGAGCGCGACGACGGCGATCCCTTTACCCGCGGTTATGGGGAGATCGTCGACCGGTTCGCAAAGCGGACGAATCTCGCCGGTTACGCGACCGCGCCCGAGATGTTCGCAAGACTGCTTCCGGGGACCGTTTTTGGTGAGGTGCGCGCGCGGGCCTTTCCCAACGCTCAGCGCCTCGATCGTGACGGGCTGCTGGGACGCGTGCGCAGCACCTCCTACGCGCCGCGTTCCGGCGACGAAGCCGACGTCATGCTGGAGCGCCTCGAAGCGCTTTTTGAGCGTTTCGCCGGAAGCGGCGGAAGCGTCGAGATCGTTTACCAAACCGAAGTCTACCTGGTCGATAAGGAAGTTGGGTGATGGCGAACGCGCTCGCGATCCGCTTTGGAAAGCTGCACGACAACCTGGGTGAGCCGCGCTCCAACGGCGTCGTCGTGATCGAGGGCGAGCGTATCGCGGCCGTCGGCGATTCCGAGATGCCGCTCCCCGAGGGTGCGCGGGTCGTCGAGGCGGGTTGCCTCGTTCCCGGTCTCATCAACGCGCACGCCCATCTCGAAGGCAGCGGCGAGCCGAACACGATGCGCGTCTTCGTCGAGACGAATGCCACCCAACGTGCCTATGCGTGCGCGGAGAACGCGCGCCGCGCGCTCGAGGCCGGCGTCACCTCCGTGCGCGATCTCGGCGCGACGGGCACGCTCGCCATCGATCTGCGCGATGCGATCGGCGCGGGGAAGCTTCCCGGCCCCAACATCGTCGCCGCCGGTACGGCAATCTGCATGACCGGCGGTCACGGCTGGTTCATCGGGCGACAGGCCGACGGACCGTGGGACGTGCGCAAGGCCGTGCGCGAGATCCGGCACGCCGGCGCGGATTGCATCAAGTTCATCGCGACCGGCGGGGTGCTGACCAAAGGCGCCGTGCCCGGCATCGAACAGCTATCCGAGGAAGAGCTGCGTGCCGGCATCGGCGAGGCGCACACCCACGGCATGCGCTGCGCGGCCCACGCCATCGGAACCGGCGGGATCAAGAACGCGTTGCGGGCCGGAATCGACTCGATCGAGCACGGCCACTTGATCGATGCCGAAGGAATTGCGCTCGCGCTCGAGCACGAAACCTACCTCGTGCCGACGCTGGCTGCGATCCGCTGCATCGTCGATGCCGGGCCTGAGGCCGGAATGCCCGATTTCGTCTTGCGCAAAGCGCGCGAGATCGCCGAACAAGCCGAGATTAATCTTCGTGCGGCGCGCGCGGCGGGCGTGAAGTTCGCGGGCGGCTCCGACGCTGCGACGCCCTTCAACTACCACTACGCGTACTACTATGAGGTCGAGTTGATGCAGACGATGCTCGGCATGAGCGCGCGCGAAGCCCTTTACGCAACCACGGTCAACTCGGCCGATCTGCTCGGACTGCCGCGCGGCCGTATCGCGCCGGGCGCGGTCGCCGATCTGCTCGCCCTCGAGAGCGACATCGAAACGGACCTGCGCGCGCTGCGCACCCCGACGCTGGTCGTCAAGAGCGGCGCCATCGCATTCCAACGTTCCTGAACGCCCGCAGGCGCTATCGATGAAGGTGCGGCCTTTGAGCGCGGCAGCCTTGGCCGTCGCGCTTCTGTCGGCCTCGCCTGCGGCCCGGCCGGCGGCGACGTCCGCACAGGGCGACGTTCTGCGCATCGGAATGACGACCGAGCCGAACTCGCTCAACCCGCTCTTCTCGCTTGACGACTACGAGAGCTACGTCGACCGCTTCATGTTCGACGTGCTGGTCTGCGCCGATGCGAGCGGTCGCGGCTTCGTGCCGCGCTTAGCCGCCGTCGTGCCGACGCTCCGAAACGGCGGCATCAGCAAAGACGGACTGAGCTTGACCTACCATCTTCGGCGCAACGTCAAATGGCAGGACGGCGTGCCGTTCAGCAGCCGCGACGTCAAGTTCTCCTACGACGCGATCGTGAACCCGGCTAACAACGTGCCAAACCGCCATGGATACGATCTCATTGCGAGCGTTGCTACCCCGGACGCTTGGACCGTGGTCGTTCATCTCAAGCAGCCGTACGCGCCGGCCGTCTCGGAGCTCTTTAGCGACGGCGGCCTGGGCGCAATCCTGCCTGCCCATCTGCTGGCGCAGTATCCGGACCTCAACCGGGCGGCGTTCAACCAGCAGCCGGTCGGGACCGGACCCTACAAACTGCTGCGCTGGGACCGCGGCCAGTCCGTCGAACTCGTGCGCAACGACGACTTCTACCTAGGCAAACCGAAAATCGAACGAATCAGCATTCGTTTCATCCCCGACGAAGCGACGGCGATCGACCAGCTTCGTACGCGCGAGCTGGACATGTTCGCGCAGGGCTCGGTCAACGCGTACGGGCAGATTCGAACGCTTCCCGGCATCAAGGCCGCGCTCGTCGACATTCACGGCGCATCGAGCCTGCTCATCAACACTACGCGGCCGGCGTTTCGCGACGTGCGGGTGCGGCGCGCCATCGCCTATGCCATCGACAAACGCGCCATCGTGGAACGTTTCGCGTTCGGGGCCGGGACGGTTGCGACCGAAGACCTGCCGTCCTTCATGTGGGCTTACGACCCGCACGTCCCGCGTTACGACTACGATCCCGCGCGCGCCCGTCGACTGCTAGCCGACGCCGGCTGGAAACCCGGTCGCGACGGAATCGCCCTCAAGGGCGGACAGCCGCTCTCAGCCGTCCTCGCTTTCGCCCAGAACAACGCCACCGCGCGCCTGATCGGCGTGCAGCTGCAAAGCTACCTTCGCGACGTGGGCGTCGACGTGCAACTCAAAGGCTACAACTCCGCGATGATGTTCGCGTCCTATGCCGGCGGCGGCATCTATCAGTCCGGTAACTTCGACCTGGCTTGGTACACGATGACGCTCGGGATCGACCCCGCAAGCGCCAGTCGTTTCTCATGCGATTCCGTCCCGCCCAACGGTCAGAATTACTCGCGCTACTGCAACCGCGAGATGGACGCCGCCCAGCGTGCCGGTCTAACCCACTACGACCAAGCGACGCGCCGGCGCGCCTACGCGCGAAGCCAGGAACTGCTTGCCCGCGACGTGCCGGTCGTGTTCGTCTTCTGGCCCAAGGACATCGAGGTCTACCAGCCGCGCCTTCACGGCTTCGACCCCAATCCCGTCAATCCGTCGTGGAACTGCGAAGTTTGGGAACTGCGCTAGCCACGCTCGAGGAGGGCGTAAATCGTTTCGATGCGCCCTTCTTGGTAGCTGCGATCGACGTTCGCGGCCATGCTTGGGAAGTCGTCACCGAAAACGAGCTGCGGGCCGAGCAGAGGATAGTTCCCCACCGCCCGTGCACGAGCGTGCGAGGCGCGCGCGAAAATTGCCGTGACGTCTTCCCACGCAATTACCTTGAAGCCCGCGGTTTCCAACTTCTCCCGGAGTGCGTCCGCGCCGATGAGGAAGCTGAGCTCTGAGCGCGCCGCCCAGGGCACGGGAAAATGCGGCGCTCCTCCTGGGCCGGCTGTGATCTCGGTGAGCGCGAGTCGTCCACCGACGCGCAGAACGCGCCGGATTTCCGCCAAGAGCCGCTCTCGATCCGCGACGTTCATCGCTACGTTTTGGATCCACGCGCCATCGAAGCTCGCGTCGTCGAATGGGAGTGCGAGCGCGTCGCCCTGCGCAATCGATACGCGCTCGGAGAGACCGGTGCGCCGTGTGAGCATGCCGGCGACCTGGGCGAACTCGTCGGTCAGATCGATGCCGGTAACGCGGCAGCCGTACGCACTCGCTAGAAAGCGCGCCGGGCCGCCCAGACCGCAGCCCACGTCGAGAATGCGATCCCCGGGATGCGGATCGAGCAGCTTCGCAAGATCGGCCGTTGCCTCGCGCCCGCGGCCATGGAGTTCGTCGACCGGTGCGAGATCGTCTGGCGTCAGATGCTCGAGGTCTTTGCCCGCCTCGCGCAGCGCCGCAAGAATGCGCTCGCCGAGCCTCGATCGCTTGCCGTAGTGCTCGGCGATCTCCGTTCTTTCGCTCATCCGCTTACGCTACCATAAGGCGCTGCGCTTTGCGTCGCGAATCGGCTCGTATGGAATCGGGTGACGATCTGCGCGGACTGCGCCTGGCGGTGCTGGCACCGATATCGTGGCCGGCGCCCCCGCCAGGCTACGGCCCGTGGGAGCAGATCGCCTCGAACATCGCCGAGGGGATGGCCGCACGCGGCTTGGACGTGACCTTGTTCGCAACCGGAAACTCCGTAACGCGCGCGAAGTTGCTATCGGTCGTTCCGGTCGGCCTGAACGAGGACCCTGGCCTTGACGGCGAGGTTTACAGCGCACTTCATACGGCACGGCTCTTTGAACGCGCTGCTGACTTCGACTTGCTCCACAACAACTTCGACTGGAAGCCGTTGACCTACGGCCTTGCGACGACGGCTCCGCCGCTCGTCACGACGATCCACGGTTTCTCGCGGCCCCCGATTCTGGCGGCCTACTACGCCGGCGCTGCGCGCAGCTTCTATTGCTCGATCAGCGATGCCGACCGCGATCCCGGCCTCGACTATCTCGCAACGACCTACAACGGCGTCGATCCACATTCGTTCACCTTCGTCGACCGGCCGGGCGACTATCTCGTCTTTCTCGGGCGCTTCCATCCAGAAAAGGGAACGCACCTCGCGATTGAGATCGCCAAGCGCGCCGGGATGCGTCTCAAGATCGCGGCCATTCCTCAAGACAGCGCCTACTTCGAAGAGCAGGTCGCGCCGCACATCGATGGCGAGCGCATCCAGTTTCTGGGCGCAGTCGAGCGCGACGCACGCGACGAACTCCTGGGCGGCGCGCTCGCGCTCGTGCACATGACGACGCGTCCGGAACGCTTCGGGCTGACGATGATCGAGGCGATGGCCTGCGGAACGCCGGTTCTCGGCGCGCGAATGGGCTCGATTCCGGAGATCGTGCTCGACGGCGTGACCGGCTTTCTCTGCGATTCCGTCAACGACGCGGTCGCACGCATCCCAGACCTCTCGAAACTCGACCGCCACGGCTGCCGGCAGCGCGTCGAGTCGACTTTCTCGCTCGAGCGCATGATCGATCGCTACCTGGAGGCCTACCGCAAGGCGCTGCATCTCAAGACGCCGCCCCCGCCCTCACCCGAAAAGCTCGCCGCGCGCGCCGTCGATTATTGGGACCGCCCAATGGGCTTTACCGAAATTCCCCCAAAGCCGCGAAGCTTGAGTTCATCCGGCTAACGGCGGATATCCCAACCGGGGTTTCGCCCTAGACCGGCGCGGTTTGTAACGGGCGCGTCGGCGTCCAGGACAGCAGGGCTCGTCCCGTTTCCGCTTTGGCGAGGGCCGTTTCGAGGCGCGGGTCGACGACCGTGAAATGGCCCATTTTACGGCGCAGTGCGGCGTGCCGTTTGCCGTAGATGTGCAGTTTGAGATCCGGGTCGCGCAGCAGGTCGGCTATGCCTTCGAGGTGGTCGCCTTTGCCCGTGCCGAGGATGTTGACCATGACGGCCGGGGCGAACAGTCTCGGCTCGACCAGCGGCAGATCGCAGATGGCGCGGACGTGCGCCTCGTATTGCGAGATGCTGGTCGCGTCGAGCGAGTAATGGCCGCTGTTGTGAACGCGCGGCGCGATCTCGTTGACGTACGCGCCACCGTCGACGACGAAGAACTCAACGCAGTACGCGCCGACGATTTCCAGCTTTTCGCCGACTCTCAGCGCGATCTCGCGCACCTCGCGCTCGAGCGCGCGCGAAATGCGCGCCGGCACGATCGTCGTGGCGAGGACGCCGTGGTCGTGCTGATTCTCCGTCACCGGAAAGCTGATGGCGTCGCCGTCGGAGCCGCGCGCGCAGATCACCGAGACCTCGAGCTCGAACGGGACGAAACGCTCGAAGATCAACGGCACGCCGCGCGCCGCGGCAACTGCTGCACGCGCCTCGCCCGCGCTGTGCGCGACCCACTGCCCCTTCCCGTCGTAGCCGCCGCGTGCGGTCTTCAGCACCGCCGGAAAATCGATCGAACGCATCGCTTCATCGAGCTGGCGCTCGTCCAGCACGGGCGCGAAGGGCGCGACCGGCGCACCGATCTCTTGCAGAAACGTCTTCTCGAGGATGCGGTCCTGCGCGATGCGCAGAACGTGCGCGCTTGGCCGCACCAGCCGTCCGTCGCTCTCGAGCGCGCGCACCGACTCGAGTGCGATGTTCTCGAACTCGTACGTGACCACGTCGCTGCGTGCACCTAGCTCGCCGATGGCCCGCAGGTCGTCGTAGGCCGCCACGATCTGTTCGTCGGCAACTTGCCCGCAGGGCGAGTTGGGCAACGGCTCCAAGGTAACGACGCGGTAGCCCATGCGCTTGGCTTCGAGGGTCAGCATTCGGCCGAGCTGGCCGCCGCCGAGCACGCCGATCCGCTCGACGACTGGTTCGCTCATACGATCGTCGCTTTGACGCTCTCCGCCGCTGCGGCGGCTCGCGCTTCGAGGCGACGCAACAGGGCAGGATCATCGAGCGCCAGGATGCGAGCCGCGAAGAGCGCCGCATTGAGCGCGTTTCCGATCGCCATCGTCGCAACCGGCACGCCAGGGGGCATCTGCACGATCGAAAGCAGAGAGTCGAGACCGTTCAACTGTTTGCTCGGAACGGGGACGCCGATGACCGGAAGGTGGGTCTTCGAAGCCGTCATTCCTGGCAAATGGGCCGCGCCGCCGGCCCCGGCGATGATGATCCGTAAGCCGCGCGACGCGGCGCCGGCGGCATATTCGAACAGCAAGTCCGGCGTACGATGCGCCGAAACGACGCGCATCTCGTGGGGCACGCCAAGCTCTGCGAGGGTCGTCGCGGCGGGGCGCATCGTCTCGAGGTCCGAGACGCTGCCCATGATGATTCCGACCCGCGCTTCCTCCATGCGCGGGCGTTCGCGCGCGACGATGGAGTGACCTCGACCCACAGGGGCGGCCGCGCCTGCGCGACAATCGGGTCATGGATGAGCCGTTTTCTCCTGGGCGTCAACTACTGGCCTCGAAACAGCGCCATGGCCATGTGGTCGCGCTTCGATGCCGGGGAAATCGACGAGGATTTCGCTCGGATCGCGGGACTCGGGCTCGACGTCGTGCGCTTCTTCATCCTATGGGAAGCGTTTCAGCCGCACCACGACCGCATCGACGGTGCGGCTGTCGAGCGCTTCGAGATCGTGCTCGACCGGCTTGCGGCCCATGGCTTGCGTGCCATGCCGACGCTTTTCACCGGACACATGAGCGGGGCCAACTGGCTGCCGGAGTGGACGCTCGACTCCCGTTTCCCGGCGCACCGCTTTCGTTCGCTCGGCGCATACGGCGAATCGTCGTATGGCATTGCAGACTTTTACTCCGGCGAGATGCTTGACGCGCAACGGATGCTGGCGCGGGTGCTGGGCCGGCGCGCACGCGACCACGCAGCGCTGTTCGTTTGGGACCTCGGCAATGAGTTCTCGAATCTTCGCCCGCCGTCGGATCCCCAAAGCGCGTCGCACTGGAGTGCGGCTCTGACGCACGATCTTTTCGAGAGTTCGAACCTCGGCGCAACGGGTGGTTTGCACGGCGAGGATCTTACCGAGGACCGCAATATACGGCCGTCGTCGATCGCCCAAACGTGGAGGTTCGCGACGATGCACGGCTATCCGGTCTATAGTGCCTTCGCACGCGACCGAAAGGACCCGGAAGTCGTTCCCTTTCTGTACGAATTGACGTCGTCGTTCGCGAGTAAGCGCGTTCTTTTCAGCGAGTTCGGAAACCCCACGTGTCCGGGCGGCGTGGTGCCGCAAGCGCAGCGGCTCGCCTGTTTGAGCGAAAACGAGATGGCGGTCTATGCGCGCAGCGTCCTCGACCGTTTGCACCAGCGTGGCGCCCTCGGTGCGCTCTGGTGGTGCTGGGCGGACTACGCGCCGGAGCTTGCCGGCGATGCGCCCTTCGATCGTGCGCCGCACGAGTTGACCTTCGGCCTCATCCGCGATGACGGCAGCGAAAAGCCCGTCGCGCGCACGCTAGCGCAGTTCGCGTCCGAGGGTCGCCGCGTAATGGAGGCGCCTCCGCCGATCGCGCAGGAGGACGCGTACTACGAGATGCTGCCGGGCGTCGTCGCAGCCGCATACGAACTCTATCGCGAGGCACACGCCTTGAGCGAGGAGATATCTTGAACACCAACCGCGTCATGATCGTAACGGGGGCGTCCTCGGGGATCGGCCGGGCTTTGGCCGAGCGCGCCGCACGTGCGGGCTATGACGTGTTCGCCGTAGGCCGAGATCGCGCGCGGCTCGCCGCGCTCGAGAACGCGGTCGCGCTTGCGACCGGAAAGGTCTCGACGCTGGCGCTCGATCTGCGCATGCGCGGGGCAGCGCAGCGGATCGCCCGCGCAGCCGCCGAGCGCTTCGGCCGCATCGACGTCGTCGTCAATGCCGCAGGCGCGGTAGCCGTCGGGCCGATCTCGCAACAGAGCGACGCGGCTTTACGCGAGCAGCTCCAGGTGCACGTTCTCGTTCCCCTTGCACTCGTTCGCGAGGCGCTTGCTGCGCTACGAGCGAGCCGCGGGCACGTGTTCTTTTTCGGAAGCGGCGTCGCGCGCATCCCCGTCGGGAAGCTCGGCGCATATCCCAGCGCGAAGGCCGCCGTGCGTTCGATGACGCGCATCGTCCGCAACGAGCTGCGCGCCGACGGCATCGCCGTGACGTACGTCGATCCGGGGGCGGTCGCGACCGAATTCATGACGCGCGCCGGATTCGCAGGTCCGCCGGAATGGATCGCCGCTTCGCCATACGCGGTTGCCAACCGCATCTTCGACGCGCTGCGAACGCGTCCGAACGTGGTCAACGCCGTGCCATGGCAGACGCTATTCGTGGCGCTCGGTGAGGCTCTGCCGAACTTGACGGACTACCTGCTCGCGCGCAACCCCGAAATCACGGGCATTAAGCCCGCGCCGCAAACGCCTGCAATGCCGCCGCCGACAGCCGACTTCCCCGAGCCGGGCAACGGCCCCGAGCCGCCGGAACCGAAAGAGCCGGCTTCGTCCGTAGCGCCGGAACGATCGGCGCAGCAAGGGCCACTCGAACCCGCGCCGGCGGCCGAATCGCCTTCCGAACTGGAAATGGCGCTGGCGCCGCTCTTGCCGAGAATGCGCCGGCTCAAGCTGGGAATCGATTTTGTCGCTGGTCTACTGCAGCCAAGCGCTACGCTGGAGCTCGGGAACGTAGCGATGCGCTGGGCGGGCATGCCGAACAAAAACGAGCGGGGTCTGGCGCGCGACGTGCTGGAGCTGCTCGCCGAAAAAGGCTACCTGACGCGGCAAGGTGACGACGTCTACACCGTAGCGCGACCGGCCGGCTGATCGGGCAGGCGCGCGGCCAAGATGTTGCCTACCAGTAAACGTCGTCCGCCGCTTTGCTATCGTGGAACTTTCCGAACGTTTGCGGGTCGCTCGCAAAGAGCGCCTTCAAGTCGGCAATGCGCGCCGAGCTAAAGGGATGGTCGCTTAGCCAGAAGGTCCCCCGGTCGCCGTATTTCTTCGTCATCACCTCGAAGAACCAAATCATCCCGTATGGATTGAGCTCGTTGCTCGCCGCCATGATGCGCGCCCCTTCCTCGTCGGCCTGCGCCTCGATGTGACGGGAAAGATTTGCATTCTGCGCGTTGCCGACCGTGTCGATGGCGTAGCCGGCGCCGATCGATGCCAGCGGCCCGAGCAAGATTTGCGCCGGGATGCTGAGGATCGTGCCGATCGTGTTCGCGACGCTCGCATTCCTCATGCGCCGCAGCACGTGGTGGAGCAGCATGTGGCCCGTCTCGTGGGCGAGCACTCCGCCCAACTCGTCGCGATTGTTAGCGAGCGCCAAGAGCGGCTCGTTGACGTAGACGTGACCGCCCGGCACCGAAAACGAGTTCGCCGAATCGCCTTTGATGACGTAGAACTGCATGGGATAGGGATAGCGATCCTTGACCGTCCGCGCGATGACCGAACCGACCTCGTTGAGATGCTCGTAGTAAGGCGAGTCGAAGAGCAGGTCGCCGTCGTCGCGCAGCTGGAAGAACATCTCGCGCCCGATGGCGGCTTCGTCGGGCGCAGCAAATGCCGGCGCGGCGTGCACGAACGGTGCTAGGCCGGCGGCCACCGCGAGACTGCGGATGAACCCTTCGCGTTGCATGAGAATGACCCCGAACTCGTGTCGAACGCAGCTTCGGTGAGCGCGCATCACCGCCTTTTCAGGTTCTCTGCGATCCTGCTGGGAACGCTCTGTTCGCTCGGCTCTCCGGCGCAGGCCGCCGGCCGGCGATTCGACCTGCCCCGCGCGCTGCTCGGAGGCTACACGCGCACGTTCAAGCTCGACGTCGCGTTGCGCGTCCACCTTGCCGTCGAGCTCGAGCCCAAGGATGAGACCCTCGACACGACCGCCGCGGCCGTCGCAGACCCTTCTTCGCCGATGCATCGCATGACGCTCAGCCCGCAAGCGTTCGCGGCGCGCTACGGCAGACCGCAGGGCGACGTCGACGCTCTGATCGCGTGGCTGCGCCGAAACGGAGCGAGTGGCATCTACGCATCACGCAACCGCCTTGTGGTGGGCGGCGACCTGACCGTGCCCCAAGCGCAAACGGCCCTGCAAACGACCTACGACTTGTGGCAGAACGGAAATCGAACCGTGGTCGCGCCCACTTCGGCGCTCACACTGCCCGTTTCGGGCGTGCGCGCGGTGCGCGGCGCAATCAAAGCCTACACGCCGCGGCTCGCCGTCGATCGACCCGGTTTGCCGACCGACCTGCGAGGATCGTGGTATACCCCGGCGCAGTTCCGTGCCGCGTACGATGCAATTCCCGACGGCGGCGCCGGCACGCGCATCGCGCTCATCGAAGACGCCTCGGACGAAGTGCGGCTCGCCGACCTCGGCCCCTTCGCCGCCGTTGAGGGTTCGACGGTTCCGGGCGAGCCGCCGGACGCGCTCGCGACTGGTGACGACCCGATCAAACTCGATCCGGGGCGCGTGATCGAGAAGCACCTTGCGGAAGCAATCGGCGAAGAAGTTTGCGGGCGCGACGACCGCGGCCAGGAGCCGACGGTCGACGTCGATGCCGCGCTCACGCTTGCGCCGAAAGCCGCGATCGAGATACGCTACGACGAAGTGTGCGTGCGCGGCGGCGAAGGAACGCTCGAAATTCAGCGCGCGCTCGACGACGATCCAGCTCCGGACGTCATCGTTTTCCCGTTCGCTATCGCGCCGCTCTACGGTCCGGCCGCCGACGCGTTCGGTCCGACGCCGATTCCATATCTCGAAGCGATGCTGCGCGGCATCCCGGTCGTCGTGCCGGCCGGCGATGATGGAGCCTACGGAATCCGCGTCGCGGGCGTCGAGCAGCCGGCGGTCACGTATCCTTGCGCCTTGCCCGTGGTCATCTGCGCGGGCGGAACGCAGCTGGGCGAGCGCGCCGGCGCCTTTGACGAAGGACCGTGGAACGATGGAACGCATGCGACCGGCGGCGGGCACTCCTACGATCCGCGTCCGGCCTGGCAGCGCGCTCCAAGCGACTTCGCCATCGCCCACGTCACGCAACGCATGATCCCCGACCTCTCTGCCGATGCTTCCGGCCATCTGTTCGTCTATTGGCACGGCTACGGAACCGGCGGCGTCGGCGGAACGAGCGAAAGTGCGGCCATCGTCGGCGCGCAGCTCGCGACCATCGATGCTGCCGTGCCCAAGGCGAGGCGCATCCTAACGGCAGGCGATCTCTATCTGCTCGCTACGCAGCACCCCAGCGCTTTTCGCCAAACCTTGCGCAACAACGATCGCGGCTACGCCGACAACTCAATGCATCCCACGCCCCCGCCGCTGCCGCTCGGCTATCACGGCGTGCTTCCTTCTCCACCGCCGGCGATCGCCGGGTGCGGCGGAGTGCAGCCCAGCGGTTGCCGCGTTGGCCTCGCCGGCTACAACATGGTGACGGGGCTCGGCTCGCTCAAAGAGAAAGCCGCGATCGCCGCCTTGCAAGCGCCGACGACGCCATCGCCATAAAAAAGACGAGCGTTGCCAAGAGCACGATCGTCGCGCCGCTCGCCGAGTGCAGGTAGTAGGAGAGATACAAGCCGGCGACGGCGCAACTCGCCCCGATCGCAACCGAAAGCGCGAGCATTCGCGTGAAGCGGCGAGTCAACTGATAGGCGCTTGCGGCCGGCGTTACTAGGAGAGCCGCGACGAGCACGATTCCGACCGCCTCGAGCGACACGATGATCGTCAGCGCCAGCATCACGAGCAGCGCGTAATCGATGAAGGCGACCCGAATGCCGCTGGCCTCGGCCACGACCGGATCGAACGAGGTGTAAAGCAGCGGCCGGTAGAGGAGCAGCAGCACGATCGAAACCAGCGCGGAAAGGACGAGAATCAAAACGAGGTCCGCCCGCGAGACGGCGAGGATGTTTCCGAAAAGAAACCCCTGCAGATCGACGTTGTAGTTCGGCAGCCGGCTCATCAGAAACACGCCGAGCGCGAACGCTCCCGTGAAGAGCACGCCGATCGCCGTGTCCAACGAGACCTTGGCCCTGCGGTTGACGAAGCCGATGCCGAGCGCGGTCGCGACGGCGACGATGGCCGCGCCCACGTAGTAGTCGAGCCCACGCAAATAAGCGATGACGATTCCGGCAAAGGATGCGTGCGCGATGCCGTCGCCGATGAAGGCAAGCTTTCGCAATACCACGTACGTGCCGATCGTCGAGCACAACGTCCCGACGATCAAGGCTGCGACGAACGCGCGTTGCATGAATTCGAACTGGAACGGCGCGACGAGCACGTCGCTCACGGAACGGTCCCCGGTTCGGTTCGGGCGTGGCCGTGAACATGCGAGTGCTCGCGAATGCCGGCGTAGGCGCCCGAGGCCAAAACGGTCTCCGGATCGCCGTTGGCAAGGACGCGCCGGTCGACGACCATGAGGCGATCGAACCAGTCTGCGGCGCGATCGAGGTCATGCGTCGTCATCAGCACGGGGAGACCTTGCTTCACGAGGCCCCGGACGAGCTCGAGCAGCGCGTCCTCGGTAGCCGCGTCCACGCCGGTGGTCGGTTCGTCGAGGAGCAGCAAGCGCGGCTCCTGCGCGATGGCGCGCGCGACGAAGGTGCGCTGCTGCTGTCCGCCCGAGAGGTTGGCGATCGTCCGGTTGCGCAAATCGCCCAGCCGCAAGGCTTCCAGCGCGCTATCGACCGCCTGCCGGTCGCGGCGCGAGAAGCGCGAGAGCGGATGCATGCGCGGAAAGCGTCCCATCGCGACGACGTCGGCGACGCTCGCCGGAAAATTCCATTCGACCGCCTCGACTTGCGGGACGTACGCGATCGTTCCCGGTTCCAGACGGCGCGGCGGAACCCCGAAGACTTCGACGATGCCGCTCACCGGCGTCACCAGACCTGCGACCGTTTTCAGCAACGTCGATTTTCCCGATCCATTGGGGCCGACGATGCCCAGGCACTGCCCTTCGTCGAGCGTGAGGTCGAGTTTGTCGAGCGCAACCAGACGCTCGTAGCGCACCGTCACTTCGCGCAGCCGCACCGCAGTCACGGTTTTCCGCCCAGAGCCCTCACGATGGTTTGCGTGTCGTAGCGCAGCATGCTTTCGTAGTCTTTGACGGGACCCGACGTACCCAGCGAGTCGTCGTACAACGTTTGGATGGTCGAGATGCCCGCACTTTCAGCCAGCGCCTGCACGAGCTTGGGACTGTATTCGGGTTCGGCGAAAACGGCCTTCACGTGATTGGCCTTAGCGAGCGCGACGAGGTGCGCGACATAGTTCGGATTCGGCTCCTGCCCCGGGGAAAGCTCGAGCACGCCGATCGTGCGCAGGCCGAACCGGTCGTCGTAGTATTGCCATGCGTTGTGAAAGACGATCATCGCGCGCGAGTCGGGCGGTATCGTCTTGATGCGCGAGGCGATCCAGCCCTGGAGCGCGACGAGGCGCGCGTCGTAGGCAGAGGCGTTACGGCGGTAGTACGCCGCGCCGTCCGGATCGCTCTGGGTCAACGCGTCGCGGATGGCGCGAACGTAGCCGCGGGCGAGCACCGGATCCATCCAAAGGTGCGGATTGATGCCCTTCACCGGAAGGCCGGCAGTACACACCACGATGCGCAGATTCGCGTTGCGGGCGTTGTCGATCGTACGTGCGAGCCACGCCTCCAGGCCCAGGCCGTTCTCGACGAGCACGTCGGCCTGGGCGAGCCGGCCGATGTCTTGCGGCGTCGGCTGATAGTCCTCGGGCGACGAGCCGACCGGAACGAGGTTGGAAACGACCACCCGGTCGCCTCCTACCGCGGCGATGAAGGAGTCGAAGGTCGAGATCGTCGCCATGACGCGCAAGGGGCTTCGCTCCGCAGCGCTTGCGCCGGCAGGCCAGAGGGCGAAGATGACGGCGCAGACCCCCGCCGCCAAGAGTCGCCCAGATTTGCAAATCATTCTGATTTTCGACTATGCGCGGCGGCCTGGCCGAACTCCCGCAGATCCCGGCGGGAGTCCAATCCGGCGCGGAGGGCGGGACGTTATCGGCGTAGTCATTGAAGTCAAGCTCGCTTGGAGTCGCTTTGTGCCGTTGACCTTCCGGCTACGTCCCGCGCTCGTCATCTTCTTTTTATGGGCCTGCGCAGGAGCGGTCCCGGCCGGAGCGCATCCGCTCGGCAATTTCACGATCAACCACCTTTCGAAGGTGGCCTTCGATGCACGCGGTGTGTCGCTGCGCTACATCCTCGACATGGCGGAGATTCCGACCTATCAGCTGATGCGCGAGCAAAGCCCGAGCGGTCGAATGAGCGGTGAGCAACTCGCGCGCTGGGCAGTCTCGCAAGGGAATGTGCTGAGCAGTCAACTCGCATTCAGCGTGGACGCTCGCCCGGTGAGGCTCTCCCTCGACAGCGCGACGGCGCGCACGCGCCCGGGCGCGGGCGGCCTGCCCATCTTATACTTGGTCGCGCTATACCATGGTTCCACGACCATCAAGGGCGCTCACACCATCCGCTATTCCGACGGCACCTACCCCGGACGGCTGGGATGGAAGGACGTCGTCATGGCACCGGGCAGCGAGCCGACCCACGAACTGACCGCCTATCCGAGCGCGTTGCTCGGCTCTCCGCGTTCGCTGACGGCGGTCGAGATTGCAGCATCGGCCGGCGGATCGCTCGCCGTTCGCGCGGTCGACGGAGAAACTTCCTCAAATGGAGCGGTGATGACGGCCGCGCCGTCCGCGGTGCGTTCGAACCAGCTCTCGGACATGCTGGCTCGCGGAACCGGCGATTGGGGGTTCGTGGCGCTGACCTTCCTGGTTGCGATCGCACTCGGCGCGCTGCATGCTCTCGAACCCGGCCACGGTAAGACGCTGCTCGCCATCTCGCTCGTGGGCGCGCGAGCGACGGTCAAGCAAGCCGCGATCTTGGCAGGCGCGCTCACCGTCGCACACACGATCGGCGTCCTTGCGCTCGGCTTTGCGATCGAGCTCTTCAAAGGCGCTTTCGTCCCCGAGACGATCTATCCGTGGATAACGCTCGTTTCGGGAGCGCTGATCGCGGTGATCGGGGCGCGCGCCATCGAGCGGCAACTGCGACTGCAGCGTCCGTTTGCTCACGCTCACGCGCACGGCCACTCACACGCGCACGCCCACGCGCATCCGCACGTGCACCATCCGCACGCGCATCATGCCCACGGACACGAGCATGGCCCAGGCCACACCCACACCCACGCCCAGCACGATGCCCACGGCAACGATCACGAGCACTCACACGACGACCTCGATCACGCGCGCCTGCACGCCATTCCGGGAAGCGCGCCGCTGCGCTTCGGACCGACGATTTGGGCAGCCATGAGCGGCGGGATCGCACCGTGCCCGGCCGCTCTCGTCGTCTTGCTCGCGGCAACGGCGCTCGACCAGGTGACCTACGGCATCCTCGTGATCGTCGCGTTTAGCGCCGGACTTGCCGCAACGCTGACGGGTCTGGGTATTGCCGTCGTCCGCGGCGCGGGTTGGCTACGCGATCGTCCGCGTTTCGAGACGATGGCCCGCTACGGACCGCTGGTGTCGGCCCTCGCGATCTCCGCGATCGGCGCGGTCATGGTCGGCCAAGGCTTTGCCCAACAAGGTGTCGCGGTGTCGCCCCTAACGATCAGCGCGATCACCGCGCTCGCCATCGCCGGCTACGCGTTTTCGCATCCGTTTGCCCATCGCGAACCAGAGGCCGCATGATCTTCCCTGGAGCGTTTGCCGTCTTCGCTCTGGGCCTACGTCACGGCGCAGACCCGGACCATCTGGCCGCAATCGACAACCTCACGCGCAACTCGTATGCCGAGCGCCCATTCCTCAGCCGGTTTGTGGGATCGCTCTTCGCAGGGGGCCACTCGGTGATGGTGCTGTCGATTGCGGCGCTCGTCGGCTGGCTCGGCATGCACTTTCAAAGCCACGGTGCACTGATCGAAACGATCGGAACGTGGGTGAGCATCGTCGTTCTCGTGTTAATCGCGCTCTTGAACCTTCAGCAGTTGCGAGGCGGCGGCACCGGGCGGATCGCGGGCGCGAAGACACGCTTGCTGCCCAAAGCACTGCGCGACGGCTCGAGCCCGTGGCTTGCGATTCCGGTCGGCCTTCTGTTCGGCTTCGGCTTCGAAACGTCGAGCCAGGTCGCGACTTATGCGGTCGCCTTCGGCGTGAATTCGGGCCTCCTCGGAGCGCTACTGGTCGGCGGCGCGTTTTGCCTGGGGATGATCGTCACCGATACTCTCGACAGCGTGCTCGTTCATCGCTTGATCTCGGGGCCGGCCAGTGCCGTGCCCGCAACGACGCGCGTTTGGATCGGTGCCGTTACGATCGTCGCCCTCGCTATCGCCGGTTACGAGCTGGCGCAGGTTCTGGGCTGGCAGTCACCGGTCCCTGACATCTACGTCAGCCTGACCATCGTGGTGGCCTTGCTTGCCGTGTTCGCGTACGTGTTTACGAAGACGCGCAGCGTCGCGACCGTTCGGCCGCCGGTGCAAACCGAAGCCATTTCGTGAAGCCGCGCGCCTCCGCCGGATGGCTCGTTGCGGCCGCGGCGCTAGCGGGCATGATCGCGTGGCCGTTCGTCGTGGCACAGCGCACCGACCTCGCGCGCGCCGATGCGCTGCCCACGATGGCGCCGGTGACGCGCGACTACGAGCAGCGCGACAAGCTGGTCGCGTTCTGGGAAGGTGCGGTAGCCGAGCACCATCGCGGCGACATGCTGAGCCCAAGCCAGCTCTCGGGCCAGTATCTGCAACGCTATCGCGAGCAGGGCGACATCGACGACGTGTTGCGCTCCGAGCGCGCGGCTCAGCTTTCGCTCAAAGCGTTGCCCGGCAATCGAACTGCGCTCATCGAACTTGCCGCCGTCTACTTGACGCTGCACCGCTTCTACGACGCGCTCGCGATCATCCACCGCGCCGAACGAAACGACGCTCGCGACCCGGCACTCGAGCTCCGCGAAGCGAGCCTCGACCTGGAAGTTGGGCGCTATGACCAGGCACGAGAGCTGATCGATCGGACTCCACGTACGAGCGAGACGGCCGTCACGCTCGACACGATCCGCTCGCGCTATCTCGAGGAAACCGGACATCTCACCGAAGCGCGCGATCTGCTGCACGAGGCGGGAGCCATGCAAAATGCCAACTTCGAGGCTCCGGCACAGGGACGGGCGTGGTTCTTCTTCCGCGCCGGCGAGATGGCGTTCGAATCCGGCGACGTCGACGGTGCGATCGCAAACGAACGAACGGCGCTCGAGGTTTTCCCGAACTTTGCCGACGCGTCTCGGTCGCTGGCGCGCTTCGAGTGCGCGACGCACCGCTGGCAAGCCTGCCTGGCCGATGCCGAACGCTCGGCGAGCATCGTGCCCTATCCGGAGACCCTCGGTTTCGAGGCCGATGCTTACCGTGCGCTCGGCGACGCCGCCGCTGCCATGCGAACCGAGGATCTGATCGCGACGATCGAGCGCATCGGGAACGCTCAACACATCTCGGATCGATTGCTCGCGGTCTATTATTCGGAGCACGGCGAACGGCTCCACGACGCCTACCGAATCGCTCGCCACGAGCTCGCCTTGCGCGACGACATCTATACCGAGGATACGCTCGCCTGGGCAGCCGCAATGGATGGCCGCTGGAGCGAGGCACGCGCCGCCGCCCGCAAGGCGACCCGTTTCGATACCGAAGACTCGCGCCTCCAGTACCATGCCGCCTTGATCGCCCTGCACTGGGGCGACCGCAGCGAGGCGAAGGCTCGCTTGGAGAGGGCTCTGAGCCTAAACCCGCAGTTCCACCCGGTCTACGCCGACGAGGCCCGCGCCGAACTCGCTCGGCTCAACTAGGCTTTACGACGGCGGGAGCCTAACCGTCCCGCTATGAGAATCGCCCGCCTGTTCGGCAGCGGCACGGCGCTGCTGGTGCTCGTGATGGTTGCCGTCCTCTATACGAGAACGCCCGTCCGCAGCTTCAACGTCCAAGATTCACCGACGCTCGTGGCCGTACCGGGCGGCGACATTTCGGACGTTTACCTCTTCCCGAGTCCGGCGAACCCGAACAACGTCGTGGCCGTGATGAACGTGCACGAACCGATCACCCCTAGTACAAATGCGACGCCGGCCGCGTTCCTCGACCAGCAGGTGCTCTACACGATGCGCTTCGATAACAACTATCAAAGCGAAGCGGTCGGCGCCCGGCCCATTGAGGATATGGTCATCCAGTTCTCCTTCGGGGCGGTAGTCGGCAACCAGCAGCAAGTCTACATGTACGGCCCAGCCAAACCGAATCAGATCGGAACCTCGACGACACTACTCGGAGGCGGCACTGCCACCGCAACCGGCCTTTTTAATACGGCCTTCACCGCCGGCAATGGCGTCTCGGTGTTCGCGGGGTTGCGGCAGGATCCGTTTTTCTTCGATCTGTCGCAGTTTTACAAGATCTTGCCGGACCGCGACATGGGAAGTACGGCGGCCGGATGCGGTTGCGGCTTTAACACCGTCGGGACGGACTATTTCCAATCGACGGAGGTGCTATCGATCGTGGTCGAGCTGCCGCGGACGACGATCATGCCGTCCGGAACAGGACCGATCGTTGCGTATTGGGCGACGACCAGTACCGAGTCGGGACACTAGGGGCGTCGCGATGAGACAATTCGCCACATTCGCTGCCGTCGCCGCAATCACCATCGCGCTGCTCGGGAGCTGCAGCAACGATCCGACCGTGACGGGAGTGAGCAACACCGGCGCTAACCTGATCTTCCATCAGATCGATCACGTCGGTAACGCGGGCACGACCGAACTGTTCGTGCCCTACGCGCTTCACGATTCGCTCGACCGTATGACGCCCGAGGCTGAGGCGAGCCCTCTCGCCGCCGACATCGTCACGTTCATGACCGGGTTTGCCGGGCGGAGCACCGCTATCGCTCAGTACGCAGCCCAGAATCTGCTGACCCCTGACGTACTCATCGCCGACTTCTCGCAGCCGATCAACGTCCCCGGCGGATACCTAGGCGTTCAAACGCAGGGCCTGCTGACGTGGAATTGCACCGGCGTTCAGCCGTCGACGCCGCCGCTTTTCGGCGGCCGTCTCTTGACCGACGACGCGGCCACCGCGATGCTCAGCGTCGCCTTCGGAAACGTCGTGCCCGTGGTTTCCGCCGCCCTCGCCGGCAAGTACCCGTCACCCAGCTCAACCGCCGTCCCCGACGACGGTAAAGAGAAAAACGGCTTGAACGGCACGCCGCTGTTAACGACCGACAACGTCAGCTGCAGCGACAAGAACTTCACGTTGGACCAGTTCCCGTATATCGGTGCGCCGCCCGCGTCGTCATCGTCAGCCGCGAGGAGACGCTAGCCCAAGGCGGGTCAAGCGGAAAGGGTCCCGGGTTCCGGGGCCGTACTAGGTGCGGTCGGCCAGAGAGCTCAGCTTCGGCCGCCGTGGGGATGTAGCTCAGCTGGTAGAGCACTTGCTTCGCATGTAAGGGGTCGGGGGTTCGAGTCCCCCCATCTCCACCAATAAACTCCGCAGCGGCGGGGGTTTTTGCCTACTTGCCTTGTTTAGCCAGCAGGCTTTTCGGCGCCTTACAACCTTTTTTACAACCATTTGAGGGCAACAGGGCAGTCACCTCGCGCGCCGCCCGTCAAGGACTCGGGGAAGGTCCTGAGGGTCCGCCAGGGTCACTTAGGCCAGCGGTTTGCCAACGAAGGCCCTGGAAGGGCGCCGCGTTCGCTAGTACGAGTTCCGCGGTCTGGCCCGCAGAGCATAGCGCGGCGCCGGATGTAAGCTTTACCGCTATCGAGTCTCGGGGGCCGCCGCAGCAACCATTAGCGGCAGTGCGACCGACTTCGAGGCGGCCCTCGATCACGCGAACGATGATCGTCACGATATCCGCCGAGGATCGAAAGGCCCTTCAGCAATTCGTGAAGGCTCGCTTCGAATCGCTGGAGTCTCTCGTTGAGCAACAAATTGCGCGCACACGTAATTGGTTAAGCAGTCAATTATGCTAGACGCTGGGAGCTATCTGCCGCGTCGTTTCAGTGATCTGGGAAATCGATCGCACTTGAGATAAGTAGACGTGATGGAGCGACTCACCGTATCACTTAGCGAAACTGCACGACTACTCGGCATCAGTAGGAGTACTGCCAAGACACTCGTGCGGCAAGAACAAATCAAGTCCGTGCGCGTTGGCCGGCGCGTTCTTATTCCAGTGACGTCGCTTCACGAGTTCATCGGAAACGGCCCGATTGGCCCGATTGCAGCTAAACCTCAAATGCCGAATGTTAACGGTGAAATTACCAGTGCGATCCTAAGGGTGATGCAGCGGCTGCAGCCTTGTCGCCATTGTCGCGGGCTTGGCGTCACGCTTGAAGAGGGATAGATCAAATTGCGATCGAGGGCGGGCAACAACTGCATGCGTTCGTAGAACTGGCATGACGTGTGCGCGAGCGGTTCGTGGACGACGTGCGAGCGCAGCAGCAACGCGCGGATATCCTCGGCCCCCGAACTGAGATCGTTTGGCAAAATCCGCAAGTGAAACAGTCGCCGCGCTTGACCTACCGTGAAGCTGGCGGCGCCGCGTCGATGAGCACGCCTTCGAGCTCACCAACTGGCGGATGCCGAAGTTAGCGTCTTGCGTTACCTGGCCCCGAGCTATGGCGAGCTTGAGGGTCTCGTTCGCGCAGTAGGCTACGACGTGGTTGCGCGTCTCGGTCTTCTCGACGAAGCTCCAGCGGTGTTCGCAATTCAGCAAAACGGCGGGGAACCGTAGACCTATGGGCGGGCGGCACACGACGCCTGTGCGAGCAGCAGTCTGGTGCGTTCTGAGCCGTCGATGAACGCATACACTGAGTGCACGGTAAGCGTGCCGGGGATCTTTCCTGTCTGGCCGCAGATATAGCAAAGTAGGTCGCACAGGCCGATGAAATTTCCGAAAGCGAGCTTCGAATAGTCGTGGCTGCGATAGACCGCAACCATATCCAAGGATCCGTCGGCGTTCCAGAGGATCTCGAGATATTGTAAGCACGGACCACCCCGTGTACGTGGCGGATCCAACGCCGGTGAACTCAAGTGGAAGACGATCGCGGCGGCTGCGCGCTTCGGCCACGTGTTGATCTTGGTAATCGCTGCTTCGAGCTGGTTCGTCCCCCCGCGAGTGCCGGCGGCGCCGAAGGCAATGAGCCGAAGGACGTACGTGCCCCATGTACTACGGTTTCGAGCCCGCCGCTTGCCACGTGCATAGATCCTCTTGTAGCGTTCGTACAGGTCCGCCCGCGTGGCACAGCGCCGAGCGAGCTTCGCTGGCCAGATCGTGACGGCGACATCACCAGGGGATTTTGCGCCGACGAAGGTTCGGCGTGGATCGTGCGCCGTCAACCAACGCGGATCTCGCACGGTCGTGTCCCTTACTTGGACAAGCAAATTTGAAGTTGGACCCTTGCGCAAGAGGTGCCGAACGGCGCGCGCCTCGCTGCAATTCGATCTCGTCAGGCCGCTTTGCGATCGCTCGAACTCGCTGATGTTTTCAAAGAGTACGTTGCCTTCGAACAGGCCGCCGTATCGGCCCTTTCCGGCAGCGACGCGACGGATTTTGCGACCGCCCTAGCACGTACGAGAGCTGCCGCGGCCAAAGCGCAAACGAGCGCCTCCGCCCTCGCGCGCTAGCCAGGGCGTGTCGGCTGGTCGCGAGCGGTGACGTCTTCTACTCAGTTCCTTGATCGCGAACAATGCGTGTCCCCGCAGAATTTCTCTTCAATCGCCTTACCTGATGACGTCTAACCGAACGTCGCCATTTCGATTCTCGGCGTCTACATGACTCCTACGGCGTTCCAAGCGGCGATTAGCGCTGGCACGGTTGTGGAAGCCATGGCTTGCGCCGTCGCTAGGGTTGTCGCGCGGAATTGGGAGAAGGTTGCCTTTGCCGGAAGACCACTCGCTGTCGCCGCTTGATACCACACCTTTCCTGCGATATCCCAGGCGTTGCCGCCGATCGCAATCGCGTACATTGCGAATGCGCGGTTCGGAATGCCCGAATTGATGTGGACCCCGAAGTTGTCGGCCGGATCCTTATTGAGATTGGCGTAGCAGTCAGGTTGCGGATCAGACCCAAAGGCAAGGTTGACATAAGCGGTGCCCGGATGGAGCAGGTCCCGTACGCCGCGGCAGACTTGACCGGCCTGCAAAGGGTCGGGAGCTATGATGACTGACTCGCCGATCAGCCAGCTCGCACTCGCGGCGTCTTGACCTTTCAGGCGCTGCTTGATCAGCGAACCAAATACATCTGAAAGATGCTCATTGAGAGCGCCCGGCTCCCCCTGATAAATAAGTGCACTCGCGTTTTGGGTAACGCCGTGAGTCATCTCGTGACCAATGACGTCAACAGCCTCGGGAAACTTTGTGAAGATTTTGACCGTCGCCGTCGCCGTAGACCATTTGAGAGCCGTTCCAAAACGCATTGTCGAAGCTGGCTGCGTAATGAACCGTTGAATCGATTCTCATCCCCCGAGCGTCGAGCGAGTCGCGACCGAATAGCGCTTGGTAAAACTCCCACACCGCGTAGGCATTATCGTACGCCGCGTCTACCGCCGCATCGCCAGAAGCCGGGGACCCCTCCCCGCGCACCACAGAGCCGGGAAGGGTCTCTTGATCCGATGCTGAGTAAATCGTGCGCCTCAAGGTGCCAGGAGTGACATCTATTGGATGAAAATCAGCACCGGAGTGAACGAAAACACCCGGAACTTCCGCCGCTTACGCGGCAGATCGCGCCTTGTAGGCCGGTAGACACAGAATCGGAATCGAGATTAATGCAGTAACATTCCGACTGAGGCAACCCGGTAACCGATGTCCGTGAGGCAACACGGCCGGCCAAGATAATTGTCGTCGGCCATCAGGGCTTTCTTTATCTCGTTGCCATTCTGGATTGGTTCACGCGCAAAGTTCTGGCGTGGCGACTTTCGAACAGCCTGACGACCGACTTCTGCATCGATGCGCTGGAGGAGGCGATTGCGAGCTTCGGCTGCCCCGTCATCTTCAACAGCGACCAGGGTTCGCAGTT
>Ga0302324_100004194_pt1 | contig 32049 bp, 33 predicted proteins | sample Palsa_T0_1_FD_201949 | JGI IMG/M metagenome (GOLD analysis project Ga0302324, IMG submission 201949) | Peat permafrost microbial communities from Stordalen Mire near Abisko, Sweden - Palsa_T0_1 | ecosystem: Environmental > Terrestrial > Soil > Palsa > Peat permafrost | place: Sweden: Abisko... | reverse complement strand
TCCGCCGTGCGCGCGTATAAAATCGCCACGACGCCGCCCATGGAGCCGGTGGTGATCGTGGCCGACGCCGTGATGCAGGAGGAGCCGATTCCCGAAGCCGATCGCGGACGGTTGCAAATTCCCAAGCTGACATTGGCCTCGCCCCCGGCCGGCGATTACGGCGCCGTCAAGGAAGCCGCGAAAATGCTGGTGAACGCCGACAGCCCCGTCATTGTCGCCGGCCGCGTCGCGCGCACTCCGGAAGGTATCGCCCTGTTGGTCCAACTGGCCGAGACAATTCAGGCTCCGGTCCTCGATCGCCACTTCCGCATGAACTTCCCCACCGCGCATCCGCTGTACGGCGCCGGCACCATCGGGTCCGCTGATGTTGTTCTCGGCCTGGAAGTGCCCGACATGTGGCAGGCCACGCACACGCAGACTCCGGTGAACCGCCTGGGCATGGTGTCCAAGCGCATCACCAAACCTGATGCGAAGGTGATTACGATTTTCGCCGGCGACCTTTTCGGCAAGAGCAACTATCAGGATTTCGGCCGCTACGACGAAGTGGATCTGGCCATCGCGGCGGATGCCCAAGCGACGTTGCCGATGCTGATCGAAGAATGCCGGAAGCTGATCACCACCGATCGGAAGTCCGCTCTGCAACAGCGCGGCGTCAAGCTGGCTGAGGTGAGCAAGAAAAATCGGGAACGCGATCTCGAGCAGGCCGCTTGGGGCTGGGATGCGAGTCCCATCACCACCGCGCGGATGGCGGCGGAGCTGTGGAATCAGATCAAGACCGAGGACTGGTCGCTGGTATCGGATGTGACCTTCGTCTCGTGGTGGCCGAGGCGTCTGTGGGATTTCGACAAATCGTATCACTTCATCGGCGGACACGGCGCTTATGGCATCGGCTACGGTGCTCCAGCGGCCGTTGGCGCGGCGCTCGCCAACAAGAAGCACGGACGCATCAGCGTCAACATCCAGTGCGACGGCGATATGAACTATGCCCCAGGCGTTCTTTGGACGGCCGCGCATCATCGCATTCCGATGCTGAATATCATGCACAACAATCGCGCCTATCATCAGGAGCTGATGTACGTGGAAGACATGGCCGCGCGCGCGCGCAGAGGCGTGGAACGGCCCTGGATCGGTACTGCGATTTCCGATCCGAATATTGATTACGCGATGATGGCCAAGGCGTACGGCATGTTCAGCGAAGGTCCCATCGATAACCCCAACGATCTCGGACCAGCTATCAAACGCGCCATCGAAGTGGTGAAGAAGGGCGAGCCGGCCATGATCGATGTGGTCACGCAACCGAGGTAACCATGAAGCAATTTGTTTTCGCCGCGGTCTTTTCAGCGGCCACGCTGCTCGCGCAGGCCCCGGCCGGAGATGCGGCCAACGGCAAGAAACTGTTTCTCCGCGACGGCTGCTATGAGTGCCACGGTTACGCCGGGCAAGGCGGCAGGGATGGCGCGCGAATCGCGGCGATCGGCCTGAACGCACAAGGGCTGATCCGCTACGTGCGAGCGCCCGCCGGCGCGATGCCCGCCTACACCGACAGAGTCATCACCGATCAGGAATTGACGGATATCCACGCCTACTTGCAGACCATGGCCAAGGCCAGACCGGTGAAAGATATTCCGCTGCTGAACGATTTGCAGAAGAAGTAAGCGGCGGCCCGCTACGTTCACCCCAGCGCGGCCAGGCCGGCGCTCGCGATTTGCTCGTCTTCCGGCGATTTGACGCCTGAAACGCCGATCGCACCCACGCATTCGCCTTCGTACAAAATGGGAAGCCCGCCTTGCACCGGCAATCGGCCCGGAAACATCAGCGTGGCCACGCGTTCTTTCGTCACGTCTTCGAGAAACTTGGTTGGAACCCGCGAGAGCGCCGCGGTGCGGGCCTTCAATGCCGCAATCTCCGGGCTCGCGAGCGTCGCTCCGTCCATGCGTTCCAGGTGCAGCAGATATCCGCCTTCATCCACCACCGCGATGCTGACCTTCCAATTATTCTTGACCGCCTCCAATTTTGCGGCCGTCACTATGGCGTGCGCCTCCTCGGATGCTAGGCTGAATTTCTGACGCATGTTCTTCCTTATAACATTTCTGAAGGTCAATTCCTGGCAAGCATTGGTGGCATTCGGCGCAGCCTTCGTGGCCGGGGCCATCAACTCCGTCGCGGGCGGCGGCACGCTGCTCACATTCCCCACTCTGATCTGGCTCGGGCTGCCTTCCATCAATGCGAACGCCACCAGCACGGTCGCCATCTGGCCCGGAACCATCGGGACCATCTGGGGCTACCGCACAGAATTGCGAACGTCCAGCTCGCGCATGCTGGCGCTGGTCTTTCCTAGTGTCGTTGGCGGAATTCTCGGCGCGCTCCTGTTGAATCACACGCCGCCGGCTGTGTTCGATGCGCTGGTGCCATTTCTGATTTTGTTCGCCACGCTGCTGTTCATGATCCAGGAGCCGATCCAGAGGCGCCTGAAGATTTCAAATTCCGAGTCGCACAAATCCACGCGCTGGCTCATCGGCGCGATGTCGTTTCAGCTCTTCGTGGCGCTCTACGGCGGCTACTTCGGCGCGGGCATCGGCATTCTGATGCTGGCGGCGCTCAGCGTGCTCGGCCTCACCGACATTCATCAAATGAATGGACTGAAGGCGCTGCTCGGCGCGAGCATCAACGGCGTCGCCGCGCTCTATTTCATCTGGGCGGGCATGGTGTACTGGCCGGAGTTTGTCGTGATGGTGATTGGCGCGATCATCGGAGGATACGGCGGCGCGCTCATCGCGCGGCGCATTGGAGGAGCGGCGGTCAGGCGCATCGTCATCATCGTCGGCCTCTCGATGGCCGTGTCGATGTTTATTAAGTTTTTTCGGGCTTTTGCCCGCTGATTACTTCAGCTCGGCGATCATCCCCGGCACGCTCCACTGCTGTTGTAAGCTGCCCGGCGCCCAGTTGTACTCGGTGGTCATGACCTTCGCGATCTCATCCTGGTTCTTGCCTTCATGCACTAGGCCAGTCACGCGATTGCGCAGCTTCTCCACGTTATTGCGATAAGTCAGCAGGCCCGCCTTGTTCGTCACCGCACCGTGACCCGGAATCACGGTGTCGAAATCGAGCTTCATCGCCGCGTCCAGCGTCTTGGTCCACTCCACCACGCTGCCGCCGCCGTTATAGTCGATCAGCGGACTCGTGCCCGCCATCAAATCGCCCGTGTGCAACACGCGCAGCGCCGGGAAGTAAATCACCGCGTCGCCATTGGTGTGGCCGCGCCCGTAGTAATACGCGCGCACTTCCTTGCCGCCCAAATAGACCGCGGTCTCGGTGGTGAAAGTGATCCGCGCGGGGCTCATGCCGGGCGCCGCGTTGGACTGTTTGTGCTCCAGGATGTTGGTTCGCGCGTTCGCCGTGGAAATGATCTCGGCCGTCGGCAGAAACTTGGTGTTCCCGCCGCTATGATCCGAGTGATAGTGGGTATTGATGATGTACTTGATCGGCTGATTGGTGACGCTCTTCACCTGGTCCACGATGCCTTGATGATCCTGATCGAATTTGTCGTCGATCAGGATGACGCCCTCGCCGGTGATGTAGACGGCGACGTTGCCTCCGTCGCCTTCGATCTCATAAAGATCGTCCTTCACTTTGTTGAGAGTGAGTTTCTGCGGCGCCGGCTGGTTCTGCGTGTGCGCAATCCAAGCCAGCGTCAGGAACAGCACCGCGGCGGAAACGCGCGTAAGGAGTGTGCGAGTGACAAGTGTTCGGCCCATTGCCGGACACTATATCAAAAATGGCTACACGCCGGAAGCTACTTGCGACACTACTTGCGCACGAAGTACAGCGTCGCCTCGGCGTGCTGGGCCTGAGTGGAACTCTCCGAGATCTCGAGCGTCAGATGCTTGCCATCGCCGGAGAGCGTATGGACCCAGTGCCCCTGCACCTGATCGCCTCTGATCAGCGCCGCCCACTCGGTCGTCAGTTTGTTGCCGTCCATGCTGGATTTGAACGTTGCCATGAACGGCCCAATCTGGCTCTGCTGCTCCCGGCCGTCCGTGCTCAGGTGCAGCTTGTCCGTCATCACCCCGAGATACAGTAACGGAACCACGCCATTGTCGGGCTCCTTAAAATTGGACTCGATCATCAACCCGGAATTGTCCTGCTTGATTTTCGTCTCCAGATCGTTCGGGGCATCGCCGGGCCGCGGACTGTGCCTGTCCAACACCCACTTGCCCGAGAAACTGTCCGCGTTCTCCTTGGCGCCCGCCAGGCTCAAGACCACGAAAGCGATTGTAAATAAAAGTATTACCGATTTAGCCAGTCTCAATGCAACATCTCCTCGCTGATAAGATGCCGCTCGACGGCGAAGCATTACATCTCTATCGGAAATCTGATAGTTTGAAAATGCTGGCCAGCTGAACGCCGTACTTGTCGCGCAGGAGTTCGGTAGCTCCCGCTTCCCGGTCAATCAGGCAGACAGCTCCGAGGATTTTCATGCCAACCGATCTAGCATTTTCTATGGCTAGGGCTGTGGACTCGCCTTTGGTGCAAACGTCGTCGATTACGACAACTTTGCGCTCTTCGGTCGACTCCAGGCCCTCTACCAACTTTTGCATCCCATGTGGCTTGCGTTCCTTGCGGACGACGAAGCAATCCACGGTGGGAGGTCGATCCAAGCTCTCTCTAGCGACGGCAATAGCGATAGGATCCGCCCCCATCGTGAGGCCGCCAACGGCATCGGGGAACCAGTGCATTTCCTCCATCTTGCGAAGGAACAGGCGCCCGATGAGAGGCATTGCCCTGGGGTTGCAGGTAGTTGGCTTGCAGTCTACATAAACATCGCTGGTTTGACCAGAAGTAAGGGTGAAAGTACCGAACTGAACGGACTTCGCTTTGAGGATGCCATGAAGCTCGGCCAATTCTTGGGTTGGGGTGGAGGTCATCGAGAAGACCCTCATTGTACCAAAAGCTTTTTCTCGAGCAGATCGCACTCGTGCACTCGTGCAAACCACCGCGCGCACTGCGGGGGTAGTGGTATAATTATTCAGTACGATGAATAAATATAACATCGGCGTCGCCGGCTTCACCGGCTATAGTGGCGCCGAACTCGTCCGCCTCCTCGGCTCGCATCCCCACGCCGAAGTGGTCCTTCTCGAACATCGTCAGGATTCCGCCGGCCGCCCTCAGCCTCTCAACTATCCGCAGCCCCGCCGAATCCCTTGCACTCCGGACGCTGTTCGCGCCGAGGGCCTGGCGGTCGTATTCCTGGCCACCCCCGCCGCTGTTTCCATGCAGCTCGCGCCCGCCATGCTCGGCGCCGGCGCAAAAGTCATCGATCTCAGCGGAGCGTTTCGACTGGGTGACCCGGCCACCTACCAACGCTGGTACAAGGAAGAACACACCGCGCCTGGTCTATTTGCCGAAGCCGTCTACGGGCTTCCCGAATTCTGCCGGGAGCGTATTCGTGGCGCGCGCCTGATCGCAAATCCGGGTTGCTATCCCACGGCCGCGAACCTCGCCATCCGGCCACTCCTCGCCGCTGGAGCGATCGACCGCGCCGCCGGAATCATCTGCGACGCTAAGTCGGGTGTCAGCGGCGCCGGGCGCAAGGCCAGCCTCAGTACCAGCTTCTGCGAAGTCACCGGGAATTTTTCGATCTATTCCGTTCTGGACCACCGCCACGTCCCCGAAGTCCTCATGGTCTCGGGTCTCGATGAGCCGGAGTTCAGTTTCACAGCGCACCTGCTTCCCATCGACCGTGGGATCCTCGAGACCATTTACGTTCGCACACGCAATATCACGGCAGGCGAGCAATTGCTCGACATCTACCGCCGCCATTATGAATCCGAAAAATTCGTGCGCCTTTACCCGCTGGGGAGCCTGCCGGACGTCGGCGCGGTCAACCGCACCAACTTCTGCGATATCGGCCTCCAGTTCGACGAGGCCACCGGCCGCGCGATTATCGTCAGCGCCATCGACAATCTGGTGAAGGGCGCCGCGGGCCAAGCCATCCAGAACATGAACCTAATCCTCGGCTGCGAGGAAACGGCGGGCCTGCTTTGAAAGCGCTCATCAAACTCGGCGGCTCATTGTTGGATACGGCCGAATCGCGGCTTCGGCTTGCGGAGGAAATCACCCGGGCCATCCAGGACGGTCTTGAAGCCGTCATCGTTCACGGCGGCGGCAAGCAGATGACGCGCTACTTGGCCGACCACGGCGTCGAGAGCCGCTTCGTCAACGGCCTGCGCGTTACCACACCCGAGGTGCTGGACGCCGTCCTCAAAGTTTTGGCCGGTTCGGTGAATCAGGAATTGGTTGCGGCGTTTGTCGCGTGCGGCGCTCCCGCGGTTGGGCTGAGCGGAATGGATGCACTGCTCACCGAAGCGCGGCCCATGAGCGATGCCCTCGGTTCCGTGGGAAAACCGGTGCGTTCCGATCCACGGCTGCTGCGCGCGTTGATTGAATCGAATTATCTGCCTGTGGTGGCCTGCGTGGCGGGCGATCGCCAAGGGCATTTCTTCAACGTCAACGCCGATCAGATGGCCGTCTCGGTGGCGACGGCGCTAAAGGTGGACCAGCTTCTGTTCTTAACCGATGTCGATGGCGTCCGCGGCCAGGACAACCAAGTCTGCTCGACTTTGAGCTCGGATGAATGCCGCCTTCTTATCGAAAATGGCGTCGCCGCCGGCGGCATGCGAGCCAAGCTGGAGTCCGCCGTTGAAGCGCTCGAAGCTGGTATCGCCGAAGTCGTCATCGCGCCCGGCGCATCTCCGGGTGTTGTCGCCAAATTGCTAACGGGCAATGTCATCGGCACGCGGCTGGTGGCTCAACTGGGGGCTTCACGCGCTTTTCCGAGCCATAATCGTCAGGGAGTGGACCATGTTTAGTTCCATCCTGCGGACAGAGGTACTGGGGGATATAGAACCGCGAATTATTCGCAAGGCCACCCTGCGCGACATTCCAAATCTGCTCCAGTTGATCAACGGTTATGCAGCTCAAAGCATCATGTTGCCGCGAACCGAATTCGAAATTTCCGAGAACATCCGCGATTTCACGGTTGTTTACGCCGGCCCGCAACTGCTGGGATGCGGCGCGCTTCACTTCTATACTCCGGTTTCCGGAGAAATTCGATCCCTGGCGGCCGCCCCCAGCAGCAAGGAAACCGGTATCGGGCGTCTTTTGGTTGAAGCGCTGGAGACGGAAGCCATTCACAACGATCTGCACGCGATATTCGCGTTCACTTATGTGCCCGATTTCTTTCGCAAGATGGGCTTCCATCAAGTCGACCGTGGCTTGCTGCCTCTCAAAGTCTGGAAGGACTGCCTCTCCTGTCCGAAGTTCGAGTGCTGCGATGAAATCGCTGTAATAAAAGCCCTTACACCTGATCCGTTACTGCCAGTACCACTCGATTTCCCCGCCGAGCTAGTGCAATTGCCCCATCCGAAGCGCGCTTGAACGCGATTTGATGCGCCTCTGATTTCTTTTTAAAAATCCGTCTTTGAGTGAGATTTTTTCCTGGATTTCCTACTTGGGCTGTGTATAATTTGTAAGCATAACTCGATAGAACTTGGGAGGGAGGGACGCAAGTCGCATGAAGGCGCAGACCATCGACGTCAAGCAAGCCACGGGAAGAATTCTCTGCTGTACCATCTTTCGGGCGGGCGGAAAAAAATTGCTCGCGAAAGGCCACATGATCAGCGAAGAGGATGCCCGGATGCTCGAGACCGAAGGCATGAACGAAGTCTGGGTCACCGAGCTCGAGGATGGAGAGGTGGGAGAGGACGACGCTGTTATGCAGGTCGCGAGCGAAATTGGCTGTGGAACGCTCGAAATCCGTCTCGCAGCGGGCGGGAGAGCGAATCTATTCGCCACTGAAGCGAGTTGCGTGTTGGTGGACGATGAGTTGCTGAAGCAAATCAACTGCACCGTCAGCATGGCCATCGCCACGGCTCCCAATTTTTCTTACGCCCGTGGCGGCAATCGCGTGGCTACGGTGAAGAGCGCTCCCTTCGCGGTGGCCCAGCCCGAGTTGGAAGCGGTCATTTCCATCGTCAAGGAACGCGGACCCATCTTGCAGGCACGGCCCATTCGCGCTCCCGCCGTTGCGGTCCTGTACACGGACCCGGGGAATGGGGAACGCGCGCGCCAGCTGTTTGAAAACATCATGCGACAGCGTTTGGACCGGCTGGGAGCCGCCGCCAGCTTCGTGCTCTCCTCCATCGAGGAGGAAGGCGCGGTGGCTCGCAGCCTGCAGCATCTATTGCGCGCCAGGCCTACCGTGGTATTGATCGCGTCCACCACCGCTCCGGCGGGTCCGGAAGACGTGATCGGCCGCGCCATGCTGCGCGCGGGTTGCCAGGTGGAGCGCTTTCTTGCGCCGGTCGAGCCCGGCAATCTGTTTCTGCTCAGTTACAAAGACGACGTCCCCGTGATGTCCGCGCCGGGCTGCTTCCGCTCCGCCAAGCCCAATGTGGTCGATTTGATGCTGCCCCCCATGCTGGCCCGCTATCGCGTGTCCGGGTGGGAAGTCGCCTGCCTGGGGCATGGCGGCTTGTTGGCCTAGCGATGGGTGGTGGGTAGTGGGTGGTGGGAAAAACCAAATGGGACCTTCAAGCGTCACAAATCTCCGGATTTGGCGCGAGGGGATGTTGATCGTAAGACCGAGACGTTCGGCCTTACATCGCAGGTTCGGAGAGCCGCTGTATCGATTCCTTGCAACTTGGCCGAGGGCCGTGGAAGAGGCACTCGATCTGAGATGGCGCGATTTGTACATATCGCTCTGGGATCGGTATACGAACTTGACACGCTCCTGCTGATTGCCGCAGAACTGGACCTGGCCGGCGTCAGCGAGGTTACTGCTCTACGCGATCGGCTATCCTCGCTTTCCCGGCAAATATCCAAATACATCGAAGATCGCAAGCCGTCCGCGTAGGCGCGACCCACCGCCTACCCCCCACCCCCCACCTCCTGCTTGCTACCCTGCCCCATATGCCTCCGCTCGCCGGCAGCATCGAAACCGCTCTGGGCAGTGCGGCCGTTGTGTCTGCTGGCGTGCTGGCCTACGCCGTTCGGGTCCCCTCCTGTTCGCTGCTCGCCCCTTCCGTTCATCGCGGAGTCGGTGTTCGGCCAGCTATCGCGCTCACCTTCGACGACGGGCCCAGCGAATCAACTCCTCAGCTGCTCGAAATCCTTGCTCGCCATCGCGCTCCCGCCACATTCTTTCAAATCGGCGCGAACGTTCGCCGGTTGCCCGAAGTTGCGCGCGAAGTGCTTGCGGCCGGGCATGAAATTGGCAATCACAGCGACACGCATCCCCTATTTGCGCTCAAATCGCCTGCCTTTATCCATCGCGAACTTTCGGCCGCGCAAGAAACCATCGAGCGTGCCACCGGCCGGCGTCCCCGCTACTTCCGCGCTCCGTACGGCGTGCGCTGGTTCGGAATGCGGCAAGCCCAGCAGCGTCTTGGCCTCGCCGGCGTGATGTGGAGCAGCATTGCGCTAGACTGGAAACTTCAGGCGCCCAACGTGGTTTCCCGGCTCATCGGCGGTGCGGCTCCCGGCGCGATTCTGTGCTTGCACGACGGCCGCGTTCTCCAGCATCGCCCCGACATCGGCGCCACGCTCCAAGCCGTGCGCGAACTTCTGCCAAAATTGATGGAGCAAGGCTTTCATTTCGAAAAGGTGACGGATATTCTATGTCCCACGAAGAACTGACCGCGCGCGTCAGGAGCATCATAGCCGCGACCCAGCACCTTCCTCAAGAGAAGATCACGGCCGACAGCACCTTTGAGGAGCTCGGCATCGACTCGCTGGACGGGATCAATATCCTCTTCGCCGTCGAAAGCGAATTCAACATCAATATTCCGGACGAGGCCGCGCAAAGCTTGCGCTCGGTTCGAGACGTGATCGACGGAATCGCCAAACTGCTTGACAGCGGCCAAGGCAGTCAGGCCCCGGTCACAGTTTGACCCCGCGCCTGAAACTTAACCTCCCCACCGGCGTCAACACCATGGGGTGTTTTCCCATGCCTGAGCAAGAAAACGTAAGTGTCAGCATCATTGACGATCTTTCCGATGCCGTTCCCGATCGGCAGCGCAAGCTGAGCGAGTTCAAATCCACGAACATGCCTTTGTCCGCGTCTGAAATCGCGCAGGACGAAGCCAAGGATACCGGGCATCTCGGATGGGCCCCACGAACGCTGGAAAACATCCGCGAGATGAAGCCCCTCCCTGAAAAGTAACCGAGCCGAGACCCAACCGAGCCGCGACCGTGAGGGAGCGGAACCTTTGACGCTACACTGAAATTACGTGGAAGAAGAGGTCTTAGGAAAAGCCTACGACGCGCGCCTCATGCGCCGTCTGCTGACCTACATTCGCCCCTACAAATCAGCCGTCTCGTTCTCCCTGGTCTTGTTGCTCTTCAACGCGATTCTGCAAGTCGTCGGACCGCTGCTCACGGCGCTGGCGGTCGACCGCTACCTCGCGCCGTCCGGCAAAGTAACCCACACGGTCCTCGATCCCTTTTTGTCCACCAACCCCTGGACCGGCATCGGGCAGATTTCGTTCCTATATTTTCTCGCCATTGCCTTCGGCATGTTGTGCGATTTCGGCGAGCAGTACCTCATGCAATGGGTTGGCCAGAAGGCCATGTTCGATCTGCGGCGCGAGATCATGGCCAAGCTCCAGACGCTCGATCTCGCCTTCTACGATCACAACCCGGTCGGCCGGCTGGTTACGCGCATCACCACCGATGTCGACGCGCTCAACGAGCTGTTCTCGTCCGGCCTCCTCATGATCCTCGGCGACCTGCTGGTGCTCAGCTTCGTGGTCGTGGCGATGCTCGAATTGAGCCCCGGCATGACCGTTTTTCTGCTGGCCGTGATGCCGCTGGTGGTGCTGGTCACCATGCAGTTCCGGCGCGCCGTGCAAAAGAGTTACCGCAACATTCGCGTGGCCATCGCGCGCATCAATTCTTACTTGCAGGAGCACATCAGCGGCATCGCGGTCCTCCAGCTCTTCAATGGCGAGGCTCGCAGCCGCCGGGAGTTTGACAGTATCAATCGCGCCCACATGGAAGCGTACAAGGACGCCATCACCGCCTACGGATGGTTTTATCCTATTGCAGAGTTTCTAGGCATGTTGGCGCTCGCGCTGCTGCTCGGCTACGGCGGCTTTCGCGTCCGCGGGGGCGCCATCCAGATCGGCGTGGTGGTGGCCTTCTTCCAATATGGCCTCCGATTCTTCCGCCCTATTCAGGATCTGAGCGAAAAGTACAACATCATGCAATCGGCCATGGCCGCCGCCGAACGGGTGTTTAAGCTTCTCGACACGCGCGCCGAGATTCAATCGCCCGCTCAACCCGCGGCATTTCCGCGATCGTCCGCCAGCATCGAATTCGACCGCGTCTGGTTCGCCTACAAGGACGAGGATTGGGTGTTGAGCGACGTCAGCTTCCGCATAGAGCCCGGCGAAACCATCGCGGTGGTCGGCCACACCGGCGCCGGAAAAACCACCATCGCCAGCCTCCTGCTGCGGTTTTACGAAGTCCAGCGCGGCGTCATTCGCATCGGCGGCATCGATATTCGCGAGTTAGATCTCGAGGATCTGCGGCGTAACTTCGGCATCGTGCTGCAGGACCCGCATCTGTTTACTGGAACCATCGCCGAAAATATTCGCCTCGGAACACCCGGCATCTCCGACGATCAAATGGCCGATGCCGCCGCGCGTGTCAATCTGCTCGATTTCGTCCAGGGTTTGCCGGATGGCTTCGCCCAGCCAGTGCGCGAACGCGGCGCGGGATATTCCACCGGCCAGAAGCAGCTCATCAACTTCGCTCGCGCGCTGGCCCACAACCCGCGTTTCCTCATTCTCGATGAAGCCACTTCCAGCGTCGACACCGAAACCGAGCTGCGCATCCGCGAAGCGCTCCAGCGCCTGGTGGTCGGTCGAACGTCGATCGTGATCGCGCATCGGCTCTCCACCATCCAGCGCGCCGATCGCATCATCGTCATGCACAAAGGCAAGCTGCGCGAGATCGGCACGCACCAGGAGCTGCTTGCGGTGCGCGGCATTTACTGGAAGCTGTACCAGCTGCAGTATAAGGATCAGGAGTCCGCGAACCCACGCCTGGCCGAAGAGCCGGTCGCCGGTGACTAGGGGGACTCCCTTTCGCTCCGATTCTCGCGTAACATCAATAGGAGATCGTCCAACGCACCTCGTTGCCGACTTCCGGAGGAGGAACCATGTCGAAACTATTTTCTCGGAACACCTTAGCTGTTTTAGCTTTCGTTTTTCCGCTCGCAGCCCTGGCGCAGCCCACCGTCACTGGCATAACAAACAACTACAGCTACATACCGCCGGGCTTCCCGAATTCAGGTATCGCTCCAGGAAGCCTCTTTTTGCTGTATGGCGCCAATATGTCGACCGCCCCGGCAACTGTCGTGCTTCAATCGAGCGCCAGCCCGGGAATACCGACGACCCTGGAGGGGGCCACGCTATCGGTCCAGGTGGGTGGAACAACGGTCACCCCCGCGATGTATTACGCTACTCCGACCCAGATCGCAGCGGTTCTCCCATCCAAAACGCCGACCGGCGCGGCAACGATTACGGTCACCTACAATAATGCGACGAGCAATCCTTTTTCCTTCCAAGTGGTGCCTTATGCCCTGGGGCTGGATACCTACTATGGCACCGGCACTGGTCTCATCACGGCAACGAATACGACCAACGGAGCGTTGTACAGCTACACGAATTCCGCCAAGCCTGGAGACACGGTCGTTTTGTGGGGCTCGGGATTGGGCGCCGACACCGCGGACAGCGACACCGTGTTTACATCCACGCCCCACGCCGTCAACACTCCTTTGAAAGTCTACTTTGGCGGCGTTCCGGGCACGGTTCTTTACGCCGGTTCATCCGGCTATCCTGGCGTGGATCAGATCGATGTGACGATACCGGCAAACGTTCCGCTGAGCTGCTATGCCGGCGTGGTCGCCGTTGCGGGAACCGGCGCTTCGCGCACGGTCTCGAACTTTGGAGCGATCCCCACCAGCCAAAGCGGCGGCGAGTGCAATGATTCCGTCCTTGGAATCTCGGGAACCACCATTACCAGCCTGAGCGGAAAGGCCACCGTGAGTTATGGCGACGTGTTCGTCGCCCAGCTTGTTCGGCCCGCCACTCCACCCGCGACCGGTACGACGACGGACAATATCGCCCTCGCCGACTTCAGCAAGGAAACTGGATCCACGTTCTCGACCTCGAGCGGCTCGGTCTTTTCGATTGGGAGCTGCTACGTGAGCCAGGTCGTAGTGGTGACCGGCACCATCCCCACCTTTGTCGGCTTGAATGCCGGGACAATCAAATTGGCAGGCCCTGCGGGAAGCTACACTCTGATGTCTCTGGTGAAGGGTGAGTACGAGGCGCTACTGCCGGCCAACGCCATCACTTCCGCGGGCGGCACCTTTACCTATAGCGGATCCGGAGGGGCGGATGTGGGTTCCTTCAATGCAGCAATCGATCTCCCCACCCCGCTTCTCGATTGGACCAATCAGAGCGCGGCCGCGACAATTAATCGCGCGGCGGGAGTCCAAGTAAACTGGACCGGCGGCGGACCGGGTACATACGTCATTATCGCGGGCGGCTCGTCGAACCTGACTACCGGGGCAAACGCTAACTTTACGTGCCTGGCCGATCAGAGCGCGTTGACGTTTACGGTTCCGGATTACGTGACTGGCACCCTGCCGGCTGGCACTGGAACATTGACCGTGGAGAACGTGGCCAGCTATTCGACCTTCACCGCGAGCGGTCTCGATTACGGGATTGGTTTCGGCTTTACCGGTACCCAGATCAACAGCATGTATCAGTGATTAAGATCAGTCGACGGCGTTGCGCCTGGCGTTAGATCAGCGCGTGCCCGCGGCACTACGGTCTACAGGTCCGGCTGAAGAGCGAACTGCATCTTGAGTCTGTCGAAGCGAAGTCAACAGTGATTCTCGCGACACCCGCCGGACGATTGGCTCGATCATCCAGCGGAGCGATACTGGAATGTCCCGGCTTAGAGCGATCGCTTCCACTTCGATGTAGACCCCGCCGTCGCGCTCTTCGAAGCGCGTGATGCTGTAGATTCGCCAGATCAGGCCCGTGCCTTCGTCTTCCGCTAGCGTGCGCTGGCGGCCCGTGCCGAAGTCCGCAATTTCCTGAATGCGCGTCGTCTCGGAGATGCTGTACATGCGCTGATCGTTTACGCGAAAATACGCGGACCGATAGTCGCTATCGAGCGCGGTTCTCCGCACGATCGAATTGTTCATCAGTAGCATTGAAAACCGGTCTTCAGATTCGCCTTTGACCAACGTTCTGGAATCGATCACAGCCGGATGATAAATCTCTTTGTACCGTCTGTAATCCCGCACCACCGGTAGAACATCGGGGAGCGTCGCGTTGGGGATAAAGGCCGCGCCAATCCAGTCGTGAATCAGCCCGGACGGGACTCTTCTGGGAATGTGCGGACCCGCGGGTGAAACAACAGTTTCGCCGCTCCTGAGTCGGGCGCTCCGATCCGGCGCTTCATCGGTCCACAGAAAAGGGGCGTCCGAGTTCAAACGCGCCTGCATCCGGGCAGTGGCCGCCTCAACGTACTCTTCCCAGCTTGTCAGCGTCTCCGGCTTGAGCGTGGCCGCGCTGGCCCGCACCGGGCAAAGAAGCATCACCAATGCCATCGCCGGGCTGATCATTGTGCCCTTGGAAAGACCCGTCATTTCCCTGATCTCAAGTATTGTGATGTCAATGGACCGTGGAGGATTCTCAAAAAAATATCCGTGCTAACCGTTAAAAGAGTTAACATCTAGCTCAATCGCGGCAGCCAGGAAGCGAAAAATTCGTTGCTCGTCCGTATCTTATGATGAAGGACTGGCCTCTAACGCAGGAAGGAGTGTCGCATGGCACAAAAAGTAGCCGACCTCATGTGGGAGATGCTGGCGTCGGCCGGCGTCAAACGCTGCTACGGTATCGTTGGGGACGCGCTGAATCCGGTGATCGACGCGCTGCGGCGCAACGGGAAGATCGAATTCATCCACGTTCGCCACGAAGAATACGGCGTCTTCGCCGCGGTCGCCGAGGCCTACCTCAGCGGCAATCCCGTGGTGGTGTGCGGTACCGCGGGCCCAGGCGTGACGCACCTTTTCAACGGACTCATGGACGCGCGCAAGGAGGGGGCTGCGGTCATCGCCATCGCCGGCGATGTCGAAACCGGCATCATGGACACTGCCGCTCTCGAAGAGCTGAACCCCTACAAGTTTTTCGATACCGCGTGCCTCTATGTCGGGCGAGTGGTCAATCCTGAACAGGCACGGGCCGTGTTCACGACGGCGATTCTGACTGCCGTGGTCGACAAGGGGCCGACGGTGATCTCCATGCCCGGCGACATCGCATCGGCGAACGCACCGGACCATTCTTCTCATCCGGTCACCATTCCCGCTCCTCCGGTGTTTCGTCCAGCCGGCGCGGATCTCGACAAGCTGGCCGAAATGATCGACGCTGCCGGCAAGGTCGCGATTTTCGGCGGCGAAGGCTGCCGCGATGCCCGCGGTGAAGTGCTGCAACTCGCGGCCAAACTCCAAGCGCCGGTCGGATATTCCTTTCGAGGGAAGCAATGGCTGGAGCATGACAATCCCAATGCCGTCGGGATGACCGGCCTGCTCGGTTATGGCGGCGCCTATAAGGCCCTTCACGGCGCCGATCTGGTCCTGCTGCTCGGCACCGATTTTCCGTTCTCGGAATTTCTACCGGGCGACGGCGTGAAGAAAGTTCAGATCGATACGAACGCGGAACATATCGGGCGCAGAACCGCCGTCGATTTGGCGCTGGTGGGCGATATCCAGGCGACTGTCACCGCGCTGCTTCCCATGGTCCGCGAGAAAACCGACAGCCGCTTTCTCGAAAAGCAGGTTGCCGAGACCAACTCGTTCCATGAACTTCTGCAACACTACGTCAAGAAAGGACCGGGCATCAAGCCCATCCGTCCGGAATTCCTGGCGGCGACACTGAGCGAGCTTGCCTCCGGCGACGCAATGTTTTTCGTGGATACTGGCACGGCCTGCATCTGGTCTGCGCGGTATTTGAAGGGCGCGCCGAACCGCCGAATCTTCGGATCGTTTTCATGGGCCTCCATGGCCAACGCCGCTGCCAACGCATTCGGCGCGCAGCTCGCGTTCCCCGGCCGCCAGACCATCGCGCTGTGCGGCGACGGCGGCTTCACCATGCTCGGCCTCGGCGACCTGTTGACGCAAGTCCAGCGCAAGACGCCGGTGGTTCAGATCATCCTGAACAATGAATCGCTCGATTTCGTCAACATCGAGATGCAGGAAGCCGGCGTGGTCCCGTTCGGCGTCGAGTTCAAGAACCCGAATTTCGCCAAAGTCGCCGAGGCGATGGGCGCCAAAGGCATCCGCATCGAGGACCCAGGCGACGTGAGAGCAGGGCTCGCCGAGGCGCTTGCGCACACCAGCGGTCCGGTCGTGGTGGATGCCGTGGTCGACCCCTATGCACTGTCGCTGCCGTCGCATGTTCCGTTCCACACGGTGAAAGGCTTCACCCTCAGCGTCGCCAAACAGATCTTGAATGGGAAGATGGATTCGGTGATCAAGAGCATCGAACGCAACGTTGGTTTGGTCTGACCGTACGCGGTCGGATGACCATATATGGTTAGCGGCTCAACCTCGTACCCTTGCACTTGCAACTCGCCCCGAACTCGGTTGAGCGGCCCTGCGCGTGCGCGAATGACTTCCATGAAAAACAATCTACGACGCGGTATTTGGACTCTGGCGATAGCGCTGGGTTTGGGCATCGGTGGAAGCGCGGTCGAGGCCGTTGCTGCTCCATTTTTCCAGGACCAGGGCCCCGATTATTCGAACAACAAGCGCTATCAGCAAGGGATGCGCGAAGGCCAATATGACCATGCGCATAACCTGGATCACAGCAAGAAAAGGCACTTCAAGAAAGACGAAGACCAGAAAGCCTACGAGGCTGGCTACCAGAAGTCCCACGGCGGTTAAATTCGCTGAACCGGCCGTTTATGCCGGCGAGGCGACCCGCCGGCCAATCCCCAATCACCAGCGCCCGCCACTATGAAAACGCTACCGCTGGTCCTATTTCTCGCCGCGCTGACCTTGCATGGGCAGACAGTGGATCCGCTCGAAGGAATCTGGCAAGGGTACGACGGAGAATGGGGGCCATGTCGCGCGCCAGCTCGTCGCTCTAGCCGAAGCGATCCCCGCTGAAAATTCGCGTGGCGCCCGGCGCCGGGTGTGCGATCCACCAGCGAGATCTTCATGCACATCGCAATCACGAATTTCTATTTGTTGAGTATCACAGGCCCCAAAATTCCGGCGGAACTCGATTCCCCGCATATCGAAACGGCCGTAACCGCGAAAGCGGACGTGATCGGCTGGTTGAAGCGCTCGCTGGACGCCGTACAGAACGCTCGCGCGAATCTGAAGCCCGGCGACCTACAGCGCAAAGTCAAGGTTTACGGCGTAGACGCCACCGTGGACGGCATGTATCTCCGCATCATTGTTCACGCCAACGAGCACATGGGCCAGTTGGTGGCCTACGCGCGCATGAACGGGATCGTACCGCCTTGGTCCGAAGGCGCCGCAAAGTAAACCACCCACGACCGGCAACCCATCACCTACAACCCCCGCCCGGCAGCCACCGATTTTATCGCGGTCGGCGAGCACCCGCCACCGCTGTAACATCCTCTCACTAGGCGCGTCTAAGAAAACGATGGACAACAAACCGGCGAAGATCCTCGTCATTGAAGACAATCCAGCGGACGTGTTTTTGCTTCGTTTCGCCCTGAATCACCACAAAGAAGAATATGAACTGGAGTTGCTTCGGGATGGCGCCGAGGCGATCCGCTTTGTCGACGAGCAGCGGACGCTCGCGGACGACCCGCAACCCTGTGTCATCGTGCTCGATCTCAATTTGCCAAAAGAGGATGGGAGAGCGGTGTTGAAGGCAATCAAGCAAGAGCCCGTGCTGGCCCACATCCAGGTGGTAGCGCTTAGCAGTTTTGTTAGCCCGAGCGACGAGCGGGAGATTCAGCGGCTGGGCGCCCTTCTATATCGGGCAAAGCCGATGAAGCTGGACGAGTGGCTTGCGCTGGCTGGCGAAATTCTTGCCATCTGCCGTGAACCGATTGCAATACCTGCGTAACGCTCCAACAGAGCTCCCGGGGCGTTTAGGCGCCCGGAGCATGTAAGAATGCCAGCCGTTTCCGGCTCGCACACGATGACTGACTGAAAGTCGAAGGCTTACTGTTGGCCCGTGACTGGGAAGGGTGCGATCCCGCGAAGCCCGTCCAGCATTTCGCCCCCCGAGTGGCGTATCATCTTTGTATGAGAGCGCCTGTGGACACCACCACCCTGTCCTTTCCGCACCCGAACTTCGGCGACGAAATTAACCGGAACGTGGTGCAGTCGGAGATCGAAGGCGGCGTACACTTAAATGACGTACCACCGGAAACTGTTCTCGAGGTGCACACCAAGAACCACGTCTATACCATCGTTCATAAGGCGTGGGGCCAGGCGTTGATCTCAGGCCACCCGGAGTTCTGCCCCAGTCCGGTTGAAGTGCAAATCCACGGTTCAACGTGGGGCCGGTCGATGATCATGACCAAGTATCTCGGCCGCGGCATGCACCTGGAATTCGCGCATCCCGTGCACCAGGTGATTACCACTTCGCGCATTGTAGATATTCGCGCTACTGCTTGACCGCCCTCGGCGCGAATGCGGTCTTTGCCCCTACTTCGTGCCCACGCTGGGATCCTGCGGCGGCGGCAGCGGTTTCCGAGGCAGCATCTCGGGCCGGGTAGCCGCGTCATAAACAATCGAAGCGATGATGGCCGCGGCTTGCATCAGATCGGCTGGGATGGCGTGATCGTAGACATCCATGCTCGAATGATGCGTGACCGAGGAGTAATCGAGCGGATCCTGGATGAACTGGAAGCCCGGCAGGCCGACAGCGTCGAAAGATAAATGATCCGTGCCGCCCGTGTTGCGGATGCTGATCGTGGCCGCGCCGAGATCATGGAACGGCTGCAGCCACTGCTCGAATAACGGGCGCATCGCGTCGTTGTTCTGCAGATAGACGCCGCGGATCTTGCCGCTTCCGTTATCCAGATTGAAGTAACCGGACAGCTTGGCGTGGGCCGCCGTCACTTGCATGGTCTTGGGGTCGCCGAAATGTTCCTTGACGTAGGCTTTCGACCCCAGCAGGCCCTGCTCTTCGCCGCTCCACAGAGCGATGCGCACAGTGCGGTCCATTTTGAGATTTAATGCTTTGAGAATCCGCACCACCTCCAACATCACCGCGCTTCCAGCTCCGTTGTCGGTGGCGCCCGTGCCGCTATGCCAGGAATCAAAATGCGCGCCCAGCATTACGATTTCGTCCTTCTTTGCGCCGCCGGGGATTTCGCCGACCAAGTTGTAAGGCTCCGCGCCTTCCGCCGACCTCGCCTGGAGGTTGACTTCCAATTCGACCTTAGTCTTGGTGTCGAGCAGACGCGTGATGCGGTTGTAGTGCTCCGAGGTGACGACGAAGATGGGAGGCGGCGCCGGCCTCTTGGGGTCCGCGCCCTCGGAAAAAGTCAATGCATCGCGAGCCCGCTGATCGTCCTGTATCAGCGCGAGCGCGCCCTCGTCCAGGAAAAACTGGTTCCGCTTGGCGGTGAAGGCTTCGCGCTTGGCGCGCATCTGGTCCTGTAGGTAAGGAGGCAGGCTGGCATTGAACCGCGCGCGTTCCGCCGGATCGTCGGGTATTACCAGATCCTTCGGATCGATGAGCAGTTTCTCGACAGGGTCCGGCGCTGCTGCCAGATCGTGCAGCTCGGCATCGGTATAGCGGTGCAGTTCCGCCGTGGATTCCGCCGTCGCGATATTGTGCAGTGGCTCCGAGATCAGCACGATTTTGCCGCGCAGCTTGCCCTTGAATTTCTCGATATAGCGGTCCAGATCGGCGTCGGAATCCTTGCGATTATTGGGCGGAGCGGGCGCCAGGATTGGCTCGCCCCGAACGGGTCCGTTGGTGGTCCCGGACCACGCCAGCGGCCACGCGGCCAGCAGCGAATAGCGCGGCCGGATCATCTCCACGGAAAACTTCTGGAGCGACCAAGTGCGGCCAAATGGCCCCCACTTCTCCGTGTGAACGTTCTCGAGGCCGTAGTCGCGGAGGCGCTGGACAGCCCAATCCGCCGCCTCGCCGAATTCCGGCGACGCGGTGAGCCGGGGGCCATAGACGTCGCTGAGGTATTCGAGGTGCTCCATTACCTTGGAGTGATCAAAGGCTTCGGATTTGATGCGGTAGACCACGCCGAGGTCGACTTGATCGGCGGCCAGAGCGGTCATGATACAGGTGAGGGCAATTGCAAGCACGCGCATGAGGGTATTATATTGGACTTCGATGAAACGGCGTTATTGGATCGGTATCCTCGTGATGATTGCGCCGCTCGCGGGGCAGGAAGGCGGCGCCGCACGAACGCCCACAGCGCCGCCGCCGATCATTTGGCCTTCGCCGCCCTTAGCTGATGGCCCCATCGTTCTGGATACCGGCATCCAACATCAGATCCGGCTGATCGTCACTAAGGGACTCAATCAGCCCTGGAGCATGGCGTTTCTCCCCGACGGCGGCATCCTGATTACCGAGCGGCCTGGACGCTTGCGCATCGTCCGTAACGGCGTGCTCGATCCGAATCCCATCGCCGGCGTACCGCAGGTGCAGGCGCAAGGCCTGGCCGGCCTGATGGACCTTGCGCTGCATCCGCGCTTCAGCGACAACAAACTGGTCTACTTCACCTACCACAAGCCGGCCGCTTGCTCGAACTGTACTCCCAGCACCATTGCTAGCTGGAGGGCCGCGGGTAACAACATGATCATCACGCTGGCTCGCGGGCGATGGGATGGGGCCGCGCTCGCCGACGTCCACGATCTCTTTTCCGCGACTCCAGGCAGCTTCGCATCGCGGATCGTCTTCGGCAAAGACGGCATGCTGTACATGACCGTCGGCATTGGCGACCCTCCGGGCGCGTCGCGCGCGCAAGACCCGAATGACCTCGCCGGCAAGGTGCTGCGGCTGCGCGACGATGGAACCGTTCCCCCGGACAATCCGTTTGTCGGACGCCCGGGATACCGGCCGGAGATCTACACGATGGGCCATCGCAATGCATTGGGGCTGGCCGTCCAGCCGGACACCGGCGCCATCTGGGAATGCGAGAATGGGCCCAACGGCGGTGACGAGATCAACATCCTGCAGCCGGGCAAGAATTACGGCTGGCCGATCGTAAGCTACGGCCGGTTCTATCTCGGACCGCGCGTGTCGGAGATTCCGTGGCGGGAAGGGATGGAGCCGCCGCTGGTCTTCTGGGTGCCGGCGATCGCCGTCTCGGGCATGACCTTTTACACCGGCGACAAGTTCCCAAACTGGAAAAATAACGTCTTTGTAGGCGGCCTGCGCCAAGGCGAGGCTCCGCGATCCGGCCATCTGGAGCGGATCGATTTCAACGACAAATGGGAAGAGCTGCACCGCGAATCGATGCTCCGTGAGCTGCAACAGCGCATCCGGGACGTGCGCCAGGGTCCAGATGGCTTCCTGTACGTGTTGACGGCTGAAAACGCGGGTGCTCTCATACGGATCGAACCTTCACCCGCGCCCGCGCAGCCGAATGGCCGGTAACATTCATGACGGTAATCCCTAGCGGCGCCGCGCTCGGAGCCGAAATTCAGAGCGTTGAACTGAAGAACCTGAGCGACGAGGACTTCAACCAGATCCACAGCGCCTGGCTCGCGCATCTAGTCATCCTGTTTCGCCATCAGCAACTCGCCCTCGAAGACCTGATCGCATTCAGCCGCCGCTTCGGGGAGCTCGATTGGGCGCCGGTGCAGGAGACGGGCCGGCGCTTCGTGGAAGGCCATCCGGAAATCTACGTGGTCTCCAACGTGATTGAAAACGGAGTGCCCATCGGCAGCCTGGGCGCGGGCGAAGCAGTGTGGCACACCGACATGTCTTACCTGGAGAATCCGCCCAAGGCCAGCATGCTTTACGCGCTGGAGATTCCTCCGGCCGGAGGCGACACGCACTTCTGCAGCATGTATCGCGCGTATGAATCCTTGCCGGATGGGCTCCAGCAGCGGGCTGCGCGCCTCACTCTCAAACACGACGCCACCTACAACAGCGGCGGCTATGTGCGTCAAGGGTTGGCTGCGAGCGATGATCCCGTGTCATCTTCCGGCGTGTATCATCCGCTGGTCCGCATCCATCCGGAGACCGGCCGGCGCGCTCTATATCTCGGCCGCCGCCGCAACGCTTACATTGGCGGACTCCCGTTGGCCGAGTCTGAAGCGCTGCTCGATGAACTGTGGTCGCATGCCACGCGCGATGACATCGCTTGGCACAACCAGTGGCAGCCGGGCGACGTGGTCCTTTGGGACAACCGCTGCACCATGCACCGGCGCGACTCATTCGATCCAAACTCACGCCGCATTCTGTACCGCACGCAAATTAAAAGCGCGCCGAGCGGACCGGTGTGAGGAACTGGTGTGAGTAAGATCGGCGCCCCGCGCGTTGTTCTCTCACTGCTTTGCATCCTGTACTTGATCCTGTTCGTGGACCGCGTGAACATCGCAACCGCGGCTCCTCTGATCAAGGCGGATCTCAGTCTGAGCAACACTCAGCTCGGACTGGCATTTTCGGCTTTCGCGATTCCCTATGCCTTGTTTCAGCTCATCGGTGGCTGGATCGGCGATAAGTTGGGACCGCGCCTGACGCTCTCCGCGTGCTGCGCGATGGTCGGCCTCTCCACGATGCTCACCGGCGCGGCGATGGGCTTCGTCTCGCTCTTCGCCTTGCGCCTGGCCCTCGGATTCGCCGAAGGAGCAGCGTTCCCCACCGCCACGCGAGCGATGTCCACTTGGATCCCGGTTCGGGACTGGGGCTTTGCACAAGGGATCACGCATTCATTTGCCCGCATCGGAAATGCGGCGACACCACCGCTGATGGCCGCGCTGCTCCTGTTCGTATCCTGGCGCCGCTCCTTCCTGATCCTCGGATTGGCGAGCCTGGCCTGGCTTCTGGTTTGGGCCTGGTATTTTCGCAACGACCCGCGTGAGCATCCCGCCATCACTGAAAAGGACCTGGCGGCGCTGCCTGAACCGGACAGCCGCAACCAGCCGGCGATTCCCTGGCTGCGGCTCGCGCGCCGCATCTTGCCGGTGACACTGGTCGACTTCTGCTACGGTTGGACGCTGTGGCTGTTTCTAAGCTGGATCCCAGCGTTCTTCTTCGAGAACTATCATCTGAACCTACAGTCCTCCGCGATGTTCTCGGCGGGCGTGCTCTTTGCGGGCGTAATCGGCGATACGGCGGGCGGCGTAATCACCGATCGCCTGCTTCGCAAGACGGGCAGTTTGCTGCTGGCGCGCCGCTCCGTGATCGTCACCGGATTTCTGGGCGCGCTCATCTTCTTAGTCCCCGTGGTGCTGTTTCACAATTTAATGGTGACGGTGGTGTGCCTGTCGCTGGCGTTCTTTTTCGCTGAGCTGATCGTTGGGCCGATCTGGGCGGTGCCCATGGACATCGCGCCCCGTTACGCCGGCTCCGCCAGCGGCATGATGAATTTTGGTTTCGGCTTGGCGGGCTTGGTGTCGCCCTCCAGTTTTGGTTATCTAGTGGACCGCACCGGCAGTTGGGTTTTCCCGTTCATCTGCTCGATCCTATTGCTGCTGGTTGGAGCGGTGCTGGCGTCGCGTTTGCGGCCCGACATCGCCTTCCGCGAGGACACGCCGTAGAGATCCGCCGGTATTCGCGGCTTCAGCCGCGAGTACCCGCGGACAGTAGTTCTCTACACCTATAGACTTTATGGGATACTAGGTAAACGCTTGGCCGACAATACCCATCGTTCATTTACAAGGAAAGTCGACTCTCGGCTTCTCCATAACGCGCTGCCGTGGATACTGCCCGTTTGCCTGCTCCTGGCCTGGCAGGCGGCGACCCAGACGAGGCTGATTTCGACACGGATATTGCCTGCCCCCCGCGATGTTCTGGCAGCGGCCGTTCGGATGGCGGCGACCGGCGAACTCTTCCGTCACATCGCGGTCAGCACTGCGCGCGCAGCGGCCGGGTTCGCGCTCGGCGGCGCGATCGGATTCGCCTTTGGCCTGCTCACTGGCGTATCCGATACCGCGGCGCGGGTCTTCGCCAGCTCGTTCCAGATGATTCGTAATGTCCCGCATCTGGCGCTGATCCCGCTCTTCATTCTATGGTTCGGCATCGACGAGCGAGCCAAGTTGTATCTGGTCGCACTGGGCGTTTTCTTTCCGATCTACCTGAACACCTATCACGGCGCGCGAACGGTGGATGCCGGCCTGATCGAGGTGGGCCGGGTTTACGGACTGACGCGCGCGGAGCTATTCCGCCAGGTGATCTTTCCCGGCGCGTTGCCGTCGATTCTGGTCGGCGTGCGGTTTGCGCTCGGCCTCACGTGGCTCACCCTGATCGTCGCCGAGACCATCTCGGCATCGTCCGGCATCGGCTACATGACGATGAACGCGCGCGAATTTCTTCAAACCGACGTGGTGGTGCTTGGCATCCTGATCTACGCCTTGCTGGGCAAGCTTGCCGACCTCGCGACGGTATTCCTGGAGAGGCGCTGCCTCAGCTGGCATCCGGCATTCGCCATGCAAGGAGTGGAAACGCGGTGACGGTGAAAGAGCGCGAAGTCTGGGAATTGGGGAGCACGGACAAATTGTGGACGCCGGCCAGCGGCGCGGCCAACACCGCAGTCGAGGTACGCATTTCGCATGTGGCGAAGCACTTCGGAAAGCATCCCGTCCTGACCGACGTTAACCTCGACATCCGGCCCGGGGAGTTCGTCGCTATCGTGGGCCACAGCGGCTGCGGAAAAAGCACGTTGCTGCGTCTGATCTCGGGCCTCGATTTTCCGAGCGAAGGCCGCATTCTCGTGGATGGCCGTCCGGTTACCAGGCAGCTTTCGGAAGCGCGCATTATGTTCCAGGACGCCCGGTTGCTGCCGTGGAAGCGGGTGCTGGAGAACGTGGGCATCGGCCTGCGCGGCGAATGGAAGGCGGCCGCGCTGGAGGCGCTCCATCGAGTCGGCCTGGCTGACCGAGCCGGCGATTGGCCCGCCGTACTTTCGGGAGGTCAGCGGCAGCGCGTGGCCCTCGCCCGCGCACTGGTCTCGCAGCCCAAGCTACTGCTGCTGGATGAACCGCTCGGGGCGCTGGACGCGCTCACCCGTCTCGATATGCAACGCCTGGTCGAGCAGGTCTGGAGCCGGCAAAATTTCACCGCAATCCTCGTGACGCACGATGTGGGCGAAGCGGTCGCGCTGGCGGATCGCGTGGTGGTGCTCGAGCGGGGCGCCCTGTCCCTGGTACAACGAATCGACCAACAGCGTCCGCGGGTTCCGGGTGATGCCAGCCTCGGCGAGATCGAGGGCGAAATCCTGGCACGGCTGCTGGAAGGCAACAGATGATCCTCAAAAGGAGAGTGACATGTCCGTACAGTTCATTGGGTCCGTAGAGTTCATTGGAATGATATCGGCTAGAAAGATTTCCGAGATCCACCCGCCCACCGCGCCAGTGGTGGATCGCGATTACATCCGCAGCTTCACGCAGGCCCACGAAGAGGCCGGGTTTGACCGCATCCTGGTCCCATACCATTCCCACGACGCGGATACCGTCTTGATCGGATCGTTCGCCGCCGCCGTGAGCGAGCGCATCGGGTTGATGCTGGCGCACCGGCCGGGCTTTGTCGCGCCATCGCTGGCCGCGCGGGCCTTCGCGACGCTCGATCAGATCACCGGCGGCCGCGTCGCCATTCACGTCATCTCCGGCGGCGACGACGGCGAACAGCAACGAGACGGCGACTTCCTGGGGCACGACGAGCGCTACGCGCGCACTGACGAGTATGTCGACATTCTGCGCCAGATTTGGACCAGTGAAGCGCCCATCGATTACCAAGGCGCTTTCTATCGCCTCAAGGGCAGCTTCGCCGAGGTCAAACCGGTGCAGAAGCCGCATGTGCCGATCTATTTCGGCGGCTCGTCCGACGCCGCGATTGAAGTTGCCGGCAAGCATGCGGACATTTATGCGCTGTGGGGCGAGACGCACGCGCAGGTCCGCGAGACTATCGGCAAGGTACGCGATTCCGCCGAGCGCCACGGCCGCGACCCGCAGTCGATCCGCTTCAGCCTGTCGTTCCGGCCTATATTAGGCAAAACCGAGGCCGAGGCTTGGGAGCGCGCCCATGCGATTGTCGAGACCATCAAACAAGTCCGCGGCCAAGCGGCCCTCGGCCCGTCTACTGGACTGCCGGCCAACACGGGGTCGCAACGCCTGCTCGACGCTGCCGCGCAGGGCGACGTTCTCGACAAGCGTTTGTTCACGGCCATTGCGCGATTAACGGGCGCGCGCGGTAACACGACAGCGCTCGTCGGCACCGCCGAGCAAGTGGCGGATGCATTGCTGGATTACTACGATCTGGGTGTCACGACGTTCCTCATCCGCGGCTTTGATCCGCTCGAGGATGTGGTCGATTACGGCCGCGAACTGATCCCGCTGGTGCGCAAACAGGCCGCTCAACGCGGCTATAAGTCACAGTCCGTGCTCGAAGCGGTGGGATGATGCGCTGGGTTGCCATAACCGTCGCTCTGGCTTGCACGGCCATGCACGCAGCCTCGGGCGTCACGCTGCGCGTCGGCGACCAGAAGGGCGGTAATCAGTCGCTGCTCAACGCCTCGGGCGAGCTCGCCGGTTTGCCTTATCGAATTGAATGGAGCGAATTTCCAGCCGCTGCGCCGTTGCTGGAAGCGCTCAACGCGGGCGCCATCGATGGGGGCTATGTGGGCGACGCTCCATTCCTGTTCGCGTATGCCACTGGAGTGCCCGCTCGCGTCATCAGCGTCGTGCGCCAGAATTCGGATGGCTTGGCGATCGTGGTGCCGGCGAAATCTCCCATCCAAAAGGTCGCCGACCTGAAGGGCCGCCGCATCGGGACCGGCCGTGGTTCGATCGGACATTACCTGGTGCTCGCGACGCTCGCAAAGGCAGGCCTGCGCGTGGAAGATGTCAATCTGGTGTTCCTCGGCCCAATCGATGCCCGCGCGGCTTTGACCAGCGGAGCGATCGACGCCTGGGCCACGTGGGATCCGTACACGTCGATGCTCGAACTCGCCGACGGAGCGCGGCGGGTGGCGGACGGAAACGGATTCCCGTCGAACAAGAGCTACCTGGTCGCGGGACTCGGCGCCATTCGGGACAAACGCGCGGCGCTTACCGATTTCGCGCGCCGTCTCAATCGAGCGCGGCAATGGGCCTTGCAGCATCCCGATCAATACGCGGATGTGTGGGCGAAGTCCACGGGCAATTCCCCGGCTGTCGCGAGGCGCTGGTTCGCTCGCGCGCAAATCCACGGCGTGCCGATCGACGATGCGCTCGTGGCCGATCAACAATCCATCGTCGATCTCTACGCGAAGGCCGGCGTCATCAACAAAGGTTTCAGCGTGAGCCAGGCATTCGACCGTTCGTTCAACATAGCCGATGCTGGAGGAAAAGCTTGGTAGACATTTTGACGCCCGTCCGAATCGGCCCATACGAGTTGCCGAACCGGCTGGTGATGTCGCCGATGACGCGCAACCGCGCGGGCCTGGGCAACGCTCCCACAGCGATCAATGCAACCTATTATGCGCAGCGCGCCGGCGCCGGTTTGATTATTACCGAGGCCACTCAAGTGTCGCCGCAAGGAGTGGGCTATCCGAACACGCCGGGCATCCACTCGGCCGAGCAGGTGGAAGGGTGGAAGCAGGTCACGCACGCTGTTCACTCCGCGGGCGGGCGCATATTCCTGCAACTCTGGCATGTGGGACGGATCTCGCATCCTTCCTTGCAACCTGGCGGCGCGTTGCCGGTGGCCCCGTCGGCCATACGGCCGGAAGGTCAGGCGCTGACCACCGAAGGACTGAAACCTTTCGCGACACCGCGCGCGCTCGAGCTCGCCGAGATCGCAGGAATTGTCGACCAATACCGGGCCGGCGCCGTGAATGCGCGGACCGCCGGATTCGACGGCGTCGAGATCCACGCCGCCAACGGCTATTTGCTCGACCAGTTCCTGCGCGACAAAACCAATCATCGAAGAGACGGCTATGGCGGTTCGATTCCCAACCGGGCGCGCCTTTTGCTCGAGGTGGCGGAAGCGCTGCTGGATGTCTGGGGCCCGCAACGAATCGGCGTCCGGCTTTCGCCGCTCAATTCGTTCAATGACATCGCCGACAGCACGCCGGCGGAAACCTTCGGCTACGCGATCGACCAGCTCAATCGTCTTCACCTTGCGTTCCTCGATCTGGTCGAGGACAAACTGGCGGGAAGCGCGCCGCTCGACGCGCGATACTTCCGCGGCTCGTGGAGCCAGGCGCTGATCGCCAATCGCGGATACGACCTGGAGCGCGCCAACGCGTTGCTGGCGGAAGGCGGGGCCGATGCGGTCGCGTTCGGCGTGCCGTTCCTCGCCAATCCGGACCTGCCGGAACGTTTTCGGCGCGGTGCGGCGCTGAATCCGCCGAATCGTTCCACCTTCTATGGAGGCGGCCAGGACGGCTACACCGACTATCCGTTTCTAGACTCGGAACTAGTCGCGGCACGTAAATCCACATGACTGACTTAGACGCGGCATTGGACGTGCTGCGGACCAAGTTCGCCGAACGCGCCGAAGAGCACGATCGCGACGGAAGTTTTCCATTCGAAAACTTTCCCTTGCTGCACCAATTCGGATTGCTCAGCCTCACGGTTCCGCGCGAGTTGGGCGGCGGGGGAGCAAACCTGGCCACCACTGCGCGCGTAATCCGCGCCATCGCCCATGCTGAACCGGCTACGGCCCTGGTTGTGATCATGCAGTATCTCTTTCATGGGGGCATCACGCAGAGTACGCGCTGGCCCCAGCGGGTGCGTGAAATCGTCCAGCGGGATGCCGTCGAGAACGGCGCCCTCATCAACGCGCTGCGCGTAGAGCCCGAGTTAGGCACGCCCGCGAGAGGCGGCTTGCCCGCGACCATCGCCCGCCGCGTGCCGGGCCGCGTGACAGATGCCTGGAGCCTTTCGGGCCACAAGCTGTATTCGACCGGAATTCCCGCGCTGACCTGGCTGGGAGTCTGGGGGCGCACCGACGAGGCCGAACCTCGCACCGGCTTCTTTCTGGTCCATCGCGGCTCGCCGGGGATTCGAGTGGTGGAGAGCTGGGACCATCTGGGCATGCGCGCCAGCGGCAGCCATGAAGTGATTTTCGACAACGTCATCATCCCCGCGGATCATGCCGTCGACGTGCGTCCACCGGCGGAGTGGACGGGAATCCAGGTAGGCCATCAAAACATATGGATGTCGGTATTGCTGGCCGAGCTCTACGGCGCCGTGGCGCAGGCCGGGCGGGACTGGCTGGTTCGATTCGCGACCACGCGCGTGCCCAGCAACCTCGGGGCGCCGCTGTCCAGCTTGCCGCGATTTCAGGAGGCGCTGGGAAGCATCGAAGTTCTGCTGTGGACCAACCGCGCGCTGCTCGATCGCGCCATCGACGCCATCGACCGGGGCGAGCCGCTTGGCTTGCGAGAGGGTAATCTATTGAAATTCACAGTCACCAACAACGCCATCGCGGCCGTGGAGAAGGCCATTGAACTAACCGGCAACCATGGCCTGGACCGCCGCAATCCGCTGGAGCGGCACTATCGCGACGTTTTGTGCGGCCGCATCCACACCCCGCAGAACGATGCCGTTCTCACCGATGCCGGCAGGGCCGCTTTCGCCGGCGCAACGCGATACTAAGGGCGGCGGCGCGGCACTACTTCCGCGAATCCTTGCCGACGATGTGGCTCACGTCCTGGTTGTTCTCGTTACAAATGTACTCCATGATTTCGGAATTCTCCATCAAAGGCGAGTGCCCGTACATCGTAAACGGCTTGGTGTAAGCTCCCGGATCGTCGATCACCACTTCGAATTCCAGGTGCGAGTAATCGGGCCGCCGGTAACGCTCCGTGACGTGCAGCTTCTCGGTATGCGGATGCCCCGCGAAATCGAACCAAAACTTGTCGTTGAAGCCGATGCTATCCACCACCAGCGTGTCCCCCTCCCACTTGCCGATGGAGTGCCCGTACCAGGTGGGATCGAGATCGTCCGGATGGCCGCGTCCGTCCATGAAAATCTGACGGTAGCTGTGGATGTTGCCCTCAAACAGCAACACGATGAGCTTGGGCTGCTGCACTATTTTCCACGGATACGGGGCCATGCGCGGGACGCCCGCCGGAAGGCAGTTTGCCTCTGGATCGTCCTTCGACATGTGCTGCCTGGTCACTTGTTCCGCCCACGGCTGCAACGGCAGAGTCTCGCCCTTCTTCAGCGTGCTGACGATGTCGTAAATGAAGGTGCGATCGGGACCCCACAGCCCGTTGAGATCGGGCTTGCCATCGGCGGTGCGAGGCGCAGGCTTGTTCGCGGCGGGCGCGGATTGTCCGAAGGCGAGCGGCGATACTGCAAGGGCAACCGCCGCGCAACTCGCGAAGAACCCTGTCACGCACTTATGCATGTGTTTCGAAACTCAGTATAGACTTGGTGAGGATACTTGTAAACGGTCGCTGGTAGAAAAGAGCATGCGGAATCGCAGGGAATTCATCAAGACTGCCGCGGGCCTGGCTGCGGGAACATTGGCTGCGGGGACGCTGGTTACGCAGGCTGGCGCTCAGGCGACGCGGCGGGAAGTGCGCGTGGGCGGGAAACGCGTCAAGGTAGTCGACATACACGCGCACGCCGGCATCGCCGAGGTTGAGGACGTGGTGAAGGGTACGCCGCTGGAGCGTTACGGGCGCAGTGGAGGAAGGCTGGGTCCCGATCGCATTCAGGAGCTGGATAAGCGCGGCATTGACGTGCAGGCGCTGGATATCAACGCTTTTTGGTGGTATGCGGCGGATCGCGGCCTGGCCACCAAGATCGTCCAGGTGCATGACCAGGGGCTTGCGAAATGGTGCGCCGCGCATCCGGACCGCTTCGTGGCGTTCACCTCGCCGGCGCTGCAATTCCCGGATTTGGCGGCACAGCAGGCCGAGCACGCCGTGAAAGAGCTGGGAATGCGCGGGATCGCGATCGGCGGCCACGTGGCGGGCGAGCCGCTGTCGATGCCGAAGTACGATCCGTTCTGGGCTAAGGTGCAGGAGCTGGGAGTGATGGTGTTCATGCATCCCAACAACTCGGAGAACATCGCCAAAACGGATGCGCTCGCGGGCGCGGGAGATCTGGGCAACGTGGTCGGAAATCCGCTGGAGACGGGCCTCTTCCTGACGCACCTCATTTTCGATGGGACTCTGGACCGTTTCCCGCGCCTCAAAATCTGCGGTGCGCACGGGGGCGGCTATCTGCCCTCGTACTTCGGACGCACCGACGTAGCTTGCGACGTGCGCCCGAATGCCAAGTGCGTGAACAAGAAACATCCGCGCGAATATCTGCACGACCAGATCCTGGCCGATTCCATGGTCTTCTCAGCGGAGGGCGTCCGGCACCTGGTGGCGGAAATGGGGCCGACTCAAGTGGTGTACGGGACCGACATGCCGTTCGTGTGGCCGGACACCGTCGACGCGATCCTCACGGCGGAGATTCCCGACGCGCAGAAGGAAGCGGTCCTGGGCGGGAACTTGGCGAAATTGCTGAAGCTGTAGCACGGCCAAAGACCAGTTTCCAGCCGAGAAATGCGGCCACCAGAACACCGAGGATCGCCCATGTTAGGTCTCCGAAAATCGCGCCGACCTCTTGAACACGATCGCTGAAAACGTGGCCCAGCCAGATGAAGAGGACGGCTCCAAACGCTTCGCCCAGAACACCCCACAGAGTGAATCGAAGCCAGGAGTAGTCCGCCGCGCCACTGGCGAGGTTGATCCACGGTCCCAAGGGAGTGACCAGCCAGCGGCTGAAGAAAACTCCGGCGCCGCCCCAGCGCTTCGCTTTCGCATCGAGTTTCTTGAGGCGTTCGGCGCTGC
>Ga0302324_100004193_pt1 | contig 32052 bp, 26 predicted proteins | sample Palsa_T0_1_FD_201949 | JGI IMG/M metagenome (GOLD analysis project Ga0302324, IMG submission 201949) | Peat permafrost microbial communities from Stordalen Mire near Abisko, Sweden - Palsa_T0_1 | ecosystem: Environmental > Terrestrial > Soil > Palsa > Peat permafrost | place: Sweden: Abisko... | reverse complement strand
GCACGGCGATGCCAGCTCAATGTGGCCCATGCGCTCGCGGCGCACCTTGCTCACGGTCACTTCAACGCCGCACTTGTCGCAGATCACGCCGCGGTGCTTCATGCGCTTGTATTTGCCGCACAGGCACTCCCAGTCGGTGACAGGTCCGAAAATACGCGCGCAAAAGAGGCCGTCGCGCTCCGGCTTGAAGGTGCGGTAATTGATGGTCTCGGGCTTGGTGACCTCGCCATGCGACCAGCTGCGGATCTTCTCCGGCGAGGCCAGCATGATGCGGATTGCGTCAAAATCGGTGATGGGGCTGGAAAGCTCAAACGGGTTCGAACGGAACAAGGCGACCCTCCTTGGCAGGCTTTTTTACCTGCCGCGGTATTTCCCGGGATTCTTTTGGGATCCTTCCTTCCCGGGTAGCGGTGTTTGCCGCTTTGAGGAAGAATCCTGAAACTCAGCCGTCAGCTAACAGCAGTCAGCTATCAGTTGGGTGCCCCAGGTCTGGATTTTCAGACCTGGGATACCTCGATCAATCGGCAACAGCCGCCGCGATCTCTGGAGCGGGCAGCTTCTTGATCAGATCGGCGCGCTTGATCAGCTCGACGTCCAGGCACAGCGACTGCAGCTCGCGAATCAGCACGTTGAACGACTCCGGCACGCCCGGCTCAATGGCTGCTTCGCCCTTGACGATGGCCTCGTAGATCTTCGTGCGGCCATAGACGTCGTCGGACTTGGCCGTGAGCAACTCCTGCAAGATGTAAGCCGCGCCGTATGCTTCGAGCGCCCACACTTCCATCTCGCCGAACCGCTGCCCGCCAAACTGCGCCTTGCCGCCCAGCGGCTGCTGTGTGATGAGCGAATACGGCCCGATCGACCGCGCGTGGATCTTGTCGTCGACAAGATGCGACAGCTTGAGCATGTAGATGTAGCCCACGGTTACCGGCTGCTCAAACTGCTCGCCCGTCATGCCGTCGAAGAGGTGCGTCTTGCCCGAGGAAGGCAGGCCAGCCGAAGCCAGCAGCGCCTTGATCTCGCTCTCCTGCGCACCGTCAAACACCGCGGTGCCAAACCAGATGCCGCGCCTCATGCCGGCTGCCACGCGCAGCAGCATCTCGTCGTCGAGCTCGAGCAACTGGCGCAGCGTTGCGGTTCCCGCGAACTCAGTCTTCATGAGCTCGCGCGTGTAGGCCGCATCGGTGTGGCCCGCCACCAGGTCGGCAATCTTCTTGCCCAGCGCATGTGCCGCCCAGCCCAAGTGCGTCTCCAGAATCTGACCGACGTTCATACGCGAAGGCACGCCCAGCGGGTTCAAAACAATCTCCACCGGCGTTCCATCGGGCAGATACGGCATATCTTCCTCGGGAAGAATGCGCGCGATCACGCCCTTGTTGCCGTGACGGCCGGCCATCTTGTCGCCCACCGACAGCTTGCGCTTCATGGCGACATACACTTTGACCAGCTTGATCACGCCCGGAGGCAGCTCATCGCCCTTTTGGAGCTTGGCGATCTTCTCATTGGTGATCTTGCGCAGCACTTCGATCTGCCGCGACGTCATCTCCTCGATCTCGTCGATCTGCTCGTTGACCCGCGGATCCTTGTCGGCGTAGCGGATGCGCTTGAGGTTCTTGGTGGAGATGCGCTCGATGGTCTCGCGATCGAGAAGCGCAGCCTTGGTCAGGAGCCTCTTGTTGGTCCGCTCGTCATGCAGGTCGGCCAGCACTTCCTTGCCGCCGAGAATGCCGTCAAGGCGCTTCAACCGCTCGTCGGTAAGAATGCGGATTTCGTCGCCCAGGTTCTTTTCGAGCTTGGCCACATACTCGGCCTCGATCAGCTTGGCGCGCTCGTCCTTCTCCTGCCCCTTGCGGCTGAAGATGCGCACGTCCACCACCGTGCCCTCGATGCCCGGAGGACATGTGAGCGATGCGTCGCGCACATCGCCGGCCTTCTCGCCGAAGATGGCGCGCAGCAGCTTCTCTTCCGGCGTTAGCTGGGTCTCGCCCTTGGGCGTGACCTTGCCGACCAGAATGTCGCCGTGCTTGATCTGCGCGCCGATGCGGATCACGCCGCTCTCGTCGAGATCGCGCAGCGCGTGCTCGCTGACGTTGGGAATGTCGCGCGTGATCTCTTCCGGTCCGAGCTTGGTGTCGCGCGCTTCGATTTCGAATTCCTCGATGTGCACCGAGGTGTAGTAGTCCTCGCGCACCAGCTTTTCGCTGATGAGGATCGCGTCTTCGAAGTTGTAGCCGCGCCACGGCATGAAGGCCACCAGCACGTTGCGCCCCAGCGCCAGCTCGCCCTGTTCCGTACACGGTCCGTCGGCGATCACCTGCCCCTTGATCACGCGGTCGCCCTCGCGGACAACTGGCTTCTGGTTGATGCAGGTGTTCTGGTTCGACCGCTTGAACTTGATCAGTGTGTAGATGTCCGAGCCCACCTCGCGCGACAGCTGCGTGGGATGATGCTCGCCCTCCACGCGCACGATGATGCGCTCGGAGTCGACCGAATCCACGATGCCGTTGCGCTTGGCCAGCACCACCGCGCCGGAATCGCGCGCCGTCACGCCCTCCATGCCGGTGCCGACCAGAGGTGCCTCGGCAACGAGCAGTGGAACCGACTGGCGCTGCATGTTGGCGCCCATCAGCGCGCGGTTGGCGTCATCGTGCTCAAGGAACGGCACCAGCGACGCGGCCACCGATACAAGTTGTTTCGGCGACACGTCGATGTAGTCCACCTCGGCGCGATTGACCAGCACAAAGTTGCCCTGACGCCGCGCATTCACCAGATCCTCTGTGATCACTCCCTCGTCGTTGAACTCGATGTTGGCCTGCGCAATGGTGTGCCGGTCCTCTTCCCACGCCGACAGATAAAAGCTGAACGGCATATGGTCGATAACGCGCTTGCCTGCCTTCTTGAGCCCGGCGTTGAGACGCGCAGCCTCTTCCTTCTCGATGTGGTCGCCCACACGCAGGCCGCTCTCGCCGGCGTTCACAATCTCAACGAAGTCGAGAATGCGCGCGTCCTTCACCTTGCGGTAAGGCGACTCGATGAATCCGTATTCATTGATGCGCGCAAAGCAGCTCAGCGAGCTGATCAGGCCGATGTTCGGACCCTCAGGCGTCTCGATGGGGCAGATGCGTCCGTAGTGTGTTGGGTGCACGTCGCGCACTTCAAATCCCGCGCGCTCACGCGACAAACCACCCGGCCCAAGAGCCGAGAGACGCCGCTTGTGCGTGATCTCGGAGAGCGGATTGGTCTGGTCCATGAACTGCGACAGCTGCGACGAGCCGAAGAACTCGCGGATCGCGGCCATCACCGGCTTGGCGTTGATCAGGTCGTGCGGCATGGCCGTCGACAGCTCCTGATACACGCTCATTTTCTCTTTAATTGCGCGCTCCATGCGCACCAGGCCGATTCGGAACTGGTTCTCCATCAGCTCGCCCACCGCGCGCACACGGCGGTTGCCCAGGTGATCGATGTCGTCCACCATGCCGATGTTCTTGCGCAGCTTGAGCAGGTAGCGGATGGTCGCGTAGAAATCCTCCGGCGTCAGCGTGCGGTGGTCGAGCTTGGTTGCGTCCTGGTTCTCATAGAGCTTGATGTTGAACTTGAGGCGCCCCACGCGCGAGAAGTCGTACTTGCGCGCGTCGAAGAACATGCCCTCAAACAGCGCCGTCGCTGTGTCGAGCGTCGGCGGATCGCCGGGACGCAGCTTGCGGTAGATCTCGATCAACGCCTCTTCGGGCTTGCGCACCGAGTCGCGCTTCAGCGTGTTGGTAATGATGTTGCCCACGTCGTCTCGCTCGGGGAAGAAGACCTCGAAGCTCGATGCGCCGCTCGACAACACCTTGTGCAGACGGTCCGCAGTTAGCTCCACGTTGGCCTCGACCACCACTTCGCCAGTGGCGAGATCGATCACGTCGGCCGCGGTCAGCGCGCCATCGAGCTCGGCCGTCTCCACTTCCACCTTTTCGATGCCTGCCGCGCGCAGCGCCTTCATCGTGTGCTGCGTGACCTTGCGGCCGGAGTGCGCGATCTCTTCGCCGTTGTGCAGCACGGCGTGCGCGGGCTTGGCGCCCACCAGGTGCGTCGAGAGCTTTGCGTCCTGCTGCACGGCCCATTGCAGCTTGCCGTCGGCGATGTGCAACCGGTCGACGGTATAGAAGGTCTTGAGAATCTCTTCGTCCGAGCGCAGCCCCAGCGCGCGCAAAAAGATGGTCCCGAGAAACTTGCGCTTGCGGTCGATGCGCACGTAGAGCGTGTTCTTCTGGTCGTACTCAAACTCCACCCACGAGCCGCGATACGGAATGATCTTGCCCAGGAAGTACGTGCGGTTGTTGGCCGTCTCAAAGAAGACGCCGGGCGAGCGGTGCAGCTGCGACACAATCACGCGTTCCGTACCGTTCACGATGAACGTGCCGTTCGGCGTCATCAGCGGAATGTCGCCGAAAAAGACTTCCTGCTCCTTGATATCGCGAATCGACTTGTTGCCGGTCTCGGCGTCCTTCTCATAGATGGTGAGGCGCACCGTCACCTTCAGCGGCGCGGAGAACGTCATGCCGCGCTCTTCGCACTCCTGCTGGTCGTATTTGAGCTGCAGGCTCACCGGGTCGCCGCACTTGTTGCAGAAGTCGGGCGTGTTCTTGTTATAGGTGCCGCACTTCTGGCACAGCACGTCGCCGGGATGAAACGGATCCGTGATCACCATCGCGCCGCAATGCATGCAGGCCGTGCGCAGGTGATGAAGGCCCTTCAAGTGGCCGCACTTGCACTCCCAGTTGCCGATCGAGAAATCGACAAAATCCAGCTGCGAGATGCCACGGAAATCGGTGATCGGAAAGACCGAAACAAACACAGATTGCAGCCCCGAGTCGTCGCGCTCGTTGGGCAGCTTGTCCATCTGCAGAAAACGCTCGTAGGAGCGCCGCTGCACTTCAATCAGGTTGGGAATCTGGGTTGCGGTGGGAATCTTGGAAAAATCGAGCCTGCTGCGGATCGCACGCTTCTCGTTGGGCATGTTCACTCCTGAGCCTCTTCTCACCTGAATCGGGCCGCGCCAGCAAGGCCTGATCCGGGCCGCCGCCCGAGTCTCGGGGCGCCGGCTTACACCGTTACCGTTGATATTTCAAAAAACGGGCTGGAAACTCTGCACAATTGTTCCTGCGCAATTCCAGTCCCACCCCTGGTCCGGGCCGAAACCCGGAACCGCCGGGAACCCTGGGGCCTCGCGTACGGAAGGGCGGCGTGAGAATTCACGAATTTGGGCATTGCCACAGAATCGGCAAGTGCGCTAGACTGCGCACAATCGAGGAAGCAGCACAACGGTGTTGACTTTCTGTGTACCTGTGCTCAAATCGCAGAGGACAGCCTGAAGTGGTGCGTCTCTGCTTGCGGTGGTTAGACACAAAATGCCCGCGAGGACGCAATGCCTCACGAGCGCGGCTGCCTGCCTGTGCCCCCATCCGAATTCTTCTGCTCTGCTCTCGCCGATCCCAAAGGTTGCTTCTGCCGCTCGCCCGCCAGCCACTCGCTACTCGCCAATGAGCTCCCCATCCAACTCATTGACATCCCTGCACTTGAACCTCGCGCCGCACCTGCCTCCAGAGGGTCTGGCCCAGCTCTGGTCTGCGCGCGATGGTGTGCCACTCTTCAATTCAACTTGAAAGCCGCATCCGTCCAGCCCCCGCTCCATCCCGAAATATCGGAAAAGAGCCAAAAAGACGCGCAACGAGTATCATAGCGCGTCCCGGCCGCACTTGCAAGTCCCGGAGCCAAATTGGTCCTGAATTGGCCCCGAAATTGCTTCAGCTCCACCCGATCTACTTGATCTCGCCTACTTGATCTCGATGGTGGCGATGCCTTCGAACTTCTTCCGAATTGCCTCGGCCTCGTCCTTGGTCGCGCTCTCCTTGATCGCCTTCGGCGCGCCGTCCACCAGGTCCTTGGCTTCCTTCAGGCCGAGCGAGGTCACTTCCCGCACTGCCTTGATGGTGTTGATCTTGTTGGCGCCAAAGTCCTTGAGAATGACCGCAAACTCGGTCTTCTCCTCGACCACCGGCGCCGCCGCGCCGCCGCCGGCCGCCGCCGCTGCCGGAGCCGCCGCTGCCGCCGAAACGCCAAGCCGCTCTTCCAGCTTCTTCACCAGAGCCGCCGCTTCCAGCAGGCTCAGGCTTACAATCTGTTCTTCCAACTGCGCGAGATCCGCCATGTTCTTCTCCAATCGAAAATCGTTTGAAATGTTTGCTTCGGGCCGCTCACACGGGAGGAAAGTTTCCGATGCGCCAGACCCGCGCACTTCCCGCCCGCCTCACGGCCAAATCCTGAAAACTCATGGGTGCCCTGCCCAGAGGGCGCCCATCCCGATTCTGGGATCGGGGAACCCCCACGGCCGCCTACGCAGCCTGAAACTTTTCCTTCTCCACGCCCTGCCCCAGCACCACGGCCAGGTCGCGGCCCGTGGCATTGAGCACCGTGGCCAGCCGCTGCGCCGGCGCGTTGATCAGGTACAGCAGCTTCGAGAACAGCTCTTCCTTGCCCGGCATCGTTGCCAGGGCCTTCACTTCGGCCGCGTCCAGCAGCTTGCCGTCCACAATGCCCAGCTTGAAGCTGAACTCGCCGGCGTTATCGCCCGCCCACTTGGCAAACACCTTGGCCAGCGCCACCGGGTCGCCCGATGTAAACGCAACCGAATTCACACCCCTGAGCCCCTGGAGCGCGGCCTCCACCCTGGTGCCCTTGCCGGAGATGGGCGCCAGCTTGTTCTTGACCACGCGATACTTGCCGCCCGCCTCGCGGATCACCTTGCGCAGCTCAAAATCCTTGGCCACCGTCAGCTTGGCAAACGTGCCCACAATCGCCGTAGTCGAGCCCGCCAGCTCACTGGCCAGCAGCTCCACCTTCTCGTTCTTCTTCGCCTTTGAAATCGCCATCGTCTGCTCCGGCAGTTGTCAGTTGTCAGTTCTCAGCGGTCAGTACATCAAAACCTGCCGATTCCCGCTTCTGGTTCCTGCTCCGCGCGCTCAACCAGCGCCCTCTGTCTCGAATTCTGACTCTTAAACTCTCGCGCTCAGCCTCAAAGGCCAGCCGCGCCACAGTCCCAACCGATAGCTGACAACTGATAGCTATCAGCTGCTCTTAGTGCTTTCCCGCCGCGTCGGCCACAGCCGAATCCAGCGGCACTCCGGGGCCCATCGTCGAGCTCAGCGTCACGCTCTTGATGTACTTGCCCTTGGCCGCCGAGGGCTTGGCGCGCACAATCGACCCGATCACCGTGGTCACGTTGTCCACCAGCTTCTGCGGGTCAAAGCTCAGCTTGCCCACCGGCACGTGCACCAAGCTGGTCTTGTCGGCGCGAAACTCCACCTTGCCGGCCTTGATCTCTTTCACCGCCGCGGCCACGTCCTGGGTCACGGTCCCGGTCTTGGGATTGGGCATCAGGCCCTTCGGTCCCAGCACCTTGCCCAGCCGTCCCACCACCTTCATCATGTCCGGCGTGGCGATCAGCGCGTCAAAGGCGGTCCAGTTTTCCTTCTGGATCTTTTCGACCATCTCCTCGCCGCCCACAAAGTCGGCGCCGGCCGCGGTGGCTTCCTTCTGGCGGTCGCCCGAGGCGATCACGGCCACGATTTTGGTCTTGCCCAGCCCATGGGGCAGAACGACAGTGCCGCGCACCATCTGGTCGGCATGGCGCGTGTCTACACCGAGGCGCAGCGTCAGGTCCACCGTCTCGTCGAACTTGGCGTACTTGACCTGTTTGAGCAGGCCTACAGCCTCGGGCAGGGCATAAGCGGGCTTCGACACAGCCGCGCGCGCTTTTACAATGTTCTTCGAGTCTTTTGCCACTTCATCCTCGTCTCCCACCGCGTTTGCCTGCCCCTTGTCGGGGAACTCATTGGCCGGAGGGGCAACATTTCAGTCGCCGCGCCTCAGCCGTGCCCACACTCGGGGCCTGAGTCCAAAAGCCGTGGTGCAAATGACGGCCCGGGGTTGCCCACGGGACGCATCTACCGATATTAGACAATTGGCAGGAGAATTGCAAATCGGATGATGCGGCGGTATCGTTTTGGTACGGATTTATATTTTCTCGTTTTCTTCGCCTTTTCTGCAAGTATGATCTGCGCATGAAGAATGAGACACAGTTTGGCAAGGATGACGGCTTGCTGATTCCCGAGGTCGGCCCGTGGACTGAAGACAAGTTCGATTTGATTCGTCTCTACTGCCAAATTTTCTCAAGCGCGATGAAAAACAAATGGACGAGGGTGTATCTGGACCTTTATGCAGGCAGTGGCATATGCCGAATTAAGGGTCGCGGCCCAGTGCTTCTTGGGTCCCCATTAATTGCGTTGTCCGTGGATGCGCCATTTGACCGTTACATTTTCTGTGAAAGCGATGCCGAACGGTCGTCCGTCCTAAAGGCACGGGTCGAGCGGGATTTTCCGACACAGAACGCTTCGGTGACTCCCGGGAAATACCGGGAGCATATTGACGAAATCTGCTCGAGAATTCCGAGTTCATCCCTCGTCCTTTGCCTCGTGGACCCTTTTGACTGCGATTTCAATTTTGACGACCTAAGCAGGATTTCCAAGAAGGCCAGGGGCGTGGATTTCTTGTGCCTCTTAGCTCTTCAAATGGACGCAAAGCGGAATGTCATGCATTACCTTCAGCCCGGAAGCAAGATTGATCGGATGATTGGCAACATCTCATGGAGGTCCCGCTGGAACAATCGTTCGAACATCAACGAGGATTTCGCGAAATTTCTCGCCATTGAGTTTGCCAGAAGCATGTCAGAAATCGAATATCTGGAAACCCCGATTCACCAGATGAGAGAGGTGAGGACGTACGACAACAATGTCCCGCTGTATTATTTCGCAATGTTCTCGAAACACGAGAAGGCGTTCGATCTATGGAGACAGGTATTGACCTACTCCTCCCCTCAGCGCAGCCTTTTTGACTAGGAGGTCAAAATGTCGCTCGGCACGACAATCGAATGGACGGATGCAACATGGAACCCAGTGCGAGGGTGTTCGAAGATCAGTCCTGGTTGCAAATTCTGCTATGCGGAGCGATTCGCAGAGCGGTTCCGCGGTGTTCGTGGACACCCGTTCGAACAGGGGTTCGACGTTCGTTTGGTCCCCGAGAAGATCCCGGAGCCGCTCCGCTGGAAGAGCCCGAAGAAAATCTTCGTGAACTCAATGAGCGATCTTTTTCACGAATCTGTCCCGGATGATTTTATCCTCCAGGTTGCAGACGTCATGCGAAAGGCGAACTGGCATATCTTTCAAATTCTCACCAAGCGTCCTGATCGAATGTCACGGCTTCTCTCCGGCCCATTGAGCTCATTTGCCGCCGAGCCCCACATTTGGTGGGGTGTGAGCGTGGAGAATAAAAAGCATGGCTTCCCACGGCTGCGGACGTTGCAGAAGTCGCGCGCCGCTGTACGCTTCCTATCAATTGAGCCCCTGCTAGAGGATCTGGGAAGCATCGACTTGAGCGAAATCGCATGGGTAATTGTCGGTGGTGAAAGTGGTCCCGGGGCACGTCCCATCGACCCGGCCTGGGTTCGGTCAATTCGCGAACAGTGCAATCAACAAAACGTCCCGTTCTTTTTCAAGCAATGGGGCGGCAAGCGCAAAGCGGCCTCCGGACGAATTCTCGACGGCAAGACTTATAGCGACTTTCCACTAAATAATCTGGGCGCTCCGGAAGGTGCCCCAAGGAGAAGTTCGGTGCATGTTCCCTTGGGAAACCTCATTCAGATCGGCGGCCTGGTGAACGTCTAGCAACCCACACCCTACCCTCCCGTAACTCACTCAAGAAATGCGCCAATGAAGCCGGCGCCTGTTTCGCCTCTCACTCCAGACCGGCGCGGGGGATTCTGTTGGCCATGTTGCGAGTGCTGTCTACCCACCTCTTCCTCATGCAGTGGCTGCATCCGGGCCTGCTGGAGATGGCCACCAATCCCGGCCCATCTTTGATTGGCTGAGGTCGTCCAGACCTTCCCCATCAATCCCCAGCCGCAGCCGTGGCCAGCACCGGCGCTACCAGCGTTGTGGTCGATTCCACGCCTTCCTCGAGCCGGGTCAGCGTCAGCACCGTGATGTCGTCGTCCTGGCCAAACGCGACCGCGGCCTCGCTGGCCTGCTGGGCCGTGGGCCGCTCTGCAAACAGCCGCTGCAGCCGCTCAAACCCAAACAGCTCGCCGGTAGACCTGCGCGCCTCCAGCAGCCCGTCGGTATAAAGGCTGAGCTGGTCGCCGGGCTTGAGCCGTACGCTCACTTCGCGGTAGAACGTGTAGCCGATCAGTCCCAGCGGCAGCGACGGCTCCAGTTCGAACTCGCGTCCGTTGAGAAACGGCGGCAGGTGGCCGGCGTTGGCAAACGTCACCGATCCGTCCACGTCCAGCCGCAGCACGATGCCGGTGGCAAACCCGCCCTGCATGCGCCCGGTGAGGCAGTTGTTAAGCGCGATCAGGATGCCGGCGGGGCTCGATGTCGTCTCCACCTGCGAGCGCAGCACGCCCACGATCATCGACACGTTCATGGCCGCCTTGAGGCCCTTGCCGCTCACGTCGCCCAGCGCCACAATCGTGGAGCCGTCGGGCGTGGCCAGCATCTGGAAGAAATCACCGCCCACCTCGTGCGCCGGCGTGTAGGCGCTGGTGACCGCGTAGCCCCTGAGCGCAGGCAGCGTCTCGGGAATCAGTACCTGCTGGATCTCGCGCGCGCTCTGCATCTCCTGCTCGAGCGCCGCGCGCCGGCCCTGCTGGTCCAGCACATAGCGATACACGGCAAAGACGATGGCCGCAAACAGCGCGATCGACGTGACCTTTTCGATCCGGTATTCGACGCCCTGGATGGTGAACAGCGGCGTGTCGATCAGGTCGGCGAAGAGCGTCCAATGGGTGTACCGCTGGCCCAGCGCGCTGGCGTCCGCGATGGTGTGAATCATCACCAGCACAAACGCGGCCATGGCCACGGCCCATCGTGAAGCCTCCAGCCTGCGCCGCAGCCCGATGGCGATGAGCACAAACGGAAACGCCTCGGTGAGCAGGATGCAGGTGTCCAGCGCCGCGTCGGCCCACTGCATCCATAACGTGGCCGAGCCCCAGAAGAAGGCCAGCAGCCCATCGGCGCAGCCCGCCGCCAGCGCCATCCAGGCCAGCGTCTTGGTCCAGCGCATCAGGCGCGGGTGGTCGTTGAGCTGGAGCAGCCACACCAGCAGAAACCACAGCGAGATGTCGTACACCACGTAGAGCGGCTGGTTGATGCAGCGCGCCACGGCATAAGTAAAAGGAATGAGGAACAGGTGCTGCAGGGCGTCGAGCGCGATGGGCGTGGCCGTGAAAATGCCCACCCAGAGAAAGAGCTGCTCGCGCCGGTTGCGGCTCCACAGCACCATGCACAGCACAGTGATGAAACCGCGCAGCAGCACCAGGGAATAATCGAACAGATCGCCGCGGATATAGCTCCACGTAACCGCATGCTCGCGCAGCGCGATGGTGTCTGGATCGCCCACCGCGGGCGTCGAATAAAGGCCGCCCGACTCAGCGGCGGCGAAGGCATCGAGCGGCGCCTTCCATACACGAATGGCCAGCACGCCCACGGCCGAGCCAATCAGCGGAAAGGTGCGCGGGTATTTGCTGTTGTACCACGACGCATGAGGCGGCAGCTCGCCGTAGCGGCCCATCAGCTTCCCGTTCCAGTAGACCTCGTAGGCGTCCTCGGCGTGCGGAATCAGCAGCCGGTACTCGCCCGTGGTGTTGGCTGTGGGCAGGATGTCGATGTGACGCCTGTACCACGCGAATCCGAAGTAGGATGGGTGCCCCTGCGCGCCCCAGGGCGTGTCCGACACCAGCGACTCCCAGCCGGAATCGTCATAAGCGGGATCGGCCCACCGCGGATCGTCGCCGGTATGGAACTGCCAGCCGCCGTCGACGCGAACGATGCCCCGGCCCGTACCGCCAATTACCAGCGTCTGAGCGGACTTGTGCCCAGCCGGTGGGGCGGTCTTCTCGACGGACCCCTGGCCGGCAGCGGATGCGGCGAACAGCATGAGGAAGGCCTTGACGGCAAGGCGGCTGAACACGTGCCGAGCATAGCACTTGCGGGACAAGCTACGATAGCGCAAAAGATGCTCCCGGAGTTACTCGTGTGCTACGTCGCCCGGAGTCACCCGTGCGCCGCTCCCCGATCTCGGAGATCTTGTCGGCAGAGAAGGTCCTGAACGCCCTTTGCCGGCAGAACCACTGCTGGATGAGCCTTTGCTCTTCGTCCCGCGGGGGTGAAGGGAAAAATAGCCCGGAGAAGCGCAGCGCCCTCCAGGGAAAGAGGCCGTAAAGAGCAGAGTCAGCCTCATAGAGGCGGCGCGAATCGAATCGTGGCTTCCAGTTGCTCTTCATGCAATTGCCCCGGCCGCCCTGTCTCTCTACCCCGTAACTCACTCAAAAAATGCGACAATGAAGCCAGCGCCTGTTTCGCCTCTCACTCCAGACCGGCGCGGGGGATTTCGTTGGCCATGTTGCGAGTGCTATCGACCCACCTCTTCCTCAAGCAGCGGCTGCACTCGGGCCTGCTCGAGATGGCCGGCCGGGCTGGCGCCGAGGCGGTGGAGATCTTTGCCGCGCGCCAGCATTTCGACTACACGAGCCCGGAGCAGGTGCGCGAGCTGGGCGCGTGGTTCCGTTCCAATCCGCTTGAGGCATGGTCGATGCATGCGCCGCTCTATTCCGACCGCGAAATGGGCCGCGCCGGCACTCCTGCCGTCAACCTGCTGCACCCTGAGAAGGCCCGCCGCATCGATGCCATGGACGAGATCAAGCGCGCCCTCGAGACCGCCGAGCACATTCCCTATCGCCATTTGATCCTGCACCTGGGCGAGCGCGAAGACGGCTGGTCGCCGCGCTCGATCGAGTATTCCATCACCGCGATCGAGCACCTGGGAGCATTTGCGCATCCGCTCGGCGTCAAGCTGCTGGTCGAGAACCTCACCAGCGAGCCCACCACACCCGAGCACCTGGTGACCATTCTCGACATGGGCCATCTCAGCAGTGTCGGCGTGTGTCTTGACCTGGGCCATGCGCATATTACGGTGGGCGTGGCCGAGGCCATCGAGGTGCTGGGCAGCCGCATCGTATCCGTGCACGTGCACGACAATCACGGCCTCAAGGACGAGCACCTTTGGCCGGGCAACGGCACTATCGACTGGCCAGCCGCGGTGGACGCGCTCAAAGCCCTGCCCACGCCGCCGGCCACGGTGCTTGAGATCGGCTACGCGCTGGGCGACGATCCCGCCAGCCTGCCGGGCCGCATTGAACAAGCGTTCGAGCGGCTGGCCTGAGTCTGCCGTCCTCTACTTCATCCCTCCGCCAGGCGCCTCTGACGTTGCAATGTCTGCAACCGCCTTCCACGATCCATCCGAACTCCTGCGGAACGTGGTCACGTAGCTGCCGTTTTCGGTGACCGCCTTCCTGGTCCGCGCGTCCGTCGAGGTATAGGTGTAGGCGCCCTGCGTGTAGGCCACATCGCTGGAGGCGGCAACGTCCATGCGGCTGGCCTGAAACTTGAGCGCGAACGCCGGGTCGTCCACCATCTTCTTCAGCGCGTTGTGAATTGCGTCTTTGCCGTTGATGGGCGGCTGTCCAGGAACCATCATGATCGCGTTATCGGCGTAATAGCTGGCCAGCTTGTCGCCGTCTTTGGCCGCGTAGTCCTGGTTCCACCGGGCTTCATTGTCCCTGAGCAGTTGCAGGTCCTGATCGCGGTTACCGGTGTCCCGGTTGCAGCCCACGGAAAGCCCTGTGAGTACAAGCAGGGCACAAAGAGCGGCAATTCGTTTCATTCGGCAGGTTCTCCTCTGAAAAGTGGGCGGACCCCGGCTCGCCCCTTCCGGCACCACCGCCGGCACATGGGCTCTGGCTCTCCACGGGCATTGGCGCGGATGGAACGCCTCTGCAAACAAAGTTGCAGCGGGATCGCACTCTCTCGATTTTAAGGTATGCATCCAACCGCCAGCGCATTGAGCGGAGACCAGGCTGCTCAATTCGCTATCTCGACGATTTGAGCGCCGCGCGGGTCGCTATGGGCGCCGATGCCAGCTATACCAACGCACGCTCTGCCCGTCTCTCACCCAGGTAGTCCAGCCACGCATCAAGCCCGGCGCCGGTGCGGGCCGAGGTCTCAAAGATGCGGATACCGGGACGGATGCGATTGATATTGGCCAGCGCCAGGTCGCGGTCGAAGCCGCAGGGCTCGGCAATGTCGATCTTGGTGAGGATGGCCGCATCCGCCGAGTTGAACAGCGTGGGATACTTGAGCGGCTTGTCTTCGCCCTCCGTCACGCTGAGCAGCGCCACGCGGATACGCTCGCCCAGGTCGTAGCTTGACGGGCACACCAGATTGCCGACGTTTTCAATAAACAGGTAGTCGAGTTCGCCCAGATCCCAGCCTTCCAGGTGCTTCGCCACCATCTCCGCTTCAAGATGGCAGATGCCATGCGTATTGATCTGGCGCACCGGCGCGCCGCTCGCGGCCAGGCGGCGGGCGTCGTTATCGGTTTCAAGATCGCCCACCAGCGCGGCCACGCGCGCCCCCCGGCCGCGCAGCTCCGTCAGCGTGCGCTCCAGAAATGCAGTCTTCCCCGTGCCTGGGCTCGACACCAGGTTCAACACCAGCACGCCCGCGGCCGAGTAGCGTTCCCGCAGACCGTGCGCCAGCTCATCGTTCTTCTTGAGGATGCCGCGCCGCAGCTCCACGATGCGCGTGGTCATAACTTCACCTCGACTCCACTTTCTTTCTGTGCGCCGGGGGCCGCGGGGCCCTCGTCGATTTCAAACGACTCAATCTCCAGTTCGCGCCCCTGGCGCAGATCGCCCACCGGCTCACCGCAGCGCGGACAGGTGAAGCTCTGCAGCCCCGGCAACTCCACCAGTTCGGCGCAAGGCGCGCAATACATCAGCACCGGCAGCGTCTTGACCACCAGCACCGAGCCCTCCAGCGGCGTGCCCTGCGTCGCGATCCCATAGCAGAACTGCAGCGAGTCCTCAATCACGGCGGCCAATGCGCCCACGCGCAGGCGCACCTCCAGCACGCGCGCGCCGGGGTAAGCGGCCAGCGACTCAGTGACCGAATCCACAACGCTGGAGACGATGGAGAGCTCATGCATGCAAGATGGATTCTACGCTGTCGCGCACACCGCGGCAGGACTGGCCCGGCGTAGCCACGGAGCTCAGCCTCAGTCCGCGGCTGCCGCTCGCATGACGCTCCCGCCCCGCTTGCGCAGTTTCACGATGGCCATCACAATGCTCGCGGCCAGCAAGCCAAAGAACGTCCACAGCAGCGGCGCGGACCACTTGTCCAGCGTTGCCGACCACATGCGGATCATATGCCGTCCGTACTTGACCCCCAGCCACGCGACAAATGCATACCGGAGGCTCCGCGCCACGCCGAAGATCAGCAGGAAACGCAGCCATGGGACGCCCAGCGCCCCTGAAGCCAGCAGAAACGGCGACAGTGGAATCGGCGGCGGCAGCACGGCGGGAAGAAAGACCGCCGGAATGGGATGGCGCTCCATCCACCCCTGGATGCGGCTCAGCAGGCGCGGACTGACCCAGCGCTTCAGCGCTGCCTCGCCGCCCTGGTGGCCAAGCCGCCACGTGGTGTAGCCGCCCACCAGGCTGCCGGCCACGGCCAGCGGCGCCAGCATCCACGGATTGCCCCGATGCGCCACCAGCCATATCAGCAGCAAATCGGTAGTGCCGGGCACCGGCAGCGGCACCACCGAGGCGTCGATGGCCGACGCGGTGATCAGCCCCAGCGGTCCCAGGTGGCTGAGCCAATGAGGGATCAGCGTGTGGTGCGCGGCGGGCTCGGCGATCCTGTTTGCGAGGAGCTTCACTCCCGGTTGGATGCCGATTCCATGTGCGCTGCTCACGGCCCGCTCGCTCTGGAACCCCTGATGAAGTCGAAGTCTTGAACGGGCACGACTTCAGTCGTGCCGCCAAAGCCAACGAAGTCATCGAAGGGCTTTAGCCCCTGCGGGACGCCCGCTGGATCTCTTTGGCCGCGAAGCCTTTTCCGCAGCTCGTAGACCCCGCGCCGATCCCGGGAAAACCGCTACCGCATCGCACTGAATTCTCCCAGGACGCAATGGTTTCATCGTTCAAGGCGTCCAGCAATATAACCTGAAGACTGGACATGAGCGCTTCCCAAGCAAACCAGCCGCGGCGCGGCATGGAGGCATTTGCCTCCCGGGATTTCCGCCGGTATCAGCTGGCGCGCGTAGCGGCCATCCTGGGCGCGGAGGCCCAGTCGGTGGCCGTGGCCTGGCAGGTCTACTCCATCACCCACCGCGCGCTCGACCTGGGCTACACCGGCCTGGCGCTCTTCCTACCCGGCCTCCTCTTCGTGCTCCCGGCCGGCCACGTGGCCGACCGCTTTGACCGCCGTCAGGTGATCCTGGTCTGCTACGGACTCCAGGTCCTGTGCACGATCGCGCTCATCCTGTTTGCGCGCGCCGGCATCCACACCGTCTACCCCATCTATGCGGTGCTCCTGGCGGTGGGCACGGGCCGCGCATTCTCCGGTCCGGCCAGCTCGGCGCTCATCCCGCACCTCGTCAAAGAGGCGCATTTCGTCAACGCGGTCACATGGGGCGGCGCGATTTTTCAGTTCGCCAACGTCACCGGCCCCGCGCTGGGCGGCATTTTGTTCACGCTGCCGCTGTTGCGCTGGGTGCCGGACACGCGTCTTCAGGGCGCGGGCATCGTCTATGTGTTCAACCTCGGCATGCTGGCCTGGTTCATGATCATGGTGGGCAGCCTGCACGCCCGGCCAGGGCGCATGGAGCATCGCGCTGCGTCACTGAAAGTGATGCTGGCCGGCCTGCAGTATGTCCGCACCCACTCCATGCTGCTGGGTTCGTTTTCGCTGGACCTGTTCGTCGTGCTTCTGGGCGGTGCGGTGGCGCTCATGCCCATCTTCGCCAGCGACATCCTGCATACCGGCCCGCGCGGCCTGGGCATGTTGCGCGCCGCGCCGGCGGTGGGCGCGCTCACCATGTCGCTGCTCATGGCGCGCTTTCCGTTTCGCCGCCGCGCCGGCGTGCGCCTGTTTGTCTGCGTTGCCATTTTTGGGGTGGCGACTGTAGTCTTCGGCCTGTCGCGCAGCCTGTGGCTCTCGCTGGCCGCCCTGGCCGTCTCCGGCGCGGCGGACATGATTTCCGTTATCATCCGCGGCTCGCTGCTGCAGCTGGCCACGCCGCCCGAAATGCGCGGCCGCGTGAGCGCCGTCAACTCGCTCTTCATCGGTGCGTCCAACGAGCTCGGCGAATTTGAAAGCGGCCTCACCGCGCAGTGGTGGGGCGCAGTGCGCGCCACACTGGTGGGCGGGCTGGGCGCGCTGGCCGTGGCCGGCCTCTGGTCGGCGCTCTTCCCCGGCCTGCGCCGCGCCGACGACCTAAGCTCCGCCGGGCTGCGGCCACCAGCTGCATAACCAGAAAGTTGGGTGCCCCAGGTCCCGCTTTTGGGACCTGAGATCGCAAGATCTCCACACGGCCCGGTTATCGCCCCTACTCCGCCCGCCCCAGCCACACCGCAAACCGCTCCCGCGCATCCGTCCAGCGCTCCACCGGACTAAACCCCGCGCCGCTCAGAAGCGACTCCACCTGGCCGGGCGCGTACTTGTAGCTGTTCTCGGTATGGATGGTTTCGCCCGCTGCGAACTCGACGTCGAGGCCGAGCGCGGCCAGCCGGACGCGTTGCGCGGAGCGGCTCTCCAGGTGCATCTCGATGCGCGAGGCGGCGTCGTTCCAGCGCGCAACGTGGGCAAAGTCTTCCGGCACGAAGTCGCCGTCGAACTCGCGGTTGAGCCGCACCAGGATGTTGCGGTTAAACGCCGCCGTTACCCCCGCAGCGTCATCATAGGCCGCTAAAAGGACGGAGTCCTCCTTGCGCAGGTCCACGCCGAGCAGCAGGCCGTCGCCGGCGTCAAGTTCGGCACGCAGCCGGCTCAGCAGCGCAGCAGCCTCCTCCGGCTCAAAGTTGCCAATGCTTGATCCGATGTAAAGCACCAGCCGCCGCTCGCCTTCGGCCACCGGGTCAAGCTCAAAACCGTTGGTGTAGTCCATCACCTGCGGAGCCACCTCCACGCCGGGCAGCTCGCTCTCAATGCGCTCGCGAGCAGCTTCGAGAGCAGTCGCGGAGACGTCGACCGGCTCGTAGAGCAAGTTTCCCTGACGCGCAACGGCAGCGGCCAGCAGCAGGCGCGTCTTGTCGGCCGAGCCTGCGCCCAGCTCGATCAGCCGCAGCCGCGCGCCGCCTTCACCGGCCGTGGAGGCGCCAGAAGCGCGAGCCATCATCTCGCCGGCGTGGGCGGCAAAAATCTCCCGCTCCGTGCGCGTCAGGTAGTACTCCGGCAGATCCGTGATCTGGTCAAACAGGCGCGACCCCGCCGCGTCATAGAAGAGCCACGGTGGCAACGATTTGGGCCACGAAGCAAGGCCGCCACGGACCGCCGCGGCGATCCGTTGGTCGATGAGAGAAGAGACAGCGGGCAGATCGATCGTCGTCATGCGGTCAATTGGATGCTATTGCATCTGCGTGGGTTACTACATTGTGATGGGGGTGCGTTCCCAGGTCTCAAAAGCGAGACCTGGGGCACCCATTTCGTTGAGAGCCCATATTCAGAGGCCTATTTGGCCAGCCGAATCCCGGAAAACTGCCAGCGCGTCTCCGGCTGAAAGAAATTGCGGTAACTGGCGCGAATATGCGCCCCGGGCGTGACGCACGAGCCCCCGCGCAGCACCATCTGCCCGCTCATGAACTTGCCGTTGTACTCGCCCAGCGACCCGTTGAGCGGCGTAAACCCCGGATAGCCCAGATAGGCGCTCGCCGTCCACTCCCAGCAATCCCCAAATTGCTGCGCGGGGCCCTGATGCTGGTCGGGAGCGGCGGAAGGCATCAGCAGCCCCGACTCGAGCAGATTGCCCTCAATCGGCTGATTCTCCGCCGCGGCCTCCCATTCGAATTCAGTCGCCAGCCGCCGGCCGGCCCAGCGCGCATACGCGTCGGCCTCAAAGTAGCTGACGTGGCTCACCGGGGCATCGGCGCGCTGGCTCAACGGCATCTCACCGCGTAGGGTGAAAAGGGTCCAGCCGCCGTCGTTTCCATCGTCGTTTCTCGTCCAGTAGAGCGGCGCCTGCCAGCCGTTCTGGCGCACCGCATCCCAGCCGGCGGAGAGCCAGAACTCTGCCCGCCTGTAGCCGCCGTCGGCAATGAAAGCGGCGTATTCCTCGCAGGTGACCAGGCGCGAGGCGAGCGCGTATGGTTCCAGCCAGACGCGGTGGCGCGGCATCTCGTTGTCGAAGCAGAAGCTGTCTCCGCTGTGACCAGCCTCGCGCAGTCCACCTTCAAAGGGAACGAAGCTGGGCAGGGCTTGGTGGAGATTGGCGGAATCCCAGGTCTGAGAATCCAGACCTGGGGCACCCATATTCTTCGTCGTTATGGCGCCCAGCTCCTGAACTTCGCATGGGTGCCCCATGTCTCGCTTTTGAGACAGGGGATCGCGCAGATCGCCCGCCGCATCCAGATACGCCGGCCGCAGCGGATTGGTGAAGAACGCATGCAGGATGTCGGTGATGAGCAGTTCCTGGTGCTGCTCCTCGTGGTTGACGCCCAGCTCCAGCCGCTTCAGCGCCTCGGGCTTGGGGCCAGCCTCAAGCAGCCGCCCCATCGCCTCATCCACATGCTCGCGGTAGCGCAACACCTCATCGAGCCCGGGCCGCGAAAACGACGCCCGCAGCCGCTTCTCAGGGAACGCGGCAAAGCTCTGGTAATAGCTGTTGAAGAGCCATGGGAAATCGGCATTGAAAAGCCGGTATCCGGGCAAATACTCCCGCAGAATGAACGACTCAAAGAACCACGCGGTGTGCGCCAGGTGCCACTTGGCCGGCGAAGCCTCAGCGCAGGACTGCACCATCATGTCCTCGGCCGAGAGTGGCTGGCACAGGGCCAGGGTGCGCCGCCGTGTACATCGAAACCGGCCGGCCAGCCCGGCGCTCGAAACTGCCGTTGCGGTGCTCATCCCACTTGCCTCCAGGCCCGAGTCTTGCCCACTTCTGAAAGAGTGTACCCCGAAACGCGATTGGATTCACCAGCTGCTGAACCAGTTGTCGCCTTGCACGGCGGCATTTTCTCGATAAATACATCGGGAGCCCGGGGGTTCCGGCTCCGATTCCGGCTCCGGGCAGTCCAGTGGCGCCATAACCAATTTTGTGCATTTCGTCCCGGCCACTCCGCAATTGGTCCCATGGGCATAGCCGTTTTCACGCGCCGGTGGTCTAATAGGGGTGTTCTGCCGGTGAGCGATGAAAGGGGTGCGTTCGCCCCCGGGTTCCTTCGATGGGAGGGAATATGCCAAAGAATTGCCGACCCCGCTGGTTTCTGGTTTTCTCGTTCCTCTTCGTGTTGCTGTCTGCGCCGGTCACCGGGCTGATAGCGCAGTCCGGCGCTGCGCCCGCCGCTCAGCCGCTGGCGCAGCTACCGCTGCCCGCGCCAACCCCGCAGCTTCCCACCGCGCAGACGGTCGTCCCGTCCGCAGTCCCGGCCGCGCCTCTGACTCCCGAGCAGCAGGGCGATGTGCTCATGGCGGGCCAGCACTACCAGGCCGCCATCGAGGCTTACAAGAAAGGCGCCTCCGACTCGCCCGCGGTGTGGAACAAGATGGGCATCGCCTATCAGCTCATGTTCAACCAGGACGGGGCCATGCGCTGCTACGAGCGGTCGCTCCGGCTCGACCCCAAAGACTCGACAGTGCTCAACAACCTGGGCACCATCTACGACTCGCTGAAAGAGTACGCCACCGCCGAGCGCATCTACCGGAGGGCGCTGAAGATCGATCCGCATTCCGCGCTGATCCACAAGAACCTGGGCACCAACCTGCTCACCCAGCACAAGTACAAGAAGGGCTGGGAGGCCTATCAGCAGGCGCTGGCCATCGATCCTGAGATCTTCCAGCACAGCGGCAACCCGCGCATTGAGAACCCCGCCACCGTGGAAGACCGCGGCGCCATGAACTATTACATGGCCAAGGGCTGCGTGCGCGCCGGCCAGAACGACCGCGCCATCGAGTACCTGCGCATGGCCCTCAATGAGGGATTCACCAACCCCAAAAAGATCATTGCCGACAGCGAGTTCGCCGGCCTGCGCGGCATTCCGGCGTTTGAGCAGCTGCTGCAGGCGCAGCGCACGCCGTAAAGCTTCGCTCGGCTGTTCCTCGGGAGCATCTCGACTGGCGCAGCCGGTTTCAGCTTGAACAAGCAAAAATGCCGGGTGCCGGGTGCCCCATCCTTTCGCTTTTTTCTGGCGAATTGGTGGGATACCTCGACTCTCAATCAGCCGCGTTCATTCGAAGCCCAGCCTACCCCAGCCGCCCCAGAAAATCCCCCATCCGCCGCACACCCTCATCGATATTCGCCCGCGTCACCGGATACGAAATCCGAATATGCTCCGCCGTCCCAAACGCCTCGCCCGGCACGGTCACCACATGCGCCTCATGCAGCAGCCGCGTCGCCAGCTCCGTCGCCGTCTTCACGCCGCTCTTCCCCAGAAACGCCCCAATATTCGGATAAACGTAAAACGCCCCCTCCGGCTTCGTGCACGTCAACCCCGGAATCCCCTTGAGCGCCGCCAGCATATAATCCCGCAGCTCAATAAACTCCGCGCGAAACTCGCACACGCACTCCTGCGACCCCGCCAGCGCCGCCACCGCCGCCTTCTGGACCATACTGGCAGCGTTGGAAGTCGACTGCGACTGCAGCTTGCTCAGGTTCGCCGTCACCGCCTTCGACGCCAGCGCATACCCCGCCCGCCACCCCGTCATCGAATACGTCTTCGACAGCGACCCCAGCACCACCAAATGCTCCTTGGCCCACGTAAACTTGCCCGCCGACACCGGCTGGCCAGAATAGTTCAGATACACATAGCACTCATCCAGCAGCAGAAAAATCCCCCGCTCATGCGCCAGGTGCACAATCCGCTCCAGGTCGGCCGCGCTCATCACCGAACCCGCCGGATTCGACGGCGAATTCAAAATGATCGCCTTGGTCTTGGGCGTAATCGCCCCCTTGATCGCGTCCGCCGTGATGCGAAAATTCTCGGCCTCGCTGGTCTCGAGGAAAACCACTTTCCCGCCCGCATACTGAATGATGTCTTTGAAGCTCACCCAGTACGGCACCGGCAAAATCACCTCATCGCCGTGGTCGACAAGGACTTGAATCGTGTTAAACAAGGCCAGCTTCCCGCCGGTCGTGAAGATGGCCTCGTCCAGCCCGTAGTCCGACCCAAAGTCGGCCGCATGGCGCTCCACAATCGCCTTGCGCACGTCGGGAATCCCCGGCACCACCGTGTAGCGCGTGAAATTGGCGTCGATGGCGGCAATGGCAGCGTCCTTGATGTGGCGCGGCGTCGGAAAATGCGGCTCCCCCGCCCCAAAATCCACCAGGTTCGCCCCGCCAGCCCTCAGCTTGGCAGCCTCAGCGGCCACCGCCATGGTTGCAGAAACCTCAATCCGCCCAATCCGGTCAGCAAAAACCTTCGCAGCAGTCAAAACAGTCATAATGCACCTATCTTTACAGATTTCCGCGCAAATCCCCAAACCTTGGGATGCCGTCCGACCCAAATAAAGCTCTCATTCTGAGCAGCCCAACTCATCGTCAGCGAGTTACGGCTCGACAGAACTCCAATGCTGGCTGGGATCCCTAGATTCTTGATTGGCTCGTCCATCCCGAAACAATCATGAGCGGAGGGAATATAAAGTCAAAGGACCCTCGATTTAAGGTCATTTCCTATCGCAGACAATTCCAGTTACCGGTTTTAAGTTCTTCAGCGCACTGAGAAACGCATCCGCGGGGTAAGCAGCTCCTTCTTTGAGCGATCCGGAGTCGGAGCGATTGGAGACGACAAGCACCTCCTCCTTGCTGAAGCCTCGCAGAAGGAACGCATGGATTTGGAATGCTGGTGCAATGAAGAAAAACGCTTCTATATGATCCTCGGGCCTCTGCCGGTCGATCCATTCGATGGCGCGGTCCACTTTTGACGCAAGAGGCGTGACAAAAAGGCCGCTGATGCGGAGCGAGTCCCGGACATCGCCGCGGGGCGCGGACAAACCAATTGCGCTCGCTTTTCTCATTTGAAGAATCTGGTGATGCCAGTTCCCGGTTTTCACAAGGCAATCTGTCAGATCAGAACCGCGCAGCGCCTTGGCAATGCCATCCAGCGACAGCATGTACACCTCAAAGCTCGCGCCCACAAATGCGGCGTCCCGGCCGATAACCGGATGGGGCCGGCCACTCAGGAAGCGAGCCAGTTCCCCCCGCACCTCCTCCATCCTTCCAGCGTCCAATTGTTTTGAGAATGCCATTGCTAGCTCTCCCTACGCGATCTGTTTCCAAGTCCACTGCCACGACCCCAGCCCGTAAGCTCCCTGCAGGTTTGACCATTCGATCCACCCACAGCCGTAAATCGGATCATTCACGTAGACTTGCTGATCGTCACCCTGAAGGGAAGTTCCGCAAACCAGCGCTACATGCCCGCCCCCATCACCCCATTTGAAGCCCACCTGCACAGGGCGTTTCGCCATCATCTCTGCTTCCATTTCGGCAAACGAAATATCCGACGGAACAAGACTGCTTGTCTTGCCGATTACATTGAACACTTTGCTCATGTCGCCCATCGGGATTGGTGCGTTGCAGCCGCCCCGGTCATTGCAGCAGTCCGGCCCCGACAATGCCGCTGTAGCAAACGTGCACTGCTCGATCACTTGGCTCTCGAAGTAGCTGCCGAGCATCTGGCCGCAGGCCGCCCAGCACCACTCGGACTCATCCGGGTCGTTGGGGTACCACGGGACCTCCAACACCTGCGCGTTGTCTTGCGCATCGGTGCTGGGGCCAATGGATAATGGAACGTCAGTTGCAAGTGGCATCGCAATGAATCCTCATCTCTTCACGGCTTTGGTCGCGCTAGACAGTCCCCGTACAAAGAAAACTCGTTTCGCTTCGCCCGAGGACGGATTATTTGCAGCTATTTGAAAAAATCTTCCCACCAGGCGTCTTTGATAGATCGATTCCATGATGTGTGTGGCCGGTTTTTCCGCTCGATTCAATTACCGACACTACGTCGTCAGGGGTCACCCATCCGACATAAGACACGGCAAAACCTCCGCACTTCAGTTCACCATCCGCGTTAAAAAGCGCGAAAGTCGCGACTGATCCGCCACTGAAGTGGATGGAGCTAAAGGAATTGCCAATGATTGAAAATGACTTAGTCAGCTGGCTCCCGCCCGACTCGAGCGCATGCACTTCGAGGAATTGCACGTTCTTAATATCGTCTCCAAGTGCCTGAGCCAACAAGTCGGCCGGAAGAATCTGCTGCAGGATGGCTCCCGGAGCCTGCGATTGCGTTCCTTGAGTCGGCGTTCCCGCTGACTGAGTTCCCTGGCCCTGATTCTGGTTGTTCTGGCCAGCCTGCTGACCGCCGCCTTGCTGGTTGGTATTTCCACCCTGGGCTTGCTGCTGTCCCTGTCCTGTTGGACTTGACGCTGCGGCGTAGGCCACGTTTTGCCCGGAGAACAGCCCGGTCTCAAACGTATCCACGGCTGAAATCGTCGCATTCAGCAAATCGAAGTCCGGCTTCCATTTGGTGATATAGGCCTGCGCCTTGCCCACGTCGGGCCCAGCAACCTGGCCTGCGGGGCACTGGGTGGTCGCCGCGGCGGTCTGCCAGTTCTGGAGATAGTCGCCAAGCTCCAGGCTCACGAGGACCGCTTTCTTACGGGAGCCTTCAAGAAGATCCAACTTCGTTTTCAGCGAACCGTTCCCCAGGTCGTTCGCACTCAGAATCTTCGGGGGCAGGAGGCTGGGAACATACACGGTCCCGCCCACCAGTCCCGCAACGTAGTTCATCAGGGGAAGATCAGTCATGCTCCCCGAACTTGATGTCACCGACTGGCTCGCGCTCGCGAGGCTTCCAGCCACCTGCATCAGCGTTTGGATATCCGCCGGTCCCTGGATGAACGGCGTGGCTGGAGTGGCGGCCGCGCCGAACGTTTGTTCCTGAGTCTTTGGGGCAGTGGGCTTCGCGCCTGGCGCGGGGTTGGGGGTCGGCAAAGGCGCCGCCTTGCAGTCGCTGATCAGGTCACCGGCCGAAAGGACCTTTGTAGGGTCGGCTGCGGTCGTTATATCGTCAAGCCGGGTTGTCAGGTACCCCACCTGTGCCACTACGGCTCGCCATTGAAGGACTGTCGACATATCGGGCTGCGTCGTTACCACGATTTTCCCCGACGGCAACTTGGTATGAATCAATTCCGCGTCATTCGCCAGCGCAAGGTAGGAGAATGCTGTGGATTCAATCGGAGCGGAACCGCCGGTGATTCCTCCTTGTGCGGGCTGGTTCTGCTGCGTGCCGCCTTGCTGCGTCCCCTGACCCTGAGTAGCTGGGCCGGGTTTCTGTGCGTATGAGGCGACAGCAATAACAAGCACTCCGAGGGCGAACAGATTTGAATGCGCATTTTTGAGCATGGGCGACCGTCCTTTCATCTGGAGGCGAGTAAGCAGCACCCCGCACCGACGACCACCCATCCTGAGTCGGTGGAAACCGTCGAGGAGGCTCTTTTGGAGGCTGCGCTCAAATCTAGCGCTTCATTTGGAGAATCTCAAGTGGATTCTTGGTCGGTTTGCAGAAAAGAATGGAGTTTGTATTAGAGATGAATTACCCCAAGAAAATATTTGCGTTTGAATTAGGCACAAAAAGCGCACAATTAAATCAGCAGTAAAATCCCCCATAAGGATAAGCCATGCGCAACATCACCGTCAGCATTCCTGACGACTGCTACACCCGCGCCCGCGTCTGGGCCGACAGCGCGACACCTCTGTCTCCGCCGTGGTCCGCTACATCCTTGAGACCATGCCCGGAGTCCCGCGCGCCGTCAAGGCCCTCCCCCTCGCCGCCAAACCCCTTACCGCCCCACCCCTACCCAAACGCTGAAGTTTTCACTGTGAAACTGTGAGCCCCACCCAACTCCCGCAAAATCAGCCGATTAGCCGCTGCAAATCTCCCCGAAACACCGTTTCACAGCCCAAATTAGCCCTTGCTCATCCGCCCGCGTAGCCGCTTCAGCACGTTCGGCGGCACGAGGCCTGTCACATCGCCGCCAAAGCTGACCACTTCCTTCACCATCCGCGAGCTCACAAACGAGTAGCGCCCCGCCGGCTGCAGAAAGACCGTCTCGATCTCCGGAGCCAGCCGCCGGTTCATGAGCGCGATCTGGAACTCGTATTCATAATCGGAAATGGCGCGGATGCCGCGCAGCACCGCCGTGGCTCCCTGCTGGCGCGCAAACTCGACCATGAGCCCGTCAAACATGGCCACCGACACGTTGCCGATGGGATGCGTGACCTCTTTGAGCATCTCCACGCGCTCGGAGACGGTGAAGAGCGGATTCTTGACCGGGTTGTTGAGGATGGCGACCGTGAGGTGTTCAAAGAGGCGTGCCCCGCGCTGGATCAGGTCCAGGTGCCCGTTGGTGGGCGGGTCAAACGTGCCGGGATAAAGGGCTCTGACGCTCATGGGCTGCCTGTTGCGGATTGTAGCAGCGGGGCGCGCGAGCCCAGCTCCTCGACCTCCCCGGTCCCCAGAAGCGTGGGACCGGGGGCACCCACAACGGTAGGGTTTTCCTCGATATCGGGGCCACCCGCCGGGATTTCAAGAGATGGCAGGTTGGCCGCTTCGCGGATAGCGAGTTGGCGAGGGCTCAGACCGGCTGCGCCACTTCCTGGACCGTGCGCTGGGGTGTGCGGGCGGCAAAGTAGATGGAGACGACGGTGATGTCGTCGTTCTGGCCAAAGTGCTTGGCCGATTGCGCGATGTAGCGCGCCGACTCATGCGCCACCTGCTGGGTGCGTTCAAAGCCGAACAGCTCGCCATGCGCGTTGGTAGCCTCGACCACGCCGTCGGACAGGAAGATGAGGCGGTCGCCCTGCTTGAGGTGGAACGTGGCCTGCTCGTAGCGGATGTTGGGCAGCACGCCGAGGGGCAGGTCGGCGGCCAGCTCCAGCTCGCGGCCGTCGCGGTAGGGGCTGAGGTGGCCGGCGTTGGCAATGGTCATGGCGCCGTCTGGCCAGATGCGCGCGCAGAGGCAGGTGGCAAAGCTGGCCACCGCGTCCTTGCTTTTGATGGGGCCGGTGGCCGCGCCCAGCATCACCTGGTTGAGGTGGTTGAGCACGGTGGCGGGGTCGTGGGAGAGCTCGTTGCGCAGCGCGCCCACCAGGCTGCTGGCGTTCATGGCCGCTTGCAGGCCCTTGCCGCTGACGTCGCCGACGACCAGGAAAAGCGAGTCGTCTTTGAGCGGCAGCACCTGGAAGAAATCGCCGCCCACGCCGTTGACGGGCAGGTAGGCGCTCTCAAGCATGAAATTGCGATTGGACGGCAGCTGGGTGGGAATGAGCAGCGCCTGCACGCTGCGCGCCGCCTCAATCTCGGCGGCGGAGCGCTGCTCCTCCTGGCTGACATGGATGAAGCGATAGAGAATGACGGCGATGAGGCTGGCGAGGAAGACCGTGTAGGCGACGGTGCCGGTGCTGAATTCGATGGGGCCGAGATGGAAGCTGTGTGGGACAAACTGGCCGGACATGCCGAATTTCCGGTGGGCGTAATTGAGGATGGTGTCAATGGAGTCGGCGGCGGCGGCGAAGAAGAATGGCAGCAGCATGACGCCGGCCTCGAGCCGTCCGCGGCGCCATGCGCGAAACAGCAGAAACGTGACCACGGTGCAGAAGACGATCTGCAAGGCGATCGACAGCCACTCGTAGACCAGCTGCAGGTGGACCAGCGAGAGCAGAGGCACCAGCAGCGCCGCGATCTGCACCGTGCGCACCAGCCTGCGGTATTGGCCGCCGGTGAAGCGAAACGCGAACTCCAGGGTGACAGCCATGAAGATGCGGCCGGTAAAGAGGTTGCAGACAGAGAAGACGCGCCAGGGCAGCAGCTCCAGGTTGAAGGCGGTTTCCGTGGCTCCCATGAACGCCACGGAGAGACATAGCAGGGCTAGCCAGAGATACTCCGATTGGCTGCGCTGAGCGAGGAAAAGGGTGGCTCCGAGGCCGGCCACGGTGAGAAAGAGAAAGCTGACGATGAGGCCGGCGGTGATCTGCTGGTCCCATTGCCTGCCGCGGGCCATGGCCAGCCGGTCGGCAATGTCGTCCTGCGCGCCGAGCTCGACCGGCGCCAGCAGGCCGCCGCCAATGGAGACCGAAGGTCCGGCCCAGGTGCGAATGGCCAATACCCGCTTGCCGCTTCCGTTCGCGGCCGCAACCGGCACGACAAACGGCGGCGACTGGTACATGGTCGGATTGTCAGTCATGCCGCGGGTATGCGCGGCCTCGATGCCATCGACATAGACCGCAATCTGCCCAACAGCGCGGCTGGTGAGCAACAGCGCCAGCGCCTGATCGCCAGTCTGCTTTCCAAGTTGAGAGAGCTGATCGGGACTGAGCGTGATGCGGTACCACGCGAAACCGGTGTAGGGTTCGATGCCCTGTTCGGTCAGCGTCTGGCTCAGGGTGACGGTCTGCCACGCGGAATCGTCGAAGCCGGGATCGCCCCAGCCGGGTTCGTCGCCCTGCTGAAAACGCCAGGGCCCGTCGAGAATCATCACCCCGTGTAATCGTGCGGGTACGGTCGTCGCGGCTGGGGCTGGTGCGGCGGCAGCGGAAGTGGATGCCGCCGGAGGGTTTTGCGCAGCCAGCGGAGAGGATAATGCACAGAGCAGCGCAACCCAGCCGAAGATGGACCGCGGGGTTGAGTTCGCTGCTGCTCGGGCGGCGGTCTTCATGCGCTTTTCAAGTGTAGAACGGAATTCATCCTGTTTACCTCGATTTGCACGCCTCGTTTGTCCCGATCCCTCAGAACAGGCTGGTCTCCAGGCCGGTAATGAATTGAATACCGGGAATGGTGAGTTTCTGCAGTCTCTTATCATGCGTGATGAACAGGTCCACGCCGGCCTCGGCTGCGCACGCCAGATGGATCGCGTCGGCAGAATAAGCAGACGTGGTCGAGCGAATTACGCTGTATCGATCCGAAGTTGCAGCGGCGAATGGCAACAGCTCCACCTGCCTGCTGTCGAGAAAGAACTGCCGAATCTGGTCGACCACCGCATGAGCGCCGGCCTTGCGCGGTCCGGTCAGCACTTCGCCCAGTGCAAAAACGCTGGTGCAGAGCTGATCGCCGCGACGCACCATCTCCTCATGGATTGTCTTTACGCGGGGCGCATACGCCGGGTTCCCATCGATCAGATAGATAAAGAGCATGGAGTCCCAATAGACCCGGCTCATGCGGTTTCCTGTGCATCCGTGTGCGGATATTCTTCAGCCTGAAAGTGCAGTTCTTCGCGCTCTCTGCGCAAGTATTCCTCTGCGCCGCCCAACTGCTTGAAAGCTTCCGAGCCGATGCCATAAAGACTCATCAAGGTGTTTCCATTGGCGGGGTTCTCGATTGAGGAACTCGATCCGCCGGGCGGATCGAGAACCCGGTACACAAACTCAACACTCGTGCTCGGACCTCCCGACGGTGGACCGCCCCTCTTTTCGACCAGCTCAACTCCCGCCTCATTTTGGAATTCCCTGGACGACAAAGTCGAGAAAACCGAAGGCGTTCGGTTCGTCCAGCCAAGTTCCTTTTGCACGCTCCCAACCTTTAGCCGAATTGATCCCTCACCCCTCTGACGCGCAGGCCGTACGTAAGTAGCAATTACGTGTCTCTTTGTGACTTCCGTTGGTCTCATACGGACTCTCCTACCTGCATACATTACCTACATTCCTTCGCGTTGTCAAGAAAGAGCGGCCAGGCCAAGCCGGGCCGCCCGTTCTGAAGCGTCGGACTAGGCCCTCCGCGGTTTTACGGCTTCCTTGGCTTCGGTGGGTCCGTGCGCAGGCACTTCGGGCACTTCTGCCTTGGCTACGGCGCCAATATTCAGTTTCTTGCGCAACTCGGCGTCCATTTTGGCAAAGATGTCCTTGTTGTCCTTGAGGAAAGTCCGCGTGTTTTCGCGGCCCTGGCCGATGCGCTCGCCGGAGTAGCTGTACCAGGCGCCGGATTTCTCCACGATGCTGTTGGCCACGGCAAGATCCAGCACGTCGCCCTCGCGGCTGATGCCCTCGCCATAGAGAATGTCGAATTCGGCCTCGCGGAAGGGCGCCGCAACCTTGTTCTTGACGATCTTGACCTTGGTGCGCGAGCCGGTCACCACGTCGCCCTCTTTGACGGCTGCGATGCGCCGGATGTCAACCCGAACCGACGAGTAGAACTTGAGCGCGCGCCCGCCGGTGGTGGTCTCAGGGTTGCCGAACATCACGCCGATCTTCTCGCGGATCTGGTTGATGAAAATCAGCGCCGTGCGCGACTTCGACACCGTGCCAGTCAACTTGCGCAGCGCCTGCGACATCAGCCGCGCCTGCAGGCCCATGTGGCTCTCGCCCATCTCGCCATCGAGCTCGGCCTTGGGCACCAACGCCGCCACCGAGTCCACCACCAGCACGTCGATGGCGCCGGAGCGAACAAGCGCCTCGGTGATTTCAAGAGCCTGTTCACCGGAGTCAGGCTGCGAAACCAGCAGATTGTCCACGTCCACGCCCAGCTTTTTGGCGTATCCGGGATCGAGGGCGTGCTCGGCGTCCACAAAGGCCGCCAGCCCGCCCATCCGCTGAGCTTCGGCGATAATTTGCAGCGTGATGGTCGTCTTGCCGGAAGATTCCGGACCGAAGACTTCCGTCACGCGGCCGCGCGGGATGCCGCCGACTCCGAGAGCCGCGTCAAAGCTGATGGAACCCGTGGAGATGACCGCGATCGGCAGCAGCGCTTCCTTTGACCCAAGCCTGACAATCGACCCCTTGCCAAACTGTTTTTCGATCTGTGCGAGGGCGAGTTCTACGGCTTTGGCGCGGTCTTCGAGAATGGCCATGGGTGGGACTCCTTTTGAGATGCCTGGCCGCGCACACCATGATTTCGTCTGCGGAAACGCGACGGCTGGAACTGGATTCGATGGGATTGTAGCAGGGGCAGAGAACATAAAGATACAGAAAAAGCGAAGAAAGAGAGAATAAAAAAAGACTACGTTCATGGGGCGAAGAAGCGACGCATTCTCTCCAATGCTAAGATTCTAGCCAGCGAGGGCGTCACACATGGCGGTTCAACCACACAACGGTCACCAGAATGGCCCTGGGATCACTCGGATTGCCGTCGCCGGATTCAAGTCTTTGGCCACAAAGACCGACGTGGAGATTCGGCCGCTGACAGTTTTGGCGGGGGCAAATAGCTCGGGAAAGTCGAGCCTGATGCAGCCGCTGCTATTGATGAAGCAGACCTTCGACAACGAGAGAATTCCTCCCGGCCCATTTTGGTTGAGGGGTGAGCAGGTTGGTTTCGACACAGCGGAGCAATTCCTCTCGAAGGGCGCATCAGAACCGGAGAGACGCCTCACCATCGAATTGGAAGCAGAGAACAACTGGGCAGAACTATCTTTCGGAAAAGAGGCCACTTCAGACCTTGAAGTGGTAGCGACTGCTTCGAAAGATGCTTCAGACGGACGAATTTGGCAATTGAACCGGGATAGTTCACAGGAGGCATTGAGAGATTTATATATTTCCGTGGTGAGCCGACAAGAGGAACTATTTGTCCCCACGGATTTTACTGTTCACCCAGACAGATGTTTTCTTGGTGTGGGCATTCGATTTCCCGAAGACACGATTGTCCCAACGTTCCATCGGCCAGAGATCAATCGTCTTCGGCGCAAGATTCAGGATATGATCCATGTCTCGGGGCTTCGTGGGAGCGATGAGCGAGAATTCTATCTTCATGGGCTCCCATTAGGGACTGCTTTTCCGGGAGACTTTGAAGAATATGTGCCAAGCATCCTTGAGGCGTGGAAGGACGCTACCAAATACGCAAATGGGCTGCGCTATCTCCACGATTTGAGGAGCGGTCTGCAACTCTTGGAACTGGCCTCCGGCGTCGAGACGCAAAAGCTC
>Ga0302324_100004192_pt1 | contig 32052 bp, 23 predicted proteins | sample Palsa_T0_1_FD_201949 | JGI IMG/M metagenome (GOLD analysis project Ga0302324, IMG submission 201949) | Peat permafrost microbial communities from Stordalen Mire near Abisko, Sweden - Palsa_T0_1 | ecosystem: Environmental > Terrestrial > Soil > Palsa > Peat permafrost | place: Sweden: Abisko... | reverse complement strand
GCCCGAAACGGCGGTCAAACTCCCCCAGCGTCTTGAGGATGATATCGCGATAGCGTGGGCCGGCATTGGGGTGATAGTCGAGCGCCAGCACATGCACCTGCACTGGCCCCATCGATGACGCATATGTTCCATCGGTCACGTTGAAGTGCGGGCTCGCGGCCCAGGCGAAGTCGCCGATGTCTTCGCCGTGGAAGCTGAGCGTCTTTGTGCCGTTGCCGTTATCGTGCGCGCCGGTGGGCACACCGCTGGCGCCGATTACGTAACGCTGCGGCACAGTCAGCTTCACATCGAACGTGCCGAAATCGGAGAAGAACTCCGTTGTCGAGTGGTATTGGTGGCAATTCCACGCGCCATGCAGGAAGACGCCCGGCTTGGGGTACCATTGCCCGCCCATGATGAAGTCGCGCTTCCAGCCGTTGCGCGCAATCGACAGCGGAAACTGGTCGTGGAAGGCGAGGCGGAAGGTGATGGTTGCGCCGGGCGCGAGCGGATGCGGCAGCGCGATCTCGGCCACCGTGTGGTCTTCCTGATTGCCGTCGTCGGGCGCGGTGAAATGCATGGCGCTGATCAGATCGCCGAATCCGTCGGCTGCAATTTTCGACACTGTTATGCTGCCCAGCTTTTCGTCGGGATATTCGTCGTTCTTCTCCGAATCGCGAATGCCGCCGGTGAAATGAGTCTCGCTGGTGAAGGAAGACTGCGGCCGGAACGCATTGAGATAGAGATGGAACGGAAAGGAAGAGAGCGGCTGCCCGGTGAGATTCTTGTACGTCAGCACCTCGGTGGCGTCAAGGGATTTCTTGTCTGTGTCGAGGTGGGCGTCGATGTTGTAGGAGGTGACGCGGGTCGACAGCGGCGTGGGCGAGTTGGTCGCGATGGATTGAGCGGGCGCCGGGTGGGACGCCGCGGCCAAGCCCAGGAGAATCGCGGGGCAGATAACACAAAAGCGAGGCATAGGGGCCATTGTAAGACCTGTCGCACGAAGTGGGCAGCGAACTTTTCAGTTTGCCTGCAAAATAGGTGGCAATCGACAGGCCCGGCGAGGAGGTAGAAATACATAGTTGGCCCGGTGCCGCTGCAGGGCGGTACAATTCGGACGAATCCGCGCTGAACAGGTGAGACCCTTCCCGAGGGCTGGGAACAACTCGAGCCGCCTCGGTCGAGCCGTGCAGCGTGGCCCTGCGCATTTGAAAGGAATCCCGTGCTGATCTTCGCCGCCGTGCTTGCCATTTTTGTGTATGGAATGATCGCCGCCATGCTGGGCACCACACTGCCCGACCTCTCCGATCGCTTCCGCCTCACGCCATCGCAGAACGGCACCATTGCCCTGGCGCAGGCACTGGGACTGGTGATTGCGTCGGTCGGCGTGGGCCCGCTGCTCGATAACGAAGGCGACAAAGCCGGCCTCATTCTCGGCCTGGCGATCATTGCCATCGTGCTGTTCATGCTGCCCAGGTCGCGCGGATTCCGCAGCATTGTGTTCCTGCTGTTTCTGCTCGGCGTGGGCGGCGGCATCGTGGTTACTGGCGCCAACGCGCTGGTCAGCGGCGTGAGCGAGACGCATCGCGCCACCGCGCTCAACCTGCTCAACCTCTTCTTTGGCCTGGGTGGGCTGGCCACGCCCTTTATCGCCGCCAATCTCTTTGCACGCAACTGGATCCGCCTCTGCTACACCATCGCGTCGGTCACCGTGATCGCCATTGCGATGCAGGTGATGACCGCCATGCCTGCGCCCGTCGGTGCGGCTGGCTTCAACCTTGCCGATGCCGGGCCGGTGCTGGGGCGGCCGCTGCTCTTCCTGCTGGGACTGTTTCTCTTCCTCTACATCACCTGCGAAGTGGGCGTGTGGAACTGGCTTCCGCGCCATCTCATTGCCCAGGGCATTCCGGAGTCGCGAGCTTTGAACATTCTCTCGCTCGGCTTCGCGCTCGGCCTGCTCATCGGGCGCGTCGGCGTGTCGCAGATCCTGATTCACGTGCCTCCGATTCAGGTGCTGCTGGCCGCATCCATCGCCATGGCTGTGACCACCTGGCTGATGCTGCGCACGCGCAATCCCAATGTCGCTTGGGTGCTGGTGTTTATCGCCGGGCTCTCCATGGCGCCGGTGTTTCCCACCACGCTGGCCATGGTCGGCAATGCGTTTCCCCGCATGACCGGGACGGCGATCGGGTTTGTCATTACATGCGGATGGGCGGGCCTGGCGGTGAGCTCGCCGATCATCGGCGCCATCGCGGGCGGCGACCCGCGGCGGCTGCGCAAGGCGCTGCTGCTGATTCCCGGATCGGCGGTGCTGATGATCTGCATCAACCTGGTGGTGTGGTCATCGCTGCGATAAATCGGGAGCTGAAACGCATTCATGCCTTTTCGAAAACTACGCCCTGTGTGATGCTGCAAGTGCTTTGTTTTGGCAGGTCAAATCGGCTTTTCTTGACCTGATCCTTTTATTTTTAACGGGTTGCGGCAAAAGGCGGGGAGGGGTGGGGTGCATAAGCACCGGTCAGGTAACTGGGAGTGGACGTTCCCAGCTTGATTGGGGCGTGCGGGAATCGCGTGCGTTCACTCCTATTGATTATTATGCGCCTGAGGCCGGGAATTATACGCAAATCCAAGGGGCGAATTTGTTGCATAGAATGAGGTAGTTAGAAGAAATATAAGAGGCAAGGGCTTGACAACAATTGGGGTGAGCCCGTGGAGTGAGACAGTACCTGGTTTTCACAAGCTGCGGAAAAAGGCAGTGCGCGGGACGAAATGCCCGAAAGCAGACCTCAGGGGCTAAAGCCCGGTGCTCATTCTGCCGCTTTGTGTCGGGGTTGAAACCCCGACCTACCATTTCCCGATCTGTAAGACCTACCATTTCCCGATCTGTAATACGAGTTTTTCCGCAGCCTGTTCAGCCCCTGCGGGATGTCCGGTCGTGCCCGGACCCTTTCTGGAGAAGGACGATCTACGCAGTGGCCGCGACCCCGGCGGCGGGATGGAAATGCGACTGCGGGTCGCGCTTGAACTGTTTGCTCAGGGCCAGCCCCTGCTGCTGATAAGAAGACCCGATCAACCCGCCGTATACGATGTCCGGCGTCGCTGCCATGGAGTAATAGTTCAGGCGGCCAACGAACTGGCCGTCTTCAAGCAGGATCGGCATCTGGCTGGCGCGCACTTCAAGCACCGCGCGGGTGCCGGGAATCTCGCCCTGCACGCCGAAGCCGAACCCGGGATCGAAGAAGCCGGCATAGTGCACGCGAAACTCCTGACTGGCGAGGTCGTAGGGCAGCAACTCGGCAGCCAGGTCGGCGGGTACGCGCACGCGCTGCTTTGACGCCAGGATGTAGAACTCGCCCGGCTCCAGCACACACTGGCGCTTGGCGTCTTTATAGATCGGCCGCCAGAACTCCGCCGGATCGTAGTAGTCGATGCGGCTCAGGTCAACGGGCGCGGAGAACTTGTTCGCCTGGTAGGCCACAATGTCGGAACCGGGCACGTCGAGATCGACCGTGATGCGCAGGCCGCGGTCGATGTTGGCGTGGCGGCTCACCTCGTCGAGGTCGATGAGGCCCGAGTCCTGGTTGAGCTGCTTGAGGCGCGCGTCGCCGGCGGCCGCGAACTTGCCCCGGCCAAAACGAAGCTGATTGAGGCGCATCCCTGCCCGCACCAGGATGGGAAACGTCTGCGACACCACCTCAATGAAGAGGCGCCCCTTGTAGCCCTTGCGGATGCGCTCAAACTCGTCGCCCGGCTCGGTGATGAGGCGGGTGAAGATGTCGAGGCGGCCCGTGGTGCTCTTGGGGTTGGCAATGCCATAGACGTCGCCGGGCAACGCCACGCTCTCCATGAGCGGAATGATGTAGACGACGCCGCGCTCGAGCAGCGCCGGCTCGCTGAGGTCAACTGTCTCGACCAACATGCCGTTGGCTTTGGCCTGCTCAAGCACGGTCATGGAGCGGCCGGGAAGGAAGCTGGCGCGAACGCGATAGGCCTCGTGCCCGAGGCGCAGGTCGATGCTGGAGGGCTGGATCTGATCCGCGCCGACCTCCTGCGCGCTGCGAATCACCCCGCTCTCAATGAATCGGCGAATGTCCTGCGAGGGCAGGATGCCGTCGGCAGGGCGGCGGCCGAGATTGAGTGAGTCTGTTGCCAACGAGTCCTCCGCTTCAAAGATGCGCACATGCAATCGGTTTCGCGACGGGCGGCTTTGAAAGGGCACGACTTCAGTCGTGCCGCAAATGCCCCAAATCAGCACTGGGCTTTAGCCCCTGAGGGAAAACAATAGCAACTGCACGCATTCCCTCAGCGGCTAAAGCCGGGTCCGTTTGACGGCTAATTTGGCACGACTGAAGTCGTGCCCTTTCAAAGCGAAGAATACCAGTCGCCACGCTTCGACGAGTCTCTGCGAATCCGGGCTGAAATTGTGGATTTCAGCGGCCGGATCGGCACCTGGGCGATACGTCAGAGCCTGCGCAGCCGCGCGCAGGCGTCGTCCAGGTCTTCGTCGCGCTTGGCGAAGCAGAAGCGGAGCAGGTTTTCGCCCCGCCCGGCGCGGAAGAACGCCGACCCCGAGACTGACGCTACGCCCGTGGCGGCCAGCAGATTGCGCGCCTTGACGGGGGCCGTTGTGCCGGGGATATGGTCGGCGCGCGCCAGGATGTAGTAGGCGCCCGCTGGCACGCTCGGGGCCATGCCCGCATCGCGCAGCGCGCTCACCAGCCGTTCACGCTTGGATTGGTGGTCGATGGCGAGCTGGAGGTAGAAGCTGGGCGGCAACTGCTCCAGGCCCGCGGCCGCGCCATGTTGAAACGCCGACGGGGCGCACACATAGGTCAGGTCGTGGAAGAACGACATGGCGGGCATCCACTTCCGGTCGCAGGTGACCAGGCCAAGCCTCCAGCCGGTAATCGAGAAAGTCTTGGAAAAGCCGGACATGACGACGGTGCGCTCGCGCATTCCATCCAGCGTGGCCGCGCAGACGTGCTCCGCGCCGTCGTAAACGAAGTACTCGTAGATCTCGTCGGTGAGCAGGAAAAGGTCGTGCTCGCGGCAGGCATCGGCCACCACCTCAAGCTCGGCGCGGGAGAAGATCTTGCCGCTGGGGTTGGCCGGCGTGTTGAGAATGATGGCGCGGGTGCGCGGCGTGATGGCGGCCTTGAACGCGTCCACGTCGAGCACCCAGTCGGGCGCAGCCAGCGGCACCACGATCGCGTTCATGCGCATCGATTTGAGCGTCGAAGTGTGGTAGCCGTAGAAGGGCTCGAAGACGATCACGTCGTCGCCGGGGTTGAGCAGCGCCATGGCGGCGGCGTGCAGCCCGCCGGTGGCGCCTGAGGCTACCAGCACCTCGGTCTCAGGGTCGTAGGTCAAGCCGTAATCGCGCAGTTGCTTGGCCGCGATGGCCGTGCGCAGGCGGGCGATGCCGTCGAGGCGCGTGTAGATATTGTGGCCCGCGCGGATGGCCGCGATGGCTTCGTCTTCAACCACCTGCGGCGTCGGCGTATCGCACACACCCTGGGCCAGGTTGACGCCGCCCACGCGGGCGCACTCGGTGGTCATGGCGCGGATCTCCGATTGCAGCACGCTGGGCGCAAGCTCGCTGAGGGTCAGGCGCGAGGCGGGCGAGGCGATGGATATGGCGCCGCCGGCAAACGGGTCGAGATCGCGATCAGGCATGAGGAAGCTCTCCAGTTCTCACTCCAGACATCTTACATTCCGCCGTGCCGGCCAGGCAGTGCGACGCACGGAAGGCAGCGGCTTAGGGCTGTGGGCATCATGCGCCGAAACGCGGGTCCTTCGACTCCGTTTGGCGCAAAAAAGACGCGCCAAACTCCGCTCAGGATGACGGCAGTTTTGGGATGCACCAGTTTTGGACGAGCCCCGCGGCTTATTGGCCGGCCTTTGCGACGGCTTGCCGGTGCAGCATCTGCTCGGCCTGCGCAAGCGTCAGCCCCTCGGGAACCTGCGCAAAATGACTGTGCACCTCGTCCTGCTGCTCGTTGATGGTCTTGAAGAAAAGCACCTTGCCATTCATGTTCACAGCCAGGCGCGCAATCTTCCAGTGGCCCGGCGCTACCTCTTCCTGGCGCACGTCAAAGGTGCCGCCGGGGTCGAGATGGCCCAGCAGCCCGCCCAGCAGCAGTACGCCGTTGGTGAGCTTGCCGGCAATCTCCACCAGCCGATTCTCCTTCGTGTTCAGCACCACGTAGCCGTCCATTTTGTGGAACACGAACGCCTCGGCATCGTGCGCGTGGAAGTCGGGATTGGGCTGAAACGTGAGCTTGACGTTGTCGCCGCTGGTCTCGGCATATTTGAAGAGGAACGCGTCGGGCAGCATGGAAAACAGCTCTTCGCTCTGCTTGTCGTCGGATGCCGAATTGCGCCGCGCCTTGCGCTGTTCGTCGTTGTCCGCAATGTAATTGCGGATGCGTGCGTCTTCGGCGCTGCGTTCATCGGGCGTGAGCGGGCGGCCGTCGATGGCTTCGAGGCAGGTGAGTTCGCCGTTGCGCGTCTCCACCACGGTCTTCTCTTTCCTGGGCGGCGGCAACTTGGCCAGTTCGCGATACATCCAGTGGGTGTGGTCCTGATCGCTGACCGCAAGCTCATTGGCGACCACCTTGCGGACCAGCTCATTGGGAGCAATCGTCTGCGCAGGCCCCTGGGCGGCCGGCGGCGGCGGCGCGGGCAGCGGCGCCAGCGTGGCCGCAATCACGAGCGGGATCAACGGGATGAATCGCAAACGCATAGCACTCCACAGATTTGGAGTGGCAACCCGTGCGCATAGGTTGCACGGCATGAACGCGCAAGCCTACTCCCAAGCCTATTCCAGGCCCGCGTCAAACGGAAAGAACAGCGCAAAGACCGTTCCATGCCGCGTGGGGTGGACGCTGCTCTTAAGGATAACGCTGCCGTGGTGTTTGCGCACAATGCTCTGGGTCACCGACAGGCCGAGGCCCACGCCGATCATGCGCGCGCCCTGCTCGTTGAAATAGGTGCAGCGCCAGTCGTGGTCCAGGATCGCAAGCCCGTCGCTGATGCTGTTCAGCGCCGACTCCAGCTGACGGTGCGCCTTGCACAGCTTTTCCTCGGCCCGCTTGCGCTCGGCGATCTCCTGGATGGCTCCGCAACTTATTGATAGCGAAAGCGGTGCCCGCCGGTGCTGCGGATAAGCCAGGTGTCCTGCTTCGATCCACTTCGACGGCCTTACCGCAGGTAAAATCTGTCGTCCTCATCAAAAACTGTCATCCTGAGCGGAGTTTGGCCGTCATTTTGGCCAAACGCAGTCGAAGGACCTGCGTCTTGTGAGTGCCAAATCTGCAACGAACTCCGGGACAGTAACAGCTATTCCGTAATCGTGTAAGACGCCGAAGACGCCGTGGAATCGAGATAACCGGCAGCCGTAGCAATCGCCGTGATGGTCGTATCCGAGCTGACCAGGATCGGCCCCTTGTACTGCGCCGACGCCGTGGTCGGCGCCGCTCCGTTGACCGTGTAGTAAATGACCGCTCCGGGCGTTGTGCTGCTCAGCGTCACACTCTGCGTGCCTTTGTACGTGCCGCCGGACGGAGTGAACACCGGCACGGCGGCCGGCGCTTCGATCACGTACGCAGCCGTTGCCACGGAGGAGTTTGTATAGCCCGTGGCAATGGCGATGGCCGAAATGGTCATCGACATCTCCACCGGGATGGGCGTGCCATACGGGTTCGATAGTAGGGTCGGCGTGGACCCATCGATCGTGTAATAGATCAGCGCCCCCGGCGTGGTGCTGGCTAGCGTCACGGTCTGCGGACTGGTGTAACTGCCCGCCGCGGGCGAAAAGGCCGGCGCTACCGCCGTCGTTGCCAGGCCGGTGAAGGCGTACGCCGGCGAAGTGTCCGCCGCATACAGGCTGTCTCCCGCGTAAGCGGCGGTCAGGTCGATGGTGCCCGCGGTCGAGAGCGTCACGCCCTTGAGCACCACACCCTGGATGCGCCCCGTCTGCAGCACATAGAGCGCGCTCGACTCATAGAGCACCGACACCAGTTCCGGCGTGCCGTCCGCGTTCAGGTCGGCGATTACCGTCGCCGCCGGCTCCGAATTGGGTGTGGTCGAGTAGCCCGGCAGCGGCAGAAACGTCCCGTCGCCATTGCCCTCAAGCAGGCTCAGGCTGTTCGAATTCAGGTTGGTCACTACCAGGTCGGGAATGCCGTCGAGGTTCAGGTCGCCGATCGCGACCGCGATGGGCGCCGCGCCGGCCGCGTAGAACTCGATGGGCAGGAACGTGCCGTCGCCATTTCCCAGCATCACGCCCACCGCATTCGCGCCGTAGCACGCCACAACTATATCGAGATTGCCATCGCCATCGAGATCGGCCACGGCCACCGACTGCGGATTGGCGCCCTCGCCCGTGCTCACCGGCGTGAACGTCTGAAATGTGCCGTCGCCGTTGCCCAGGCTGATGTCCACCGTATCGGCGCCGGTGGTCACGGCCAGGTCCGGCACGCCATCGTTGTTGAAGTCGCCCGCGGTAATCCAGCTCGGTCCCTGGCTGGAGCCAAGCAGCGTGTAGGGCTGGAACGTGCCATCGCCGTTGCCCAGCAGCACGCTCGCGCCCACGGTGTTGTTGGCCGTGGCAATGTCCAGCCGCCCATCGTGGTTCAGGTCGGCCACCGTCAGCGCCACGGGATAGTAGAGGCTCGATGCGGCTGTGGTGACCACGAGCGGCGGCTGAAACGTGCCATCGCCATTGCCCAGCAGGATAGCCACCGCAGCCTCGTTGCCCAGCGCGACTGCGAGGTCCAGGTTCCCGTCCCCATTGAAATCGCCCACGGCCACCGCCAGCGGCTGGCTGCCGGGCCCGGTCGAGTAATCCACCGCCGCCGCAAAGGTGCCATCGCCTTTGCCCAGGAAGATCGAAACCACCCCGCTGGCCGAATCCGGCGTCGCCAGGTCGGGAATCCCATCGTTGTTGAAGTCGCCAGCGGCCAGGTCGTTGGGCCCGCTCTTTGCCCCGGTCGTGATCAGCCCAAACGGCTGGTAGCCGCCCAGCGGCGTATCGCCGAGCGCCACCGAGCCCAGCGCCGCATTGCCGGCGGTGTTGGTGAAGACGATCTCTCCCGTTGGCGCAGCGGGCCCGTGCGTCGAGAGCGACGCCCCCAGCGCATACGTGCCATTGCTTCCCGTCACGCTGGTCAGTGTGGCGTTGGCGGCATAGTTGCCGCTGCCCAGCACCGTCAGGCTGTGCGGCGCTGAAGCGCTAGCGGCGTAGGGCGCGGTGCCCGCAAACTCCGCCGCAATCGAGTAGTTTCCCACCGGCAGCAGCAGCGTGCGCGCCGCCGTTCCCTGTGCATTCAGCACGGCCGTGGCCAGCACCGCAGGCCCGCTGCACGGCGGCGCAGCCGCATTGCAGAAAAGCACAATCCCCGGCGCAATCGCGGTGGCGCCGGCAGTCACCCTGGCCGTGAGCGTGACCGCCGTCCCCGCATTCACCGAGGCGGCCGAGAGCGTAAGCGCAGTCGCAGTGGCGCTGTTTGAAGAGTGCGGCCAAATGCGCCTTGGCCCCACTCGAATGGGACTGGCGACGGGATGGCTGGGCAGCTTGCGCGCCTCCACGCTGGCATCGGGGCGGATCGCATCGTCAGCCTGGAGCGCGCAGAGGTCCGATGCGGGCCATGCGATGAGAGAAAGCGCAAGCAGCGTAGAAAGGTGCATCGGCCCGAGGGAGCCTCTGCACCAAGTCTAGTTTTGAGACAGTTCAAGCTTGAGTGGAATCGGCATCGTTACCTGGCAGCCGGAAGCGATATGGGAATGCGAAAGGATCAATTCCTGGAATGGAAATCGCTGCGAGCGCGGTTCAATCTGGCGGCTTTTGCGCACGCACCGCTGTCGCTTCTTCAATTTTGCCGATCGACTCCAGAAAACGCGCGAAAAACTCAAAGCCTTCGCCCATTTCCGGATGACAACTTGTGGCGAACCTGTAAATTCGTTCCGCCTCTTCGAGCCGCCCAAGTACGCCAAGAAGATTGGCGAGAAACAGGTTGGACCAATACTCGGAAGGGTTGGCTTCGAGGCTTTTACGGAAATGGAACTCAGCGCCGGCCAGATCGCCATTGTGATGGAAGAGCCTGCCAAGCATCTGGTGAGCCAAAGCATAATCAGGATCGATTCGAACAGCCCGCTCCAGCAACTCGAGCGATCTGCCGGGATCGGCCTCTTTCAGAACAACGGCGAGATTGTAAAATGCCTCTTCGTAATTGGGATCGGTTTTGATGGCTTCTTCGAATGCATCCCGGGCCGGTCCGATCTCCTCCAGCGCCATGTATGTCGCACCCAGGAATGTGAGACGGCGTGCGTTCCGCTTGCGCGCAAGCGATTTAAGGAACCACTCCTTCGCCAACTGAAGCGATTCGTTCTTGTCCTTGTCGGTTCGACTCATCCACAGAACCCCAATGATCTCCTTGACGAGCGAGGAATTTGGCGCCAGGCGATGGGTCTGATTCAATGCTTCTTCCGCCTCCTGCCATCTCTCCAATGTCCTTGCCACGTTTCCATAGCGAAAGAAAAGGTGGGCCTCATTTTCCTTCGTGGCCAGCTCCTTCCATAGCTCAAGCGCAGCCGTCAAGTCTCCAGCTTCTTCTGCTTCCTCGGCTCGTTTCTGCAACGTATCCATAGCGGTTTCTTCCGGGCGGGTGCTCTGCAATCGTTGACAGCAGCCGGACTCTCCTTTGAACTTGAATCCCGCCTCAGATCCCCTCGCCCATCGAAACATAATCCTGCGCCCGGTCCAGCTCTTCCCGGTAAGCCGTGCGCTCGGCCTCTTCAGCCGCGAACGGCTCCGCCGGCTGCGCGTGGCCGCCCACCTGCCGCTCCAGCTCCTCCACGCGCGCCGACAGCGCAATCAGCGCGTCCGACAGCGGGTCCTTGATGTCGTGCGGATCGGTGATCAGTACCCGCTGCCCGTTGCGATAGACAATGTGCGCCGGCACGCCCACCACCGTCGAGTTGGGCGGCACATCCGCCAGCACCACCGAGCCCGCGCCCACCCGCGAGTTCTCGCCGATGGTGATGTTGCCGAGCACGTTGGCGTTGTTGCCGATGAAGACGCCCGCGCAGACGGTGGGATGGCGTTTGCCGTGGCCCTTGCCGGTGCCGCCCAGCGTCACACCCTGGTAGATCGTCACGTCGCTGGCCACAATGGCGGTTTCGCCTATCACCACCCCCGCGCCGTGATCGATGAAGATGCGCCGCCCGATTAAGGCCCCGGGATGAATCTCAACGCCAGTCGCGAAGCGGCCGATCTGCGATAGAAACCGCGCCGGCAGGCGCAGCTTCGCGCGCCAAAGGCGGTGGGCGACGCGATGAATCCACACCGCCCACAGCCCCGGATAGCAGAGCAGCACCTCCAGCCGCGAGCGCGCAGCCGGGTCACGCTCCATTACCGAGCGGATGTCTTCGCGAATGCGGTCGAACATGAGCGTGCCCCGATCCCGACTGCCTCGATTCAGAGGCTGCTTCCGATTCAGGCCGGCGCTTCATGCGCGGCCGCATTCAAGGCTTCCCCGCGCCGTCACTGCACCGGGAAGCTGATCGCGGCCGTTGTGCCGCCTCCCGGCGTGGGGTTGGTCACGGTGATCAGCGCCGTAGCCGCCTTGCTGAGATCCGTCGACGGCACCGTAGCCTCCACCTCCGTGGCGCTGTGCCAGGCGGTGGTCAGCGCCGTGCCGTTCCACTTCACCTGCGAAGCTTTTATAAAGTTCGACCCGGTGATGATCAACGTGAACGACGCCCCGCCCACCTTGGCCGATACTGGAGAGAGTTTTGTCGCCGCAGGCACCGGATTCTTGATGGTGAAAGTGAATTTGGCAGCCGCCGCGCCCCCGCCCGGCGCCGGGTTTGTCACCGTCACCACGGCAGTGCCCGCGGTGACCTGGTCCGCCCCCGGAAGGTTCGCCGTCAGCTTCGTCGAGTTCACTGCATCGGTCAGGAGCGGCGTGCCGTTCCACACAATCTTCGCGCCCGAGACGAAGCTCGAGCCGGTCACCGTCAGCGTTTCCGCCGCCGACCCCGCGGTGGACGAGAGCGGAGACAATGCGCCGGCGATGGGAACGGGATTGTCGATGGTGAAGGTGAGCGTCTTGGATGCGCCTCCGCCGGGGGAGGGATTCTCGATCGTAACCGCTGCCGTGCCTCCCCTGGAGAGATAGACGGCTGGAATCGAAGCGGACAGCGAGGTAGTGCCGGCGTACGCGGTGGTCAGCGCCACGCCGTTCCACTCGATCTTTGAATCCTTGACAAAGTTGCTGCCGGTCACTTTCAGCGTGAATGCCGCGCTTCCTGCCTTCACGCTGCTCGTCGAAAGCGCCGTCGCCGCAGGCACAGGATTGTCGATGGTGACTGTCGTCAGGTTGGAGAGCTTGCCCGCCGCGCCATTCAGCACTCCCACGGTCGCGGTGCCACCCTCCAGCAGGTCGGTGGTGGGTACGGTCGCGGTAACTTCGCCGCTGTTGACGAACGTGGTTGTCAGCGCAGCGCCGTTCCATACCACGGCGGAGGCCGCCACAAACTGCGAACCCTTGACGGTCAGCTTGACCGCGGCCGAATCGGCTGTGAACGTGGTCTGGCTGAGCGAGCTGACCGTCGGAATGGTCAGCAGCGTGGAGATATTCAGGTCCCATGTGCTGCGCCCGTGGGTCGAGGCCCGCAGCGTGCGCGACGCCTCATGCAGCCCCAGGCCGGTCACCACCACGTTGGGCAGCCCGGTGCCGAGCCGGCTCCAGCTCGCGCCGGTGTTGGTGGTATAGAAAGCGCCAATGTCTGTGCCGATGAAAATGGTGCTGGGCGCGTCCGGATCCACCAGGATCGCATCCACCGGCGTGTTGGGCAGGTCGCTGGAGATGTCTTTCCAGGCGGCGCCGGCGTCGGTGGTCTGAAAGATGTGCCCAAGCGAGTCGCCGTAGCCGGTGAATCCGCTGAAACCGACGTAAGCTGTGGTAGCCGACGCGGGATCGACCGCGATCCAGTTCACGGAACGATCGGGAAGACTGGCACTGGAGACTTCGGTCCACTTGGAACTGGCGCCTGCCAGCGCGTTCCGCGTCACGTAGATGGTGCTGCTGCCCGCGCCGGTGTACACCGTGTTGGAATCGGTGGGAGCCACGGCAATGGTGTTCAGCGTGGACTCGCCGGCCGCGCCGGTCAGATCGGGCGAGATGGGATTCCACAGCGTCGCGCCGTTGGTCGTCTGGTAGACGCGATAGGTCCCAAAATACAGGTTATTGGGGTTCTTGGCATCCATCGCCAGCGGAGGCACCCACGAGGTGCGGTCGTTCTGCAACCCAGCGGTCACGTTCTCCCACGGGCCGCCAAGCGTGGACTTGTAGAGCGACTCCTCGATGCAATTGGCGTAGGTGGTGGTCGGGTTGGTGTAGTCAATGGCTGTGGGGCCGCCGTCTCCGCAAACGTCGTTCTCAGTCCAGTCCAGCGTTCCGCTGTAAGTCTCTGAGCCGTTGTCCTGTGTTCCGACCGTGGAGTGATTCACATTAGTCGGATCCATAGCAAGCCCAGGGTAGAACTCGGTGATGGCCAGGCTGCTGTTCAGATTGCTCCAGGCGATCGCGCCGGTGCCGCTGGCGCCGGGATTGGCGGTGCTCCACACCCCGCCGTCGCTGCCCACAAAAAGCGTTGAGCCGTCCGGTGTAAATGCCAGTGCGTGCGTGTCGGGATGCAGAAAATTCGATTGATCGAACCAGGTGTTGCCGCCATCCAGCGAGGTCACCACGCCGCTTCCGCCAGGATGATACGGAAACACGCCGCCGGCCGCCACCAGGTTCGGATTGGAGGGACTGACCGCGAGCACAATGTCGTACCAGCATTGCGTGGCGCAGAAGTCCGGCGTATTGGGCAGCAGTGTCCAGTTGCTGCCGCTATCCACCGTCTTATACAGGCCAATCAGGTCGCTGTTCTGCGTATCCGCAACGGCAGCGTAGAGAATCGACGGGTTGGAAGGCGTCATGGCGATCGCGATGCGGCCCACATTGGACGTGGGCAGCGCTGTGGTCCCGGTGCCATTGGCGGGGTTCCAGGTCACGCCGGCGTCGGTTGACTTCAACACGCCTCCGTAGTTGGTGGCGGCGTAGACAATATTCCCGTTGCTGTGGTCGAAGACAATATTTGTCGCCGGAATCCAGCCATTGCTGTCGGTGTACACCGCAGTCCAGGTCAGGCCGCCATCGGTGGAGCGAAAGATGCTTGATGCGCCGTAATAGCAGGGTTCTGCGCCGGCCAATATGATCTGGCTGTTGGTGGGATGCACGGCCACGGCGCCCACATAGTCGCCCCCGCAGGGGTTGCCGGTAAAGCTGCCCGCTATCTGTGTCCAGGTCGCGCCCCCGTTGGTCGACTTTAGAATTCCCGCTCCATAGTAGTTGTCGATGGCAAAATTCTCTTCGCCCGTTCCTACATAGATGGTGTTGTGGTTGGAGGGGTCGATGGCAATGGAGCCGATGGCCAGCGAAACCTGCGCATCGCCCAGCGGCGTCCAGGTCTGGCCTGCGTTCACCGTCTTCCACACCCCGCCCTCGGCTCCGCCCAGGTAGACAATCTTTGTGTTAGTCGGATCGATGGCCAGCGCGGTCACGCGGCCAGAGGCAAATGAGTCCTCCGGCTCCGGGCCAATCAGGGTCCAGGCCGGCTCGGCCGGCGTGGTGGCCGCGTGCGCCAGGCTCTGCCGCGCGCTGGCCTCAATCGCCAGCTTGCGGTCCCGCTCCTGGATGGCGCGCGCCCGGATTCCTCCTGGAATGGTCTGGTGCGGGTAGGCGCGCTGGTCGTGAAACCACTGCATCCGCTTCTTGACGAAGTCCTTCTCCTTGCCCTCGCCGTCCTCGTCGTAGCGGGCCTGAGCCGTCTTGCCGGTTCCCGGCGATGACTGCGGGCTGTCCTGGTCCTTATCGCGGTCCTGGCCAAACAGCAGCCGGGACGCCGGTTGAAAGATGAGAGCCATCAACGCCAAAGCAAAGACGAAACGAGTGCGAGCGCGCACGAGATACCTCCTGTGGGCTAAACGGACGGGAATAATTCGGGCCTGGTGATTCCCGCCCATTGTATCCCGAGTTGCGCTCCATCGTACAAAGATGTTCCGAGCGCAGAGCGGGAGGACCCGTTCATCGGAATCGCCGGGTGCCCCAGGTCCCGCGTTTGGGGACCTGGGATGCCTCAAACGCCGACGTGAACCAGCCCACGGGTGCCCCACCTTCGCCGCGTCTTTGTTTTTGCGGCTAAGGTGGGATATCTGCAACTACAGTTTTTTATCGCATTTTGGTCTTTGGGCCAAATCATCCCTACAAAGTCACCGGCTGGGTTACCAGCGCCAGTGCCTGCTGCCTCAGGCTCTCAAACAACACGCTCGACAAATACCGCTCGCCAAAGTCGGGCAGCACCACCACGATCAATTTGCCTGCATTCTCCGGCCGCGCCGCCACCTTGAGCGCCGCAAACGCCGCCGCGCCCGAGCTGATGCCCACAAACAGACCTTCCTCGAGCGGCAGCCGGCGCGCCGTGGCGACGGCGTCGTCGTTCGACACCTGGATCACCTCGTCCACCAGGCTCGTGTCCAGCACGCCGGGCACAAACCCCGCGCCGATGCCCTGGATCTTGTGCGGTCCCGGCTTGCCCCCGCTCAACACCGGGCTGTCGGTCGGCTCCACGGCGATGGCCTTGAACTCCGGCTTCTTCGCCTTGATGTATTTGGCCACTCCGGTAATCGTGCCGCCCGTGCCCACGCCGGAGACGAGAATGTCCACCTTGCCATCGGTGTCGTCCCAGATCTCCGGGCCGGTGGTCGCCAGGTGAATGGCTGGATTGGCCGGGTTGTCAAACTGCTGCAGGATGAATCCGTCCGGCGTCTGCGCCAGCAATTCGCTGGCCTTGGCAATGGCGCCCTTCATGCCGTTCGGCCCCGGCGTCAGCACCAGCTCGGCCCCAAAGGCCAGCAGCAGTACCCGCCGCTCCAGGCTCATGGTCTCCGGCATGGTTAGGATCAGCCGGTAGCCCTTCACTGCCGCGATAAACGCGATGCCGATGCCCGTGTTGCCGCTGGTGGGCTCAATGAGCACCGTCCTGCCGGGCGTGATCTTGCCCGCCTTCTCCGCGGCGTCGATCATCGCCAGGCCAATGCGGTCCTTCACGCTCGACAACGGGTTCTGGCTCTCCAGCTTCGCCACCACGGTCGCGGGCAGACCGGCCGCCACGCGGTTCAGCCGCACCAGCGGCGTCTTCCCAATCAGTTCCGTTACATCCGCGGCAATGCGCGCCATACTGTCTCTCCTTCATCCGGGTTGGATTCACCGGATCGCTCGTGGATTCTGTCTGAGGATTCCGCCCGATATGCCGGCGCAGGCGATCCAATCGCTGGTATCACCGGAACCCTGTTCCGGCGTCCCGATTGGCAAGGGATGGTGATTGGCCCGGCCTTCTAAGAAGGCGGAAACATCGCGTGCGCAATAGCGGGCGCACACCGGCATCGTGGCAACCACCAGGGCGGGGTTAGCGACATCGATGCATGACGATAGCCTAGACCCGCGGCACCAGTTCGCGCAAGTGCCGGGCAGTCAGGGGTATGGCTTCCGGTATCCCATCCTGTCCGCCTGAATGGTCGCCAAACCGCCGGCCGATCCGATCAACCCCCATCGATCGCTTGCCTGCGGAATGTCCTGCCGCCAGACATCGACTCCAAGGATTCAACTGGCCCGATCGATGGCGGCGCGAGCATCCTCAAGAGCATCTTCCCTGGCAAGATCGAATGTCGGGAACTCCTTGGCGCCGTGATTGATGGTTACGGCCCGCTCGGGGTGCTTTATGAGTGTGTAATCGCACTTCCAGAATCCGTGCGATTGTTGATGCATCTCCATTTCGATTTCTATGTCTTTGTAGATGGCTTGAATCATACGATGCTCCTTTCACGGTCAGGAAACACGGACGCGTTCAGGTCTCCTGGGATTATTGCCGCGACTCGGCCTTACTCTCCGAGAAACGAGCTTGATAGCCTAGCTCCAGCATCTTGTCGACTTCCGCTGCAACATCGAACGCCGCATCCGTCACATTGACTTCCTCAATCGGCCATGAAGGCAATCCAGATTCCGACGGGGGCGCCATCTCAATCTTCACGCGGAACTTCTCAGGGTCCGTTTCCTCAATCTTCACATTCATTTTCCAGTCGGAGAGCCGATGCCTGTCGATGAACGTTTGTAACGCGGCCCTGCAACTGTTCTGTTGCTCCTGGGAGAGGCCCCTTAAGTCGCGATCCATACTTTTTCGCTCCAATCCTTCGATGATCGGTTCCGCGGTTCCTACATGGACGAACTGGCCTTCTGGTTCTTGACCTGCAGCACGTTCACTACCTGGGTCACGCTGGGCACCGCTGTGGCCAGTTTTTCAGCGCCTGCACGCGCCCCTTGAGAGTTCACATTGCCGGTGAGCGTGACCACGCCGCTCTTCACCGAATATTTGACCGCATCGTGCATCCCGTTTTCAATCAGCACTGCGTCCAGGTTCTTCTCGATGGCCTGGTCGATATCCGCGTTCACCGCTTTTGCATCGCTGGCTGCGCCGGGAGGAATCACGGCGATCTGGTCGGCGACTACTTCGCCGCCGGCAAAGGTCTTGGCCAGCGCCTCGGCCTGGGACTTCTGCGCCTCGGACGCGACCTGGCCACCCAGGGTAACGATGCCCTTGTCGCGATCCTGGCTGACGGTAGCGTCTTTGAGGCCCGCCTGGTCAAAAGCCTTACGGATGCCATCCTTCACATCCGGCGACTGTGTCGAGTTGGTGTGGCATCCGGCAATGGCGCCGATTGCAAGCAAGGTGAGAAGCGCAGCGAAGAGGCGAGTCGATTTCATGTTTGTCCTTTTTGACGGACGCGAGGCCGGATTGATGGGCGCAGGCCCGAGACCGTTGAAGCCGGAACCCCGTGTCACAGGGAGCCAGTCTCAAGAGTCGTCCTTCGTGCCGCACGCGGCTGTGCCCAATCGCTCACTTTGCGCGGAATTGCGTGCGGCGCGGTTAATCGCGAAGACTGCGGCTGGGCGCTCACTTCTTCGGCACCACATCCAGCGCCACTTTGTAGCTGCCGGGCTTGCCCGTGATGGCGATGGGAATGACCGCGCCGGCATGCTTCTTCCTGAAGAACGGAGCGACCGGCTTGAGCAGCATGGATTTGAAGCCGGTGGTGGCGTGCGAGAGGTCGGTCTCCATGCGCAAATCGCCGTGCATGTGCACCGATTCATCGTGCAGGCTAAAGGTCCCGTTGAGCGCGGCCGAGGCGCCGGGGATCTTGAACGTGAGCCGGCTTGTGGAGAGAATCCCGTTGCGAATCCTCACCGGGCCATCGACCGAGGTGAGCGCATCGGCCGCCGGGTTGGCATTGGGATCGACCGTGAGCGCGTCGCCCTTGCTGTGCGTAATGCCCTGCGCGCGCTCGCTGAATCCGCTCAGCGTCTTTTCTGTTTTCTGGTCGGTCAGCCGCTCAGCGGGCACCGCAAAGACGCCATCGACCTTGAGACGCTGAAGAAATTCCGGCCCATGACCGCCAGGGTCAACGTGCACGTGACCCTTGAGCCACATCGGCCCGGCGATGGGCGGCTTGCCGCTGAGAAACGGATGCAGGATGTCCTGCACGCGGCCCTTGTCGACTGCAAAGTCGAGGTCCGTGACTTTGGGCGAGCCGGCGACCGAACCCTGGACGTGGATGGGCGTTTCGCCCTCGCGCGCATCAATGTGATCGAGGTGCACATCGCCGTTGAGTCCGTTGATGGTGCATTGCACTTGCGCGGCCAGGTCGGTCTGCGCGCCGTCGCCGACGGCAAACGCGGGCGTGCCGGAGACGGCGGAGGCGTGAATGGAGTCGAGCGTGCCGGAGAACTCGCCATGCGACGCGAGCACACCGCGAAGGCTCCCGATGCGATTGAGCTGCACATCGTTGAATGTGAATTTGCCGGTGACGGGCGTGCTGCCCAGGCTCTTTGGCTGGATGGGGCCGAACGTGCCGGTGGCGTGAATGTCGCCTGTCGGCTTGGCGTTTTGCATGTCAACCGTGTACGACAGGGGCTGGCCGCTTTGCAGGTTGCGAATGATGAGCTGGCGGATGGGGAACGACGTGGGAGCGCCGTCGTCGTGCTCGATGTCGAGCACCGCGTCGTGCAGCTCGAGGCTGGCAACGATGGTGGTGGGGCCGGTGAAGTCCGCGCTGCTGCCGGCGGGGAACAGCTGCCGGCCTTTGGCGCTGCCGGCGGTTGGCAGCGTGAGATGCATGCCCACAATGTCCACCAGGCCCACGCGGCGGCGAAAGAGCAGCATGTCGATCCAGCTGCCCTGCACCAGGAGCGCGTGCGTAGTGCCGAGGACTGTTGAGCCGCGGCGGAGGGTCAGCTCCGTGGCCTCGAAGCCGGGATGAGGAAAATAAACGCGATGGTAGTTGCCGATGGTGACCTGGCCGCCCATGGTCTGCTCGAACAGCGGCTTCACATTGCGATAACGATAGGGCCAGTACTTGTTGACAAAGTAGCCTCCGACGACGGCAGCGAGGACGAGGCCAACGCCGACGGCCAGCGGGATGACGCGCTTGCGGCGCGGAGCGGGCGTTCTCTGCACCGCTTGAGGCCTTGGTGCGGGCTTGTCTACGGGCTCGATCTTTCTGGCGGCGTTGGCCATGGTGGGTTTCGCTCCGGAGCCGCCGGTGCTCGCGCTCTCTTGCAGGTTACGGAAAACCGCGGTCCAACAGTTAGATGTGAACGGGCGGTGGGAGCGCGGGGGCTGGGGACATTTTTGTGGGGAATCGTGGCGCAGGCTCTTGAGAAGAAGGCATCGAGTTGGCGCCGCTTACGCGGGTTGGCAAGTTGGCAGGTTGGCCGGCCGTGGCGGGCACGGAAGCCGGCATCGATGCGTTTCGCTTGAGTCTCGGCAGCGCGGGCGGGCGCGGAGTATACTTACGCCGAGCCCCGGAAGAGCAAGACAGAACGCCGGATGGCAATCTGGATCGGCCTTTCTGGATCGGCCCATGGCCTGAGCGGTTGGTTGAACGCCGGCAACCCCTTGCCGCGGCCTGGTGGTCCAATGGCCGGGAGTTTACATCATGAACGCAGACATTGAGCGCAGTAACAATCTGCGCGCGATCTTCCGCGCGAAGCCGGGAATTGGCCTGCCCGGCAGACAGCGCGGCATCCTTTTCTCCATCGCCATCGGTGGGCTACTGAGCGTGTGCCTGGTGGCCGGCCTGGGCATGAGGGGCGTGACCGCGGCGGATGGGCCGGGCAGCATCTCGATCGACTATCCGTTGAACGGATCGCTGTTTCCGCCCGACATGGCGCCCCCTACCTTTCAGTGGCGAGACCCGGCCGCGGAGGCGAGGGCCTGGCAGATCGATGTAACGTTTGCCGATGGCTCCGCGCCGCTACGCCTGACCTCGAAGGGCGAATTCATGCAGGTGGGGCCCATCGACAAGCGCGCTATCTCCGACACCAACAAGCTGCCCGAGCTGACGCCGGAGCAGGCCGCGGCGCACACCTGGAAGCCCGATGCGGCGGCGTGGGATGCGATCCGCAAGCACGCAGTGAGCGGCGCGGCCACGGTGACCATCAGCGGCGTTGCGGACGGGCGGCCCGTGTCGCATGGGTCGATGCAGTTGCAGGTGTCCACCGATCCGGTGGGCGCGCCCATCTTCTATCGCGATGTGCCACTGATGCCTTCTGAGACGGAGAAGGGATTTATCAAGCCGCTGGCCACCGGCGCCATTCCGCTGATCGAATGGCGCATGAGGAACGTGGCCGACACGTCGAGCCACATTGTCATGACCGACCTGCACTCCTGCGCCAACTGCCACTCGTTTGCGCGCGACGGCAAGACCATGGGCATCGATCTCGACGGGCCGCAGAACGACAAGGGCATGTACTCGCTGATGCCCATCGCCAAGCAGATGACCATCCGCAGCCAGGACGTGATTTCGTGGGCGTCGTTTCCCACGGAAAACTCGAGCCCGGTGCGCGTGGGATTCATGTCGCAGGTGTCGCCGGATGGGCGCTATGTGGTGACCACAATCCGGCCGCCGGGGAGCAGGAGCTCCAACTTTTATTACGTCGCCAACTTCAAGGATTACCGCTTCCTGCAGGTTTTTTATCCCACGCGGGGCGTACTGGCGTGGTATGACCGCGCGGGCAAGAAGCTGCAGCCGCTGCCCGGCGCGGACGATCCGCACTTTGTGCAGGCGAGTGCGATGTGGAGCCCGGACGGCAAGTATCTGGTCTTCTCGCGCGCCGAGGCCAAAGACCCCGTGCCCGCCGACGGCAAGATGGCGGCGTATGCCAACGATCCGGCGGAGGTGAAGATTCAGTACGACCTGTACCGCATTCCGTTCAACGACGGCAAGGGCGGCAAGGCAGAGCCGATCGTGGGCGCGTCGCAAAACGGCATGAGCAACAGCTTTGCCAAGGTGTCGCCGGACGGGAAATGGATCGTGTTTGTGCAGGCCAAGAACGGGCAGCTCATGCGCCCGGACGGCAAGCTCTACATTGTACCCGCGGCCGGCGGCGTGGCGCGCAAGATGAGCTGCAACACGCCGCTGATGAACTCCTGGCACAGCTTCTCGCCCAACGGCCGCTGGATGGTGTTTTCGTCGAAGAGCCGCTCGCCGTATACGCAGATGTTTTTGACGCACATCGACGAGAACGGCAACGACACGCCTGCGATCTTGATTGAGAATTCAACGGCGGCGAATCGCGCGGTGAACATTCCCGAGTTTGTGAACATGGACCCCAGCGGCATTGAGCACATCGACACGCCGGCGGTGGACTTCTACAAGCAATACGATGTGGCGGCGGATCTGGCGAAAAAAGGCCAGTACGCGGCGGCCGTGCCGGAGTGGGCCAAGGCCGTGGCCATGAGCCCCGACGACGCGCGGGCGCGCAACAACTATGGGCAGACGCTGGAGCACCTGGGCAAGCAGGACGAAGCGATTGCGCAGTTGCGCAAGGCAGTACTGTACAAGCCGCATTATCCTGAGGCGCACAACAACCTGGGAATTGCGCTGGCTGCGTCGGGCGACGAGAGCGAGGCGATTGAGAGCTATCGGAAGGCTCTTGAAGACAATCCCGGGTATGCGGAGGCGCACAACAACCTGGGCCGCGCGCTGATGCAGGAGCATCATCTGGCGGAGTCGATCGAGCAGTTCCAGGCGGCGCTCAGCATCAATCCGGAGTACGCCGAGGCGCACAACAACCTGGGCTATGCGCTGGCTGCTCAGGGGCATCTTGACGATGCCATCGGCGAATACAACAAGGCCATCGAGAGCGATCCGAAGTACGCGCACGCGTATAACAACCTGGGTCTGGCAATGGCCATGCAGGACCATGTGGACGACGCCATTGCGGACTTCAACAAGGCCATCCAGCTTGACCCGGCCGATGCCGGGGCAGAGGGCAACCTGGGCCATGCGCTGCTCCAGAAGAACCAGCTCGATGAGGCCATTGCGCACCTGAACAAGGCGCTTGAAATCGGTCCGGAATCGGCGGAGGTTCAGAACAATCTGGGCGTGAGCCTGGCGGAAAAGGGGCAGACCGCCGATGCCATTCCGCACTTTGAGCGGGCACTCAAATTAGCGCCGAACCTGGTGGAGGCGCGGTATTACCTGGGCATGGCGCTGGTGATGAATGGGCAGAAGACCGAGGGTCTGGCGCAATGGCGGCTGGCGCTTCGCCGCGATCCGGATAATGTGCCGGTGCTCAACGAAACGGCGTGGGTGCTGTCGACCTCCACCGACGCCGCGCTGCGCAATGGCAGCGAGGCGGTGCCGCTGGCCGAGCACGCGGTTGAGCTCACGTCGGCGCATGAGCCGGCGATCCTGGGCACGCTGGCCGCGGCTTACGCGGAGACGAGACGGTTTGACAAGGCAGTGGAGGTGGAGAAGCGCGCCGCCGACCTGGCCACTGCGCAGGGCAATGCGCCGCTGGCGGCTACGCTGGGCGCGCGGGTGTCGCTGTTTGAGGGCAAGTCGCCGGTGCGGCAGCGCTGAGGCGTTGTCAACCCGGGTGTGCTGAAACGCGCATGGGCTTTCGTGGCTTCCCACCGTTTCCGCAAAAGCGCGGAAAGGATGGGGCACCCAAAGTGTGGCTAACACTCGATTTGAAGAGGCACAAAGAACGCGGCGCGCGCGCTATGACGACGGTTTGCTGGCTTTCGAATGCAAGATGGCGATGCGCGTATTGCCGTCAGCCTGCGCGGAGCGTGCCCCAATAGTCACCGTGACGGTCTCCGACGGGCTCCTGGTCAACTTGAAGGTAGCGCTTCTTTCCGAGTCCGTAAAGGTGGCCTCGCTGCCCATCCTGCTTTTGTAAAACGCGACCACCTGGTCTTTGGAATCGGGCGTGACGAAGACGCCAACCTCCATCGAGTTGCCGGGAACGTTCATTTCCATGCTGCCGCGGCCTGGCGTGGCGCCGGGATAGATGTCTGTGCCAAGGTCTGCCGCAGTAAAGGCCTTCGATGTGTTGGTTGTGAAGGAGCCGCCTGGAGTGTTGACGGTCATCTGCTTGCCATCGGCGGACATATGAATCGATTTTGAAACACGCCACGCGAGGAATCCGAAGGCGCCCACTGCGATAATGCCGAGCCCGACAAAGATGGCAACTACGATGAGAACAACTTTGAGCGCGCTGGTGCCGGAACTGGGCGGCGGGGCGAAGTTTTGCATGGCCGGCGGATAAACCGCGGCTGCGGTGACAGCCGCGCCGCATGCCGGGCAGACCGGCGAGCCAGGTGTGAGAGCAGCACCGCATCGGGAACAGTTGGCAGCCATGATGGACTCCTCATAGGTTCGGCCTTTGAGCCTTCACTGTTAGTCCAAGCGAATATACCACAGGCTTCGGCCAAAGCAATCGGCGGTTCCCGCAAGAGCCGGGAACCGCCGTGCAGAGCCTGGTTTGGCAACCCGACTTTGACTTACTCGACCTCTCCGACATAGACGCCGAAGGGGCCAAGTTGAATGGCGCTCAGCGATGCCGGGTCGGCCGCGCCCGGCGTCTTGAGCAGCGTCTTCAACTTGCCGCCCGCGTTGGGTACGGTGAGGCTGACGGTTTGCGCATCCGCGGTGAAGTTGGCTGCGATCACCACGGCGGGCGAGCCCGGCGCCTGCCGCATCCAGCTCAGCACTTTGGTGTTGTCGGTGTCGAGCATGGTGTTGTCGCCGTGAGCCAGCGAGGCATTGGTTTTCTTGAGCCGAATGAGGCTCTCATACCACGCAAGCATCGAGTCCGGCTCGCTCTTCTCCACTTTCACGTTGACTTCCGTGTAAGTGGGCGGCACGGGCAGCCACGGCGTCACGCCTGCCTTGGTGAATCCTGCGTTGGCGCTTGCGTCCCACTGCATCGGCGTGCGCTCGCCGTCGCGGCCTTTGTCCTTGGGCCAGCCTGTGAGTCCGACCGGGTCCTTCACGTCTTCCTTGCGCGTGGGCGGCGTGGTCTTCATGCCGATCTCATCGCCGTAATAGAAGAGCGATGTGCCACGGCTTGTAAACAGCATGGTCGAGATCACCCGCTCGATGTCGGTGTTGTGCACGCCGTCGCCATAACGCGCGTCCAGGCGCGGGTTGTCGTGATTGTCAAACACCAGCAGCGGAATGTTGCCGTTGACGCCTGTCTCTACATCGTTCAGCCTGGAGCGAAACGCAGCCACATCGAGCTTGTTGATGAATCCGATCTGCGTGTCCATGGGCAGCTGAAACTCCGGATGTTCCGGCGTTCCGTATTGCTTGGCCAGCTCGGCGATGTTAGGCAGATAGGTTTCGCCGATAAGTACGCGCGCGCCGGGGAACTTATCCGAACCGAAGGTATCGGTATAAGTGCGCATCTCCTGCATGACAGGATGCGTTCCGGGCAGGTTATTCGTGCGCGTGTCCATCAACGCCACGTCGCCATAGTCGTTGATATACGACTTACCGTCCTTATCCTTGGCGATATCTTCGTCAATCAGGTCGGGATCTTCAAATAGCGTGGTAATCGCATCGAAGCGGAAGCCGGCCACGCCGCGCTTGAGCCAGAAACCGATGATATCTTTGAAGGCCTCATGAACCTTGGGATTGTTCCAGTTCAAATCCGGCTGCTGGATATAGAACTTGTGGTAGTAGTACTGGCGCGTCTTTTCGTCCCACTGCCACGCCGATCCTCCGAAGTCCGATTGCCAGTTATTCGGTACCTGGCCTTTGTCGTTGGCCGTCTGGCCCTTGCCGTCGTGCCACATATACCAGTCGCGGTAGGGGTTGTCGCGCGACGAACGCGACTCAATGAACCACTTATGCTTGTCGGAGCTGTGATTCATCACCATGTCCATGATGATGCGGATGTGGCGCTTGCCGGCCTCGGCCACCAACTTATCGAAGTCGGCCAGCGTGCCGTACTGCGGGTCGATGTTTTTATAGTCCGAGATGTCATAGCCGAAGTCTACCTGTGGAGAGGGATAGACCGGCGTGAGCCAGATGGCGTCAACGCCCAGAGTCTTCAGGTAGTCGAGGCGCTCGGTAATGCCGTTGAGGTCGCCGATGCCGTCGCCGTTTGAATCCTGGTAACTGCGCGGATAGATTTCGCAGATGACTGCGTTCTTCCACCAGTTCTGTTCGCTTGAGTTTGCGGGTTGCGCCTTCGATCTCTCGGCCGGCGACTGTGCCCGCGCCACCGGCGCGGAAAGACATAGCGCCAGGGCGATGGCACAGCCTGCGATGCTTGTGTTGCGGATTGCGGTCCAGTGCATTGCTTGTCTCCTCGTCCTCTTTCCGCTGCTCGTAATTCCGGCAACGGTGCGACTTCGCCAAACTATCATATCGGCGCGGACTATGAATCGGTTTTGCTCGTGCTCTTCGATTTTTAGGCCCAGATCAGACCTGCGCCGAGAGCGCCGCCACGCGCTGCCGGGCCTGACTCGCAAATGCCTGGTCTTTCGCAGAGTCCGCGCTCAACGAATCGAGATTGATGTCGACGTTGGCCAGCGCGCCGGCCAGCGCGGCCCTGGCCAGAGCGATGGCGGTGGTGAGGTCGGAGCTCATCTTCGGATTGGTGATGGAGCGCAGGTGCGCGGCGATCTGCTCCACCTCAAAGGCCGCCTCGGCCACGCCCAGAGGCACGCCGGTGGCGAGTTGCAGCGCGGCGGAGATGGCGGCGACCGCATCCGGCGAATCCTTCGCTGCTTTGTAGGCCTTCATGACGGCGTTGTAGGATTCGGCGTCAGCGTCGATGGCTGCCTTCAACTCCGCGCGCAGATGGGTAAGCCGCGCGATGGCTTCGCTGAGCTGCGCCTCGTGTTGCAGGTACGCCTTTTTGCCGCGCGACATCTGCGCCACCATGCCGGCCAGGGCCGCGGCCATGGCGCCACTTGCCGCTGCCGCGCTGCCGCCGCCAGGCGTAGCGGTGGGCGCGGCGAGCTGCTCAATAAATGGCGCGACCCCGGCGCTGATGCCGCCGGCGGCCAACTTGCCACTCATCACGGCTGCCAGGCGATTCTCCAGCACCAAGGACGAATCGAAGTTCTCCACCTGCAGGAACCACTCCGCAGCCTGCTCCAGCGCCAGCTTGGGAATGAGGCCGACGATCTCGCTCGACACCGGCACAACGCCGTAGCGCGCGGCCTCGCGCTTCACAAATTCAAAGACGCGATGGATGGGCGTCTGCTCGAAGTCCGTCAGGTTCATTGAGACTTGCGCCATGCCGCGCACCAGGAATCCGGCGCCCTTGACGAAGCGCAAGCCGCCGGTCGAGAAGCGGACGGCTTTGGCGATCTTCTTCGCGATGTCGACGTCGGCTGTGGAAAGGAAGATGTTGTAAGCGATGAGCGCCTTGCGCGCCCCCACCACGGTGGCGCCGGCGGTGGGATGCACGCGCGGATCGCCAAAGTCGGGCCTGCGCGCGGGGTTCACGGCGATCTCGTCGCGAATGCCCTCGAACTGGCCGCGGCGGATGTTCTCAAGGTTTTGCCGCTCGGGCGTGGCCGCTGCAGCCTCGTAGAGATAGACCGGAACCTCGAATCGGCGCCAGATTTCCGCGCCCACGTGTCTGGCCATGGCCACGCAGTCTTCGATGGTGACGCCGTCGATAGGGATAAAGGGCACCACGTCGGCTGCGCCCATGCGCGGATGCGCGCCCTGGTGGCGGGTGAGGTCGATGAGCTCGGCGGCCTTGCCCACGCCGCGGATCGCGGCCTCCTGAATAGCCTCGCGCTCGCCCACCAGCGTGATCACGCAGCGGTTGTGGTCTGCATCCATCTCGCGGTCGAGCAGCCAGACGGCGGGCAGGCGCATGGCTTCAACGATGGCGTCGACTTTTGCCGCGTCGCGGCCTTCTGAAAAATTAGGAACACATTCAACGAGCGTGTTGGGCACGCAAGAAGGATAAGGAGCGGCGGCCTGTTCCGGCAAACCGGAATCGGGGAGCTACTCAGAGCCAGGTGTCAAAGAACTACGCTTTCAATCGGCCGCCTTGGGCTGGCGTGCGCGGTTAGAGTCGGATAGCCCATATAGAAAACAAAGGTCGGCTGCCACGTGCTGTCACCGAGGACTTCGGCAAGCAAGCCGGCCCGCAGTGGCTGCTGCCCGTGCGCCCTCTCATAGTCGATCATTTCCACGGCCTCGTTGCAGGGGCGCGCGGCCAGCCCTCGGGCGGTGGCCAGCAAATGCGCCCGCTGCCAGATTCGCCCCGCGCGCAAACAGTCTTGCCGGTCATAACGGTCGCGCACGGCAAGAATGCCGATCAGCGGCGCGCTCAGCATCAGGCGGGAGTATCCATCCTTTGGCCCACGCGATGCCTCCCATAAGAGCATTGCCGGGGTCATCATCTTGGCGATTCCAGTTGTGATCGGAGGCTGCCCCCAGGCGTCGATGGCAAGGCCGTCGCGATATTTCTGCACGTCGCTCCATTTGATCCGAATCCACCTTCGACTGCCGCGATCGACCTCCGGGTCTGCATAGATTTGAGAGTTTGCCGAGGAGCTTATATCAGCAATCTTCTTTCGGTCTGTCTCGTCCGTGAAAAGAAAGATCCTGACGTTCGGATCGTCGCTTGCCAGGCTACTCAGAGAGTCGATGAATTGTGGCGGAATAAGATTCCGGGGGAGAAACGGGCCGCGGTTGGTATGGCGCCGCGGAATCGCATCGTATAATCCGCTTTGCGCACGCTTGCCTGCGCTGAGATCGACGCGTGCGAGGAGTTGCGGTCCGGGCTCGGCGGCAATCGGCTCAAGCTTGCCTGGAAACAATGTCGCAGTGGCCTGGTAACCATTTGCGGGCGCAGCCAGCATCAGGTTTTCGAGAGCACAGCCGATCCCGATATGCTCTTCCCGCAGATAGGGATCGAGGGCTCCGACGTTTCTCTTCGTGTCGATATAGAACTCAACCGAGGAATTCGACACTTTGAAGAGCCAGGGCTGTGTATTGTGAGGGCTGGCGGCCAGGATGGCGGCTCGGACCAGCGTGAGGACTCCCTCGCCTGGATGGCTGCGCCAATCTTTCCACGGTTCGAAGGCCGGCCCTTGCCCGGTGCTGAAAACGCCCTGGTCGCAGGCGCGCCACACTCCGCCGCCAGCGACAACTACGGTAACCAGTCCGGCCCCCTTGAGAAACGATCTGCGTTGCATCGGGCACCTCTCGAAGCGACCTCGAAAACATGAGGGCCGTGGAGCTTTTGCGAAGCCTTTGAGGCGCGCACCCGCCTGTCGCTGAAACTCGTACCGTTGCCGACCCTATTGCGCGGAGATCTGGCTGGAGATGCGGTCGTACTCCGCCTGGGAGACGACACGCCGCTTCACCAAGTCCGAAGTGTCGCGGAAAGGACGCCTGGCGACGATGCGGCGCGCGGAGACGGCGCCGATGCCGGGCAGTCTTTCGAGATCGGCGGCCGAGGCGGAGTTGATGTTGACGCTGGTGGCGGCGGTGCTCTTGTTCTGGAGTGCGTCCTCCACGCCTTTGGCTACCGCCTTGACGTCCTTCGTGGCCTCGGTGGTGACCTTGGCGGTGTCTTGCCGGATGGCTTCGGGGCTGCGGTCGGACCGGGAACATCCGGCCAGGGCGAGCAGACAGATTGCGGAGACGAGTGCGATCTTCATGCAGAATTCGATGCGGCAAGCGCGGCCCGCGGCGGTCTCAGCTTCAACGGAACAAAAAGTTTTCTCCCCCGGCGCGTGACGCGGCTGCGCTATGCTCATGTCAAGATCTGTGCGCGGATTTGCGGCGGCCAAAGCCGGCCCAGCCGCTGAAAGAGGCCCCGATGACCATGAGCGATCACGCCGCAGCCACGCCGCGGGCAGTTCAGGTTACGCGGATTCTGGGCTATTTCGTGTTCCTGGTGGCGTTTTTTCTGCCCGCCTGCCGGCAGGTGGCCACGCCGGGAGCGGGCGATCCCGATGTGTACAAGGGATATTTTTGCGCCTGGGTGACGCTGATCAACAGCCTCAACGGGGGGTCGTGGCGATCCAAGGATTTCCTCGCCATCCTGAGCGGCTGGATCAACCCGCTGATGCTGCTGTATGTGGCGTTTGTGTTCTCGCCGAGGCTGCGCCGGGCGCGCCGGGCGATTGCTGTCCTGGTCGCGCTGTTTCTGATCGGCACGTGGACCTACTTCGCGCTGGCCGCGCTGGCCCCGCTGATCGGGCACTTCCTGTGGGTGGCCGGCATTGTGCTCATCATGGCGGGCGAGCTGCTGCCGGGGCCGCGGCGTCCAATCGTTGCCGGCCGGACGCTGCCGAACCCATAATAGTCCGCCCATGGCCGCCCCATCCCGTTGCGGAAAACTCGCGATATGCTGTGTCCGATTGCGGACAGACGGCCGGACGCGGCACCTTTACGATGATGCCGAGGCAGCGGAAGGGTTGGCGCGGGGACTTGCTCATCGCCGCGCCGCAATGGCTGCGACGAGAGGGGCCGAACACGATGAACGCCGAGGAGATTCTCAGTGAAGCCAGGAAACTGCGCGAGGTGAGCAACGGCCTGCACCGGCTGGCGGAGCAGGATGAGCCGCTGGCGGAGGCGCTTTCGATCTTGTCGGGCAGCGTGTGCCGATCCGCTATCCTGCTCGAGGTTCTGGTGGCTGTGAAGCTGGGACCACCCCGGACGGGAAAACAGCAACTAATAGATTGAACGTTGCTGTAGACCATCCTCCGTTAAAGGGACCCTCACCCGTGAAAATGAAAAAGAGCCGTATAGAGATAGCAAGGGAAATCATTGCCAGATTGCGTCAGGAGATGGGCAGGACGCGGCCCGAAAAACCGGTGCTGAACCCCGTCACGCGCCGCGATGTGCCGGACGGCAACCCGTCGCCGCGTCCGGCCCGAGCGTAAATTACATTAACCGCGCCCTCCACTCCAGGGCCGCGCAACGGCCTCAGGGAACCATTGATTCAGTCGAGGTCTAATCGGCCTCGACTGAGTCAGAGGTTGCCTAACCAACTGATCCTATTCGAAATCTGACTGGGCAGCCGTGGCTTGTTGCCCCGTTTTCTCCGGATTTCCCGGAATTGAGTGGCAGCATTTGGCCTGTGGTAGGTGCTTTGTTTCGACTGGTCGAAATGGGTTTTCTTGACCGAACCCGTTTATTTCTAAGGGGGTGCAGCAAAGGTGGGGGAGGGGTGGGGTATTTTGCGATGCGGGGCTCGGTGCGGGGCCGGGTTTTGGACTCCCTGGGGACGGTGGCGAGGGCGACCTGCGGAGCGCATGGTGGTTTCTCCCATTGGGTCGTTTCCTGACCCGCAATACAATTGTGCGCCAAAGGCAGTTAATTATACGCAAATAGTTTTGGGGGCTTCTGGTCGTTTGGAATGAGGAAGTTGCGGTGTTTTTGGGGCGGGTGGGAGCAGTTCGGCCCGAATTATTTTTTATGGGGCTGTTTTCGTCGATTGATGCCCGGCGGGTGGATTGGGCGTCGGATCTGGCGAATGATACGAGTTTTTCCGCAAACTGTTTAGCCCCTGCGGGATATGCGCTTCGATTTCTCCTTCAAGGCCAGCCTTTTTCCGCAGCCTGTTTAGCCTCTGAGGGATTCCCGCCTCGAAATGGGCCGGGGGTGGGGCCTGCGGTTTTGGAATATTGACTTCATTAGAAATATGCGCTGCTTCGCCTTCCAAACGCCCCTTCTCTGGAAAGAGGGATCCAGTTTGAGCCTGGCCGGTTTGAAACAGGCCAACAATCTCCCGCACCGGTTGAGAACGGGCATGGAACTTGAGTTGTTCCTCCATCCTGCACCTCGGAATGACGATTCCGAAGTATAGCGTATGGGCGAAGAAAGCAAGTTCAAACGAATTCGTTGGGCGGGTTTCCGAGTTTCCCGACCTGGAGCATCAGCGACCCGCTCAGGGTTTATCATCGAAAAGGTTGTGGACCGGGTATCGCGGCCTGTTGGGTTCTGTGGTTTCCCACCCTTGCGCCAGAAAAAAGGCGCAAGGATGTGGCACCCTCTTTTGTGGGAGGTCCCGCACTTTTGTTTTGTGACATTTGGGACACATTTTTGAGAAGCGAGTGAGCATGCGAGCCAAGACGGCGGTAGTGCTGGGCGCCCAGTGGGGCGACGAGGGCAAGGGGAAGATTGTCGATGTGCTGAGCGAGCGCTTCAGTGCCGTGGCGCGGTATGCCGGCGGGCACAACGCCGGGCATACGGTCATTGCCGGCGGGCAGAAGTTTGTGCTGCAGCTCATTCCATGCGGCGTGCTGCGGCCGGGGTGCAAGGGCATCATCGGCAATGGCGTGGTGCTGGACCCGATCGCTTTCCTGAGCGAGGTGGCGCGGCTGCGCGACCTGGGCGTGGCCGTCGATGAGCAGCTCTTTGTGTCCAATCGCGCGCAGGTCATCCTGCCCTATCACCGCATGATCGAGCTGGCCGCCGAGAGCGCGCCGGGACGGAAGAAGATTGGGACCACAAGCCGCGGAATTGGTCCTGCATACGAAGACAAGATGGCGCGCAGCGGGCTGCGCATTGTGGACCTGATGCATCCCGACCTGCTGAGGACGCACATCGAGGCTGCGTGCCAGGAGAAGAACGCCATTGTGCGCGCCTTGTTTGGCGCGGCGCCGCTCGACCCCGCGAAGATG
>Ga0302324_100004186_pt1 | contig 32083 bp, 27 predicted proteins | sample Palsa_T0_1_FD_201949 | JGI IMG/M metagenome (GOLD analysis project Ga0302324, IMG submission 201949) | Peat permafrost microbial communities from Stordalen Mire near Abisko, Sweden - Palsa_T0_1 | ecosystem: Environmental > Terrestrial > Soil > Palsa > Peat permafrost | place: Sweden: Abisko... | reverse complement strand
AATACGGGCGCGATACTCTGAAGCCCGGTCAACAGGTTGAGCAAGGCAAGACCATCGGATCGGTCGAATCGGTCAAAGCCGTATCGGACATCTATTCGCCGGTCTCGGGCGAAGTGGTAGCCACCAATGAAACGCTGGCTGAGAAACCTGAAGCGCTGAATGAAGACCCGCACGGCGAAGCCTGGCTGATCAAGATTCGCTTGAGCAATCCCAGCGAGATTGCGAATCTACTTTCCGCCGCCGACTATCAAACATATATAGGAGCGGAAAAATAACGTTTGCGCTATCTTCCGAAGTCTGATTCCGAACGCCGCCAGATGTTAGAAGCGTGCGGCGTGGAAACTCCCGAAGGTCTGTTCGCCCATCTTCCCGATGCTGTAAGGCTGCAGCGGCCGCTCCAGCTCGCGGCGGGCATCTCCGAATACGAAATCGTGGACTATTTCCGGCGATGCGGCGATCGCAACGCCACCGGCTACGCCAGTTTTTTGGGCGCGGGAGTCTACGCGCATTACCGGCCGGTGCTGGTCGATACGGTGGTCTCGCGTGGGGAGTTCCTGACCGCCTATACCCCTTACCAGGCGGAGATCTCGCAAGGCACCCTGACCAGTATCTTCGAGTTTCAAACCATGATCTGCCAGCTGACGGGCATGGATGCAGCCAACGCGTCCATGTACGATGGCTCGACGGCGCTTGCCGAAGCCGCCCTCATGGCCGCGCGCCTCACCAGCAAGGGCGGCCTCCTGGTAGCCCGCACCGTTCATCCGGAGTATCGCCAGGTTCTGAAAACTTATGCCCGCAATCAGGGCATGCCCATCGCCGAATTCGGCTACGATCAGGCCACCGGCGCCTCCGACCTTGACGATCTCGGGCGCCGCCTCAACCCCCTGACCGCCTCGGTAATCATGCAATCCCCCAATTTCTTCGGCGTGGTGGAAGACGTCAATGGCGCGGCCGATCTGGCTCACCATGGCGGCGCGCTGCTGGCCATGGGATTTACTGAAGCTGTCTCGCTCGGCCTCCTCGAGCCGCCCGCCAAGGCCGATATCATTGCCGGCGAATTGCAATCGTTCGCTATCTCGCCCAGCTATGGCGGCCCGTATGCCGGGATCATCGCCACGCGCGATAAGTTCCTCCGCCAGATGCCGGGACGCCTGGTCGGTGAAACTACGGATACACACGGCCGGCGCGCTTTCTGCCTGACGCTCGCCACGCGCGAGCAGCACATCCGCCGCGAAAAGGCTACGTCTAATATCTGCACCAACCAGGCGCTCATCGCCCTGATGGCCACCGTGTTCATGAGCGTCTACGGCAAGCAGGGTTTGCGGGAGCTGGCCGTGCAGAACCTCGCCAAAGCTCACTATCTTGCCGCTAAGCTGCCGCTTCGCTTTTCCGGACCGTTCTTCAATGAGTTCGTGGTTTCGACCAACGGCCGCTCGCCCGAAGAGCTCAATAGCGCGCTGCTCGAAAAGAAGATTATCGGTGGCCTGCCCCTCGGCCGCTTCTATCCGGAGCTCTCGGGCGCCATGCTCGTGTGTGCCACCGAAATGGCGCGCCGCGAACAGATGGACGCGCTGGCGTCGGTTTTCTAAATGTCGATCAAAAAGGTCCGCCCTCACATTTCTCCGAACGAAGATCTGCTGTTCGAGCGCAGCTCTCCGGGCAAGAAGGCGTATCAGTTGCCGGAGCTGGATGTACCCGCTGTGGATCCCCGCGCCGCGCTGGGCGCTGCCCATGTACGTTCCGAAATCGAAGGTTTCCCGGAGGTGAGCGAAGTCGAGGCCATCCGCCATTTCACGCGCCTGTCTACCTGGAACTACGCCATCGATCACGGCATGTACCCGCTGGGCTCCTGCACCATGAAGTATAATCCTCGGGTCAACGAGCTGGTGGCGCGCACCGAGGGCCTTGCCTGGGCGCATCCCTATCAGCCCGAATCGCTCTCGCAGGGCGCTCTCGAGATCATGGCGCATCTGGAATCCGCGCTACTCGAAATCACCGGTATGGATGCCATTACGCTGCAACCGGCGGCCGGCGCGCACGGCGAATTGACCGGCATCCTGCTGATCCATGCGCTGCTCGAACAACGCGGCAATCCTCGCAAGAAAATCCTGATTCCGGATTCGGCGCACGGCACCAATCCCGCTACGGCAGCCATCGCCGGCTATGTGGTCGGGAACATACGCTCCGATGAGCACGGTCTGATCGATCTCGCGGCGCTCGAAAATTCAGTGGACGAAGACGTCGCGGGGCTCATGATTACCAATCCCAACACGCTGGGCGTCTTCGAATCCCGCATCATTGAGGCGGCCGAGGTCCTGCACCGGAAAGGCGCGCTGCTCTACATGGATGGCGCCAATATGAACGCGCTGGTGGGTATCGCGCGGCCGGGCGATTTCGGAGTGGACGTCATGCACCTGAATCTGCATAAGACGTTCTCCACGCCGCACGGCGGCGGTGGCCCGGGAGGCGGCCCGGTCGCCGTGAAAAAGTCTCTCGAGCCATTCCTGCCCGTACCCCGGCTGAAGCGCGCGGGCGACGCCTGGACCTTGGATTACAACCTTCCCCACTCGATCGGCAAAGTGCGCGCCTTCTATGGCAACTTCGGCGTGCTGGTGCGCGCCCTCGCCTATATCCTGGCGCACGGCGGCAATGGGCTGCGGGCGGCCACCATGGACGCCGTACTCAACGCCAATTACATCCGCAAAGCGCTGGAGCCCTGGTACGATCTGCCCTACGCTTTGCCCAACATGCATGAAGTGGTGTTCAGCGACGAACGCCAGGCCCGCCAGGGCGTGCGCACCGGCGATATCGCCAAGCGCCTGATCGATTACGGCTTCCATCCTTATACCGTCAGCTTTCCGCTGATCGTGCGCGGCGCCATGATGATTGAGCCCACCGAGACCGAAGGGAAGATGGAGATCGACCTGTTCATCGACGCCCTGATCTCCATCGCCAAAGAAATTCAAACCAAGCCTGAGATAGTAAAAAATGCGCCCCACTCGACCCGCACCAGCCGCGTCGATGAAGTGAAGGCCGCCCGCCGGCCGATTTTGAAATGGGAACCGCAGCCCGACCCGGTAACGCCGTAGCCATCCTCATCATCGTGGCGGTGGCGCTGCTCATCCGCCTGCCATTTCTCAATCAGGCCATCCAGGGGGACGACGTTTACTACCTGGCCGGCGCCGAGCACGCCCAAATCGATCCGCTGCACCCCCATAACTTCCACATCGTTTCGTTCGGCGATTCGGTCGATATGCGCGGCTTCCCGCACCCGCCCTTCAATGCCTGGTTTCTCGGCCTGCTGCTGGCCGTCGTGGGCGATATACGGGAAGTGCCCTTCCATGCCGCCTATATTCTCTTTTCGCTGCTGGCCGCGCTGGCGATGTGGTCGCTCGCCAGGCGCTTCTCGCCCCATCCGCTGTGGGCCACGCTGCTGTTTATGGCCGTCCCGGCATTCGTGATCAACGGCAACTCCCTGGAATCCGATCTTCCGTTCCTGGCCTTCTGGATGGTTGCGGCGGCTTGCTTCGTGGCTCAAAAATGGCGGGCCTCGGCGATCGCCCTGGCGCTGGCCTCCCTGAGTGCTTACCAAGCCGTATTTCTGACTCCCATACTGGCCGTCTACGTCTGGCTTTACCTCCGCCGTTCGCGTAAAGCTTGGGCGCTCACGCTGGTACCGCCGGCTACCATCCTCGCCTGGCAAATATTCGAGCGGTCCAGTTCCGGCGCTTTGCCGGCCGCGGTGCTGGGCGGATATATGAGCAGTTACGGCCTGGAGGCGTTGGCCAACAAACTACGCAGCGCGGCAGCCCTTGCCATGCACGCCTGCTTCCTGGTGTTCCCCGCCCTGCTGCCTGGCGCGATCATGGTCTCCTCGAAACGCCGCGATCGCGACACCGCGTTTCTGGCCGCGTGGATCGTGCTGTTCTTCCTTGGCGCGGTGGCGGTCTTCTTTGCCGGATCGGCGCGCTACCTTTTGCCTATGGCGGCGCCGGTCGCTTTAATGGTTTCGCGGATGCGCCCGAAATGGCTGGCGCTGGGGTTCGCCGCCCAGATGGCTCTGAGCCTGGCGCTCGCCATCACCAACTACCAGCACTGGGACGCCTACCGCCAGTTCGCCGCGCAGCTACGCCCGCAGACCGCCGGCCACCGCGTCTACATCAATGGCGAATGGGGGTTGCGTTACTATCTCGAAGCTGACGGTGGGCTTCCCCTGGAGCGCGGCCAGGTTCTGCGGCCTGGCAATATTGTGGTGTCCAGCCGCCTCGCTTACCCGGTCGAAATTACCGCACCGGTTGCTCCCATTGCAGAAAGAGCCATTCGCGCGTCGCTGCCCCTGCAGCTCATTGGCCTGGAGGCTCGCTCCGGCTACTCCACAGCAACCAAAGGCGTGCTGCCCTTCGATATAACGGCCGCTCCCATCGACATCGTGCGCGCCGACATCGTTTTGGAGCGCCGCCCCACACTCGTGTACCTGCCCATGAATGCGCCCGAGGCCCGTACCCAGATTGTCAGCGGCCTGTACGATCTCGAAAATGGCGCGTGGCGCTGGATGTCCGGCGAGGCTACCGTGCTGCTGAAGAGCCCGCCCCAGCCGCTGCCGGTCGAAGCCGTTTTCAATATTCCCGGTGCAGCGCCCGGGCGGCGCGTGCAACTCCTGCTCGATGGCCGCCCAATCGCTTCCCAAACCTACAGTGGCCCCGGCGGCTATACCCTGAGATCCCCGGCGCAAGCGCCCGCCGGCCCCACTGCCACGGTGACGCTCATAGTGGATCGTACCTTCTCGGTTCCCGGCGATCACCGTGAACTGGGGATGGTCGTCTCCGCCATGGGCTTTCGGAACTAAGTACATCTCCCCGGGATACCCCGATCTGGCCCTTTGCCTGCTAGTAAGCGCAGCTATGGCCAACCAAAAAGTGGAACTGAAGGGTAGCCACCGGGACCCTCCCTCCGGTGCGGAAGTTGTCGGTACACCGGCTTCGCACGAAATCGTCCCATTGACAGTGATGCTGCGGCGCCGCAGTCCTCTGCCGCCGCAAGGCACGGCTCCGGCCATTAGCCGCAAGGAGTTTATGCGGACATACGGCGCCGATCCGGCTGATGTGCAGAAGGTCGCCGATTATGCAGCGGTGGAAGGCTTGACAGTAGTCGCTGCGGACCTGGCACGCCGCAGCGTCAGTCTCTCCGGCACGGTCGCGCAAATGAAGCGAGCGTTTGGCGCGGAGATGAAACTCTATCGTCAGAGCGATCGTACCTTTCGCGCCCGCAGCGGGACGCTCGCCATTCCAGCCAATCTCTCTGAGATCATCGAAGGCTTATTCGGATTCGATCAGCGGCCGCAAGCCAGAACCCACTTCCGGATACGGAGCACAGCCGGGCGGGCGCTAGCCGCCGAGGCAACTTCCTATACGCCCCCGCAGGTCGCGCAGCTCTATCAGTTTCCGCAAGGCGCTACCGGTTCCGGGCAAACCATCGCGCTGATTGAATTAGGTGGAGGCTATCAGGATTCCGACCTCAGTACTTTCTTCTCCAATCTCGGAATCAATCAGCCTCATGTCACGGCCATATCCGTGGACGGCGCGACCAATCAACCCGCGGGCGATCCCAACAGCGCGGACGCCGAGGTGCTCCTGGATATAGAGGTCTCCGGTGCGGTAGCGCCCGGCGCCGCCATCGCTGTATATTTTGCACCCAATACCACGCAGGGCTTCCTGGACGCGGTCACCACCGCAATACACGACCAGACCACCAATCCCAACGTCATCTCCATCAGTTGGGGAGGAGCTGAATCCACCTGGACCTCGCAGGCGATGCAGTCGTACGACTCCGCTTTTCAGGATGCTGTCGCGCTGGGCGTGATGGTATGTACCGCATCCGGCGACGATGGCTCGGATGATGGCCAGACCGACGGTCAGGCGCATGTTGACTTTCCTTCCTCAAGCCCCAACGTGTTGTCCTGCGGCGGCACCACGCTCCAAAGCTCGAACGGAACTATCCAGTCCGAAACCGTGTGGAACGACGGGTCGGGCAATGGCGCGAGCGGCGGCGGCGTCAGCGAAATTTTTGCGTTACCCACTTACCAGCAATCGGCGAACGTGCCGGTCTCGGTAAATACCGGATTCGTGGGCCGCGGCGTTCCTGACGTAGCGGGAGATGCCGCTCCCGATACAGGCTACCAGGTCGAGGTCGACGGACAGTCCCTGGTGATCGGCGGAACCAGCGCGGTAGCCCCGCTTTGGGCGGCATTGATCGCGCTCCTGAATCAGCAGCTGGGCAAAAGCGTTGGTTTCTTGAACAGCTCGATCTACGGCGCGCTGTCCACTACCGCGTTCCAGGACATCGTGTCAGGAAACAATGGCGCCTATTCGGCAGGGCCCGGTTGGGATGCTTGCACCGGTTGGGGAAGCCCCAACGGGACTGCGCTGCTGAGCGGACTCGGCGGACAAACGCCAACCGGGAATTAGCGGGCTTACCGCCGTACCTTGCGCAGCCAATCGCCCCACGAGAACCCTGCGCGCGCGGTCAAAATAGCCAGGATCAGCGCCGTACCGAGCCGAAGCCAGAACGCCCGCGCATCCGGCTCGACCTGGCTGAAAATGTTCTGCGCCCAGTCAGTCGTGCTGGGGACGAAGTATGGGAAGTTCTGCGAATTAAAGACCCAGCCGCGGGCGGCCGGCGTCATCAGAAAATTGGCTAGCGGCCACTGCGCAGCGATGAAGGTCGCGAGAAAGATGGGCGCCATGGCCGCCGCGCGCGCCCAATAATTCCAGCGCCGCCAATAGTGCCGCGCCAGATCCAGGGCCAAAGCCGGAACAATCAGGGCCAGCGGAAAATCCGGAGGAACGAAATGGGTCACATTCTGATACACCGGACCGAGTTTCGGCTCCGCTGGAAACAACGGTAGAATCCACAGGTAGAGCAGATTGAGCACGGTGTAGATTCCCACCACGGCAGTCCCGGCCCAGCGGAAATCCGAGATGCGGTAAAGCGCCGCCAGAAATAAGCAACAACCCAGCGCAACCAGCATGTAGAACAACGCGCTGTGCATATAGTTGCGCAGCAGAAATTCCTGAAAGACACCGAACGAAGTCACTAAAAGGAAGGTATAGGTGTAGAGCAGCAGCACGTGCAGCTTGGTGCGCAGGGCTCCTTCGGCATGGTGGAACCGCTCGAGGATCAGCAGCAGCGTTCCTATGCGTATGACCAGCATTCCGAAGATCAGCAGCACATGCGGCGGGCTGAGGACCTTCACGTCCAAACCATAAGCGGCGTGCCACCAGTTATCGAAGGGCGCCGACGTAATCATCGCCACCCCGCCCCACGCGCACACGAACGCGCCCAACGGCCCGTAGAATCCCCAGATGCGCACTGCACCGGCATGTGCACCCGGCGAGCGGCCAAAGGAGTTGGACAGAATCAGATATCCGCACGAAATGCCCGCCAGGATACCGCACAAATAAATCAGCATATGCGGGGCAGTCCAAAACGTGTCCCGCCCGATGCTCTTGTGCCAGGAAATATCCCAGATACCGCCGATGGATGCGGAAGTAATGGCGATGACGCAGGTCCAGACATACCAGGGGACGGAGGCCGCCGGCGGTGCGATGACGGTCTGTTCGAGCCATCTTACCTGAGTGCTCTGAGCCACAAAGTCACTTTAGCATAGCTGCTGGCGCCGGAAACGCCAAAGAATTGATAGCATTAAGATTCTTGGCTCATGCTGCGATTTGAAACCGCGGGCGAGTCGCACGGAGAGTGCCTGGTAGCGACTCTTACAGGACTCCCTGCCGGCGTACCCATCTCTCTCGATACTGTAAATCACGAGCTCTGGCGGCGCCAGCAGGGCTACGGCCGTGGTGGGCGTATGAAGATTGAGACCGACCGGGCTGAGATCGTTGCGGGCGTTCGACATTCGCACACCATCGGCTCTCCGGTAGCAGTCCTGATCCGTAATGCGGATTGGCAGAATTGGACCGAAGCGCTGCCAGTAGAAGACATGGATGGCGCGGAGGACAAAAAGAAGCCGGTGACGCGCCCCAGGCCGGGGCACGCCGATCTGGCGGGGGCGATCAAGTACAATTTGCACGATGCGCGTTATATTCTGGAACGCGCCAGCGCCCGTGAGACTGCCGCGCGCGTCGCCCTGGGCGCCATCGCCAAGGCTTTTCTGGTCGAGTTCGGCGTTCATATTGCGAGCCATGTGATCGCGGTTGGCGGCGTGCGCCTGGAACGGCCTGCCGGCTGGGACGAAGTGGCGGCCCTATGCCACAGACAGGAAGTCCTGCTGGGCTGCGTGGACGCCGAGACCGAAAGCCGCATGAAAGAGATTGTCGACCAGGCTTACCGCACCGGCGATACGGTGGGCGGCGTGTTCGAAGTGATGGCGCATGGCCTGCCGCCGGGCCTCGGATCGCACACCACCTGGGACGCGCGCCTGGACGGACGCCTCGCGCAAGCGGTAGTTTCCATTCAAGCGGTGAAGGGCGTAGAGGTAGGATGCGCCGAGGAAAACGCCGCCAGCTTTGGCTCCCGCGTACAGGACACTATTCACTACGATCGCGAAGCGCGCCGCTTTACGCGAGGCGCGAACCGTGCGGGCGGCCTGGAGGGGGGCATCACTAACGGCGAGGACCTGCTGGTGCGTGGATTTCTGAAGCCTATATCGACCCTGCGCCGCCCGCTCGAATCCGTGGATCTGGAGACGCGCGAGCCTGCTCTGGCGGCCTACGAGCGCTCCGACGTGTGCGTGGCTCCGGCCGCCGGTGTGATCGGCGAGGCCATGGTGGCATTGGTGCTGGCGCGTGCCTTCCTTGAAAAATTCGGCGGCGATTCCCTCGGCGAGACCAAACGCAATTTCGAAGGCTATCTGAATCAGGTGCGAAATTACTGAAAATATGGTTTATCCAATCGTGAAGTACGGCGATGCTGTGCTGGAGCGCGAAGCCGAAGAAGTGACCGACTTCGATACTCCGGAGCTGCATCAATTCCTGGAGGACATGTTCGAGTCGATGTACGCCGCGAAGGGTGTGGGTCTCGCGGCTCCGCAGATCGGTTTCTCCCGGAAGATCGCCGTCATCGACATTTCCAACGCCGAGAATCCGGCCGACAAACTGGTGCTCATCAACCCGCGCATCCTGCGCGTCGAAGGTAAGCAGGAGGGCGAAGAAGGCTGCCTGAGCATCCCCGGATTCCGCGAGCAGGTGAAGCGCGGTAAGCGCGCCACGGTACACGCGCAAAACGCCAGGGGCGAGCCGTTTGAGATGACCGGCGAAGACCTGCTGGCGCGCGCGATTCTGCACGAAACCGATCATCTCTACGGTAAGCTCTATATCGGCCACATCAGCGCCTTGAAGCGGGATCTGATCCGGCGCAAAGTGCGCAAGCTGGTGAAGGCGGGGGAATGGACGTGAGCCTGGCCGGCGCGACAGCAAACTGATGCGGCTGGTCTTTCTCGGTACTCCCGTGTTTGCGGTTCCGACGCTTGAGAGCCTGGTAGCGGCCGGATACGAGGTGCTTTCCGTGGTGACCCAACCCGACCGGCCTAGCGGGCGGGGCCGGCATCTGGCGGCGTCGCCGGTGAAAGAGGCGGCCCAGCGGCTGAGGCTGCCCGTTTATCAGCCCGAGCGCATTCGGCGGCCGGAAGCTGTAGAGGCATTGGCCGCGCTTCGCCCGGACGCCATTGTGGTGGTCGGCTACGGCCAGATCCTGCCGCAGGCGGTGATCGACATTCCACGGCATGGAATCATCAACGTGCACGCATCGTTGTTGCCCGAATATCGCGGCGCAGCCCCTGTACAATGGGCCATCGCCAACGGCGCGACGCTTACGGGCGTGACTACCATGCGTATCGACGCGGGTCTGGACACTGGCGATATGCTGCTAAAAGCGGAGACGGAGATCGGACCGGACGAAACCGCCCTCGAATTGAGCGGACGGCTCGCCACCCTGGGGGCGGCGCTGCTGATCGAGACATTGGAACAGATCGAGACCCTCGTGCCGCACAGGCAGAATCCCGCGCAGGCCACTTACGCCCCGTTACTCAAGAAGGAAGACGGACTGATCGACTGGCGCCAACCGGCGCAAGCCATTCACAATCGTGTGCGCGGATTTCAGCCGTGGCCAGGCGCATACACGCGCTTTCGCGGACACCAGCTTCACATATGGAAATCCCGCGTGACGCCTGGACGAGCGGCCCGGCCGGGCCTGTTGACCGGACGTCCGCTGGCGATCGAGTGCGGCAACGGGGCTCTGGAACCGATTGAAGTGCAGCTCGAAGGCCGCAAAAGAATCACTGCCGAGGAGTTCGCCAACGGCCAGCACATCACCGGCGACGACATTTTGGGAGAATCGTGAAGTGGACCTGCCTCTCGGTTATCGCTACGCCGCCACCTACGCGGGCATACGCAAAGCGGAAAAAGACGACCTGGGTCTGATCGTTTCCGGACTGCCGGCCGCCGCCGCCGCGGTGTTTACCCAAAACCGCGTACAGGCCGCTCCCGTGAAGCTTTGCCGCCGCCATCTGGCGGCATCCCGTGGCGCGGCCGGAGCGATCCTGGTGAACGCCGGCAACGCCAATTGCGCGACTCGCACGGGTGACGCGGTGGCCCTGGCCTGCTGCCGTGCCACGGCGCGCTCGTTGAAACTGCCCCTTGCGCAGGTGCTGGCGGCGTCGACCGGAGTAATCGGCGTCGAGCTGGACGCTAAGCTTATCGTCGGGGCATTGCCGCGCCTGGTAGCCGGCCTCGCGGAAGACGGCTTCGGCCGCGTCGCACGAGCCATCATGACCACCGATCTGGCGGCCAAAGAAGCGTTCGGCCAGGTCAAGCTGCGCCGCGGTAGCGTGCGCATCGCCGGCATGACCAAAGGCTCCGGGATGATTCAGCCGCATATGGCTACCACGCTCGGTTTCGTGCTCACCGATGCCGAGATCCCGGTGGCTACGCTACGCCGCATGCTACGCCGCGGGGTCGAGCGCAGCTACAACCGCCTGTCGGTAGATGGCGACACCTCCACCAACGATACGCTGGTGCTGCTGGCCAACGGCGCTTCGGGCGTCCGTCCCGATCCCCAGGAGATGGCCGCCGTCGAAGAGCGCATCGCCGAGGTGATGGAAGCGTTGGCGCGCAGCATCGCGCGCGATGGCGAGGGCGCCAGGAAGCTGATCACCATTCTGGTTTCAGGCGCGCCCTCCGATGAGGCAGCCGTGCGCATCGCGCGCGCCATCGCTAATTCGCCGCTGGTCAAGACCGCCGTGGCGGGCTCGGATCCGAACTGGGGACGCATTCTTTCCGCGGCAGGCAATGCCGGAGTGCCCTTCGATCCGCGCCGCGTCGACATCCATCTGCAAGGCACGGCGGTGTGCCGCGGCGGCCTTGCCGCGCGTTTTGCCGAGCATGAGCTGCAGCACAAGCTGAATTCCGAAGAGTGCGAAATCCGCCTGGCCGTGCGGGGCAAAGGCAAAGGCCAGGCGCGCTTCTGGACTTGCGACTTCACCGAAGGCTACATTCGTATCAACGCCAGTTACCGGACCTGATATGCGGCGGAGTGCTCTTCTGATGGCCATCTGCGGCCTGCTCCTGGCGGCCGATCCGAAACAGCAGGTCTTCGACCTGTTCACCAAAATCGCGGCCGAGCTCAGCGCCGATAACCCCATGGTGTTCCTCGAAGCGGTGGATCACGATATGCCGAATTTCCAGGAGTTCGAGACCGACCTGATGGCCCTGACCAGCCAGGCCGATGTGGCCAACTCGCTCGAGGTGCTGTCCGACGAGGGCGACGATACCCACCGCGACGAAGAGCTGGACTGGTTCATGCAGATCGTGGGCAAGTCGGAATCGCGGCCGGTCGAGCAACGCCGCGCCGTGGTGAAGTTCCATCTGGAGCGGCGCGGAAAGAAGTGGAAGATCGTGGCGATCGATCCTCTGCACTTTTTCGCACCGCCGAAAGCGAGCGGGCCATGATGCAGCGTTGCGCCTGGGCCAGAAACGAACTATCGATCGCCTACCACGATGAAGAGTGGGGCGTGCCGGTGCACGACGATCGGCTGCTGTTCGAGTTTCTGGTGCTCGAAGGCGCCCAGGCCGGCTTGAGCTGGGATACCATCCTGCGCAAGCGCGCGCGCTACCGCGAAGTGTTCGACAACTTCGACCCTGCCGTAGTGGCGCGTTACGGCAAGCGCAAAGTAAATGCGCTCCTGGGTGACGCCGGCATCGTTCGCAATCGCCTGAAGATCGCAGCGGCCATCGGCAACGCGCAAGCCTTTCTGCAAGTGGCCGGGGAGTTCGGCAGTTTCGATGCGTACATCTGGCAGTTCGTCGGCGGCCGGCCGCGCGTGAATGCGTGGCGCACCCTGCAGGACCTGCCGGCGCGCACTGCCGAGTCCGATGCCATGAGCAAAGATCTGAAGCGCCGCGGCTTCCGCTTCGTGGGTTCGACCATTTGTTACGCGTTTATGCAAGCTGTAGGAATGGTGAACGATCACGCGCAGGATTGCTACCGCTACGCCCTGCTGGCAGATAAATCGGTAGAATAGTTTCCAATGTCCAACTACGCGCTATGTCGACGTGGTAAACTACACGCATGGGATCACAGACCATTGCCTTACCGTCGCACCAGGCGCAACCCACGCTCGCGCGGGCGTTCTTGAAACGATCCGTCAAGATGCTGAAACGGGTCAGCCTGGCAGCCTCCCCGGAAGCGTTGGAAGCCGCTCTGTCTGCTGCGACCGACGTGGGCGGAGTGGCTACGCTTCTTTCCGACCTGGCGCCGCTGGGTCTCGATCTGTCGGCGGTCGATCCATTTGTAGAGATGATGGCGCGGGGCGCCGCTGTAAAACGGGAGTTGATGGAAAGCGCCGGCGGAGCTCTGACTTCGAGTCAGGTGGCGAAAGCGCTGGGCATCTCGCGCCAGGCGGTGGATAAACGCCGCAGCCGGCGCGCGCTGTTGGCGGTCCCTTCCGGGTCCGGCGATTACCTCTATCCGGCCTGCCAGTTCACTTCGGCGGGCGTGCTGGCGGGCCTGGAAAAAGTTCTGCAGGCATTCCAGGTGCGCAACCCCTGGACACAACTCTCCGCTCTGCTGGCGCGCGCTCCCGGCCTGCGCGGCAAGACCATCCTCGAAGCGCTCCAGGCAGCCCAAGTCGAGCCAGCGCTGGCCGTGGCGGCGTCCATCGGCGAACAGGCCGCCTAAGCGGCGCCGATGCAACCGGTCGTGCAACTGCCCAAGCGGTTGCCGTTAAGCCGGGTGCGGGTCGGAACGCGCTGGATGCGCATTCATCCGCGCCGCAAAAATGCGCTATGGTTCGGACCGGCCCCGGGCAGCCGGCCCGTCCATCGCTTCGATGATCCCCTGGGCCGTTTCCGGTTGTGCTATTTCGGGGCAACCCTCGAAGTCTGTTTCGCGGAGACTTTTCTGCGCGATCCGCCGGTCGCGATTCTGGCTCTGGAAGACCTGGCCGCGCGCTCGGCCGCTATTGTCGAAGTGCGCCGCGAGCTGCGCCTGGTGCCGCTCCACGGCCCCAGTCTGGCGCGCCTGGGAACCACCGTGGCGCCCGCGAGCGGTGCCGACTACGCTCTGTCCCAACAATGGTCGCGCGCCCTGTGGGAGCATCCCGATGTGCCCGATGGCCTCGTATATCGGCCGCGGCATGACGACTCGGCGCTGTGCACGGCCATCTTCAACCGCGCCAAACAGAGCCTGGCGATCGTGCAAGATCGTCCCCTGACCAACGATTCGAAGGCGATGGCGAAACTGCTGCGGAGATACAACGTAGGCTTGACCAGATGAAGGCTAACTCGGATACTCCGCCGTCAGTTCCCTGAACTCTTTAGGCGTTACCAGATGGAAGCGCACCTCCAGCCGCGAACATCGCTGTAAATCCTGGGTCATTTCATCCGATGGAAGCTCCGGTCCCGCCACGAACAACTTCCCTGAGGCGACGCGGAAGGGCAGCACCTGCCACCTGCGCGAGACCTCGGCGGGCAGCGCATGGGTGGCCGCTTCGGCGATCTCGGAACGCTCGGGCTTGCCCAGCGGCAGGTTTTGCTGCAGGCTCAACGCCTCGTACAAATTCTCTTCACTGAGCTTGCCGCTCCGCATCAGGTACTCGCCCAGGCGTTCGCCCTCGGCCTTGGAAGCCAAAGCTTCGTCCACATCAGCCTGGGAGCAATATTGCGAGCCCACCAGGATTTCGCCCAGCAGGTGCGTCTTGGTGTGCAGCGTTTCCGGATTAGGATAGGCGTGCTCGGTTTTGATCCATACCAGAGGCCGGCCGCTCAGCTTGGCGAGGCCATAGATTCTGAGTGCCCTGGCGGTGGCCGCGCAATTCAACCAGTTGCCCAGCAATGTCCGCAGCGGCACGCCCATCGCAAAGCGCCAGCCGTAGACGCGCTTGGCGCACATGGCGCGCATACCCATCTGAAAGACTGCCAGGATCAGGGTAGCCGTGAACAGCACCACTACGGCCGGATAGCTTGCGCCGAAAGACCACACCCGTCCCGTGATATGGCAGTAACACCATGTCGCCACGCCGTATACGAAGAACACGTTCAGCAGCGGCGTCGCCAGATTCCCGATCAGGCCCTTGCGATCGCGCCAGAGCCAGTACAATTGCCGTGCGGGCACCCGCCAGCCGTGCCGCTCCCAGGATTGCAGCGCGTTTCCCATTACCCAGCGCGCGCGCTGGCGGACGGCGGTGCGGAAGCTGTGCGGAAAATACTCGCGGGTGGCCAGCAGGCCGTCGCTCTCTTGCCGCAGCGGCACGAAGAGCTGCGGGCAGCCCATGGCGTGAATGCGCCAGCCGTTCTCATAGTCTTCCGTCAGGCACGACGGATCGAAGATGCGATTGGAATTCGCCATCGCCAGGCGTTCGAGGACGGCGCGAGTAAAGCCGGTGCCTACTCCATTACCCGGCAGAAAGCCTCCCCACATCTGGCGCATGGGGATGTCTTTGGACTGGTAGTCGGCGAATTCGTCGCAGTACAGGCCGTGAACCCACTGCCGCATGGGGGTGGGCAGGGGCAGCACCGGCACTTGCACCATGTCGTAATTCGCCGCGAAATAGTTGATCCAGCGCAGCGATTCCCGATGGATCACGTCCTCGGCATCGTGCGTCACCACGATTTCGAAACGCCCGTCATGCGCCTCCTCGTAAGCCAGCATAGTCTGGTAGATCCAATTGAGGCAGTCGGCCTTGGAGGTGGGTCCATCGTGTGGACATAACGCCAGGTGCACGCGCGGGAACTTGTGCGCCGCTTCCCGCACTGCGGCTACCGTTTCCCAATCGTTAGGATAGGCGCCCACGAAGAAATCCGCCGCGTAGTACAGTGTTGCCGGGATATTACGCGCGAGCATTTGGCCGATCACTGCATGCTCCTGCCACAGCGCCACAAATATGGCAATGCGCAACCTTGGCGCTGCATTCACGCGCGCCGGCGCGGGCCAGGTGAACGAGGGCCTGCCAAACAATCGGGAGGCCAACCATCGATGCATGAAGGCCACGGCCAACATCAGGTCATCCAACCCGCTGAGCAGGACGAATAGTCCAAGAGGGATAAGCCAGGCGGCGATCCAGCGGTCGAGCGTATACATGCCCATAGGCCTAGTGGGCGGCGCGCGGGAAAATTTCAGCTTTTCAGCCGACCAGAATAGCCTTGGTATATGCCACTTGGAACCTATTACGCTCGTAGTTTCTTTGGGAAACGCTGCCCGGCAGCGTGGAAGCCGAAGCTAAATCGCATCCATGGGCCAGGGCGGCGCGCAGTCGCTCGCGAATCAGCGCCGACTGCAGTCCTATGCCTCGAAAACCAGGGGTAGTGCTATCGGCAAACAGTGTGGCCAGACTATGGTGCATGGCCATGGCGCCCGCCGCTACGGCCTGACTTCCGGCAAGAGCCAAATAGCATAGCGAGCCCGGCATGTGGAAGATGTTGCGGCCCACGTCCATCTCCGCCGGCGTGAGACCCTCTTTTTCGAGGAATCCGCGCCCCACCGTGAGGGCCCAGAGCTCCTCTTCGCTGTCGCCCGCCAGCCGGACCGGAAACTCCGCCGGAGTGATCTCGAATCCGCCTAGTGGCCGCATCAGCACATTCATAAACTCGGTTGTGCGATAGCCGCGGCTGCCCAGCAGTTCCAGCAGCGACGGATCGGCCAAGGGGCAGAGTTCCACGCTGATGCTCGCGTCACGCGCCCGATAGAAAGCCTCCATGCGGTCTAATTCCTCCGGGCGCACAGGACCATGCATCCCTAACCCGACAGCGTGTGTCAGCGGAGACCCGGAACCGACAAAAATGGCGGCGCCCCCGGCCACGTGTTGCACCGTGGCGCCCACCTCCGGATTCAGGAACTGCTGCGCCTTGGCGCATTCGGCGCCGTTCAAAGCTTCGGCAGCCTCCAGGCGGCGCGCCAGATCGAGGCCCGCAAAATTCATCGGGCCGTTCCGGGCGCAGGTTGGAAGTTGCGCGAGCCCAGCAGCGATTGTCCGCCGTCGCACACGCAGATAGCGCCGGTAATGTAAGCCGCGGCGTCCGAGCAGAGGAACAGCGCCAGGTCGGCTATTTCGTCCTTGCTGGCGAAGCGGCCGAGGGGCACGCTTTGGATCGCTCTGCGGCGGGCTTCCTCGGTGGGAGCCAGGCGGCGCATGCCTTCGGTATCGTCCACCGGTCCGGGGGCTATGACGTTGACGCGCACGCCCGCCGCTCCCCATTCGATAGCCAGAGTTTTGGAGAAGATGTCGATGCCGGCCTTGGCGGCGCACACGTGCGACTGAAAAGCGATCGGCACGAACGCATGCGTCGCCGAAATGCTGATCACCGAAGCGCCCGGCGTGCGCAGATGTTCGAAGGCCGCGCGGCAGGCATTGAAGGTACCGAGCAGGTCGATATCGATCACCGCTTTGAAGCCGTTGGCCGACATGCCCAGCACGGGCGCTGGAAAATTACCCGCCGCGCCGCAGATCAGTATATCGACAGGCCCATACTCCTGGTGTGTGACGCGCAGCGCATTTTCACAAGCCTGGTAACTGCGCACATCGCCCGCGATACCCATGGCCGTGCCGCCGGAGGAGCGTATCTGCCCGGCCGCCCGGTCCAGTTTTTCCTGGGTGCGGCCCATCAGGGCGACCTTCGCGCCGTGTTGGGCGAAGCGTTCCGCGATGCGCAGATTGATCCCGCTGCCGCCTCCGGTGACGAAAGCGACTTTGCCTTGGAGGAGATCGTCGCGAAAAACGCCGGCCATACGTGGTGTGCCTTTCCGTGGAACGGTAGCACCCGGCGCGTGCGGGCAGCAAGCCGGCCGATTTACACTGAATCCATGCGCCCTCCCAGCCTCCGCCAGGCCATACGATCCCTGCGCCGCCGTCCCGCGTTTGCGCTGGCCGCTATTCTCACGCTGGCCCTGGGCGTTGGCGCGAATACGGCGGTCTACCAGGTGATTTATACGGTGCTGCTGCGGCCCTTGCCTTTCCGCGAGCCGCAAAGGCTATTGCAATTGTGGGAGAGCACCCCGGTACTGCCGCAGTTGCAGGTGACCGTTCCGGACTTTGAGGATTGGCGCAAATCCACGCACAGTTTTGCACAAATGGGCGCGTATACTTTGCAAGCCATGAATCATATCACCCTGGTGGGGCATGGCGATGCGGAAGTCGTGCAGGCCACCAACGCCACGCCCGACCTGTTTTCCACCATGGGGATTCAGCCGCTCGTGGGACGCGCCTTCAGCCCCACCGAAGATCGCGAAAAACGGGCCGTGGCGCTGATCAGCGAAAAATTGTGGCGTCGGAAGTTCGGCGCCGATCCGTCGATTGTAGGCAAGGCTATCCGGCTCGAGACCCAATCGTTTACGGTAATCGGCGTGGTGCCCACCCGGCAGGCGTTTCCCGAATGGACGGATCTGTGGATACCCTTTTCGCGGCTCGAGCCCGATTGGCGCGATACCCGGAAGTATCATCCGCTGGAGGTGATCGCCCGTCTGCGGCCGGGCGTCAACGAGGATCAGGCGCAAGCCGAAATGCGGATTTTGGCCGCACGGCTGGCCCGGGAGCATGCGGACACCAACGCAACTGTCGGCGCCTACGTGATTCCGCTGGCGCGCCAGCTTACCGGCGAGGTACGGCCGGCGCTGCTGCTGGTGTGGACGGCGGTCGGCCTGGTGCTGGTGATGGCATGCGCCAACCTGGCTCATATGGTGCTCGCTCGTATGCTGGACCGGCGTCAGGAGATGGCCATTCGCGCCTCACTGGGAGCGGGCCGCGGCGTGCTGGCGCAACTGGTCCTCACCGAAAGCCTGTTGCTGGCTGGCGCGGGCGGGGCGGCAGGCGCGGTCCTGGCAATGGCGGTGAGCCGCGTTCTCGCAACCCTCGCCGAGAGCCAGATTCCGCGTATGAAGTGGCCGGCTTTTCAGGCGCCTGTATGGCTGTTCGCGGCGGTGGTATCGATTCTTTGCGGCCTTCTCTTCGCGCTGCCGGCTTGCGCTCAGGCCTGGGGTGTTGAAGCGAGTCCGCGAAGCGAACGGTCCATGACCAAACCGCGCTCCCCCTTGAGCTCGCTTCTGATGGCGGCTGAAATTGCCATGGCATTTGTCGTATTGACGGGCGCGGCGCTACTGGTACGAAGCTTTGTGGGATTGCTCAGCGAAGATCCAGGCTTCCGTTCGAAGGGAGTGCTGGCGATGGAATTGCCGTTACCCGGCAGCCGTTACGACTCCAATACGGCGGGCCGGTTGTTGCATACGCAATTGCTGCCGGCCGTGCGGGCCCTGCCGGGTGTGCAGGACGTGGCCGCAGCCAATTGCGCGCCGCTGAGCCTGAGCCCCACCGAGCACAGCCGCTTCGCCACGCGCTTCGGCATAGAAGGTAAAGCGTTCGAACCGGGACGCTATCCGGTGGCGCAGCTTCGCTGGGTGACGCCGAACTATTTTCAAGTACTCGGCATTCCACTGCGGCGCGGGCGTTGGCTCACAGAGGCGGATGATGAAAAGCCGCGCTATCTGATCAATGAGACATTAGCGCGGAGATTCTTCCCAAGGGAAGATCCCACCGCGCGGCGGCTGATTCTAGGTGTGCTCGATCCCCAGCCGGAGGCCTTTGAAATCGCCGGGGTGGTGGGCGATGTACGCGAGATGGGTCTGGACGAGCCGGCGGCGCCCACGCTCTACCAGATTACGAGCTCGCCTAGCATGACTCTGCTGATCAAGAGCGCGGGCAGGCCAATGAGCCTGGCGGCGCCCGTCCGCGAGGCCATTCATGCGGCCGATTCCGGGATCGCGGTAGGCCGTACGGAGCCGCTCGATGGGTACCTGGCCGACTCGTTGGCACGCACAAGATTCGCGCTTACGCTGCTGGCCGCGTTCGGTGGCCTGGCAGCCTTCCTGACGGCGGCCGGAATTTATGGATTGCTGGCTTACTCATTAAGCAGCCGCGTCCGCGAATTGGGCGTGCGTGCAGCCTTGGGAGCTTCGCCCGGGAGTTTGATCTACATGATTTTGCGGGAAGGCGCGGCGGTGGCGATTCCGGGCCTGGTCGCAGGCGTGGCGCTTTCTCTGGCATTCGCGCGGCTGATGAAGACAATGCTGTACCGGCTTTCCCCCACCGACCCACTCTCGCTGGCAGCCGTAGGCCTGTTGGTGAGCGCGATCGTTCTGTTATCGGCGTGGCTGCCCGCCAGACGCGCGGCACGAGTGGACCCGTCCCTGGCCTTGCAGTCCCAGTACTAGGGGTTTTTTTCATTTGACCTGATCCCGGCAGTTCGTTACACTGGAACGGCAGCTCTTTTCGGCTACACCTCTGAACTGTACGGGTTCAACGGCAGCCAACCTGAACACTTAAAAGGATTTCCACCGGACTAGATACACATGCAGAGACATATTTTCACCTCAGAATCTGTTACAGAGGGCCACCCGGATAAGATCGCGGACCAGATCTCAGACGCCGTACTGGATGCCGTCCTGGCGCAAGATCCAATGGGCCGGGTGGCCTGCGAGGTTCTGGTGACTACCGGAATCTGCGTGGTGGCGGGCGAGATCACCACTACCTGTTATGTGGATGTTCCGCGGGTAGTGCGGAAGACTGTGGAGCACATCGGATACGCTGACGCATTGTGGGGCTTTGACTGCAATACCTGCGGCGTGCTGAACGCCATCCAGTCTCAGTCGCCCGATATCGCCATGGGCGTGGATACGGGCGGGGCTGGCGATCAGGGCATGATGTTCGGCTATGCCTGCGACGAGACTCCCGAATACATGCCGCTGCCCATCATGCTGGCCCACCGGCTGGTGCGGCAGCTTTCCGAGGTGCGCCGCGCGGGCACCCTGCCTTTCCTGCGGCCGGATGGCAAGTCCCAGGTCAGCGTAGAGTATGTCAACGGTGAGCCCAAGCGGGTGGACGCGGTGGTCGTCTCGACGCAGCACAGCGACTCCGTTTCGATGGAGACGTTGCGCGCGGAGGTGAAGAAGTATATCATCGAGCCGGTCATCCCCGCCGAAATGGTGGACCAGGGAACCCAGTACCACATCAACCCCACCGGGCGTTTTGTGATCGGCGGACCGCACGGCGATACCGGACTCACAGGACGCAAGATTATTGTGGATACCTACGGCGGCATGGGACGGCACGGCGGCGGCGCCTTCTCCGGGAAAGACCCCACCAAGGTGGATCGCTCGGCGTGCTACATGGCGCGCTATATCGCCAAGAATGTGGTGGCCGCTGGTCTCGCCAGCCGTTGCGAAGTCCAACTGGCATATGCCATCGGCGTGGCCGAGCCGGTTTCGGTCATGGTGAATACGTTCGGCACCGGCGTCATCCCGGAAGAAAAAATCACTCATTTGATCCGCGGCCATTTCAAGCTCACCCCGCGGGGCATTATCGACCACCTGAAGCTGCGGCGTCCGGTCTACCGCGAGACGGCCGCCTTCGGCCATTTCGGCCGCTCCGGGGAAGGCTTTACCTGGGAACTCACCGACAAGATGGAAGCATTGCGCGAGGAAGCGGCTCTGGCGCATGCCGTGGCCCGCTGAGCCAGCCGCCGTCCTTCAAAAAAGAGGTTTCATGCCAACCGATACACAGACGCAAGTTGCTTGTCACATCAAAGATATTTCGCTCGCGGATGTAGGGAAGCGCCGCACCGAATGGGCCTTCCAATCCATGCCGGTGCTGCAAACCATCCGCAAGCAGTTCATCAAGACGCAGCCTCTTGCCGGTATGCGCGTTGCCGCATGCCTGCATGTCACCAGCGAAACCGCCAATCTGATGATCACCCTGCGCGATGGCGGCGCCGCCGTGGTGCTGTGCGCCTCCAACCCGCTCTCCACGCAGGATGACGTAGCCGCCACGCTGGTGCGCGACTACGGCATTCCCGTGTACGCGATCAAGGGCGAGAACAACGAGGTGTACTACTCGCATCTGACCTCGGCCGCGGAGCACGCCCCACACATCACCATGGACGACGGTGCGGATCTGGTTTCGCTGCTGCACAGCAAGCGCAAGGATCTGGCGACCAATATCCTGGGCGGCACTGAAGAGACCACCACAGGCGTGATCCGGCTGCGGGCCATGGCCAAAGATGGCGTGTTGCAGTACCCCATCGTGGCGGTTAACGATGCGCTGACCAAGCACCTGTTCGACAATCGCTACGGCACCGGCCAGAGCACCCTCGACGGCATCATCCGTGCGACGAATGTGCTGCTGGCGGGGATGAATCTGGTGGTGGCGGGTTATGGATGGTGCGGCCGCGGCGTCGCCATGCGCGCGCGCGGGTTGGGCGCCAACGTGATCGTCACGGAAGTAGATCCGACCAAGGCCATTGAAGCGGTGATGGACGGCTTTCGCGTTATGAGTATGGTCGAAGCCGCCGCCATCGGCGATGTGTTCGTGACCGTTACCGGAAACAAGCACGTGATCGCGCGCGAGCACTTCGAGCGCATGAAGAGCGGGGCTATCCTTTGCAACTCCGGACACTTCAATGTAGAGATCGACCTGGAGGCGCTGGCCAAGATCAGTTCTTCGCACCGGGAAATGCGCGAGTTCGTGGAAGAGTATACCTTCCGTGACGGCCGCCGCATCAATGTGCTGGCAGACGGGCGCCTCATTAACCTGTCGGCGGCCGAAGGCCATCCCGCCTCCGTAATGGATATGAGCTTCGCCAACCAGGCGCTCTCCGCCGAGTACATGGTGAAGAACCACAGCCAGCTCGAAAAACGGGTTTACCCGGTTCCCGAGGATCTGGACAAGCAAGTGGCGCGCATGAAGCTCGAGTGCATGGGAGTGAGGATCGACAAGCTTACGCCGGAGCAGGACCATTACCTGTCGAGCTGGTCGGAAGGCACCTAGGCCTTACACCTGGGCCTTACATGTGGGCCTTACACCTAGCCCTTACACGTGGGCCGGTCGATTATTCGATACCCAGCCGGATCAGAATATCTTCCACATCGGCCGCGCGCACGCATACGTCGGCGGTCATCGCGGTGGGATCGGGCCGCTCATCGAAAGCCTGGAATAGCGCCATCTTGGCAATGGCATAGCGCTCGCTGGCATTGAGCGTACGGCCGTGGCGGCTCTCCCAATCATCGATGGCGGCCGCGCTCACCAGAATCGCCACGGGCGCCGATTTCTTCCGGTCCGCCGATACTTCAAAGACGAACTCCGTTCCTTTTTCGCGCTTGCGCTGATAGGGACGGTGCCCTTCGTAGAAGTATTGGTAAACATATCCGCTCTGTCCGGAATAAGTCTTCTGGCGCCGCACCGCGGGCGCGCCGGTCAAAGGCTCGGGCTTGCGGGAAAACCATCGATCAAGCAACTATTGCTCCATTGTGAGCCGGGTACGTCCCGGTACTTTCTATCTCTTGACACGCAACACGACTGGAGTGACACTGTGGGTAGAGCCCGCCGGTGAGGGGCTCCGAAGTAAGTATACACCGAGCAGCCAGCTTCTTCAGACGCTGGCGGGGAGGTGCCAATAGAGCCGGGTTTTAGTGGGGGCGGTAGCCGCTCCGGGCAGTGGACACGCAGTACGAGATTTTGCAAACGGCCGGATTGAACGCCAACTAAGGCGAGCGCTTTTGCGCAATGTGAAGGTCGCAAGCGGAATTCTTCAGCCCACGCGCGGAGTCGGCACCGCCCTTTACGTTTTCTGCACTGTGCCGAGGCGCCAGACCGGTCCTAGATTAAGTAAGTCATGACCAAGCCTTTGGCCAATGCCTGCAGTTCGGATTCGGAAGCGTTGGGGAATAGGTTCTGTCCGCGGAATTGGGCGACCCATCTTTCGATGTGCCAGCGCCGCTGTTCAGGAAACAGGTTGAACTTATGAACCAGGATTGTTTGCGCCATCCGGTCCCAACGCATGTCGTAGCAAAAGTTGTGAATCACCCGCAGGAAAATCGCGTAAGCGAGCTTTGGAATTTCGATCCTTCTCAGCCTTGGAGGGTTCAGGCTGATCTGAGCCGGCCGTAGCCGAACCACCTCGAACTCAAGCGCCTCTACTACCGCCGGCTGGCTTCGCGAACCGGGGTACGGGGCACTTCGAGACAAGGCGGTTTGAGAGGCGACGGTCAATTAGAATGTTCCGGGAACGCGCTACATCAGCATTACCCCAGGGCGCTTTCCATCGACGCTAATCAGGAAAGCCTGGCTACGCTGCTTTGGCCTCAGAACCCCGCGCCTCCCGGACCCCCAAGTCTGCGGGGATTTCTGTTCGTCCGAGTGGAGCCGCCGGGATAGCCACTTGGCTTAGAGCCGTCACGGCGTCGCCTTCCGCGCCACAAACGCAGGGCAGCACGTCGTCGGGGAAATAGCCCTCGCAGGGCGCTGGTTGTCCTGCGAAGCAGAAATGTTCATGCTTGTTTTCGCCTTTCATCGTGTCCCTCTTTTCGTAGCATCCGATCGCTAATAATTGGCCCTAACTTAGCCTTACACCTCGCTGAAGGACACGCCATAGCATGAACATGCGGTTTTATTAGTAATTAAGAGGGCGGGCTTAAAAACGAGCAGCAGTCAGGAGATGATGCGGCCCTTGAGGGCCATGCGCACAGCTTCTGTCTTGGAATGGACGTGCAGCTTATTGTAGATGCTGCGAATATAGTCGCGAACCGTATTAATGGTGACCTGGAGGCGATCCGCCGATGCCTGATAGCTGTGGCCCTCCGCCAGCATCCCCAGCAGGCGCACCTCGTGGGGGGTGAGGTTATGCTCGATCTTTACCAGCGGACTAGCTTTGCGAAACACCTGCACCACTTTGCGGGCCACCCCCGGCGACATTGGGGCGCCACCCTGGTGGACATCACGGATGGCGCTGAGCAGATCTCCCGGCGGCGTCCTCTTCACCAGATAACCAGAAGCGCCGTTGCACATAGATTCGAAAATGTGTTCGTCTTCATCGTAAATGGTGAGCATCAAAATCTGGAGGGAAGGATATTTTTCATGGAACAGGCGAGCGCCCTCCGACCCTGGGATGCCGGGGAGGTTGATGTCCAACAGCAACACGTCCGGCGTCTCGCTACTCAGAGAGCGGAGCCCTTCCTCTACGGAACCAAAGGCGCCCACACAGCGATAACCCGTTGTGCCGTCGATCAGCAATCGCAAGCCCCTGCGGATGGCCGCGTCGTCATCGATCAGCGCTACTGAAATGGGGTCGTCTGCTGGCATACCAGGAACCACGCTAGAAGCTACTAAAGTCGATATACCTCGAATCATCAGTTGCTACCCAAAGCGACCGTGGCACGGTCTCCAAATTCGGAATTAGTAGGCTAGATTAGCATACGTCCACCGAAATCGTTAACAGCATGAACATGCGGTAATCGGGCGGCTCCCCACGAATTAGGCCGGCATTGAACACCCGCCTCAAGATTGAAAACCGGGCAATTTTGGGTAGGATTGCCTGCCCGGCAATTTCCTGCTGAGCGGAACGGTCAGTTCCAGCCTCACGCCGCAGCCGGCGGCGGAATCGACGTTCATCCGGCCACCGAGGCGCGCGGCTCGCAGCTTCATATTGCGCAGGCCGTTTCCATGCTGCTCCTGCCCCCCCGAACCCGGCTCGCCTGCCAAACTGAAGCCGCATCCATCGTCCACAATCTCAGCTCGAAGTTGACGATCCTCCACCGTGACGGTCAGCGTGGCCGAGACGCAGTGAGCATGCCGCGCAATATTAGTCACAGCTTCTTTGAAGATCAGATACAGATGATGGCGCTGCTCGGGTGTGAGTTTCACCCTCTCAGGCTGTGGCGGCGCTTGTAACGACCAGCCGATTCCTTGGGCTTCCAGCACGGCGGCAGACTGCCTGACGCGGGTAATCACACTACCCAGATCCTCCCGCCGCGGGTCGATCGACCACACTACGTCGTTCAAGGCACGCGCTAAGCCGCGCGCCATCGCCGCTACTTCACTCGCCATTTCAAATGCTTCCGGACGAGTGCTTCCAATCTGCTGTTTCACGGCTTCGCTCAGGAAGGCCATGCCCGACAAACTGGTCCCGATGTCGTCGTGCAGATCGGTGGCGATACGCGTGCGCAAGCGCTCCAGTTTCAGCAGTTGTGCGAGGTGGTAACGGCGGAACGCAGAGGCTCCCAACGCCATGAACAACACCGCCGTGACCAGAAACCCGCCCCGCCGCCAAAACGGCGCCAGAACCTCAAACGAAACCACGGCGGCCTCGGAGCTCGCCCTCCCCTCCCCGTTCACGGCGCGCACTTGAAATTGATACTTTCCCGATGCGAGGTGCGCCAGGTTGATGCTGCGCTGATCGGCCGGCGGACTCCAATCCTCACCGTCCAACCGGAATTGATAGCGAAGCACCTCTCCCAAGCCAAAGTTCAAACTCGCAAAATTCACTTCAAGGTCGTTCTGAGTCTGCTCAAACGCCAGCCCCGCCACGTAGGTCTCGCCCAATTCGGAGATCGGATACGGAATTCCGGCAACGCGCAGGCCGGTGATACGGATGGGCGGCGGACTGGTCGCGGGCCCTTCCGGCTCCGGGACTAATCGTGAGAGACCCTCAGACGAGCTGAACCACAACACACCGTGACGATCGCGGAAGGCAGTGACGGGGTCGCCGGCTAATCCGTCGGCCGCGGTGTAGCGTTTGGTGCGGCCCGTCGCTGGATCGAACCGGTAAAGGCCGTGACCCGTTCCGACATAAATTCGCCCCCAGCGATCTTCCGTGATACATTGCACATCGTTGTCGGACAGGCCTTCGACTTCCGGAAACTTGACGAACCTGGGCCGCTCCGCTCCGGGATCGTCTACTCTTGCGACCCCACCGCGCGTTCCGCCAATCCATAGCCGGCCGAGATGGTCGACATGGAGACTGTAGATGGTGCCGTCGGGGAGCCCGTCGGCTGGGGTGAACACCGCGAAATGGCCGTCGCGGTAGCGGGCCAGGTCGTGCCCCATGAATCCCATCCAGAGATTTCCGAGTCGATCTTCCGCGAACGCGGTCGCCTCTCCACCTGGATGTATTTGGGCTAGCGATATGGAATGAAGTGTCTGCGTGGCGCAGTCCCAGCAGGCTATGGAATTCCCGTCGGGACCCCAGACGTGACTTCGCCCGTCCTGATAAATCAGGAAACCGGGTCTCTCCCCAATTCCCTTCTTGCCGCTGTAAATTGTACGGGGCGGCAAGTGTGCGAACGACCCGATCTGGCCTACTTTGCCGTACCAACATGACGCCGCGGTAGCTAACCACCATTCTCTCGCGCGGTCCTGAAACCCCGCCTGATCCGAGGCCCGTCCCAGATTTGTAATCCATGGCGGCAGATCGAACGGCAACGGCTCAAAGCGAGTGCCGTCAAAACGGTGGAGGGTGAGCTTTCCGTGAGGTTTGCTGATCACGCACAGTTGCCCCGCCCGGTCTTCCAAAATGATGCCGCTGCCGGCTTCCTGCATTCCCTCCTCGGCGCCATAGGTGGTAAAGCCATTCCGCGCCAATCTCATCGCTCCGCGGTTTTCAGTGCCAATCCACAGGTCTCCGCCGCGATCTTCGACAAGTGCGCCGATGCCCACGCGCATGGCCGGATAAGTCCCCAGCTTCCAGTCCCGCCCATTGCTCTCGGGATAGAGTGTGGCGAGCCCGTTCTGTGTGCCAATCCAAATTTTTCCATCGGAGGACTGAAACAGTGCATCGACGCGGTTGTGCGGCAATCCCTGTTTCGTCGTGAACGCTCGGGCAACGCCCGATGGCTTGGGATCAGGTTCGGTGACGAGCAGGAACAACCCGTAGCTGGTGCCGACCCATAGTCCGCCATTGCGGTCCTCGAGGAGTGCTTGGATCGGGTGCTCGCCCGCTCCAGTGCGCAAGCCGCTCCGTCCGGTATACCGCTCCACGCGGCCATCCGGCCATCGGCGGTAGAGTCCGTCCCCTGTACCGATCCACAGAGCCCCGTCTTTTCCCTGTTGAAGCCTTGTAATTGCGTTCGCACGCGTTGCCGCCGGTCCCACATCGATTGCCTCGAGCCGCCACTGGCCGCCGGTCTTTCGTAAGCGGCACAGCCCGGCCTCGGTGCCGCACCATATCGTTCCATCGCGATCCTCCAGCAGCGCCGACACGCGCTCCGCCCCGGGACGCGCGTGGGCAGGATAAGGGATGAATCTCGGCTCGGGTCTCGTCTTATCGGCCTTCTTGCCCTGTACAGGATCGGCCCGCACTCCATGGGGATCAAATCGGGCGACCCCTTTAAAGGTAGCGATCCAATATTCCCCGGTGCGGGTCTCGATCAAGTCCGTCACCATGCTGTCCGGAACTCCCTGCTTGACACCGTAGTTAGTAAATGTATATCCGTCGAATCGCGAAAGCCCTTCGACGGTACAGAACCATAGGAAGCCGTGCGAGTCCCGAACGATAGCGTTGATGCCGTTCCGCGGCAAGCCGTCGGATGTCGTATAGATCCTGATGGGCAATTGCTGCGCCCGAAGGCCGGCGCACGCAATCAAAAACAGGATCGCGAGTGGCAGCGTGCGAGAAACGGCCTGTTGTCCGATCTGCACTTCGCTTTGGCCACCTCCTGCGAAAGCGGCCGCCTCACGCGATGGGCGGCCCCGCGGATGATCCGTTCCATAGATTCTACCCAAATTTATTAAAATTGCCTATTGTTGCGAGTGGCCAAAACCGGCAAATCCGCGATTTTTTCCATCTTTTTCGAACGGGCAGCCTTTCGCTCGCATCCCATGTAACGGGGGCTTGGCCTGCGGGCGCTCCGATCGTCCAGGAAACACAGCGCCTTAAGTAATTTCGCATAATCGGCGGAGGGAATCGTTGGGTTTGATCCATTCGGCGAACTGATCTTCGACGGCGGCAACAACGCCGTCCAGGAAGCCGAAGTAGCGATTGTGGAGACAGAGCCGCCTGCAGCGCCAAATCGACCTGCGTGGCGCCGAAGCCGCGCCCGGGCAAGGCGCGTTTGGGCGGTTTTGGACCGGTTTCTTACCCCAACGAGGCCAAAAACAGTGCCCGTCGGCCGTCTGGCGGGAACCTTCAAGAAGTGGCATCCCGGCTTTCGGCCTGAACCGCCACAGAAAGTGGCGTAGCGCCCGGAATTTTATGCTCTCCTTAAATGAGCAGTATTGCCGCTAACGCTATCGCCTCAAAAGATCCTGGCGGAGGAGACACCCACGAAAGCGATGACTGCAAGTGCGATGATGGCGCCATGCGGCAACCGGAGAGCTCCTGGATTCCGCACGTCGTCTCCCGGTGACGGTGATAGGGCGCTCTGAGATGCGCCAACTCCCCCAGGATGTGGCACAGATTGTAGAGAGTCCTTTGACTGGCGCCCTGCGACGTTACCAGGATGAGCGCGCAGACCCCTCCGAGCAATCCGGTCAACTGCGCGTCCGTTGCGCATCCACGCAGCCCGGCGGCCGATCTTTTCGGGCTCAAACAGTCCGGCGCAGACTTCGCCTGCGGCGAAGATTCCGGCGAGAATCACTCGTACAAAGAAGCCACCGTGCAGATGCGGGCGGGCCAGCCAGTGCACCGACGAAGCCACTCCGCCGATAAACGTGACCGCCATCGCAATCACCGGGTTTCCGCTGATCCCTCGGGCGAAGACGTAGACCAGGGCAGATACCAGACAGATCAGAAACAGGCTCCCGAGCAATACCGCCGGCATGCCGAAGTGCAGGTGCAGCCAGCCGAACATCACGTCCCAGAGCCACTCCCAGGCAAACCAGGGCGCATTGGGCATGGTGTAAGAAAACAAATCGGTGGTGGGCACGCGGCCATTGCGCAGAATCCACTCGCCGGTCCGAAGGTGCCAGCCCGTATCGCCGTCGGCAAGGAGAAATGACAGGCCACCCAGGCGCAGCATTAATAGAGCCGGTAATAGGAACGCGACATCCGCCAAACCTGGGACCAGGTGCACCCAGCGGCTGATCCGTGCGGTATGCGCCGGCTCCCGCACCGGGAAGGCGATCAGGGGGACGGAACTGCTGGCGGCAGCGCTCATTGAATTCGCCCGCCTCCGCCGCGGCAGCCCGAAATCGCGGCGCCCATGGCGCGTGGCTCAGGAATGAACCGCATCTTATGTATGGCGATGCCCACCTCCAACATGCCGTTCTCGCTTTTGGATATGCACGATAAGGTGGCTTGACAGTGAATGCACCGGCGCCCGAAAGGATGGGTCACCGGCAACTCCACGTCCAAGGTGAAAGGTTCGCGTGCATCCTGAGGGAGCACGGCCTGATCCCCGGCCGGCATCACCAGAAGCCCTTGGGTCTTTTCGAGTTTTATGGTGAGCACTTCAATTCCACGCGTTCCGGAATTCGCGGTGATTAACCGCGATATCAGTCTCGCTCCCGCTGGCCAGCTCGCTAGTATCATTTGGCTAAATCGACTATAAAGTCCGGCGACAATCGGCCGCAATGCTGTCTTTTGTTATGGCTTGAAGTCCTAGTACTAACGACGTGAAATGCCTGTCAAAATGAGGCTTTCGTTTAGTACCGCACGACTTGTTTTTCTATGATTTATTTCGGAACAGCATGTTATTCTTGCTTCACGAATACATATTTTTATCCAGACGATTTCGGGGCCGGACTATGTATTGTGTTTGCGTTTCCGGGAGATCAATCTCAACCGGTTCCCGGACGGTCATAGGATTTGACCCAGCCAACTTGAAAGAAGGATTCGAATGGATGAAAAGCAAGTCCGCACGTCAGTATTTTGCGAACCGGCAACACGCTCGACGACGGAGTGGCACGAAAGTCCCGGCACGTCCGGCCGCAAGGCCGCGCGTCTGATGATGTTCAGCAACGAGCCCCTGCTGGCGCACGGCGTGCGCTGCCTCCTATCAGACGAACTTTCTACGGGAATGATGTTGGCTTCCGGACCGGCCGAATCTCTGCCGGGCGTCGTCGACACGCATCAGCCGGATACTTTGCTCGTGGACTTAGCGCCGGAAATCAGTTTAACGATTCTCTCCAAAAGCCGCAGCGCGCGTCCGCAGACCAGAATTATCGTGATAGCCGCCGCGGTTTCACGGGAAATGGCTCACCAGTTGAAAACGATTGGCGTTATCAGCATTCTCAAACGAAACTGCACCCTGCCGGAGTTCATGACTGCTTTGAGCCAGGGGTCCGATACGGCTTGCCATGCGGAAGAGCCTGTGGATGATTCCGCGGAGGTTGGCGAAATTGTGCGTCTCAGCCGGCGCGAGGGGCAACTGGTCACCCTCCTGGCGCAAGGCCTAAAGAACAAGGAAATAGCGCAATGTTTGGGCATTTCGGAAGGCACCACGCGGGTTTATCTTTCCAAGCTTTACTTGAAAATCGGAGTCAATGACCGGTTTGAGCTGGCGCTGTTCGGGCTGCGGAACAGCGCGAACCTGCCGGCCGTCTGGCCCGATTTGCCAAAAACGAAGACGAGCGCGGGCGCCCATGTACCCTCCTTGCGATCGTTGTGGCTCACCCGTTCGCGTGAGCGGCTGGTGGCCGAAATGGCCGCCGCCGCAGGCAGGGGCTGACTGATGAGGAGTACGGCCCAGCTATCTCGCCGCGGAAGGTCTCGAAAAGAGCGGGGCGCTACTATGATCGAGGCCGCCCTGGTCATGGTGTTTCTGTTTGCTCTCATCTTTCTATTGATCGATCTGGCATGGGCAGTGTTCGCCAAAGTAACGCTACAGAATGCAGTGCGCGCGGGTGTCCGGTACGCCGTAACCAGCCAGACGGGCACGGACCCTAATACAGGCCTGGCGCTCGGTCAGGTCGCCTCGATCAAACAAGTGGTGCAGACCCAGGCCATGGGACTACTTACCGACAGCGACATGAGCAATGATGTATTCATCAATTTCTATGCGGTGGGCAGTAATCCGCCGGCGGCATTAACCGGTGTCGGCAGCAACGCTGGGGGGAACCTGGTGACGGTATCGGTACAAGGCTATCAATTAAGCCCGATCGCGCCGCTACTGCGCCCGGCCTCGCCGGTCACGATCTCCGTTAGTGCAGGAGACCTGTTGGAAGCATCGCCGATAACCGGCGCCCCACCGTTATGATGCGGAGATTCGTATGACACGGCAGCCAAGAAGACCCAACAGAAGCAGAAGCGGGAACACTATCATCGAGTTTGTATTGGTCACCGCCCTCGTTTTGCTCCCCCTGCTCATGGGGGGCATGGTAATTGGTTTCAACCTCATCCGCGCGATACAGGCCAATCAAGTGAATCGCGATTCCGGGCACATGTACGCTCGTGGAGTGGATTTCTCGACAACCACTGGCGCCGGAAACCGCGACGTTTTGACTTATATGGCTCCGCGGCTGGCTGGTTCGTCCGGAACCGGGGTAGTGGTCCTTTCAGAGTTTCAGTACGTCGGACCGAACACCTGCAAAAACTGCGCCAACACGGGTCACGCGGTTTTTCTGCAGCAGCTCACGATTGGCAATTCCTTACTGATGAGCAGTCACTTTGGTACGGTGCCGGCCGGCAGTATGAAGCAGGACGGCACTGGCACAGTGATCAATCCATATACAGACCCCACCGTCCAGGCCGACGGGATTCTGGGCGTGCTTCCCATGACCGATGGCGACCTTGCCTATATGTCGGAGACATACTTTTCATCAACTGATTTTGACATCGCCGGATTTTTGTCGCCGAGTGGAATTTATTGCCGGGCGATTTTC
>Ga0302324_100004185_pt1 | contig 32086 bp, 32 predicted proteins | sample Palsa_T0_1_FD_201949 | JGI IMG/M metagenome (GOLD analysis project Ga0302324, IMG submission 201949) | Peat permafrost microbial communities from Stordalen Mire near Abisko, Sweden - Palsa_T0_1 | ecosystem: Environmental > Terrestrial > Soil > Palsa > Peat permafrost | place: Sweden: Abisko... | reverse complement strand
CGCGGCCAACTGCACCATCTGGCGGAACCCACGATTCTGGCGAATGGAAAACGCATCGCAGGGCTGAAGCTGGACCATCCTCGGCAACTGGCGCTGATGCACGCCCTGGTCCGCTTCAGCCACGTCGCGGCACAGAGCACTTTCAGGACATCGGAGATCTACGCCGACACCCTGGCGGCGCTGGAGGTTTCTCCCAAAGATTACAGCCTGGCTTCGCTTCGGTACGATCTTTCGAAGCTGCGTGCCAAGGGGCTGGTGGAAAAAGTCTCGCATTCCCGCCGTTATCGCATGCTGCGCAACGGCTACTCCGTCTGCCTGGTATTCCTGAAACTGTTCGAGCGGATCTACGCGCCCTTGACTGCCGGCCTGCTATCTCCGGTCTCCGGAGACGAGAAACTGCAACAGCAAAAGCGCTCTCAACTCGACCGCCTCTATCAGCGCGTCATTGACGATCTCGACAAGCTCATGGATGCCGTCGGTCTTAAAGTCGCCTAATGTCCAATGCGTAACAAGAACAGAATCCTCGTTACGCTGCGCATAACGGTCTAACGCGACATCTCCACCGCTTCCACAATCGCATCCAGCGTTGCCCGAGCGGTTGCCCTCCACGAAAACAGCGCGGCGCGGCGCGGCCCTTCCACCGCCAGCCGGCTGCGCAGCGCGTCGTCGGAAACCAGACGGAGCAGCGCGTCGCGTAAGGCCGCCGCATCGTGCGGATCGAATTGCAGCGCGGCCGCTCCCGCCAGGCTGGAGAGCGGCTCGATGTTCGAGCATCCTGTCGGAATGCCCGCGGCCAGCGCTTCGAGGATGGGCATCCCGAACCCCTCGAACGTGGAAGGATACAGGAAGGCCCATGCCCGCGTGTAGAGATCGTAAAGGTCCGCGCGCGGAATCCAGCCAGTGAATTCGACGGCATCGTCGAGCCCGAGTTGTGTCCGCCGCCGCTCCAGCGCTTCGGTGTGGAACCCGCGCAATCCCGCTATCGCCAGACGGAACTCCGGCCGCAGGCGCCGGAATTCCGCGAAGGCTTCCAGCATCGTGTCCAGGCCCTTGTGCGGATGCAGCGTGGAAACCGTCAGCAGCAGCTTTTCGGGCGCGCGGCGCAATCCGAAGAAAACCGGATCGACGCCGAGCGCGGCCACACGCACCTTTTCGGGCGGAAGGCGGTAATAGCGCAGGAGGTCCGCACGGGTGGCCTCGGAGTCCGCCACCAGCAGAGTTGCAAGCTGCGCCGATGCATATAACAGCGCACGCCAGAAAGGCAGATCGTGCATCCGGAAGTGCTCGGGATGGCGCTTGTGCTGGAGGTCGTGGAAAACGGTGACCGCCGCGCAAGGGCAATAGACCGGCGCGGTGAAGCCGGGGTTTAGCAGGGCATCGAGGCCCAGCCGTGCGGCCGAAACCGGCAGCACGGTCTGCTCCCAAACGATGCGCGCCGGCCGGAAACTGGCGCTCACGCGTTGCGGCCACGCCCGAAAATTCGGCTGCTTCGGGACCAGTTCGGCGCCCGTCTCGCTATTGGTGAAAACGAAATACCGGTTGCGGGAGTCGATTTCCGCCAGCGCTTCGAGCAGCGCGCGCAGATAGATCTCCGTGCCGCCGACGCCGCCCGGGATGAGGTAGAGCGCGTTGACGCCGATGCGCAGCGGCCGCATGTCAGCGCTGGCTGCGCAGCAACTGTTGTTGCGCGAATGCCAGGCCCTGGCGCACGGAAGTTTCGACAAGTGGATCGACCCCCAGCGCCAGCGCATGCTGGTAGTCGGCCACGGCTCCGGCGAAATCGTTGGTCTTCGCCCGAACCCCGCCGCGGTAATAGTATGTCATAGCGAAGCTGGGATCCAGTTTCTCGGCTTGGGCCAGCGCTTCCAGAGCTTCCGGCCAGCGCGACTGCTTGGCATATACTCGGGCGATTTGCGAATAGACGTGCGCGTCCGGATCCAGAGCCGCGGCCTGCTTTAGCTTGGCCACCGCCAGATCCGGTCGCCCCGCGTCATCGTAAGCCAGGCCCCAGTCCAGCAACAGATCGTAGTTGGGCTGCTGCAACCGCGCCGTTTCCGCATATACCGCCACGGCGTCATCGAAACGGCCCGTCATGTAGTAAGCGTGCGCCAGTTGGAAGTGCGCGCGGGCATTTCGAGGGGCCTTGCGCGCCGTGTCTTCCCAGAGAGCGATATCGCTTGCCCACACCTGGTTGCGCTGCCAGGTGGCGATCGCCAATAACACGGCCACGCCGCCCATGGCCGCGGCCAGTTTGCGGCGATCTATCCGCAGGCGGTATAGGCGGTCTAATCCGGCGACCACGATCAGCAGCAATCCGATCATCGGCAGATACATGCGCCGCTCGGCCAGGGCATCCTTAATCGGCACAAACGACGAGGTCGGCGCCATCAGCAGCAGATAGACCAGGAAGCCGTAAGACGCCAGAGGATACTTGCGGCGGAAGTAGATCGCGGCGCCGGCCAGAAGGAGGATGCCCGCCAGTCCAAAGACAGCGCCGTGGTCGAGAATGCTCCGCGAAATGGGATAGTCGTAGTCCAGGTTCTGGCCGATTGGAAACACAAACAGCCGCAGGTAAACGAAGAAGGCGCGGCACTCGGTAAAGAAATATTGATACCAGGTCAAGTCCTTGATGTGGAAGCCCGCGCTCGGCGCACCTGCCAGCAGCTTCGCGACGAATGCCAATCCGACCACGCCACCCAGCGCGAGCGGAGCGTAGATGCGCCAGTTCCGCCGCATGCCGCTGAACGAAAACCCGGGATTCCAAAAATAATCGGTCAGCAGAAGCAAACCCGGCAACACCAGCGTATGCTCCTTGGAGGCAACTGCGGCGCCGGACAGCGCGAGAACGGCGATGGCCACTTTCCAGGACGCCTCGGCGGATCGCCGGTACAGGAAGACCGTGAACGCGGCGAAGAAGAACAACACGCTGAGACACTCCGACCGGCCGGCGACATAGGATACGGATTCAGTCTGGATGGGATGCAGGAGGAAGACGGCCGCGGCGAAACCAGCGAGTAAGCGACCGTTCGAACCGCGCGGGTTTGCAAGCGCCAGCAGCTTTCGCACGATGAAGAACAACAGAGTACCGTTCAGTACGTGCAAGACCACATTCAATACATGAAAACCAAAGGGGTCTTTGGATAACTGGTAATTGATCCAGTAAGTGAACATCAACAGCGGCCGCACACCACTTACCCAGGCGTGTAAGCCGTTTGGAAAGTTCGGCAAGAAATATGGCGCGCGAGTGTCGTCGAACAGGAATAGCCCGTACAAGGCGGGCTCATACGCTTGAAAAACCACGAACAGCGCCAGCGCGGCGGCCGCGGCGTACATCCACCAGCGCGGGCCGGCCTTTGGCGCGGGCGCCGTCACGGCAGGCTTGGCGGCCGCGCGTCGCTTGGCCCTGGCGCGCGCCTCAGGCATGCGACCCGTCGCCCCTCAAGCTTTGTAAGTGATACTCCAGAATGGCCAGCCGCTGTGCCAGCGCGATGTTATCGTCGCGTAGCTTCGATAGGATGACGGAATACCGGTAAAACATGAGTACGAATACGCAACCGACTACCAGCAACAGGACGAACGGCGGATAGGAGATCCCGAGCAGGTGCGCCGCGGCATCCAACATTCGACGGGAGCGCGACAGGACCAGCAAAGCGGCCGCCGCCAGTAACCAGCTTACCGAATATTCAACGCGTATGTGCGCGCGCCGCAGCGAGATCAGCACCAGCAGCACCAACAGGCCGCTGGCCAGGGTCAATACATTCAAAAGGCTGTCCATCGAATCCTCTCCGTTATAAATTCCCGGCTTCCCCCGGGCGCTCCGGCCGCCGCGCCCGGCTGTCGAACTTGAGCACGTTCACGAAGACTCCCAGCAGCACGTGCACGATATAGTAGATGGAACGAACCGCGGTGATCGACGACCGGCCGGTGGTGCGGGGATGCATCTTGCAGGGGACTTCCTGAAAACGAAAGCGCCTGCGCTGTAGCACCACCAGCGCCTCGATCTCCGGATATTCTAGGGGAAAGCTCTTACTGAATACCTGCAGGGCGTCGCGGTTCACTCCGACGAATCCGGAGGTCGGGTCGTGCACGGGCTTTCCCAGAATGGGGCGCAGCACCATGCGGAAAAAGCGAATGCCCAGCCCGCGGATGGCGCCGGCGCGAGAGCCGTTGTCGGCCACAAAGCGCGAGCCGATGACCATCTCGCAGCCGGAGCGGAGCAGGGCTTCATAAATGCGCGGGATGTCGTGCGCGTCGTGCTGACCGTCGCCATCCACGCGAATGACATATTGGTAGCCGAGTTCGAAGGCCAGCTTATAGCCGGCCTGCACGCAGCCGCCGAGTCCGAGATGATGGGGCAGCGGCAGCACGCCGGCGCCGGCCTGACGGGCGGCCAGTTGGGTGGCATCGAGTGAGCAGTCGTCGATCACCAGCACGGGGGTGTTGGGCAGGACCAGCCGAATCGAGCGGACCACGCCGCCGACGGCGCCCTCCTCGTTGTAAGCCGGGACGATGATGAGCAGCGAGTCTTTGCCGGTGGGCGCCATCAAAGCTCCGCGATGCGCCGGGCCGAGATCGAATGCGCGCGCAGCAGCCGGCGGTAGATATGCGGGGAAAGGCGCGCCGTGCGGCGGATTTCGCGGCGTTGGCGGAACAGGCCGGGGGCGTCGACCAAGAGCGCTATGTGCGCCCGCAGCACGTAAAAAGGCATGCGCCACGCCGAGGCGCCTTCCAACCGGAAGCGGGCAGCCGCGCCGCGCCCGCGCAGCATCAGCCGGAAGTGCCAGGCATACCGGGCCAGCGAAATGAAGGGCGCCGACGCCAGCATCCGGACCGGGAAGTTCTTGGCCAGAACGCGCAAGCGGTTACGTTCCACGTAGTAGGCTTTCAGCGGCGAGGCGCGGCCCGCCGAGTGCGAATAGTGGTGCTCGACCACGGCCTCCGGCACATAAAGACATCGCCATCCGGCCCAGCGCGCGCGCAAGCCCAGGTCGGTATCTTCGCAATACAGGAAAAAACCTTCGTCGAACAGGCCGATCCCGTCGAGCATGGCGCGTCGATATAGCGCCGCCGAGCCGCTGGGGAACAGCACCTCCTCGGCCACGGGAAAGAACTTTGGCGGGCGCATTTGGCCGCGTTGTTTGCTGCTTCCATCGCCCGACACCAGCATGCCGGCCGAATCCAGCGCATCCTCGCCGTAGAGGCGCACCTGCGAGGCGCACATGCCCACGTCGGGACGCGCCTCGATCGCCGAGACCAGGGCCGCGAGCCAGCCGGGGTGCGCCACCGCGTCGTCATTCAGCGTCGCCAGATAGGGACTGTGCGACTGGTGAAACACTTCGTTGACGGCCGCGCCGAAGCCTACGTTGCGCGGCTGGTCGATGACGCGCACACCCGGCCGCTCAGCCCCGCTGGCGCGCGCCAGTCCTCGGCCGCTATTGTCGACGATCATCACTTCAAAATCGCGCTGCGTCTGTTTTTCGAGCGCCGAGACACATTCGAGAAGGCGCGCGTCCGCAGCCAGGGTGGGAATCGCGACGGTTACGAGGGAATCGGGCAACTTCGATTTTACGACAGGCGCGGGAGTGGGCGGTTTATTCCGGCAGTGAGCTCAGGATGGCGTGGAGCGATGCTCCGAACGCTACGACGTGCCCGGTAACGATGGCCCAGACGAGATCAAAAGGCGGAGACACCCTCATAGTGAGATTGCCTCGCGCAGCAGTTCGGACGCGAGGCGGGGCCTGAGGCCACGGCTGGAAACGACATCTACCTTGCAGCCCAGAGTGCCTTCGAGGTTGAGCCAGAGTCCGGTGAGATCCAGCAATGAACATCCTGGCTCGAAATCCACAAGGAAGTCGATGTCCGAGTCGGAACCCTGGTCGCCACGGGCGACGGATCCAAATACACGAACATTATGCGCGCCGCGTTTCTCCGCGAGCGCGATGATCTGATTGCGGTGGCGAGATCTAAGTTGCTCCAGCGTCATAGCAGTGCTACTTGAGTTGCGGGCCCAGATTTTCGTACCACTTCAGATTCGCCGTAGAGGAGCCGATGCAAGCGATGTCCGGACGGCCGTCGCCGTTCAAGTCCACGATAGCGCACGCCGCAGCGGAAATGCTATCGTCCAGCACCTGCTTCGACCAGCGCTCGCCCTGAGGATCCTGCGCATAGTAGACGTTCACGCCTTTGCCGCGAAAGCCGGCGATCACTTCGTCCGAGCCGTCGCCATTCAGATCCGCGGTGAGGATGGTGTGGCCGTCCCGCAGCGAATCGTCGATCACGCGGCGCTGCCATTGACCTGTATTTTCCCGGTAAACCGCGACCTGATTCCCGTGCCACGGCTCGATGGCCGCGAGATACCGCCGCTTGCCCAGGCGCCCTACGGCAACGTCGCTGGAGCCGGATTTCGGCCAGGGTGCGGGGTCGCCCCTGGTGATTTCCGTGCGGTTCCAGCGGCTATCTTTGCCGAACTTGTACAGATGAATGCCCACGAAGCTGGCGGTCAGAATCTGGTCGCGGCCGTCGCCATCCCAGTCCACAATGTAGATGCAGTGGACCACGCCTTCGTCCTGATCGGCGACCTGCTCCCGTTTCCACTCGCCCGGCCGGTAGAGGACCAGCGGCGTGTGCGCGTGGTCTTCCGGGTGCTCCACCTCCGCGGCGGTCAGCGGCTGATTGACCAGCACCTTCCGGCCGCTGCCGTCGATATCGGCCCAACGCAAGCGGTGCGAGGTAGGCAGTCGGTCGATCTCCTGAATGCTCCACGGCTGCCGCGGATCGCCCTGGTGGCGCAGTACGGAAACAATGCCGGCGCTCTTTCTCGCCTCCATGGAAAAGCCCGAGGCTAGAACGATTTCGGGGATGCCGTCGCCATCGAAGTCCCATGCCGCCAGATTGATCATGCCGGAAAGATTGGCGGCGATGACGTGGCGCTCCCAGCCGGGGTTTTCGAACCACACCAGCTCGGTCATGCCGCTCGAAAGCGCGATCAGGTCCGGCTTGCCGTCGTGGTTCAGGTCCACCGCGACGACCTGGTAACCGCCCTTCAGACCGGTTGCAACGATATGCTCGACGAACCGCGCCGGGCCGGTAGCAGCGGAGACTGCGCAGCACAGCAAGATCCAGCAAAGGAAACGCATGAACCAGTATAAAACCCATGGCTGACAAAAACTGCGTAGCGCGGGCTGGTTCTTTATAATGGCGGTTGAGCTTGCAATGACTCTGGAACAAGCAATTCTCGATGCAGTCCGGGCGCTTCCTCCGGACAAGCAAGAGGAGGTGTTGAACCATGCGCAATACCTTCGCGAGCAGATATGCAGGCACGGAGGCCGCGGAGGATGGGACGGGGGCTCTGGGCCAATTTGAATATCTATTTGAGCACCGAGGAAATCGACGAGGCGCGGCGGGAAATGTGGAAGAGTTTTTCCAGGAATGACTTTTGATGGCCGCGAGAGTCAGCAGATCAAGGTTCCAGGCTATTTCCCAACCAGCTCGGATACAGGGCCATCTACATCCTCGATTCGAATCGTCAGGCTTTTGCGAGCGTCGAGTTGGGCGACGGGAATTTCGAAGCGGGCCACAATCATACGGTCCTGCGTGGTGCGCGCCGCAATCTTGTCGCGCGTGAGCAGTGAGTCGTTGAACTTCTGCCCAAGCACCGGATAAAACTCAAAGAGCCGCTTGGCATCCACCTCGGAAACAGGCGAACCGGGATAGTCCTCGCCGGCCGGTCCGGTCACGGAAACATCGACAGTGCGCACCACAAAAGGATAATTGGCGGGGTTGGCGAAGCGGAAATCGACCACCGCTATCGAGCTATGCTCATCCATGGCGAGGGTACGCACTTTGAGGACGGCGCCCTTGAGCTCGATGTGCGCGCCGCGCTGCAGAAACAGGATGATGCCGACGGCGATGAGAACCACCACCAGCCCGGCGCCAAAGGTGACCCGGAATTGGCTGCTCAGGATGGTCGGCCGGTCGCCCGGCTCGTACCCGCTCATATATGAGAATAATAGCAGTAGGGTGGGAGGGATGCGTTCGATGCTGTGGACGGCGCCGGGAGGCAAAACATTGAAGCTGGTGGTTGGAGATATCACGCGCGTGCCGGCGGACGCCATCGTGAACGCGGCCAATTCCGGATTGGTGGGCGGGGGCGGCGTGGACGGCGCCATCCATCGTGCCGGCGGCCCGTCGATCATGGAAGAGCTATACCGAATCAGGGTGCGCATCGGGAGATGCCCGACCGGCAGCGCGGTAGTGACTGCGGCGGGAGCGCTGCCGGCGCGCTGGGTGTTTCACGCCGTCGGGCCCGTTTACGAGGGTGGGCAGCGGAACGAGCCGGATCTGCTGGCATCCTGCTACCGAAAATGCTTTGAGCTGGCGGAGGAGCACAACGCGCGCTCGATCAGTTTTCCTTCGATCAGCACGGGAGCGTATGGATATCCGTTGCGGGAGGCGGCGGGCATCGCCACGCGGGAGGTGACGCGCCAGTTGGAACGCGCCGAAGGTAGCGTGCGGGAGGCGATCTTCGTGCTGTTCGACCGGAAGACTTACGAGGTCCACGCGCAGGCCGTGGCGGAACTGAGTCGGCAGCAGCCCGGCTAGGGGCGGCCGGGGGTGTTAGGATCAAGCCTGATGGCTCTGAGCGATCTGACAAAGCAGTTTGCGGAGCAGGCGATTCGGAACGTCGCTACCAAGGCCGCCGCTCCTCCGCCGGCCGACAACCTGGGCGCCACCATTCTGGGCCAGGTGCAGGCCATGCAGAGGGCGCTCAAGGAAGACGAGGAACTGGTGGTCTTATGGCAAGCCGGCGGTGTCGTGTTGCGCGTGCTGGAGTTTTTTCTACCATCGTGGCAGGTCGCCGTGGTGACCGGTACGGACAACGACAGTAAGAGTCTGACGCGCGTGGTGTCGCCGGTCGAGTCACTGCAACTGGTCTGCAGAGTGGTGAAGGCGCCACAGCCCGGCAAGCCGAACCGGATCGGATTTGTTGCGCCGAAGCCGAAGGCCGAGTAAGTGCCCGCGCAGTCAGGCCGGATAACGCCCCTCGATGTAGCTGCTTAACTGGTCGATCGTATGCGCCTGCGCGGAGATAATGGATTTCACCAGATCTCCGATCGAGACCATCCCCACCAGCTCCTCTCCAGCTATCACCGGCAGATGGCGGACGCGGTGCGCCGTGATGATCCGCATGCATTCTTCCACGGTGTAATCGGGCGTGACGGTGACCACTGGGCTGGTCATGATCTCCCGGACCTGGATTTCGTGGGAGTGCTTCCCCTTCAGAATGACTTTACGGGCATAGTCCCGTTCGGAAACTATGCCGGTCAGTTTGCCCTCTGAAAGCACCAGCAGCGCCCCCACACTTTTATCAGCCATCATGGCGACGGCTTCGTAGACGGTCGCTTCCGGAGCGAGCCAAAAGATTTCGTTTCCCTTGTGCCGCAGCATGGTATCGACAGTTTCCATGGCTACAGATCCCCTTCCGTCTGCATAATCTTTCAGTACGTGGCCTTCTGTCAAGATTTATTTTTGGTCGGTGTAGTTGGGCATCACTGTAATCGGCGTCACAGCTTACCCGATGATTTACTTGAAACTTCCCGGATCTGCCTGTAATTTGAATGTAACGTCGGCCGTCGCGGTACTTCTTCATGCACACGGTGATCCTCGGGCTCCTCCTGCTCGCTATCCTGGGTTTTCTCTCTCCCATCGTTCAGGACCGCATGCGCGCTGGATTGCAGGCCCGCCCGGCGCTGCTGTTCGCCGTACCGGCCGCCCTGACGCTGCTTTTCTGCGGCCTGGCCACCGCTAACGGCGCCTTCAGCGTATCCCTGGCGCTGCTGATTCTGGCGTACACCTGCGCGCCCTCGCTGGCCGCCTTCGCCCAGGGCGCCCGCCTGGTGAAGCGCCCTTCGTGGCTGGATTTCGCCATTATCCTGATGCTGTGGCTTCCGCTGGAGTTCTCCGCCGGAGCGCAACTCATTCCCAAACCCGCTCAGGGATTCCTGCACAGCGTGGCATACGGCATCGCCATCCTGCTGGCGCTGGCCATCTTTCTGGGCTTCCGCGCGCTGCCCGGCATGCGATATCGGGTGCCGGCCGCGCGCGATCTGGTTTACGGCGTGGCCGGATTTCTGGTCACCGCTCCGGTCCTGATCGTGGTCGGACGGCTGCTCGATTTCATCCCGCCGTTTCATCTCCCGGCGCACGCCTCGGCGGGGCGCATCGGCCTGACGTTCCTGGTCATTTTCGCGGGCACCGCCTTGCCCGAAGAGATTCTGTTTCGCTCGCTGATCCAGAACTGGCTGATGCAGCGCTACGGCTTTACCACCCGCATGCTGCTGGTTTCCGGTTTCATATTCGGCTGCGCGCACTTGGATAACGGTCCGCAGCCCCTTCCCAACTGGCGTTACATGATCCTGGCGACCATCGCCGGAATCGCCTATGGCAAGGTTTTCCAGAAATCCTCCAGCGTGTTTTCCTCAGTTACCTTTCACGCGCTGGTGGATGCCACCAAGCATGTTTTCTTTTGATCGGGGGATACGGATGAAACGCGCGCGCTATCTCAAGCTTGCCGAGCTCGCCACGGTGTTTGTGCTGATCATGCTGTATATCTGGCGGCTGCGCTATACCGCGCCGCGCGCCTGGATTTACATCCTGGCAGCTGTTGTGGCGACGCACATACTGCGCCGAGAGCGGACGACCGGCCTCGGTTTCGGCCGGCGCAATTTCAAGGAATGCATGGAGACGCTGGCGCCGGCGGTCGCGCTGCTGGCCCTGTCGCTGTTCGCCTCCGGAGTGCTTCTGCAAACCCGGCGTAACATCACCCTCGATCAGGGCCTGCTGTGCTTTCTGGCGTATTGTCCGTGGGGTCTGTTCCAGCAGTATTTGCTGAACGGCTATTTCGCGAACCGGCTGCTGGCCGTCTCCTCCGCGCGCCACGTGCCGTGGATTGCCGCCGCGCTTTTCTCCGGAACACATCTCCCTAACTGGTTTCTGATGCTGGTGACTTTCACGCTCGGCTATTGCAGCACGAGGATCTACCTGAAGTATCGTAATATGTATTTTCTGGGACTGGCGCACGGCACCATCGGAACTCTACTGTTCGTCGTGGTGCCTGACTCGATCAGCCACCACCTGACGGTTGGGCCCGGCTTCTTCCTACGTTAGTTGGAGGCGCCGTCTACTTGACGGACACGGACGCTCAGACTTTGCGAATCCGACGGACCAAAAATAGCCCGCACACCGCGATACCCATTAACGAAAAAGTAGCTGGTTCGGGAGTGCCAGGACCGACAGTCAGATTAATGTCGACCGCTCCTTCCAGGCCGAACCACGTGTTACCGCCAGGGGCAATCCCACCATTGCCAAAGTTCACCGTTCCGCTTTCACCACTACCGCTGATGCCAGTATACGTGACATAGGGGCCACCATAATCATTCGTGGGGTTGCCGGAGGGGCTTTCGATGCTGTTGACACACGGATTTCCGCCACCCACAAAGGTATAGCCCGGGGACGTTGTCGTAAAGATTCCTGTCGTAGTGCCGCAGGGGCCGTCTCCGTCGAAACCAAAGATGTCTTCGACCGTACTGCTAAGAGAAAGGCTCGTAATTGCAGAACTGGTGTTGTTGATAACACCGACGATGTTGTCGTCACCCCCCGAGTCATAGAAACCGTTCGCATTTGGGAATGTGGTGGTGATCGACCCATTGGAATTAAATGTAATCAAATCGTTGCACCCAGTGTTGTTCAGGACGGTGCCACTGGCCTGGGTGCCTGAAATCTGGGTGTCCGCAATGTAGCCCGAGTCGACGCCTTCCCCATCCGAATTACCCGCATAGGGAGCGGGGCAAACGCTACCGTTGAAGCCACCGGCAATGGTACCAGCAGACATAGTAGTATTAGCCGCGAGTGCCAAGAACATCGCGCTTGACAGCAATAACGTTTTCATCTCTTCCTCCGATTAGATTGCTTGGAACTCGTGCGTAACAAAGACAGGAATCCAGTGCTCGCCAGGACCTTCTTTGAAAACACTTTGGTAAGTATACTCTAAGCCACTTAATTCCGAGTCCTTAATTTCTCGCCGCAGAGTGACCCTGTTGTACTATTATGAACGGTCAAGTCCGGCTGACGGGCTTTATGCGCACTCATAACTCCGATGTCAGCGGCTCTACCATTTGCTTGCCGATGTTTCGCTCCTCCGAACGACAGTCGGGGCCAGACCCGTGCGGCGGCGCTTCGGCCCGGGTCCACGGACCGATCGGCGTCGTTTATGACCGCGTCCGCGACTTTCGGCAGGTTGCCCTAAATGGGAAATGCACTAGTAAAACAGGTACTTCCGCCACTGCTCGTCGCTTTTGCCGAGCAACCGCATCAGGTGCCGGCTGGTATGCAAGCTGAACGGCCTGGGTGGCCGCGCCAGTCGCATGCCCGCCTCGTCCGGCGTGCGACTGCCCTTCCTGTTATTGCAAGGATTGCAGCAGGCCACCAGGTTCTCCCAGTTGGATTCGCCCGAGCGCGAGCGGGGGACCACGTGGTCCAGAGTGAGCTCCGCGGAGGGCAGCGTGCGATGGCAGTATTGGCAGGTGTAGCGGTCACGCATCAGGATATTCTTGCGCGAGAGCGCCCGGGTCTGGTGCGGAATGCGCCGGTACTCGAGCAGCCGGATCACCGAAGGCAGCTTCACCGTATTGCGCGCGGAGCGCACGTGCAGCGTGGACTCCTCCTCCGCCGACGCCACCCCCTTCAACACCAGCACCAGCGCCCGCCGCGCGGCGCAGATATTGATCGGCTCATAACTCGCATTCAGAACCAGAACCGGCTTCTGCAGTCTGTTCAAACTGGCCATTTAAACAGGTCCCTTTCGTTCGACTAAGTCCGCCTTGTCCAAGAATCTCCGCTCGACGCGTGCCAACGCCAGCAGGGAGACCGATTTGGCGCCCGCCCTTTTCAACGCCACAGCGCAGGCCCCGGCGGTGGCGCCGGTGGTCATCACATCGTCGATCAACAGAATCCGCAGCCCGGCCACGCTACGCCGCGCGCGGAAAGCGCCGGTTACATTCTGGCGCCGCAGGGCGCTGCTTAACCCCGCTTGCGCCCGCGTGGCAAAGCCGCGGCGCAACGCCCGAATCAGCGGGATGCCACGGCGCCGCGCGATGACCTTGCCCAATAATGCGGATTGGTTGAAGCCGCGCTGCCACCGCCGGCGCCAGTGCAGAGGCACCGGCGTCACCGCGTCGAATTGCCGGTCGCGCGGCAATGCATTCGACAGCAAGTCGCCCAATGGGCCGGCCAGCCGGCGCATGCCGGTATATTTGAAGAGATGGATCAGATCCCGCAGCGTGCCTTCATAAGCGCCATAGCAAAAGGCCTCGTCGAACCCGCGGAGGCCGTTCCGGCAAAGCATGCAACGGCCTTCGGAGTCCAACGGAAAACTGTTCCGGAAGGACGTGCGGCAGTTGAGGCAGAAGAATTCGGAGCTCAGCGGCGCCGGCTCTCGCAGGCACTCGTCACAAATGGGGACGCGCGAAAACTTGCGGAGGGGACGTTCGCAGATGGCACACTCATCCGGAAACACCAGCGAAAAAAGGCCATAGGAGATCGTGCCGAAAATCGGAGGGATGAACTCAGGGAACGATAAAGCTCGCCTGCTACTCGAGAAGACCCACCTCCCGCGAAATTTCTATTCTACAACAAACATCACGCGTCTGAGTGAATCTGCCGCGCCAGGTAGTTAATGAAGCCCCGCCGCCATGTGTTACAGTGCTGAGTAATATGGGATCCGTCAATAAAGTGATCTTGGTCGGCAATCTCGGTCGAGATGCCGAAACGAAGTACACTCCATCGGGCGCCTCCGTCACCAACTTTTCGCTGGCGACCACCCGGCGTTGGAAGGACCAGCAATCCGGAGAGTGGAAAGAACAGACCGACTGGCACCGGGTGAAGTACTGGCGCGCCGAGAATGTCGCCAACTACCTGCTCAAAGGCAAGCAGGTCTACGTGGAAGGACGCCTCGAAACCAGAAGCTACGACGACAAAGACGGGAAGAAGGTCTATACGACCGAGGTGGTCTGCGAGCACCTGGTCCTGCTGGGCGGGCGCCAGGAAGGCGGCGCGGCCCCGGACGAATATAGCCAACAGCCCGTTTCGATGCCCCGCGGCGCGGCGCGTTCGACCGCCGGTCCAGTCGCCGCTCCCGCGCCATCGGCCGCTGCTCCGGACGAGTCCGGCTTTAACCAGGGCATCACCGACGACGACGTGCCGTTTTAGTGGTGATCACGTCGCGGGCTGTTGCGGGCTAAGACGCGGGCGTCCTACTGAATCTGCAGGCGTGGGCCGGATGACGAGCGGCCCAGTACTTCGATAAGATCGCGGCCTTGCTCAGGGGCTCCGTCCCGCAGGATGCGGTAGAGCGTTGCGCGGCTGATGCCGAGGACCTGGGCGGCTTGCAGCTTGTTCCCGCCCAAACGCTCGAGGACGTGCTGGGTGTAGCGGCGCTCCAATTCGGCAAGGGGCACAAGTTCGGGCTCGTTCGGGGAGACGCCGCGAACGCCGTTGCGCAGGTATTCGGGCAGATCGCGCAAATCGATGAATTCCGATTCCGCCATCATGCAGGCGTGGCCCAATACGTTCTCGAGCTCCCGGACGTTGCCCGGCCAACCGTGGCGCGATAGCAGCACCTGCGCCCGCCGCGAAATGCCGCCGACGCGCTTGTGGTAGCTGTGGGCGAATTTCCCGACGAAATGCCGCTCCAGTAAGGGAAGATCCTCTTTGCGGTCCGCGAGGCGGGGCAGCTTCAACTCCACCATGGACAAGCGGTAGTAAAGGTCCTCGCGAAACAGTTTTTCAGCAATCAGCGTGGACATCTCGCGATTGGTGGCGGCAATGATGTGGACGTCCACCTTGCGCACCTCGGAGGAACCCACCCGCTGCAGCTCCTGGTTTTGCACGACGCGGAGCAGCTTGCTCTGGGTGGAAAGCGGCATATCGGAGATCTCATCGAGAAAGACCGTGCCACCCTGGGCATATTCGAACAGCCCGACGCGATCCTGCGTGGCGCCGGTAAAGGCTCCCTTCACGTGGCCGAAGAGCTCGCTCTCGAAGAGCGTCTCGACGATAGCCGAGCAGTTGCAGACCACGAACCGCCTGTGGGCCACCGGGCTCAGCGAGTGCAGCGCCTGAGCTACCAGTTCTTTTCCGGTGCCGGTGGCGCCGTTGACGAGCGCGATGCGGTAATGCGGGGCGACCCGGCGTATGCGGGCAAATATCTCCAGCATCTGGGGGCTGCGGCCGGCCATGCCATGAAAGCGGTAGCTTTCGAGAAGCTTGTCATCGAGCTCCAGGGTCTCGCGGCGCTGGCGGGCTTCGTTCAATAGATCCCGGATGCGCTGCCCGAGGGCGGCGGCCGAGAGCGGTTTGCTGATGCAGTCACAGGCTCCCCGGCGGATGCCTTCGACGGCAGCGTCCGCGGAGTAGCGATCCGTCAACAGGAGCACCTGCACCCCCGGGTCCGAATCCAGAATACGTTCGAGCAGGCTCATCCCGTCGGTCAGGCCGGCATCCATAAGAATGATATCCGGATGCGAGCGATGCAGGATGTCCCAGCCCGCTTCCGGATCGGCGGTCGAGAGCAACCGGGCTCCTTGCGGGGTCAGCGCGGCTTGGATGATCTCCAGGCTTTCGGCGTCGTCGAGGATGGCGAGGATGGTTGGCGTTAGCTCCACTTCCTTCTTATCGGCGGCGTTCGCTCGAAGGATTAATTAACGAGACTCGGAGACGCGGAGACGCGGGGACTGCGCTGGGAGCCTATGTGAGAATGGAGGTCTATGGGTGTTTTGCCCGCTGTTCCGCTGACGCTCGAAGGCTCCAGCGTTCTGCACCAGATGATGCGCTTCCGCTGGGCGGCGTGGAAAGCTCTGGCGCCGGCCCAGCAAGACGAGGCTCTTGGCGCAGCCGCCGATTTATTCGGTGGGATGCAGCAGAGCGCCATTTACTCGCTGATCGGTCACAAGGGCGACCTGATGTTGGTACACTTCCGCCGCAACTTCGAGGAGCTGAATCAGGCGGAGATGGCCATCGCGCGGCTACGGCTGTCGGATTTCCTGGAACCTACATCGTCTTATCTTTCGATGGTCGAGCTGGGGCTATACGAAACTACGCTCAAGCTGTATGCGAGCCTCGCGGAACGCAGTGTTGAGCCCTATTCGCCCGAATGGAACCAGGAGATTGAAGAACAACTGGCCCGCCAGCGCCAGGCGATGGCCCAGCGGCTGTGGCCGGCAATCCCGGAGAGCAAATACCTCTGCTTCTATCCCATGGACAGGCGCCGCGGCGAAACCCAGAACTGGTACCAGGCGCCTATGGCGGAGCGCCAGCGCCTGATGCACGACCATGGCATGGTGGGCCGACGCTATGCCGGCGAGGTGAAGCAGATCATCACCGGCTCGATTGGTTTCGACGATTGGGAATGGGGCGTGGACCTGTTCGCCGACGACCCGCTGGTGTTCAAGAAGCTGATCTACGAAATGCGGTTCGATGAGGTCAGCGCCGTGTATGCGCTGTTCGGAACGTTCTACGTGGGCTTGAGAATCGGCGACCTGGGCAAGTTGCTGAAGACGTAACGTTCTTATTGCGTCTTCTGGGAAGTCTCGCTGATGAATGCGTCCACGTTGCTCTTGTCCACCAGCATCTCGCCGGTGTCAATAAAGGTTGCCACGGGGGATTGCGGGTCCTGCGCCCAGGGCTTGTCGAGCGGGGCCGGCGGATGATGAAACATGCTATCCAGCGTGAGCAGGCCCGTGAAACCCATGGTGAACGGCTTCTGCACGATGGTGCCCGCGATACGATCCTTTTTGATCGCCTCCAGCGTGCGCGGGTCGGTGTCCATGGCCACGATGACTTTGCCGCCGACCTTGTTCCGATCGAGCACATCGGCTATTTCCGGACAGGCGATGGCTTCGAGACAAATGAACCCGTCAATGGCGCTGATGGTCTTCTTGTCCACCATCTCCTGCGTATGATCGAAGGCGATACGGGCATCGCCCTTGATGTCCACGATGTCCACGATCTTGATTTTAGGGCTGGCTTCGAGGATGTCGCGATAGCCGTGCAGGCGGTCCTTCAGGTTGGCCTGCTCGGGCATGGTATACACCACCACGTTGCCCTTTCCCTGTAGCTGTTTGACGGCCAACTGGCCCCCCATCAGTCCGGCTTTGTAGTTGTCCGTTCCAATAAAGGTAAGCCGCTTGCTGGCTGGCGCATCCGAATCGAGCGTGATTACGGGGATGCCCTGCGCGATAGCGGCGTCGATATCCGGCTGCATTACGGTCGGGTTGGCTGCCGAGATCAGGATTCCGGCCGGCTTGATCTTCTCGGCCAGCACGTGCTGGAAAGAGTCGTGTTCACCCTTGGGATCGAAGGTATCCGTTCCGACCAGCTCGGCTTTCACACCCAGTACCGCGGCGGAACGCAGCAGTCCGGTATTGGCGTTCTGCCAGTAGGGAATCTTGATGTTGGTCGCCACCAGGTAAAACTTTTCGGTCGAGGAATGGCCGGATCCGCCGCATCCCGCAAGCCATGGCAGCGCACCGCAACACAATCCGATCAGGATCTTTTTTCGCATTTGAATGTCAGGCCTCCGCTTGAGACAGTATATGTCACTGCACACGTTCCAGGATCAACAGGGTGCTGTCGAAATCGCCGCCCAATTTGAGCTGCACTCCGTGGTTCATCAGGTAGGAGCCGCTGGCGGTTTCAAGTTTGTCCACGAGCTGATCGTCGATGGACGTCAACCGGTAGACGGCGCGCTCGTCCAGGCCGCGCAGATAGACGATGGGCGCGGGCCGCAGGTATTGCTGGGAGTGCAAAAAGGCGAATAGCACGGACTGGCGGCCGTCCGCGGCCACGTATTGATTGGCGGTAAACTCCCCTTCCCGCGGCGAGAAGAGCCGATAGAGGCTGCCCTGCTGCACGGTGGCGCGGATCTGCTTGTCGTAGCCGACCATGCGCGACGCCAGGGCGAAATCGGCGTCAGCCCAGTGGTTCAAGTTGGACCCGATACCGAGCGATCCCTGCATGGCCACCAGGAATCGGTACTTGAGCGGGGTGCTGCGGCCGTTCATGTTGGGAACGTCGGTGACCCACGCCATCATCACTTTGGGCGCGTAGGCGTTGGTGAATCCTTCCTGGATACGCAGGCGGTCGAAGGCCTCGGTATTATCGGACGTCCAGACCTCGTCCACGCGCTTCAGGATGCCAAGATCCACGCGGCCGCCCCCGCCGGAGCACGATTCGATTTCGAGCCCGGGATGCGCGGCACGCAGGCGGTCGATGATGTCGTAAAGATGATTGACGTACTTGACCCAGATCTCCTTTTGCTCGGCGAGGGGAGCTTCCGGCCAGCCGGGCTCGCCGAAGTGACGGTTCATGTCCCACTTCAGGAACTCGATGTGGTTTTCGGAAACCAGCTTGTCGAGGACGGCGAAGATGTAATCGCGAACGTCGTCGCGGGCCAGGTTCAAGACGAGCTGATTGCGGGCTTCGGAGCGGGGCCGGTCGTTGAAATGGATGGCCCAGTCCGGGTGCGCGCGATAGAGGTCGCTGTTGGGATTCACCATTTCGGGCTCGACCCACAGGCCGAACTTCATGCCCAGCCCATTGACGTAGCCAATGAGTCCCTTGAGGCCATTGGGAAACTTTTGCGGGTTGACGTACCAGTCGCCCAAGCCGGCGTGGTCGTCGTTGCGCTGGCCGAACCAGCCGTCGTCCATCACGAACAGCTCGACGCCGATGCGGGCCGCCTTATCGGCAAGCTCCTTCTGGCCGGCCTCGTTGACGTTGAAAGTGGTGGCTTCCCAGGAATTGTAGAGCACGGGGCGCGGGTGCGGCGCGGCGTGGTCGGGCAGGATTTCGTCGCGCTCGAAAGCATGCAGCATACGGGAGGTCTCGCCGAAACCGCCATCGGTGAAGCCGCCGTAGAAAGCCGGTGTTTCCAGGCTTTCGCCAGGCTTGAGGAGGTAGCCGAAGTCGAAATCGTTCAGGCCGCCGGTGACGCGGACCTGCTGAGCGGGCGACTCCTCGACCACCAGTTTCCAATTGCCGCTCCAGCCGATGGCGCCGAACCATACGCGTCCGTGCTCTTCGTCCGCGGCGCCCTGATAGTCGAGCGCGAACCATGGATTAGCCTGGTGGCTGGTGTTGCCGCGGCGGCTTTCCAGCACTTTCTTGCCGGGCAGGACGGGCTCGCGGTGCAATTGCGTCTCGCCGGCCCAGCGGCCTGTGAGATAACTGAGGCGGTAGCCCTCGCCGGCGGGCACGTACCAGACGCCGGACTGTGCGCTCTCGACCACCACGGTCTGGCTGGTGGCGTTGCGAATGACCGAGCGCTTCTGCAGGATTCCCGAGCGGGGAAAGACGCGGTAAAGCAGATCGACCTGAAGGGCGTAGCGGATGTCCTGAGTGTGTATGGCCAGGGTGTCGCCGCGGATTTCGTGGGAGACGTAGGCGAGCACCAGGTCGCGCGTGCCATCGGCGAGGGTGACTTTGACGCAGGGCTCGTTATAGCGGAGGCCGCCCCAGCCGGGGTACTCCTCGTTGGACATGGTTTCGCGCGAATCGAAGGAGGCGTGCTCGGGGGAGGTATGGGCAGGGGGCAGATCGGCGTCCCGTACCAGACGCTTGCCCCAGTAGACGGATTGGAGGCTGTTCTGCTCGTTGATGCCCAGGACGTAGGAACTGCGGTCCGTTTCGAGCAGCCATAGCTTTTTGTCGGGGAGGAAACGGATCTGGGCGAGCAGGGGCGCGGCAAGGAACAAAGCGATCACGAGCTTCATAGCTCCTCAAAATAGCATCTTGCGGTGAGGGCAGCGGGCTGGGCATGGCTTAGCGTGGCTGACAAGGAACCTGTCGGGCTGGTAGAATCGAAATTGCCCGCCTTGGCGCTATCGTCTAACGGTTAGGACGGAGCCCTCTCAAGGCTCAAATACGGGTTCGATTCCCGTTAGCGCTACCATGTTTTCTATAGCTTACGGGTAACTGCTGGCACGCGCAACGCTCCAGCGAGATTCGCTGCACACCTTCCGCTCTTTCTCGGGCAGTTCTGGCGTTGATACTCGTCCCACTTACGTGCGGCCTCGTCGTCCCGCCCTCGAATGGCATGCAAGTAGACGTCCGCCGTGACGCGGACGGAGGAGTGGCCCAGGCGTTCTGACACAGCCGTGATTTCCATCCCCGCCGCCAGAAGGTGCGAGCCATGCATGTGGCGGAGAGTGTGTAGCTTCACGCCCATGGGTAATTTCAGCCGCTTGCACAGTGTGGAAGCGGAGATCGAATCGGGCTTCAGGGGCGTACCGTCCGGATTCGCGAATATCAGATCTGACTTGTTGTAGGAGGCAGGCTTCGCGGATCTGGTCAGGTTCATCCTCGGCGACACCGGCGTGCCCTATGACTGGGAATATGTGCGACCACGCTGGAAAGTCGTGAGTTCGCAGTGAGCGACGGCCGCGGAGTCGTCTTCGAGACCCAAGGCTCAGGATTCGCAAACTGAACCTGGTTCCAGCGCCGCTATTCCACCCGCAACGCCACCAGCGGATCAATCCGCGAAGCTCTGCGCGCCGGCAAGTAACCCGCCAGCCCTGCCACTGCCAGCATCACCGCCACCGCCGCCGCCACCGTTCCAATCGCCAGCCCGATCGTTGCCCGCCCCAGCGTCTCCATCACGATCTGCCGCTGCACTCGTGCCCCCTGTGCGCCCAGCGCCATGCGAATGCCGATCTCCTGCGTTCGCCGCGTCACCGAGTACGAAACTACGCTGTAGATTCCCAGCGACACCAGCACCAGGGCGAACGTGGCGAAACCAGTCAGCAGCAGCACAATGAATCGCCGCGGAGAGATGGCGTGATCGACCAAGCGTGTCAGCGGCCCCATGCTGCCTTTGGGCAAGCTTGGGATCAGCGGGCGCGCAGCGCCGCTTCCACCCGTTCGGAAACCACCGGCAGCGGCAGCGTGGATCGTACCACCACATCGACCGAACCCCAGTCCTGGCACCACCTGCCGGTCTTCATTCACGCAATCCCCGACAATCGACTTGCCGATTGGGTCTTGGCCGGGCCACAGCCGCCGTGCCCGCGTCTCGTTGATCATGATGACAGGTGTCGCGCCGGTCACGGTATCTCGTTCCGTAAAATCGCGGCCCTTCCTCAGAGCCCATGCTGTCCGTCGCTATTTGATGACTTCGCGGCCCACGGCCGTGTTTAACTGGCTGGCGGCGCTCAAATATGACCCCACCAGGTTGATGTAGGCCACCTGCGTGGCACGGTAATCTCTTTGAGCATCCAGGTAGTCCAGCAGCGCCGCTTGGCCGCGTTGGTATGCAAACGACATGGCGTCCCGAATGCGCGTGGCCGTCTCCAGATAACCGTCCGTGCCCTTATAGGGCAGCAACAGATTCACCGAGCTGACCACCGTGAAATAGGCCGAATCGACGTCGCTGAACACCTGCGCCTCCGCGGCGTCCTTTTGCCGCTGCGCATGCGCGATGTCGATTTCCGTGCGCGCTTTCTCTCCCTGGTTGCGATCGAAAATGCGCAGCGGAATGTTTATACTGAATCCGATATAAATCGTGATGGGTGGGTTGCGCCCCAGATCCACGCCGAACGTTGGATCCGTGGAGCCATTCGAAACGGCCAGTTTGTGATCGGTCTCGGCTTTGTCGACGGTCTCGATCGCAGCCTTCAGATCCGGCCGGGCCGCCAGCGCCGCGGAGTGAAACTCATCGAGCGCCATGATTCGCTCCTCGAATTCGAACGGCCCCGTTACGTCGAATCGATCCACCGGCGTACGGTCGTTGAGCAGCATCAGCAGCGTGATCCTCGCGGTTCTGGCGTTGACCAGCGCGGTCTGATAGTCGGATTCGTACTGCGCGCGCTGCAGCACCAGGCGGTCCAGGTCCACGCGCGCAATATCTCCGGATTTGAAGCGCACGCGGCTGATGGACAACTCTTTGTCGAAGTAATCCAGGTTCTCCTTGGCACTCGCCTGCAAAGCCTTGGCCTGCAGGGTTTGGATGAAGGCGCTACGCAGCGTGAAAAGCAGCGTACGTTCCAGGTCCAGTTGCTGCGACTCCGCGATGGAGGTTCCTTTCTGTGCGCTCTCCAGCCGGAGTTCGCGCTTGCGCTGCCGCTCGTGAAGATAGTCGAACGCGACCAGCGGAAAGGCGTAGGCAAACGGACGATAGGGATTGCCGTTGAAGGGCTGCAATTGATCCAGGCCCGCGGTGAGGTTGGGGTTGGGCCGCAGATACGCGGTGATCTCCTCCGCCTTGGATTCCTGAATATTCAGTTGGCCCGCGCGCAGGTTGGGGTTGTCTGCTTCGAACTTATCTTTCACCTGCTGCCAGGTCAACGTGGTCTGCGCCAATACCCCATGGGCCAGACCACCGCCCATCAGAATCCCCACTTGTAGATGCCAGATGAATCGCCGCATTCTTGCTCCATCAAACCTGCAAAGTATCGCCGTCCCGCGCCGCCAGTGCATAGAGCACGGGCGCGAGGAAAATTGACAGGAACAGCCGGGAGGCCAGCCCCGCCACGATCACGATGGCAAACGGCTTCTGCGAGTCGCTGCCGATGCCCGTCGACATGGCCGCCGGCAGCAGGCCGAAGCAGGCTACCAGCGCCGTCATCATGATGGGGCGCAGCCGCAGCAGCGAGGCTTCCAGCGTCGCCGTCGGGATATCTCTTCCTTCAATACGCAGCTTGTTGATGAAGGAATAAAGAATCACGCTGGTCTGCACCGCGACTCCCATCAAGGCCACGAAACCCAGCATCGACGAAACGCTGAAATTGGTATGGGTAATCCGCAGGGCCAGCAGCCCGCCGACCGGCTCCGTCACCAGCACGCTGAAGAAGATGATCAGCGGGAATTTCAAGTTTCCGTATAGCGCGAACAGGATCAGGAGAATCAACAGCACGGTCAGGGGCCCGATGATCTTCATCTGCTGCAGCGAGCTGAGGTACTCTTTGTATTCGCCGCCCCAATCGAATTGGTAGCCGATGGGAAGCTTCACCGCCGCGGCGACTTTCCGGCGGGCTTCGCCTACGGCGCTCGCCAGGTCGCGGCCCTCCACGCTGAACTGCACTCCGATGAACCGCGAATTCGACTCGCGATAAATGAAGGATGCGCCGCTTTCCACCTTGATTTCGCAGAACTGGCTAAGCGGCAGATATTGGCCGTCGGGCGTGGCGATGTACAGGCTCTTGATAGCGTTCTCATCGCTGCGGTATGGCTCCTGCATGCGCACCACCAAGTCGAACTGGCGCTCCCCCTGAATCACCTGGGTGGCGGCGGTGCCGCCCATGGCGGTCTCCACCAGCGTGTTGACATCGCTCACGTTAAGGCCATAGCGGGCCAGCTTGGCGCGGTCCGGAGTGATGATCAGGCTGGGTTGGCCGAGCTCCCGCACGACCGTGATGCCGGTTATGCCCGAGACCTTGGCGATAACGTTTTTAACCTGAACAGCCTTGCTTTCCAGGGTAGCCAGGTCCGGACCGAAAACCTTCACGGCAAGTGAGCTCTTCAACCCGGTTTCGGCCTCGTCCACCGCGTCTTCGGCCGGTTGCGTGTAGTTGAAGATGATGCCTGGGAACGCCGCCAGCTTCTGCTGGATGGCTTTCGCCAACTCGGACTTGGTATGGGTGCTGCCATTCCAGGCTTTGTCGTTGTAGGGTTTCAGGCCGACGTAGAATTCGTTGTTGAAGAAACCCGTGGTATCCGTGCCGTCGTCGGGCCGGCCCAGCTCATTGGCGACGGTGGTCACCTGCGGGAAGCTCAACAGGATATTCCGAATCTGCGGCGAGAGCTTGGAAGCCTCTTCGAAGGAAATGGTGTAAGGTGTGGTGGCGCGCACCCACAGCGCGCCTTCGTCCAGGTGCGGCATGAACTCGCCGCCGATGGATGGAATCAGTAGCAGCGAGGCGGCGAAGATCGCCAGGATGATGGCCACGGTGATCAGCCGGTTGCGCAAACACCAGCCCAGCATTCTGCCGTATGTGCCACGGATCGCCTCGAAAATCCGCGCCCGGGGTTCGTGCACGTGGCGCCGCAGAAAGAAGGAGCACAACACGGGAAGCAGCGTCAAGGCGCAGAGCAGCGCGCCCAGCAGGGCGAAGGACATGGTGTCCGCCATCGGCTGGAACAGGCGGCCCGACGGCCCCGTGAGCACGTAAATCGGCAGATACCCGGCGATAATCACCCCAATCGCATAGAAGATGGGCCGCTCCACGTCCTGCGCCGCCGCCCGGATCACACCGATGAAGTGGTATCTCTCGCCGGCGGCGTCCTCTTGATGGCGGGCCGCCAGTTCGCGGAAAATGTTTTCCACCATTACCACCGAGCCGTCCACGATGATGCCGAAGTCGATGGCGCCGATGGATAACAGATTCGCTGGGATATGGCGCCAGTCCAAACAGATGAACGAGAACATCAGCGCAAATGGTATGGTCACCGCGACGATCAAGGCCGTCCGCAGGCTGAACAGGAACAGGCCCAGGATTACGAGCACCAGCAGCATGCCCCGTAGCAGGTTATCCTCCACCGTTTTGGTGGTTTCCTCGATCAGACCCTGGCGGTCGTAATACGGCACCACCCTCACGTCGGGCGGCAACACGTGTTCATTGAGGTCCTTGGTCATGGCTTCCACGCGCCGCAGGATGACCTGGGCCTGCTCGCCGACGCGCATCAGGATGACCCCTTCCACGGCCTCCTCCTGCCGCATGTATCCAAACTGGCCGAGCCGCGGCGCGTGGCCGATCTCCACCTTAGCGATGTCTTTCACGTAAACTGGAATCCCATTCTTCTCCTGCAGAATGATGTTCCCGATGTCCGCTGTATCGCGCACCAGTCCCAAGCCGCGGATGTAGTAGAATTGGCCGCCCTGGGAATAGAAGCCGCCTCCCGCATTGGCGTTGTTGTTGGCCAATTGCTGGGTCACTTGCGGCACAGTCACGCCATACGCGAACAGTTTGTTCGGATCGAGCAGCACCTGATACTGCATGGTGGTGCCGCCAAAGCCCGAATCGTCCGCAACCCCCTGTATGGAGCGGTAATGGCGCTCCAGGACCCAGTCCTCGATCACCTTCAGGTCCTGCGGCGAACGATCCGGACTCTGCAAAACATAACGGTAGATCAGGCCGCTGGGGCTGAATAACGGCGAAATGGTGGGCTGCAGGCCGGAAGGCACCGAGGCGTTAGCCATGCGCTCGAAAGCCTGCTCGCGCACGAAGTACGGATCGGCGCCGTACTCAAAATTCATCTCGATGGCGGAAAGACCGTACAGCGAGATGGAGCGCAGCGCTTCCAGCCGGGGAATACCGTTCATCTCGATTTCAATCGGAATGCTGACCAGCCGTTCGATTTCTTCGGCGGCGTGGCCGGGCCACTGCGTGATGATTTCCACGTGCGGCGGCGACAGGTCCGGATACGCGTCGATGGGCAGCTTCTGGAAAGAGATAGCGCCCCATAGCATCAGGGCTAGCGAAGCGATCACCACCAGAAATCGCTGTCGCAAGGCGAAGGAGACCAGTTTCGCGATCATGATCTTGGGGCTCTATTGAATCGCATTGGCGAATTGCAGGAAGAGACTGCCGTCGGCGACCACGTTTTCGCCCTCCCGCAAGCCGCTGGCGATCTCGACGAGTCCGTCTTGCTGCGGGCCGATGGTTACCGAACGCTGCGCGAATTTGCCTGGCTCCGCCTGCACGTACACGATCGGTTCGTTCTTGTCATCGCGCAGGACGGCCGCCACCGGCACTACCAGAATGTCGTTCCGCCGGCTGGTATGGATGACCGCGTCGACGAACATATCTTTCTTCAGCAGGCCGCCGGGGTTGCTGGTGACGATGCGGACCGCGGTGGTGCGCGTGGCGGGATCCACGAAAGATCCAATGTAGGAAATGGAGCCGCGGAAGCTTCGATTGAAGGAAGGATTGGTCTCCTCCACCGCGTCGCCATTCCTTACCGACGGCAGATCGTGATCGAAAATGTGGCCTTGCACCCATACCGTGGAAACGTCGCTGATCTGGAAGCAGACGGTTTGTCCGGCTTCAATCAGCATGCCGGGAGAAATGAGCTTCTGCACGATCACCCCGGAGATGGGAGATCGCACCGCCAGTTCGGTGCTGATGGAGGTTCCCTGCTTCTCCGCCTGGTCTATCTCTTGCGCGGAAATGCCAAAAATGCGCAGCGGCTGAAGGCTGTTCTGGACATCCGTGGTGGCGTCGTTGTAGTCCGCCACGCTGCTTTCGTAATCCTTGGCGGCCACCACGCCATGGTCCAGCATTTCCTTCATGCGATCCACGATTCGTTTGTTGAATTGCTCTCGGTTGCGCGCCTTGCGGTAGGCTGCGATGGCGTTGGCCACATCGGGGCTGGAGACATAGAGCAGCGGCTCGTCCTTTTTGACCGGCGTGCCTACATCCACCAGAATCCGTGTGATCGGTCCGTTTACCTGCGTGATGGCTTGGGTGGTGTGGTCCTGGTCCCAGTCCACCGTGCCGGTTGTGTGGATCGCCACTCCCCAGGAGGTCTTGGTCACCTTACCGATCTTCAAATGCCCCAACTGATCCTGAGGCACCGTGAAAAGGCCGGGCTGCACGGACTCGGCGGCGGATTGGCCTTCGGCCTTTTTCGACCCTCCGCAAGCCAGTTGCGACAGCCCCAACGCCGCTAGCAAGGCTGCGGGGGCACATGCGGCGAACGGCAATAACCGCATGCCAATGCGCGACGACGCTGTCTGCATGGCAATACTCTTCTCCTCCTTTAATAAACACGGATGGACAGTGGGAGGGCTATGCGACAGGAGGTCCGCGCGAGGAACTGGCGAACAATAGGACGAAGCGCGCAAGCTCGAAATCCGGGGCTGGCGCGAGCCACGCTATCAGGAAGACGGGCGTGACCGTGGCAGTTACGATAGTCTGCAGGAAGGGCAGCGGCCCTACGTGGCACAGCAGGCAGCAATGGTCCGGTGCATGGTGCGACTCTTCCTGGAAGGCCAACGCGAGGGACTGGCCCAGCAACGTCAGGCACACCAGCAAGAGGACCGGCAGTGTTCTCCCGGAGAGCTGACCGTCGCGAGCCGCCGGGGCTGGCCTGCCGCTAAAAAGCAAGAGCACACGAATACTATGGTTGCGCGGTCCGATGCGCTTAGGTTACCAGAAATACTGCGGCCCTCGGCTGCGAGGCACGATTCGCCAGCATGTTTTTTCCCCTGGCGTTCATACGTCCACCGTGTGTTCCGCTCGGCGTTTCAAATTAGACCTGCTATGACGCCAGATGTCCAAATGTGGCCCCAATCGCGGCATTGCTGATGCTTTCCAAAGCGCTACGGAATCCAGAAGCGGTCGTCGAGGCAGGAGTACACTTCAACTTCCATCGTTTTGACAAGGCAGGCTTCGGATGCGCTGCCCTGCGCTCGGCCTCGCCACTTCCTGGGAGTGCGCCATCCTCTCGATGGCCTTTCTGGCAATGAGACGCCGCACGCGTTCGATGGCCTCCGCCAGGCGCTCCTGACGGCGCCGCAGTCGGCCCGTACCGCCGCGGCGCAGATTGTTTATCGCTTCCCAACCGACCTATCCAAAATCGACAATGAGTTGCTGCGAACAAATGACTGGCCCGCGGCGTGTAACTGCTCGTTGCGATGACCTCGGTTTTGTGACGCTCGCCTCGCACTGGTGCGCGCGCCGCCACTTTCCGTTGCGAGGTGCCCTCACCCCGGGCAACTGCTCGAAAGATAGCGGGCGTGCCTGTCAAATGCGTGATTTCGCCTGTAAATTGAGCCTTCCGGTGAATCGTGACCGTCTTCGGCTCATCGCCGGAATAGTCGAGGATCTCAACTTCCCCGGACTTGACGATGAAAAACCGGGACACGCGATCGCCGATTGCAATCAACGTTTCACCATCGTGGTAACGTTTCGGCGCAAGCGTGGCTGCGGCGGCCCTTATGCTGCTCGACTATGGCGCGGACGTCAGCATGCAGGATCGCCCAGACCTGGCCGCCGTCCTCAGGGGCGAGAGATTCTACGCCGAGGTCAAGCACTTTAGCCGCAAGGCGTAGGATTACCTCAACGATGCGGCAGTGCGCAACGCCCCTGAATTCGATTTCTTCCGTCAATGATCGGAAGTTCACGCCGCGCCCTTTGAAATCCTCGACTATTGCAATGAGGTTGCGCAAGCTGCGGGCCAGCATTCTGGGCGCCAGGCTCTAAACGATTTAGACCGTTCCGATGTCGGCTTAAGCGTGTGCCGGGGCTAGACGCCGACATGGCGGGGGGCTTACCCTACAAAGCATGACCCTTCGATTTGCGCGACTTGGGATGGTGCTGTTGGTGGCGTGCGGCGGCTTGGCCCAGGATGTCGCCAGGATGGAACAGGTGATTCAGTCCTATGCAGCGAACCGGCGATTTATGGGATCGGTGCTGGTGGCGAAGGGCACAGAGGTCGTGTTGAACAAAGGGTACGGGTCGGCCAACCTGGAATGGGATGTGCCGAACTCACCGGCGACGAAATTCCGGCTGGGGTCGATCACCAAACAGTTTACGGCGGCTTCCATTCTGCTGCTCCAGGAGCGCGGAAAATTGAACGTGCAAGACCCGGTGAAGAAGTACCTAGCCGACGCTCCTGCGGCATGGGACAAGATCACCATTTATCACGTGCTGACGCACACTTCCGGCATTCCGAGTTTCACCAGCTTTCCCGAGTACGCCAAGTGGGAACCCTTCGCGACTACGGCCGCGGAAGAGGTGGCTTGGTTCCGCGACAGGCCTTTGGACTTCGCGCCGGGCGAGAAGTGGAGCTACAGCAACTCGGGATATGTGCTGCTGGGGTACCTGATCGAGAAGATCACGGGCGGCAGCTATGAAAAGTTTGTGCGCGAGAATATCTTCACTCCGCTGGATATGAAGGACTCGGGGTACGACTTAAACTCCGCGGTGATCGCACGGCGGGCGACTGGCTACACGGCAGGCAAGAACGGGCTGGAGAATGCGGGGTTCGTGAACATGACCATCCCGTTCGCGGCGGGAGCGCTCTATTCCACAACCGAGGACCTGCTGAAGTGGGAGCAGGGGTTGTTCGGCGGGAAACTACTGTCGGCGGCATCGCTCAAAACCATGACAACGCCGTTCAAGAACGATTACGCATGTGGGCTGAGCGTCGAGACGAAGGATGGGCGCAAGGTGATCGAGCACGGCGGGGGCATCGAAGGCTTCAACACGCAGCTGACCTACTACCCGGACGACAAGCTGACGGTGGTGGTGCTGGCGAACGTGAACGGCTCGGCGCCCGGAGAGATCGCCGCAAAGCTGGCGGCCGTGGCGCATGGGGAGCCGGTTAAGTTGCCCACGGAGCGGAAAGAGGTCACCGTAGATGCGAAGGTGCTGGCGCAATACGTCGGCACTTATGAATTGATGGCCGGCGCTGACATGCTGATCACGCTGGAAGGAAATCAGCTCTCGGAGAAGTTGGGCGGGCAGGCGACGTTCCCGATTTTCCCGGAATCGGAGACCATGTTCTTCCTGAAAGTAGTGGATGCGCAAATCGAGTTCGTGAAGGATGCCAGCGGCGCGGTGACCGCATTGATTTTGCATCAGGGCGGGCGCGATCAGAAGGCGCCGCGGATTCGTTGACGATGACGGTAGAGGGTAACCGGCTGATGAAGGCCTTCTTTGAGCAGCGGATCGGTGACAAGCCGACACCCGAGGGGAATCTCTACGGCGCCACCAATCAGGGAGGCGCGGCCGACCTGAGCGTGGTGTTTATGCTGACTCCCTGCGGTAAGTTCAAAGTGCTGCACAGCTTCCAGGGAGGGACCGACGGAGCCAATCCGTATTCGGGCGTGGCGCTCGATTCCGCCGGCAATCTTTACGGGAGCGCAAGCAGGGACAGCGTAACAATTGCGTTGCGTCTGATGGTGCATTTCATCATGTGCCTCGCCTTCCCGAATCGGGTATTCACAGCGGAATCTCCTTTGCTGAATTCACATAGTCTTGCCAGGCCTCTTTGGCCCGCGGAAGCGGCCAACGGCTCCTATTTTGGCACGGTCTTCAAGACGTTATAATAAGAGTATTGAAAGTCACCCTCCTCGTCATCTTCCTGGCTGCAAGTTTGTTTGCCGGAAGCAGTCTTGTTGAAGACGGATACCAGCATTTCTACAACCTCGAATACGACCAGGCTTTGGCTGATTTCGATCGGGCGATCGCCCTCCAGCCGGATTCTCCGGATTTGTACAACCATGCGGCCGAGGCCATCGTATTCCGCGAGATGTATCGGGACGGCGCCCTCGAAAGCGAACTGGTTACGGGCAACAACTCCCTGCTGCGCCGGGCCAGGCTCAATCCCGCGCCGGATACGGAACAGCGCTTCCTGAACGAGGTCCGCAAGGCTCTCGATCTGGCGCAGGCCCGCCTCCGCCGCAATCCCAACGACACGGGGGCGCTGTACGCCATGGGCATCACCTACGGCCTGCGCGCCAACTACTACTTTCTGGTCCGGAAAGCCTGGCTGGATGCGCTGCGCGACGCCACCACCGCCCGCAAACTGCACAACCGGATCAGCGAGTTGGATCCATCCAACGTGGACGCGCGCCTGGTGCAGGGCCTGCACGACTATATAGTGGGAAGCCTGACCCCGTTGTATCGCATGCTGGGCTTCCTGGCCGGCCAGCGCGGGGACAAGGAACTCGGCATCCGCACGATTGAGAACGTCGCTGCCCACGGCGTCGAGGACCGCATTGAAGCCGAGATTTTTCTCGCCGCGCTTTATCGCCGCGAGCATCAGCCGCGCAAGGCTCTGCCTATCGTGGACGGTTTGATTGCGCGCTTCCCCCGCAACTACCTTTTCCGCTTCGAGCGGGCGGGGATTTATGCCGCGCTGGGCGACGGTAAACAAGCCATCGGCGGAATCGAGGAAGTGGCGCGCTTGAAAACCACGGGAGCGCCCGGCTACAGCCGGGTACCCTGGGAGATGATTTATTACCAGTTGGGAGCTATCCAGTTCTGGTCCAACGACCTGCAGGCTGCCCTGGCGAATATGCAGAGGGTGACGGCCAAGGCGGATGAGGTGGACTTGAACACCGGGGTGCTGGCCTGGATGCGGGTCGGCCAGATTTACGATCTCAACCAGCGCCACGATCTGGCCGTCGAAGCCTACAAAAAGGCAATCGCCTATGCTCCCGAGGCCGAAGCCGCCCGGGAATCGCGCCGCTACATCTCCTCTCCCTACCGCCGGGCCGAGCCGCAGCCGTCACGGAGCGGAGTTTAGCCCGCTGCTATTGTTCCACCGTCACTTTGACGGGCTGTTCGATGAGCTTCGGCTCCTTTCCCGTCGTCAGCAGCATCAAGGCGAAGCGGCCCGCCGTGGCCTTAGTCGGGATTTTGAACTTCAGACTGGTGGCCTCCTGCTCGGTCACCTCCACCACCACGTCGTTCTTTCCATCCGTCAGGTAGACCTTGGCCACCTGATTCTTCTCCAGGTTCTCCCCGGCCACCGTGATCACATCCCCGGCCTTCCCGTTGTCCGGGTCAACGGTAGTCATCCGTGGCATGGCCTGCTCCGCATACGCGGCGAGGCAGGCTGCCAGGCAAAGTGGCACTGCAAAAGACAGTTTCATCTGAAATCTCCGTCTCCAGTAATCACTGTATGCCCATTGCGCGCCGAATTCAAGCGAATCCAGGCGTATTCCAGCCGGTCGCGAGACGGTCTTACAGCCAGTCGAGCTGGGCGTACCGCTCGCCGGTCAGATGTAGAAACAATTGTTCCAATGTCCGGAACTGGCGCCCGTCGTGCGCGAGAGAGCCGCCGCGATCGAGCGCGGTGATGTCTCCCTGCCACACCAGCTTGCCCGGAGGCGTGATGATGGCCACCTGCGAGCAAGTCCGCTCCACGGTCTCGAGGACGTGCGTGGTCAGAAACACCGTGCGTCCCTGCGCCACAATCCCGTGCAGCCACTGCTTGATCGAGGCCACGCCCGCGGGATCGATGCTCTCGAATGGCTCGTCCAGAAACAGCAGCTCCGGTGTGTGAATCACCGCCGCGGCAAACG
>Ga0302324_100004184_pt1 | contig 32087 bp, 34 predicted proteins | sample Palsa_T0_1_FD_201949 | JGI IMG/M metagenome (GOLD analysis project Ga0302324, IMG submission 201949) | Peat permafrost microbial communities from Stordalen Mire near Abisko, Sweden - Palsa_T0_1 | ecosystem: Environmental > Terrestrial > Soil > Palsa > Peat permafrost | place: Sweden: Abisko... | reverse complement strand
CGTACGGCGCGACGCAGACCATCGTCAAGACTTTTTTTCCAGTATTTTCAATGAAAAAAATCCTTCTAATTCAATGTACTATGGAATTGTCCCGATAAATTAGTTAAATACACTCTATACGCCGCTGGTCAAGCGGGGAAATAGCCGATCGCAATATCTTGTGGTGCACACGTTATCCACATTATGTCCCATTGACTTTGAACCACGTCTCACTTTTTTCGGCGTGCCCGGGAGTTGAATTGCCCGCGACCGTCCCAACTTTTGCTGTCACGCGCGTACTTTTCGATTCAGATTTTGAATCCATTTATTCAACAAATTTTTTAGGAGTTTTTTGACATGACCGTCGTACGTTATGAGCCTTGGGCACTCGTCAGCCGGCTCCAGAAAGAAGTCGATCGTTTGTTCGGCGCGCCGTTGACGACGGCCGCGGATTCCGGTGCATGGTTGCCGCCTGTCGACATCCATGAGGAAGCGAATCAGTTCGTATTGAATGTGGATCTGCCCGGTGTGGATCCGAAAGCGGTGGAAATCACCTCCGAGCAGGGTGTGCTGACTGTTCGTGGCCGCCGCGAATCCACCCGCAAGGAATCGCAGGAAGGTTTCCGGCGCATCGAGCGGATCACCGGCGAATTTCAGCGCCGCTTCAGTTTGCCGGAGGCAGCCGATGCCCAGAACATCAAGGCCAAGGCCGTCAACGGCGTATTGGAAGTGACCATTCCGAAGCTCGCCCAGGTGCAGCCGCATCGCATCAGCGTCGAAGCTGCCTAAGAGCAGCGGCCGCTGCGGTCTTCCGTGTAATATTCCCTAAGATACGGTGAAGAGGCCGGACGTCGCTCGTCCGGCCTCGCTTTGTGGATACGGCACGATGGAACGACCGCTGATCAATCTGCGTCTTTTGTTTGCGGCAGCAACACTGTCCGCTGCCCTCGCGGCTGCGCCCGCTCTTTGCGCGGCGCCCGCGGCCTCGGGCGCGAATACGGACGCGGCGCCAATGCCGTCTTTGGCCCCGATGGTCAAACGCGTTTCTCCCGCCGTGGTCAATATCGCGACGCGCGGCACGATCAAGGAATCTCAGCAGCGCAATCCTTTGCTGGACGATCCGTTCTTTCGCCGCTTCTTCGAAGTTCCCCCGGAGTCGCGGCCGCGCGAGCGTCCCTTTCAAAGCCTCGGCTCTGGCGTCATCGTGGATGCCAAAAACGGCTATATCATCACCAATCAGCATGTGGTCGAAAACGCGACCGAAATAACTATCACGTTGTTCGACGACCGCACCTTCTCCGCCAAGGTGATCGGCAGAGACGAGGGCGCGGATATTGCGGTTTTGCAGGCCAAACAGCCGAATCTGGTTGCCATGGCGCTCGGCGATTCGACCAAGCTCGAGGTGGGCGATTACGTGGTCGCCATCGGCAATCCCTTCGGGCTGCAGCACACCGTCACCGCCGGCATCGTCAGTGCGCTGGGCCGCACCGGCATCAACCCCGACGCCGGAGGATACGAGGATTTCATCCAGACCGATGCGTCGATCAATCCCGGAAACTCGGGCGGCGCACTGGTGAATCTGCGCGGCGAATTGATCGGAATAAATTCGGCCATTCTCTCGCGCAGCGGCGGCAATATGGGCATCGGTTTTGCGATCCCTGTCAACATGGTCAAGGGCGTCATGGACCAGCTGATCAAGTACGGCGAAGTCAAACGCGGCGTGCTCGGGGTACAGCTCTACAACGTTACCCCCGACATCGCCAAGGAATTTGGTTTGTCGGAGACCAGCGGTGCTTTGGTTGGCGGCGTGGGCCAGGGGTCGGCGGCGGAGCGCGCCGGCATCAAGACCGGCGACATCATCACGACATTGAATGGCGCCAACATGAAGAATTCCGCGGAATTGCGCAACGCGATCGGCATGCTGCACGTGGGAGACAAGGTGGAAATCGGCCTGCTGCGCGACGGCAAGCCTCGCAAGGTTACCGCGCAAATCGCGGAACGTGGCGAGGTGGAACTGGCTGGCTCGGCCGATATCAACAAAGGCCTGGAGGGCACCGAACTCAGCGATGCCCCCGACGGCGGCGGCGTCCTGGTCAAATCGGTTCAGGAAGGCAGCAGCGCCTCGCAGTCGGGGCTGCATGCCAACGATGTCATCGTGGGAGTAGGCCGGACCACGGTCGCGAACTTGAGGTCATTCCGTGAAGCGGCCAAAGGAGCAAGCGTGCTGGTTCTCAAAGTCCGTCGCGGCGGCGACTTTTTGTTGATTCCGATTCGTTGATCATGCGTCCCTTATCCATTGCGGTTTTGGGCGGCACCGGTTTCCTCGGCACCCGGTTGGTGGCGAGGCTGATCAAAAACGGCCACCGGGTCACCGTTCTTTCGCGCGACCGCGAGCTGCACAAGCACTTGCTGGTGCTGCCGGGATTGACCCTGGATAACTGCGACGTCTACCAAGAGGCGCAGCTCAGCGAGAGGTTCCGCGGCAAGGACGTGGTGATCAATCTGGTCGGCATCCTCAATGAACGCGGCTTCGGGGGCGGGGGCTTTCGCCGCGCGCACGTCGAACTCACCGCGACGGTGCTGCAGGCCGCGCGCTCCGCGGGAGTGACCCGGCTGCTGCAGGTGTCGGCGTTGGGCGCGGCAATGGACGCGCCCAGTTACTATCTGCGCTCCAAGGCCGAGGCGGAGAAGAGGATTCACGAGCACCATTCAGCGCTCGATTGGACCATATTGAAGCCGTCGGTGATGTTCGGTCCCGGCGATTCGTTCTTGAACCGCTTCGCCGGCTTGCTCGGCGCCATTCCGCTGGTCTTCCCGCTGGCACGGCCCGGTGCCCGTCTTCAACCCGTACTGGTCGATGATGTCGTCGAGGCGCTGCTGCGATGCCTGCACGGGGGCGCCTGCAGCAAACGCACTTATGAGCTCGGCGGTCCCCAGGTCTACACCCTGCGCGAAATCCTCGAACTCGTTGCCAAGCTCACCGGAAGGCGACGCTGGATCGTGGGCCTGCCCAATTTCGCGGGCTGGCTGCAAGGCTTCTTTCTCAATTTCGTGCCGGGCCGTCCGTTTTCAACGGACAATTATCGGTCGCTCAAGGTCGACAGCGTCTGCAGCGAGGATGGGCTCGCCAAACTCGGCATCAAGCCTCAATCCATGGCCGCCTCGGCGCGCCAGTTCCTGGGCTCTCTCGAAGACAACGCTCGCTTGAGTCAGAGCCGCGCCGCCGCGGGGCGCGCGCACCCACGCTAGGCCGGCCAACGCGGCTCAGGCGGAAATACTCAGGCAGGCTCGTGGCGCACGTTCGGCAGATCCGGAGGTGGAAATTCCTTCGCGGCGGCGAAGATCCATTCGCGGAATTGCGCGACCTTGGGCAACCCCAGCATGGGTGTCGGACAAACGAAGTAATATGCCGAGCCGTAGGGCAGCGCCCCGTTGCCGGCCAGGCGCAGCGTGCCCTTGCGCAGCGCGCGGCTGACCAAGGTCCAGCGCGCCAGGACGTAACCCAGTCCCTCTTCCGCCGCCGCGATCAGGCCTCCTGAGTCATCGATGCTCGGCGCCCTGGATTGCCAGGTTGCATCGGAGTCCGCCCGCGCCCATTGAGTCCAAGGCTCATCGTCGCCCTCCAACAGCGGATACTTGTTCAATGCGCCGCCCCGCTCGAGCATGCCGTACTGCTTGATGAGATCCGGGCTGGCCACCGGCACCAGCCAGTCGTCGAGCAGCTTCTCGCTGTGCAAATTAGGGTAGACGCCGCGGCCGAAGCGAATGGCCAGATGATGCGGACTGCGCGTGAAATCCACGACCTCGCGCGAGGTGTGAAAGCGCAATTCGATATCGGGGAATTTGCGGCGAAACGACCTGATACGCGGCACCAGCCAAATCTGCAGGAACGATGACAGCAGCGTGACCTGCAGCGGCCCGGCACGCCGATGCTGCTTGATGTGCTGCAAGGCAGACTCGAGCTTATCCAGGCCGGATCTGACCGCCGGCAACAATTCCAAGCCTTCCTCGGTGATCTCCACGCGCCGCCCGCTGCGCCGAAACAGCGGCACCTGGATGTAACCCTCGAGCATCTTGATCTGCTGGCTGACCGCGGCCGGCGTCACGTTGAGCGCGGCGGCAGCCTCCGCGAAGCTCAAATTCGAGGCCACCGCCTCGAATACCCGCAGCGCTCCCAACGGCAGTCGTTCATATGCGCTTGGCAATTAAGTTTTCCTTAACTAGGCATCAGGCATTGAGTTTGTTCGCACGCGGCGCCCGTAGCAATCTGCAGGCGTGTGGAATCAACTTCAATTCGGAGAGCACATCATGAACGAAATCCATATTGCCGCAAGAGTCGCGCAGGCTCTTCTCGCCGTCGCCATGGTATTGGCCAGCGGACTGTTCATTCAGCTGACGATGCCTTGATCGTGCAAGACGAGAGGAATGAGACAGCGCGCAAAAAATGGCGCGCGGCGTTTTCCGATCTTCGGTCAGCCTTCGTGTTCGCCGCAGATCAAATCGTCGCGCGCTTCTCGCGGCATCTTCGCCAGCTGGCGTACTCGCCGGTAGAAGGCCGGAAGATCGCCCTTCACGGACTCGAGCTCCCTTTCGAAGCCGGGCACGCACACAAAATAGGTTGCAATTGAAGCCAGATGCGCATTGTTGATGTCCTGATCGAACCATGCCTCGTAAGGCGCATGGCCGCCCCAACCGGCACGCAGCGCCGCGAAGTCGGCGCGCAGCTGGGTGAACGCCTCGCGCTTCGCGGCGCGCAATTCTTCCATTGGCTGCTTGGATGCGTAGATCACGCGCAACTTTGCGCGCGTTGCCCCCAGCAGTTCGACTACCTGGAGGTAGCGCTGCTGCTCGAGGCGGTGCTGCGCAAGGTCCTTGTCGCGACCGTGGGCGTGCAGCCAGCGCTTCACGCCCTCCTCTTCCACCGTGGTGGCCAGGGCTTCGTTGAACGAGGCATCGTTGGCGACGTAAAGAAGTTGGTGGGTCAATTCGTGGAATACGATGGACGCCAGCTCGACATCGTCCCAGCCGACCATGGTATTGAGGATCGGGTCATCGAAATGACCCAGCGTTGAATACGCCGCCGTACCCCCCACCGCGACGTCGAAACCACGCTCGCGCTGCTCGGCCGCGAATTTGCGGGCTCTGGCTTCGACGAAATAGCCCCGATACGCCACGCATCCCACGATCGGATAACACCACTCCTTGGGGTCCACCGAAAATTCCGGCGCCGCCACCACATTCCAGACCACGTAAGGCCGGCCGATGTCCGCGTAGCTGCGATAGCTGCCGTTGTCGGGCAGCGCCAATTCCTTGCTGGCGAATTCGCGGATCGATGCGACGGATTCCAGTTGCGAGCGCAGCGCCGGGGGTGTCGACGGAGCGCGGATGACGCTGGCGATCGGTTGACGCTTCGACATGAGCTGCAGCTGTCCTTCGGCGCTCTGCAACAGGTAGCAGCCTCCACCGGCATAACTCAGCACTGCGATACCTAAGGCGGCGCGGACCGCCGCGGGGATGCTGTTAATATTCACCCATGCAAGTGTATCTGGTTGGCGGCGCTGTTCGAGACGGCTTGCTCGGATTGCCCGTGAAAGAGCGCGATTGGGTGGTGATCGGCGCTACGCGGGAAGAACTGCTGCGGGCCGACTACCGCGAGGTCGGGCGCGACTTCCCGGTCTTCTTGCATCCGCAGACTCATGAGGAATACGCGCTGGCGCGCCTCGAGCGCAAGGTGTCGCCGGGATACCGAGGCTTTGCCGTCGAGTTCGGTCCCGAAGTCACCCTCGAACAAGATCTGGGCCGGCGCGATCTGACCATCAATGCCATGGCGCAATCGCCCGACGGCACGCTGCTCGATCCCTACGGCGGCAGGCGCGATCTCGACGCGCGGCTCCTGCGCCACGTATCGCCGGCATTCGCCGAAGATCCCGTACGGGTGCTGCGGGTGGCGCGTTTCGCGGCGCGCTTTGCGCCCTTGGGGTTTCACGTCGCCGCCGATACGCTGGATCTCATGCGCGCCATGGTCGAGCGCGGCGAGGTGGATGCTCTGGTCGCGGAGCGAGTTTGGCAGGAAACCGACAAGGCGCTGCGCGAGCCGAGCGCGGCCGAGTTCTTCCGCGTGCTGCGCAGCTGCGGCGCGCTCTCCAGCATTTATCCGGAAATCGACGCCCTCTTTGGCGTCCCGCAGCCGCCGCAGTGGCATCCGGAGATCGATACCGGCGTGCATACACTGATGGTGCTGGATCAAGCGGTGCAGCTCTCTGCCGATGCCAAGGTGCGTTTCGCCGCGCTGGTTCATGATCTCGGCAAGGGCGCGACGCCGCGGGCGGAATGGCCGAGCCACCGCGGCCACGAAGAGCGCAGCGTCGCGCTCATCGAGAGCCTGTGTGCGCGGCTGCGGGTGCCCGCCGAGTATCGCGAACTTGGCGTCATCGTTGCGCGTTACCACGGCAATGTGCACCGAGCTTTCGAGCTGCGGCCGAAGACCGTCTTGGAGATGTTGCAGAAGGCGGATGCGTTCCGGCGCCCGGAGCGCTTCGCCCAGGCGTTGCTCGCGTGCGAGGCCGATTCGCGCGGCCGGCTGGGCTTGGAACAGGCACCCTATCCGCAGCGCGATTACCTGCTTGCCGCCCAGGCAGCCGCAGCCGCGATCAAGCCCGGCGGTCCGGAAACGGCCGAACTGACCGGCCCGCAAATTGCAACTTGGCTGCACGAGAAGCGCCTGGTAGCGCTTACCGCGCTTCGCGACGCCGGCGCCCGCGCTTAAGGGCTGTGCTCTCGGCGCGCTTGAGATTGCGCGTCGAGCCACGCGGCGATGTTGGCGACCGTATCGCGGTAAAACGTCTCGTACAGGCCGCGCGACACATATCCGATGTGCGGAGTCGCAAGCAGCTTGGCCGTCTTGCGGTACGGGTGATCCGCGGGCAAAGGCTCGATGTCGTAAACATCGATGGCGGCGCCGGCTATCCGGCCCTCGGCCAATGCCTGGGTCAATGCCCTCTCCACCACGATCGGGCCGCGCGAAGTATTTATCAGCCGCGCGGTGGGCTTCATGAGTGCGAGCTCCGCTGCGCCGATCAAGCCCGTGGTCCTCGCGCTCAGCACGAGATGTATCGAAACGAAATCGGCGGCTTGCAGCAATTGTTCCTTGGCAACCAGGGCGGCGCCGGCCGCCTCCGCTTTCTCGCCGGTCAGATTCTGGCTCCAGGCGATCACCTTCATGCCGAAGGCCAGCGCGACCTTCGCCACCAACGAACCCACATGCCCGAGTCCGATGATGCCGAGAGTCTTGTTCGCCAGATCGTCGCCCAATGTGTGTTGCCACCCGCCCGCGCGCAACGACGAATTCTCTTCGACGATATGCCGTGCACTGGCGAGAATGAGCGCCCAAGTCAGTTCCACGGTGGGACTGGATGTATATCCGGTGTGCGCGACCTGAATGCCGCGCTCCGCGGCGGCCCGCATATCGATGGATGCATTGCGCGGTGCGGTGGACGCGATCAATTTTAGATTCGGCAGTTGTTCGATGAGGTCGCGGCGCAATGGCGTGCGTTCGCGCATCACGCACACCACATCGTAGGGCTCGAGGCGGCGCGCCACGGCGGCTGGATCGCTCAAGTGATCGTTGAAGACATCGACCTGCGCACGACTCAAAACCGGCGTCCAGTCCGCAAGCTGCAGCGCGATGCCTTGGTAGTCGTCTAAAACCGCGACGCGGATCGTGTCCATTGGTTCGCTCACAGGCTATGCCGAAGATCGACCAGTGACATGCCGCGCAATTCCACATCCATGCCGCGCAGCCACGCCATCACTTTGAAGCGCTCGCCCATTTCCCCCGGCAGCATCAGTTGCCGCGCCTCGCTTGCCCGGCGCGCAAAGCCGCCGGCATCGCCCGCGGCCAGGCGCTGCATTTCATGATCGATGCCGCTGGCGGCGAGAAAGTGCGCCTGGGTCGTGAACCCCGCCAGCTCGAAACCGGCGGCGCCGGATGCCTCGGCCAGCGAAGTAAAGTCCACCCAGGCAGTGATGTCCTGAAGTCCTGGATATGCGAATGGGTCGTCGGACACGCGATGGCGGTAGTGGCACAGCAAAGTGCCTTCATGCCGCTCTGCGAAATAGTACTGCTTGCGCGGCAGCCCGTAGTCGAACCAGAACACGGCCCCGCGCCTCAAGCGGTGCGTGACGGCTCGCGTCCATGCGGCCAGTCGCGGGCAATATTCGGAAATGTAGCCGTCATCCCAGCCGCCCGCGGCGCATCGTAGCGCTTCGCAGACCGCCGCCATGGCGGGCGCGGCCGCGCGGGTGCCCCACGCGAAGTTGTCCCCCTGCGCCACCACGCCGAGTTCCTCGAGGGCGGCCGAACTCCAGCGAAACCGCGCGACCGGCAAGGCATCGAGCACTTCATTGGCGATGATCACGCCCTCGAAGTCGCGCCCGGGAGGAACGTCGAGCCACTGCACTCGTTCCAACAAGTGGGGAGCGCGCCGCTCGAAAAGGCAGCGCTGACGATCGCGAAGATCGGCGCTGTTGTCGAGAATCCAGTACCGGTCGGGTAGCCGGCCCAGGGACTCCAGGCGCGTCAATACGTCCAAGGCCAGGCGCCCCGTGCCCGCGCCGATCTCCATCAATACCGGCGTCTCGATGCCGCCAAGCACGTCGGCACATTGCACGGCCACGCAGGCGCCGAATAGCGCGGAAACCTCCGGCGCGGTCGTGAAATCCCCATCCCGCCCCAGTTTCCGCGCTCCGCCGCTGTAGTACCCAAGCCCCGGCGCGTACAGCGCGAAATCCATGAATTTCTCGAAGCTCAAATAGCCGCCGCCCGCGGCGATCTCTCCTTTGAGGCCGGCGCGCACACGCGCCATGTGAGCTGTTGCCGCATCATCCGGCGCGAGTTCACGTTCCAGGGGGCTTGGCGTATCGTTGTATGCCATGACATCCAGTATCGAGAATTCTCCGCTCAAGGACCAGGTGGTGCTCATTACAGGGGGCGCGCGCCGCGTCGGCGCGGAGGTCGCGCGAACCTTGCACGCCGCCGGTGCGAATGTAGTCATTCATTATCGTACTTCCTCGGCCGCCGCCATCTCCCTGGCCGACTCGCTCAACAAGGTGCGCGCACGCTCGGCCGCGATTTACGCCGCGCATTTGTCGAGTCCCGATGCCCCGGAGAAGGTGGTGGCCGCCGCACTGCTGGAGTTCGGACGCCTGGATGTACTGATCAACAATGCATCGAGTTTCTATCCGACGCCGGTCGGGCAGATCACCTTGCCGCAATGGGACGATCTTGTCGGCAGCAATATGAAAGCGCCCCTGTTTCTCGCGCAGGCGGCGGCCCCGAGCCTCAAGGCACGGCGCGGACTCATCATCAATATGGTCGATATTCATGCGCTGCGGCCGCTGAAGGGACATCCGGTGTATTGCGCCGCCAAAGCCGGTCTCGTGATGCTGACCAAAGCGCTGGCCCGCGAACTGGGTCCGGAGATACGCGTCAACGGCATCGCGCCGGGCCCCGTACTTTGGCCCGAGGGCGGCATCGATGATTCGGTGAAGCAAGAGATCGTCGGCAAGACCGCCCTGAAACGCATCGGTTCGCCGCAGGATATCGCCCGCACGGCCTTGTTTCTGGCCGGCAATGCGCCCTACATCACCGGCCAAATCATTGCGGTGGACGGCGGGCGCAGCATTTAGGCGGGTCGCGCCCGCCAGGAATCGAGATCGCAGCGTTCGCGTTCGATGATGATGCCCACATCGCGTGAACTGCGGATCGCGCCCGGCTTGCTGAGTGCGACCCGCACCCAGGCGACGCCGAATTGTTCGAGGATCAGCATGGCGATGTGCTCGGACAGCGTCTCCACCAAGTGAAACTGCGATGCTTCTATGAAGGCCAGCACCTGCTTGGCAACGCGCTTGTAGTTCAACGTGTCGTCGATGGAATCCGATAACGCTGCCTTGCGGATATCGGCGCTGAATTCCAGATCGACGACCACGGTCTGTCTGACCTGGCGCTCCCAATCGAAGATGCCGATGATGGCCTCGGTCTTCAGCGCGTGTATGAAAATCTTGTCCATCGGCAACACCTTTTTATTGCGACTGCGCAGTTCCCAGTTCCCAATTGGCGCGGGCGACTGCGCCTTCGCCTTCATGCATTCCGGCCGCCATCCGCTTGCATCCCGCCAGCGCGATCATCGCGCCGTTGTCGGTGCAGAACTCAGGACGCGGAAAATACAGCTGCGCGCCCAAGCTCTGCACGATCGTAAGCAGGCGCTCGCGCAGCGCGCGATTGGCCCCGACGCCGCCCGCGATGATCAGGCGCTCATGACCGGTCTGGCGTAGCGCACGCCGGCACTTCTCGGCCAATGTGTCGACCACTGCCTCCTGAAAGCCGCGCGCGATGTCCGCGCGAGTGCCCTCGTCCATGGCACGGCCCCGCAAGGCTACAAGGGCCGCCGTTTTCAAACCACTGAAACTGAAGTCCAAGCCTGGGCGATCGAGCATGGGCCGCGGGAACTCGAAGCGCCCGCTGCGCCCGCGCTCGGCCAGCGCGGCCAGCGCCGCCCCGCCCGGATAGGGCAGGCCCAGCAGCTTGGCGGTCTTGTCGAAGGCCTCGCCGGCAGCGTCATCCAGCGTTTCACCCAAAATTCGGTACTCACCGAGAGCCGCAACATCGACGAGCTGGGTGTGGCCGCCGGACACCAACAGCGCCAGAAACGGGAAGGCCGGCGCGTCTGGTTCCAGCAGGGGCGCCAGCAAGTGACCCTCCAGATGGTGAATTCCGAGCGCCGGCTTGCCCCAGGCAAGCGCCAAACCCGCGGCAAAGGCGGCGCCCACCAGCAAGGCGCCTATGAGTCCCGGTCCCGCCGTGTAGGCAATGGCGTCGATCGTGGCTTGATCCGATTCGGCGCCAGCCAGGGCCTCCCGCACCAGCGGCAGGAGGCGCCGGACGTGATCCCGGGAGGCCAACTCAGGAACCACCCCCCCATAGGCTCGGTGCATGGCAATCTGGGAATGCAGCCGATGGGACAATAACCCGCGCGCATCGTCGTAGACGGCCACGGCCGTCTCGTCGCAAGAGGTTTCGATCCCTAACACGCGCATATTTTGCCTTTTACAGGGGCGCACTTTAGAATGCGCCCCCCTGTCGCCGAATCCCGGCGGCCGTGTTTAACCAATTGAGGTTTGAATGCCCAGCGTTCGTGTTCGTGAGAATGAGTATTTTGACGCCGCTCTGCGTCGCTTCAAGCGTGCCTGTGAAAAAGCGGGTGTCCTCACCGAACTGCGGCGCCGTGAATTCTACGAGAAGCCGACCCAGGAACGTAAGAGAAAGAAAGCGGCTGCCGTGAAGCGGCATTTGAAGCGCCTGTCGCGGGAAAATATGCGTGGCACGGGTGCTCCATCGGCTCCCCCGCCGCCCCCCTCGTCTCGGCCGTCCTACTAAGGACTGAATTCGCCTCCGGATGTCTCTCAAAGAGCGCATTACCGACGACATGAAGGCAGCGATGCGCTCCGGCGAAAAGGAGCGGCTCGGCATCATTCGCATGATCACTTCGGCCATCAAACAGCGCGAAGTCGATGAACGCATCAGTCTCGATGATTCGCAGGTGATGAGCGTGCTCGAAAAGATGATCAAGCAGCGCAAGGAATCCGTGGCGCAGTTCCAGGCCGGCAACCGCCGGGACCTGGCCGACAAGGAGTCTGCCGAGATCACGCTGCTGCAAACCTACTTGCCGTCGCAGCTCAGCGATGCCGAACTCGATGCGCTGATCGGCGAGGCCATTGCGGCAAGCGGCGCCGCCAGCATCAAGGATATGGGCAAGGTCATGGCCATCATCAAGACGAAGGCGCAGGGTCGGGCTGACATGGCTGCGGTCGGGGCGAAGATCAAAGCCCGCTTAAGCGTCTGATCGCGCGCGGTCCATGGCCGGCCGCATTCCACAGCCGTTCATCGACGAAGTCGTCGCGCGCTCGGACATCGTCGAGATCATCGGCGCCCGCGTACCGCTCAAGAAATCCGGCCGTGAATTCAAGGCTTGTTGCCCGTTTCACAATGAGAAGTCGCCGTCCTTCTCGGTAAGCCCGGACAAGCAGTTCTATCACTGCTTCGGCTGCGGCGCGCATGGCACCGTGATCGGCTTTCTCATGCAATACGAGAAGATGGAGTTTCTCGATGCGGTGGCGGACCTTGCGCAGCGGGCCGGCCTCGAAGTACCCCGTGAAGCGCAGCTCACGCGCGATGCCGGCAGCATCGATCTGCACGAGATCATGGCCAAGGCTTCGCGCTTCTTCGAGCAGAATCTGGCGGACAATGCACGTGCGCACGAGTATGTGAAGCGCCGCGGCCTGGATGCCAAAACCGGCGCCAATTTCGCGTTGGGTTATGCCCCCGACGCATGGGACAGCCTGCTGAAACGCTTCGGTGCGGAGGAACAGGACCGGCAGCGTCTATTCCAGGTCGGCCTGATCCTGGAGCGTGATACGCGCGGCGGCGAACGGTCGGCGGGATTTTATGACCGCTTCAGGGATCGGCTGATGTTTCCGATCCGCGATGCGCGCGGCCGCGTCATCGGCTTCGGCGGCCGGATCATCGACCAGGGCGAACCCAAGTACATGAACTCGCCCGAAACGCCGCTGTTCCACAAGGGCCGGGAGCTTTACGGCCTCTACGAAGCGCGCCAGGCGCGCGCCGATTTCAAGCGGTTGGCGGTAGTCGAGGGATACATGGACGTGGTGCGGCTGCACCAGGCCGGCATCACCTACGCCGTGGCCACCTTGGGCACCGCGACCACCCAAGAGCACCTGCACAAGATCTTCCGTATCACCAGCGAGGTGGTGTTTTGCTTCGATGGGGATAGAGCAGGACGCCAGGCAGCGTGGCGGGCGCTGGAGAACGCGTTGCCCCTGGCCCAGGATGGCCGCGAACTGAAGTTCATGTTCCTGCCGGAAGGGCATGACCCGGACAGCTTGGTCGCGGAGGAAGGTGGGACAGGTTTCGAAGCACGGCTCAAGAGCGCTCTGCCGTTGTCGGAGTACCTCATCGAGCATTTGCGCCAGCAAGTGGAGCTGTCGCACGTCGACGGGCGCGCCAAGCTGAAGGCGCTGGCGCAGCCGCTGTTCGCGCGCATGCCGGCCGGCGTGTACCGCGAACTGCTGGCCGATGCTCTGGCCGCGGAAATCCACATGCCGGCGGCCAAATTGAAGGCCATGTTGATGGTCGGCGTTGCCGCGCCCGTCCCCGACAGGCCGGAACCCTCGCGGCGCGATCGCGGTCGTATCAGCGTAGGACGGGGTAATTTGCTGACTCAGGCCATCGTTTTGGTGCTGCATCACCCGACGGCGGCCCGAGCCATCAAACACCCGGATGCGCTCGGCAGCGTCGAGCGGCCAGGCATTACGGTGCTCAAGGAATTGCTCGAGCAGGCCGCCACGGCTGCGGCCCCGACCACGGCGGTGTTGTTGGAGCGCTGGCGGGACCGGCCGGAGCACGCCCGGCTGGCGGAACTCGCCCAGGCCGAGCCCTTGGTCGCAGATGCGGCCGGAGCAATTAAGGAATTGTCAATGGCGGTCGAAAAACTGCTGGAGGAGTCCGGTCCGGGTCGCAGAATGGATGAATTATTGCAAAAAGCAGGTGAAATGGGCTTGAACTACGACGAAAAGGCCGAATTAAGCTCTTTACTAAAGTCCCGAGGACGGACCCGGCCGCCCGCCTAGATTCCGTTTCAGTTGTGGCTACAGGAAGGCCGGGATCGTATACTTGTCGGCTTGCCATTTAAACGTCTATCCACCGTGAGGCGTCCACTTTGATCAAAAAAGCGCCAGCAGGCACCGCGACTCAAATCGCCGATGAGCGTCAGTCGCAGTTGAAATTATTGATTGCGCGCGGCAAGGAGCAAGGCTACCTCACTTACGCCGAAGTCAACGATCATCTGCCGAGCGAGATTGTCGATCCGGAACAGATCGAAGACATCGTCAACATGATCAACGATATGGGGATTCCGGTTTACGAGAAGGCGCCGGATGCCGAATCGTTGCTGTTGACGGATGCCACCGCTGCCCCCGATGAAGAAGCCGTCGAGGAAGCCACCGCCGCTCTCGCCAACCTCGATGCCGAGTTCGGCCGCACCACCGATCCGGTGCGCATGTACATGCGCGAAATGGGCACGGTCGAATTGTTGACGCGCGAGGGCGAGATCCGCATCGCCAAGCGGATCGAAGAAGGTCTGGAGGCCGTCAAGATCGCGCTCGGCAGCTATCCCGGCACATACGAGTTATTGCTGCGCCACTATGAAACGGTGAAAGCCGGACAGATGCGCCTCGTGGATGTGATCGTCGGTTTCGTCGACCCGAACGCGCCCGATGAGATCGCGCAGCCGCAGAATCCGAAAATGATGGCACTCGAGCGCGAGGAAGCCGCAAATGATGATGAAGAAGCGGCGGATGGCGATGAGGAGGAGGAGGCCATCGACACGGGCCCCGATCCCGAAGAGGCGGCCAAGCGTTTCACTTCGATCGGCAAGATATACCACCAATATCTGAACGCGCTCGACAAGTTGGGCTCGAAGGATCCGAAGACGCTGAAGGTCCGCAAGAAGATCTGCGCCGAATTGATGGAGCTGAAGCTCTCGCCGAAGATGTTCGACCAGCTGATCGACAATCTGCGTCAGCACGTCACCGAAGTGCGCCTGCTCGAACGCGAAATCATGTTCCTTTGCATCAAACAGGCGGGCATGCCGCGCAAGGACTTCATTTCCACCTTCCCGAAGAACGAGACCAGCACGCGCTGGCTCGACAAGCACATCAAGGCCAAGAAGCGTTACTCCGCGCCGCTGGCGAAGTTCAAGGATGAAGTCGAGCGCCGTCAGAACAAACTGAAGGAGCTCGAGGGCCTTTTCCATGTCCTCATCAACGAGATCAAGGAGATCAACCGCGAGGTATCCATCGGCGAAGCCAAGGCACGGCGCGCCAAGAAGGAAATGGTCGAGGCCAACCTGCGCTTGGTGATCTCGATCGCCAAGAAATATACGAATCGCGGTCTGCAATTCCTGGACCTGATCCAGGAAGGCAATATCGGCCTGATGAAGGCCGTCGATAAGTTCGAATACCGCCGCGGCTACAAGTTTTCGACCTACGCGACCTGGTGGATCCGCCAGGCCATCACGCGCTCTATCGCCGACCAGGCGCGCACCATCCGTATCCCGGTGCACATGATCGAGACCATCAACAAGCTGAATCGCATTTCGCGGCAAATGCTGCAGGAGATGGGCCGCGAGCCGACGCCCGAGGAACTCGCGGTGCGCATGGAGATGCCCGAGGACAAGGTCCGCAAGGTGCTCAAGATCGCCAAGGAACCGATCTCCATGGAGACTCCGATCGGCGATGACGAGGACTCCCACCTGGGGGATTTCATCGAGGATACTTCGGTGTCCTCGCCGATCGACTCTGCGACGACGGAGTCGCTGCGCGAGACCACCCACTCTGTGCTGGCGCAGCTGACGCCGCGCGAAGCCAAGGTTCTGCGCATGCGGTTCGGGATCGACATGAACACCGACCACACGCTCGAGGAAGTGGGCAAACAATTCGACGTCACGCGCGAGCGCATCCGTCAGATAGAAGCCAAGGCGCTGCGCAAGCTGCGTCATCCGAGCCGCAGCGAGCAGCTGCGCAGCTTCTTGATGGACGACTGATCGGCTGCAATTCAACTTGCTGCCGCACGTCAGCCTGCGCCGGCACTTCAGCCTCCGGTGACTTCCAGCGTCAGATGACGCTCACCGCGCAGCGAGTTTGCGATCAGGCAGCTGTTCTCCGCCTTTTCCAGGAGCTTCTTCGCGCGTTCGATATCGGCGCCCGCGGCCACCTGCAGCTTCGCGTGCGTGTCGAAACGCGTAAACAGCATCTTGCCGTCGACGCGATCCAAAGTGCCCATCGTGCGCACGTCGAGATGTCGCCATTCGAATTTTGACGCCCGTGCAATCGCGCGAAATCCCAACGCGAAGCAGTCGGCGACCGCAGCCGTCAGCAGTCCCTCCGGCGACCACTGATTCCCGGGGCCGTCGAACTCCTTGGGCGGCGAGGATTCGATCACGCGCACCCCCTCGGTGGATAACGGCACGTCGCCGTCGGGTCGAACGGCAGCGTTGACGGTGTAGCGGTGCGGAAATGAATGCATGCGAACTCCAAACTCGTCAAAAAATGGCCGGAATCAGCCGCCGTGTGCGGCTCATGTAATCGCGGTACTCATGGCCCAATCCGTCAAGCAGCGCCGCCTCTTCGACTCGAATACGCCACAGGAATACGCAAGAGGTTGGAATCACCGCGCAAGCCAGTGAGGCCCAGTTGCCCAAGCATAAGCCCAATCCGACAAACGCCATCAAAGCGCCGCTATAGGAGGGGTGCCGCACATATCGATACGGTCCGGTGTCGATCACACGATGGTCCGCTGCGATGGCAACATCGACGGTGAAGAAGCGCCCCAGATAAATGATTGCGTACCAGCGCAACGCGAGACCCGCAACGAAAACGATAAGTCCCGCAGTGCGCAGCGCCGGCGCCGCGTTGGCTCCTATGCTGCCCGCCGGCACGCCATAGGCAACGCTGTAGGCCAGGGTGATGCTGGCGACAATGACCACCCAAAGAAGCACGAGGGAACCTCGATCGGCGCCGCGCGAATCACTGCGACGCGAGCGGCGCAGCATGGCAAGGACGGCCTCGGAAATCATGTAGGCGTAACCAAGCCAGGACACCGCCGTGCCGCTCATCGAGGAACTCCGGCCGCCGCCTGAACGAATAACTTCACCTCGTCCCTGTCCTCGGTCAGGTTGATCAGCCGATCGAATTTCATGCCGATCTTTTCCAGCACCCTGATCGAACCCCAGTTGTCCGGCGCGGTAATCGCCACGATGCGCGGCAACTTGAGGGTGCGCGTGCCAAGGTCGAGCACCGCGGCGGCCGACTCGACCGCATAGCCCCGCGACCAATGGCGAGCTAGAAAGGCAAATCCGATGTCCGGATCCTGCAATCCCTCGCGTCTCACCAGTCCACATATGCCGACGGGAGCGGCGGCGCCCTCGAGTGTGCACACCGCATACAATCCGAAGGCGTTGTGCTGATAACTATCGATGGGGCCCTTGCTCAGGTAGTCCCTGGCATCCGCCAAGGTCCTGACGCCTTTGTCGCCGATGTAGCGCAAAAATGCGGTCTCGTTCAGCAACTCCAAAATGAACGCGGCATCCTCGAAGGTGAGTTCGCGCAGCTGCAGCCGCGGGGTTCGAAGGACCGTCACAGGCCCAATGCCTGCGCCAGCAGCGCATAGGAGTGCCGGCGCACGGCGGGATCGAAAGTCCAAGTATTGATCACGATTTCCTCGAGCTCGAGCCGCCGCGCCAACGCGTTGAGCTTGTCCGCCACCTGGCCGGGGTCTCCCACCAGGGCGTTGTCGCGCAATTTGGCGATCATGGCTTGTTCTGCCGGCGTATAGCTATGAGCTTGGGCCGTGTCGGGGGACGCCAACGGCAATCTTTCTCCCTTCTCGAATCCGGCGCGCCAATATTCACGGGTAGTCGCCTGACGCTGTGCCTCGCGCTCGGTGTCGGCGGCGAGGGCCCATACGCAAATGGTGGGGCATGGTTTCGGATAACGCTCGCTCGGCCGGTAATTTCTGCGGTACAAGCCAAGGGCCTCCTCTACTCCGGCTCCATCGCTGAAGAAGTACGCGAACGCGTACGGCAGGCCGAAGTGCGCCGCCAGCTGAGCACCATAGGCGGAACTTCCCAGAATCCACAGTTGCGGGCTGGTGCTCCCCAGCGGCAGCGCCATGATGCTGCGGTACGGATGGCCCTGCGGCAGGGGAATTCCGGAAACCCAATGCTGCAGCTCCTGGACCTGCCGAGGAAACTCCTCCGCAGCGTTGGAATACGGATTGAGCGCCCGCGCCGTGAGGCCATCGGATCCCGGCGCACGTCCCACCCCAAGATCGATGCGTCCCGGCGCTATGGCCTCGAGCACGCGGAATTGCTCGGCCACTTTGAGCGCCGAGTAGTGCGGCAACATGATCCCGGCGCTGCCGATGCGAATACGCGGTGTGGTGGCCGCTACCGCCGCCATCAGGATCTCCGGCGCCGTGCCGACGATGCTGCCGCTGTTGTGATGTTCTGAAACCCAGTAGCGCTCGTAGCCGAGCGAGTCGCAATGCTGCGCGAGCGCGATCGATTCACGAATGGCCGTGTCCTGGCTGCTGCCCGCCGAGGTCGGGGATTGATCGAGTACGGACCACTTCATCGAGGCTTGAAGCCTAGCCTACTGGTTGGCGTTGCGCTGATCTATCTCCGCCTCGGCCGCCAACCAGTCCTCGAGCTCATGTCCTGGTTCGAAACCGCGCTTCAGCGCGCGGAAATAGGCAAGCTCGGCAATCAGCTCATGTCGCGACCGTAGCACGGCTATTGGCTGGGCGAAGCGTAACGGATCGAAAAGCGGCGGCCTGTTGACGGTCATGATGTACCTCTATAGTGCGCCTAAAGACTCGTGCCGATTCGCTTCAGTTCACGCCATAAAACCTCGCGAGCGTGTAGGAATTATCGGAGACCATCTTTGCCGTTTCCCTTACGGAGCAGAATCGCTGCCCGTGCAAATATCGGACAATGGAACAACGCTGGGGCGAACGCCTGCCAGTCAAGGTGCCCGTTCGGGTGAACGCGCACGCCTTTTTTGTGCGCGACGGCACGCTGACCGATTTGAGCGTCAGTGGCGCCCATTTGGCAGTGGACCTCGACCTACGCGTGCTGTCGCGAGTCGAAATTGTCGTGGTGCTGCCGTATCGGTCCAAACACGAGGCGCCGGCGATTTATGGCTATGTGGCGCGCGGCTGTGCCGACGGATTCGGCATCGAATGGTGCGAGTTCGCGCCGGCTGCGGTGAACGAATTATTGCGCTGCGCGGTGCGCCACCCGTATGCATCGCCGCGCCGCACTGCAGTACCCCCGATGATAAGACCCCGCACTGCCGGAAGCCTGCTCAAGCACAGCCAGTAAGCAGTAAGGCAGCCATCCCTTGGCGCGCCACCCGTTGGGCAACCAACCGTTGATCAAGGAGCGCGAACGAATCCCGTACGCAGCGCCCGCACCCAATCCTCCCTGCCGCGCTGCTGCGCGAGCCGCGCCGCCGCATCCCAGTCGTAGGGAACGGCGATGAACTCGACCATCCATCCCTTGGGCGAGCGCTCGGCAATGGCGTAGCGTCCATGCGGCGATCCGATTTCCACCGTATGCGGGCCCGGATGGTGACCCTCGTAGGCCTGAATCCCGACGCTGCCCGGATTGACGATGATCTGCCCGGAGTGCAGGCGCGACAGCCGCGGTATGTGCGTGTGCCCGCAGAAGATCAGCGATGCATCGCAGGCGCCGGTTCGATCTTCAATCGAGCGCAGCGTCGCCGGATGCAATTCGCCGTCCACGAGGTCCTCGAGGTAACAATCGACGTCGCTTTGCGGTGTCGCGTGACACATGAATACGTCGGACGCCGGACGCATGACCGGCGGCAGCGCGCCCATCCAAAGGCGCTGTGCCTGTGTGATCGTGTCGTGCGCATAGCGATCGGACGGACCCATATCCTGGGGATCCATGCACAACACCTGCCGTTCATGATTGCCGCTGATGGTAGGGAAATCGAGCGCCATCAGGCGATCGGCGGTTTCGCGCGGCTGCAGCGGGCCGGACAAGATATCGCCTAGATTGACGATGAGATCGACGCCGCGTCGATCGATGTCGGCCAGCACGGCATCGAGCGCCAACAGATTGCCATGAATGTCGGAGACGGCAGCAATTTTCACGCCAGTGATCATACCTTCGCGCGGAAGTGATCACACCGCGATTTGATGTTCAAGGAGTCAATGCAGCGCGGACCGCCGGCTCTATGGCGGCGGCCTCGAATACCGGCATCGAGCAAGAACTGCCGGTGCACGCGAACGCGGCGGCTCGGTCGAGCTGTGGATAGCGAATTTCCGGATTGAGGGCGGGCCCCTCGCTTGGATCCCACCAGTCGATTTGCAAGTACTCCGCCGGATAGCGCAGCGCGGCCGCATGCAGCGCGCGTGCCGCAGGATCGGCTTTGTGGCCCACCACGGTGATGTGTATCGGTGCTGCCGAGGCTTCGTGATCGGCCAGCAGGATCTCCGCGTGGAACTGCTGGGGAGCGGCATTTGCAAACCCACTGAGATACCTCATGCCATGGGCAGCCATCGAGCGATAACGCCTGTTGCCCGAGTAGTGAAACTCGAGGGTCGCCGCCTGCACGAGCGCGGCGTTTTGCTCGGGCTGACGCACCGGTTCGCGGAACACGCCGCGCCTCGCATCGGGCGCGGGTACGGGTGTGGCGAAGTAGCCTCCTTCCGGGTCGCGCAGTGAGCTGTTCACGAAATCCAGCGTCTTGCCGGCGCGCGTCAGCCAGATCGTTTCGCCGCTCGAGCGATACAGCGCGATGAAGGCCTGGCTCATTGCCAGCGCGTCGTCGAGGAACGGTCCGCCTCGGTCCTGTTCGTCGTGACGGAACGCGCCGCTTCGGTTGGCACGATGCGCGAGGGCCCAGTCCGCTGCACGCTCAGCGCTCGCCAATGCAGCAGCATCGCCTGTGGCATCGTAGTACTTACAGAGCGCCCTGATCGCCCACCCGGTCTCGCGTGCATATTCGTGCGTATCGACGGGCGGTATTCCGAGGGCACGGCGGCCGGCTTCGTCCTTCGCATAGTAGTCGTGACCGCTGACGGCGGCCGACAGGTCGGCATCTTGGCTGACGTAAAACCCACCGTCAGGTGCGGCAAGAAATTTCATCATGTAGCCGGATAAGGATCTGGCGGCGGCGAGGTAACGCGGATCCTGCCATCGCAGATACGCCTCGCTGTACAAACGCAGATCGTCCGCCTGAAAAGACATGAGCTTCTCGAAATGAGGCGAGCGCCAATCGACCTCATCCGAGTATTGATAAACCCCTCCCCATACCGGATCGATCAAAGCCAAATTGGCATCGAGCGTCTGGCGCGCGCGCTGCTGTGCAGAACTGTCGCCGCCGTCCACTTTTTCGAAGGTCAGCGCCAGTGCTGCGGGGTCGATGTATTTATGAACATCGCCCCAGCCCCCGTGTCGCTCGTCGTACATTTGATCGTAAACTCGCGTGAGCGCCGTGCGCGCGCTGCGCGGCAGCTGAGTGGCCGTCGACGCTGCAATGGTTGGACCGGGCTGCACCGACGGACCGGGAGTCGGATCGTCGATGATGGCCTGCAACAGCGCGGCCATCTGCTCAGGAGGAATGTAGCCGCGGCGCTTGACGATCTCGCTGCCATCGGCGGCAAGGACGATCGTCGCGGGCCAACCCCAGTCGCCGTAACGGCTGGTCAAATCGGGATCGCTGTCGGCATCGACACTCACGGCGACATAGTGCTTTGCAATCAGCGCTTGAACCCGTGGGTTGCCGTAGGTCGTCTCGTCCATGACGTGACACCAATGACACCACACGGCATGCAGATCGAGGATGACGAGGCGCTGCTGCTGTGCGGCCTGCGCGAACAATGCGTCGCCCCACCGCGTCTGCCAGGCAATGGGCGCGGCGCCGGCGAGTGTCGCAATCAGCGGCGCGATGCAGGCAAGAAGTACCGAAGACAATGATGCACGGCGCATGGCCCAGGTTTCCTGATTAGGGTTGCTGCGTATACTTCGTGATGCGGCGCCGCTTGGATGCAAGCAGGCGTGCATCAGCCGGGCGGACGCTAGGCGCCTGCCTCGTCGCTCGACAGTTTGAGATGATTCATGACTTTCTTCAGGTCGCGTCTCAGTTTGCTGAGGTGACCGATATTGACGGCCGTGCGCAGCGCCTCCTGCAACGGCTGCAGCGGGTAGCCGCCATAGGCGCCGGCGCGGCCGATGCTCTTGGTCACGTTCGACCTGCCCTGCAACGAAACGTTGTCCGCAATGGTCAGATGGGCGGATACCACGCTGTTCCCGCCCGTCACGAAGCGGCGTCCGATCGTGGTCGAGCCGGCCATCATGAAGCCCGCCGTATACAATCCGTTCTCGCCGAGATCGCAGTTGTGCGCGATGTGGCAGATATTGTCGAGCTTGGCGCCCGACCGAATGTGAGTCGAGGTGAGCGTCGCGCGGTCGATCGCGCAATTGCTGCCGATCTCGACGTCATCGCCGATCACGACGTTGCCAAGCTGCGAGATTTTCTGAGGCTTGCCGCAGGCATCAACGGCATAGCCGAAGCCGTCGCTGCCGATGCTGGTATGCGGGTGGATCTCGCAATTGCTGCCGATTTCGCAAGCCGAGCCGACGAAGACATGCGGGTGCAGAATCGTGCGCGTGCCGATCTTGACCTTGTTCTCTACCACTGTGTGGCTGCCTATCATGCAGTCATCGCCGACTATGCTGTCCGCGCCGATGACACAGAACGGCCCGAGCATGACGTTTTTGCCGATGCTGGCGCTCGGATGTACGACCGCGGTCGGGTGGCGTTCGCCCCATTGCGTGAAGCGCGCGGGTTTCTGATCGAAGTATTTGAGCAATGCCGCCATCGCGGCAGGAATGGCCTCAACGGAAAACAGGCACCCGCGCCACTGCTGCTTGGTATTGATTGCTGGCAGCAGGTCCTTGTGCAGAATGAGAATGGCAGCATCCGGGTTCGAAACGGCGTCGAGTTGTTTGCGGTTGCTGAGGTAGACGAGGCTGTCGGGACACGTCTCTTCCGGCCGGTGGCAAATCTTGGCAGTCGAGTCGAGGTCGCCCTGCACGAAAGTGAAGAGATCCGAGTGCTCATTTCTGATCGTTTCGGCTCTTAACACCCTTCCTCCGTTGTCCGGCCAGCGCGAGGATAGTAGCAGGAAATCAGCGGTTCGGACCTCGCTGCGCACGTTATGTTGCACCGCATGTGGCCGTCGCCTCGAACTTTGGCACGCAGAGCTGGCAGCACCTCAGCTGGTCAGGCATTGCGGGTCGAATTGATACTCGTTGCGCAGCCAAGCGGCAATCTCTTGGGCGTAGGGGTTTGAAAGCCTTGCTCCGTAGCGGTCGAGAAGCCGGCACCGCACATCAGGATCGAGGCCATTCAGGCCGACGGTCTGCAGCAGCGGCCCATCCTGGGCCAGTTCGTCCGCAAAATCCGCGGGATAAAGCTGCCCGCAGATACCGGGTCGGGTCGCAGCCGTCTGGCCGGTGCCCGCCAGCAATGCCTTGAACTCACATAAGGCGATTCGCGAAAGATGCGGCTGGTTCATCGGATTGATGGCGATGCCGGCGACGAGTTCGTTGACGAGTTCCCATGAAACGTCGGCGGGATTCAAATAAAGGTGGTTGGTGCGCACCTTGGAATCGTTGGAAATATGGCTGTCCCAGATGAAGGGCTTGCGGCCGAGATCCGCCGCCACCTCCGCAAGGTGCGCCGCCGGGTAGCCGTTCGAGATGACCTTCTCGCCGGTCCAAAATACATCGATACCGGGATCCAGGGCATGGCCGAAGTCGCGCAAATAAGCCTTGGGTTGAGCCCCAAATTGGCGCGCAAGACGGCTGTCGTACGAGTAATACGTGGGACAGACGATGAAGCGTGCCGCGGTGCTCCGCGCGCAGATATCGGCAATGATTTTCGCCTGCAGATCCGCCAGCCCCGCGACGTCGCCGCGCATATCGTCGAAAAGGATGCAGAGGATGTCCGGACCGATTTCATTGATTTGCACCACTTTCGAGCGCAGCGCGGCACGCGCGGCAGCATCGTAATCGAGGTAGATCTCGAAAGGCGTAAGCCCTATTCCGAAGTGCACGCCCAGCTCGCGGCAGTGCGACTTCAGATCCGCCAGCCGGCGCTCGGTATCGGCCGGTATCGGCTCGCGCCAGCGCCGGCGCAGGAACGCTTCGGCTTTGGGAGCATAGACATAGAATCGATAGCCGCAGTCGCGCAGGAATTCGGCTCCGCTCATGCGCGCCGCCCAGCTCCAGGGTGTGCCGAAAAATCCCTCGATGACCCCGGCTTGCATCGTGTCCGCCATGCATGAATAGTACTCAACTTATCTCGTTCAACTGGTGTGTCTCGTCATGGCCGCCCAGGACCGAGTCGGGTTGGCCGATGTTCCGGTCTGCAACTTGGCATAGTTTTGGGCGCCCGCATTGTCGCCGAGCGTCATGGCGAGCTTGTAGTGCTCCAGGGCAGACTCGGATCGACCCAAGGTCTGTTCCGCCAAACCAAGACTGTTCCAAATGGTTGCGCTGCGCGGATTCAATTCCAGTGCACGATTGTAGGCATTCACGGCTTTCTCGTAGGCCTGCAGTTTGTTGTAAGCGTTGCCGAGACCGTACCAATCCATCCAGGTTCCGTGAGGCGCTGCGACGACCTCGTTCTTTTTCAGTGCATCCAGGGCGCGATCGCGCTGATTCATCCCCGTGTAGGCCGCGGCGAGACTGATCCAGTAGGATGACTTGGCCGGGGCCAGATCGGACGCATGTTCGAACGCCTCGGCGGCCGCCTGAAAATTGTTGGCCGCGAGATACTCATCTCCAAGCGCATTGAAATTCCGGGGCGAATATGGATTGATCGCCAAGGCGTATTTGAAGGCGGGAATCGCCTTGTCGGGCCGATGCACACCGACACCGTAAGCGGTGCCGAGTGATCCCCATGCATTGTCATTGTTGGGTTCGGCCCTGGTCCAGTTGAGCGCATAGCGCACCGCCGACGCGCCGTCGCCGGAGGTGAGATATGCCTGGACGCGCTCGACGGAGTAGGCGCCCTGCGCCCACGATGTACCGCACCCTAGAATGAGGGCCGCCAAAAAAGTCAGCATTGATGGTTTCATGAAGCTCCTCGCTGCGCGTTTAAGGAAACAACGTACCGTGGATGGCATTGTTGACAGCGCAGTCTTGAATTTGTATCCCTCGTTTCGGGGGGGTCTGATGCGACAATCCGCGGCAACCTCTCTACAATGCGCCGATGACATTTCTAAACGTCGTGATACTTGCGATCGTGCAAGGTCTTGCCGAGCTTCTCCCCGTATCGAGTTCGGCGCATGTGGTCGTTGCGGAGAAACTGCTGTCGCTGGATCCCTCCTCCCCGCCCATGACGCTGCTGCTCGTGATGCTTCACACCGGCACCATGTTCGCGGTCATCGTGTATTTCTGGGAGCGCTGGCGCGCCGCCTACTTCCAGGATTCCCGGCTGTTCTGGCAGGCGGCGTGGCGCGTCGTTCTCGCAACCGCCGCCACGGGAATCATCGGCGAAGGCATCGTCAAGATTTTCGAGAAAACCGTGTTTCGCGATGCGCCGCATGCGGAGATCGAAGACTTGTTCAGTCATCTCGAGTTGATCGCTCCTGCCTTGGCGGCCGCGGGAATTCTGATTTTGATCGCGGGACTTCTGGAGAAACGCATAAGGGCGCGCGCCGATTTGAGCTTGCAGCAGGCTGGGGTCATCGGCTTGGTACAGGGATTATGTCTGCCCTTCAGAGGCTTCTCGCGCTCCGGGGCCACCATTTCGACCGGCATGCTGCTTGGAATCGGCAAGGCGCAGGCCGAAATCTTCAGCTTCGCGCTGGCCGTCGTCTTGACGCCGCCGATCGTTGCCCGCGAGATTCTGCGATTGATGCGTGCCGACCCATCGGGCGATACAACCAACGCCCACGTGGTGCTGCTGAGCTTGCTCGGGGCTTTGGTCGCATTTGGCGCCGGACTGCTCGCGCTGAAATGGCTTAGCCGTTGGCTGGAAACCGGCCGCTGGTACTTGTTCGGCATCTACTGCCTGGCCGCCGCCGCTGCCGTGGGGCTCCTGTACAGGGCGGGCTACTGACCGGAACGCCGCGGCAGGAACATTCGTTGCGCATCAAGGTCATCAATCAAGCTGCCGTTTACTGCCTGAGTGAAGCATGGACATGCGCGAATCGAGTTCCTGTCGGGCATCGCGGATGATCACGCTGATCGCCGTGACAGCGCTGCATGTAGGCATCGTTGCCCTGCTCCTGATGGCGAGCAGCGTGCGCCGCATGCCGGACTCTACCCATAGTCCCCTGGAGCTGGTGTACATCCCGACGCTATCGCCGCCGCCCGTGCGCGCCGAAAGCGGTCGTCCGCAACGATTGCTTGCCGACCTCTCGCTGCCGCCGGTCTCGCCGGTCCCGCCCGTGCTCCTCTCTGCATCGCCGGGGGCGCCGTCGGCCGGGGTCGGCAGCCGCGGTGCTGGGGTCGACTGGCTGGCCGAGGCGCATCGAGCCATCCGGGCGTACGAAATCCGCAGGGATCAGCCCAGCGAAAACGCGCTCTCGGGAAAATCGCCGGCGAACGACTGGTGGCCGCAGCAAGGACCCCACGCCGGCGACCAATTCAAGACGGAAGCTGGCGACTGGATCGTGTGGATCAATGCCGAGTGTTATAAGGTGGCAAGCTGGCATTCGGTCGATCCGGCGTTGAATGATAGCCTGCAGCAAATCGTCTGCCCCAAACAATCTCCCGAACAATCCGGCGTTTCGAGCGTTGCACCTGATCGTCCATGAGCGAGCAAAGCGTGAATACCGAGCAAAGCGGTGAATTGAGTCTCGGCGACGATAGCCCGCCAAAGCGAGGTAGTTCGGTGTTAATTTCCGTTGTGGTCATTGCCCTTGGAGCCGCGCTCGGCGCGTTGCTGCGGTGGTATCTCGCAGTGCGCTTCAACCAGATGTTCCCGCAGGTGCCTCCCGGCACGCTGGCGGCGAACTTGCTCGGCGGCTACCTGATCGGTATAGCAATGGCCGTGTTCCTTGCCCTCCCCGGGTTGTCGTCCCAGTGGCGCCTGCTGACGGTGACCGGATTTCTTGGCGGCTTGACCACCTTCTCGACGTTTTCCGCTGAAGTCGCTACCGCGTTGCTCGAGGGCCAGGGACTGTGGGCCCTGGGGACGGTCGCTGCGCACGTGGTCGGCAGCGTCGCGATGACGCTGCTGGGAGTTGCGACCGTGCGGGGACTCAAGCCCCTTTTCTAAGCCGAAACCAGTACGCGGCGATCTGTGATCCTAGTCCGCTTGCGACGAATACATGCTTACGGTTGGACGTGAGTTTGTGCATCCAGTCGAATGCACCCCCGTCGATGAACTGGATGTCTTCGCCGATCGAGGTTCGCGCGCTGATCATGAAGCGCAGACCGTCGTAGTAATTGTGCTCCAGGGTCTCCATGGCGATGGGCGTGCCTGGCAGCGCCTGCGCGATGCGCTCAGCCACCGAGCGCCGCTCCGGCGTGGCCAGTAGTTTTATGGTCCGCGACGAAAACGCGTAGCCATGCTGCTCGAGTCTATCCATGGCGCGAAGATGAGTGCGCATGTGATCCGCCAGCGCCTCGATCAGCAGCCCATGGTCCTTGCGCTCATGTCCCGCCGTCGTCAGCACGAACATCCGGAAATGGGCGGCAAAGCCAGGCGTCTTGGGAAATGGTTGGGCACGCACGCAACGGTGGCTGGTGGCCAGCTTGATCACCCGCTCCGGATCTTCCGCAAGCCGCACCGCGCTTTCGATGGCGAGCAGATTGGTTGGGTCGGATACCACCTCGGTTCCCCGAATGGTCGACACGGTTCTTTTTTGGCTGGTCAGCGCGATGCCTGAGCAGGAGGCGAGCGGCGCGAGCGGTGAGAGCTCCACGGATTCAAAAGTGGACGCCGCCGCCAATAAATGGCCATCGAGAGCGTTGAATATCCGTTGATCGATCGGCGCCGGAACAACGAAGCGATCGCGTTGCCACTGATGCCGGATGTCTGCGGGAGCGCGCTGCAAAGCTCGCTGTTCGAACACTGCAAGCAGCAACGACCATAGCTCCGATGCAGCGATGCCCTTCGACAAAGCCGCGTACGCGGCTTCGCCGATGCCCATGTGGGTCCAGTCGCGATCGTCAGTTTGCGCATCATCGACCATTGTCGGATGCTCCTACAGGCCGGCAGAGGTTTCGATTCTAAAGTCGAAAGTATTTGGAGTCATTAATTGAGGCGAATCATGTCAAGCAAGAGCATTTTCCCGATCATGCTGCACCTGGTGCTCGTATGTTTCGGCGTCGCTGCCAAGGACGCTTCCGCGGCCGAGCCGTATCCACCGGCCCGCTTTACGTCTCCGGACCGGCTGGAAATACTGCAAAAGGCTTTTCCGACGATTGACGAGATATTCCGCCGCTATGCGGCGGACAAGCATATCCCGGGCATGGTCTGGGGGATCGTGATCGACGGGCAACTGGCACATCTGGGCACGTTCGGCGTGCAGGATTTGACAACCAAAACCCCGGTGTCCGAGACGACCGCTTTTCGCATCGCCTCGATGACCAAGAGCTTTACCGTGCTTGCCATTCTAAGACTGCGCGACCAGGGGAAACTCTCTCTGGAAGACCCCGTGTCGAAGTGGATCCCCGAGTTCGCGAATATCGAACTGCCCACCCGTGACTCGGCGCCCTTGAAGATACGCCAGCTGATGAGTCACAGCGCCGGGCTCCCGGAAGACAATCCATGGGCGGACCAGCAGCTCGCTGCCAGCGAGGCGGACCTCACGCAATGGTTGCGCCGAGGGATTCCCTTCTCAACGCCGCCGGACACCAAATATGAATACTCTAATTATGCATTCGGCCTTCTCGGCCGCATTGTGACCAAAGCAGCCGGAACTGCCAGCGACCGATACGTGCAGCGCGAGATCCTCGCCAAGTTGCATATGGATTCCACGACATTTGAATTTTCGAAGGTTCCGAAAGAGCGGCGTGCCATTGGTTACCGGCTACAGCCGGACGGTACCTATCTCGAGGAACCCCCTCTACCGTAGGGGGCTTTTGGCTCCGCTGGTGGGCTGCTCACGACCGCGGACGACCTCGGACGCTACGTGGCCTTTCACCTGTCCGCCTGGCCGCCTCGCGACGACCCTGACACGGGGCCCGTGCGCCGCAGCTCTGTTCGCGAGATGAGCCACCTGTGGACGCCATCCAACCTGACTGCGCGGCGCACGGATGGAAAGCTGCAGGTCATGAATACAGGGTATGGCTATGGCTTGCGTGTTACGACCGATTGCCGCTTTGAGCGCATCGTCTCCCACGGCGGGGGCCTGCCGGGTTTCGGCTCAACGATGGCCTGGTTGCCGGACTACGGCGTCGGCATCTTCGCCATGGCGACCCTGACTTATTCCGGCCCATCGGAGGCGACCAACAGCGCCTGGGACGCCTTGCTACAGACAGGCGGCTTGCAGCGGCGCGAAGTACCGGCGTCGCCGATTCTGGTGCAAATGCGCGCACATGTCATCCAGTTATGGAACCACTGGGACGAGGGGGAAGCGAAAAAGGTCGGCGCAATGAATCTACTGCTGGATGCGCCGTCAGCGCAGCGACAAGCGGAGATCCAGACATTGAAAGTCGAGGTCGGCGAATGCACGAGTGCCGGCCCGGTAATTGCCGAGAACTGGCTGCGCGGTCAAGTCAATCTGACCTGCGCCAACGGTACCGTCGGAGCCTTCTATACGATGGCGCCGACGAAACCGCCGGCAATCCAACATCTGACCTACAGCAAAATTGCATCCGACAAGGTCAGGCTAGGGGCTCCGACTGGTCCGCCAGCTGGAGTCAGCTGTGCCGACGGTCTGTGAATCGGAGCGGTTCCGCCGGCCTTAAACGGGATTCGACTGCAACCGACACTCTCGCCGACCGTGAGCGATATGGTGTAATGAAGACCTTTGCAAGCCTACGTCGATTGGCAGGGAGGGATTCTGAAAAGACAACAGCCGCTTGAGCGGTCCGCGCTTGTTCAACCCATCGCCAAGCACACAAATCACTTGCATCGCGTGCTCTCGTCGTTTGGCGTTCTTTTGCTAACGTTGTCATGCTTGTCGCCGGTTTATTCAATTTATGGAATCGGCTCCGACATACTGCTGCATGTAGGCACCGGTGCGGCAATCGTGTTTATTTACGGCATCGGCGTAGCCGTTGTTTGGGCGGTTGTCTATGCCGAATTGGCGTCAGCTTACCCCTATGCGGGCGGCGACTATGTGGGCGTCGGTGCGATTCTAGGCCCGTGGGCCGGCTTCGCAAGCCTCACGGTGTGGGCAGTCACCGCGGGACCCGCCAATGCCTTTCTCGCAAGGACGGTCGCTATCTACGCCGGCGAATTGGTGCCGACGGTGTCGCCGCTGTTGGTCACATTTGGCGCGCTCGGCGCCGCGACGGCCATTGCCGTGCTCGCGGTGCGTACCAGTGCACTGGTGACCGGGTCATTTCTCGCTATCGAGATGCTAGCCGTGCTGGTACTCATCGGCGCCGGGCTGCGGCATCCGGTTCGCGGCCTTGCCGAAGTCGTCGTTCATCCTATGGTGCCTGGCGGCGGCGGAACCCTAGTCCCAGTCGCTATTGGCGCGATGGCGCTGGCGGGGGTCAGCGCTGCCTACGCCACCGCTGGCGGTAATCAGGCAATCGCGTTTGGCGAGGAGCTGGCTGAACCACACCGCTACATGGGGCGCGTGATCTTGCTCGCAGGCGTGATTGGAGCGTTTGCCACGGCTATACCGGTTATTGCCGTTGTCATCGGCGCAAGCGATCTGCCCTCGATTCTGAAAAGTCCTGCACCGTTCAGTGCCTTTGTCTCAGCCGTTGCCGGACTTGTCGCCGGGCACGTGCTGAGCGCAGCAGTAATTCTGGCTATCTTCAACGCGCTAATCGCTCAGACTATGTTCTTCGCGCGTCTGTTCTTCAGTTTGGGCCGCGACGGAATATTTTACTCAACCGTGAATGCAGTGTTGTCGAAGGTGCACCTCTCCTCTGGAGCGCCTCGGGCAGCGACATGGATCGTTGGCGCAATCTCCGCCGCTTGTTGCCTGCTGAACAACCACATGCTCGTCGCCTTCATATCAGGCCTTACGGTTTACATCCTCCTATTGGTGAGTTTCGCCGTTCTCGTCGGACGTTCGCGCGGCTTGACCGGCCAGCCTGGATACTGGCGATCGTGGCTCTTCCCCTTGGCACCGATTCTTGGTCTCGTGTTGGCTGTGACGTTTGGAGTCGCGGATCTGCTCGATAAAGAAGTGGGTAGGCCTAGTATTTTGATACTCGGAGCTATGATCGCCGCGGGACTTCTTTGGTATTACCTTGTGTTGCGTCAACGTGATGGCGGTTGGGTTCCCCGCGTTTAGGCTGAGCAGCCGCACTGAAAAACCAATTGGCGATGCTACCAATGGTACTTTCGACCCAAACCGGCCCGTGGCGACCGGCAGCTTTCGGGTACTCAAAGCATGTGACACTTTTGCATGGAAAATGCTTTGGCACGGTTATTCGGTGCGGCGAAAGTCAAGATGCAGCTCGCTCGGCCCTTTTGGGTCACCCTCTATGCGCCAATCTTGGATCAAATGGCTCGCATCTACGAGGCGCCATTTTGTTGAATGAAAGTGCGTCGGATGCGTGTCGAGATTCGTGGCTCCACGGAACTCGAACTCAATGACGGATAGATCAGCCGAAGTCTTGGCGACGTAGTGCGGCTGATTCTTGAGGTCGCAATAGTGGTCCGCTCGCAACTCCGATCCCACTACGTAAAACACAGTCGATGTGACTTGTTCGCCGCCTACCCATTCCTCGCCCAGAACTGCTGTGCCATAGGCGAATGGCCGAAAGACATCTACTATCGGCCGACCATCTGGTAACGAAGCCTGCCACTTTCCGGAGAGCTTTTTGATGGACTCAAGCGCGTCCTGCGCTACGTGTGCTCCGCCGGCAGTTATTGTCTGTTTGCTCGACCCACCAGCACCCGAACTAATCGCCGGCGGGGAACTTTCCTGCGTCTCAGCGAACGTCTGCAACGCGTTCGTGTTCGCGAGGGCTAACACAGCTGTCGCGACAGCGAGCAACGTGAACATTTTCATAGCAACTCCCAAATGCGGGGTCTCAGAAAGCATGTCCCACTTACTTCGCTAGCATATCTCACGTTGCGAGTGTCGGCTTTGCGGCAGACAGTAGCCATTGCCGAATAATGGTGGCGGGGCGACCGATGCTATTGGAATCACTGGCGAATTCACACTCTCGACCCCAAGGGGACGGTCGCTGGCGTCCGCTTTGAGGCCTTCACATTTTCGGCCGCCCGCGAGCAAATAATTCATATCGAATGAAATGCTCTATTGCGGGTGGCCGGCCTACGGA
>Ga0302324_100004183_pt1 | contig 32087 bp, 31 predicted proteins | sample Palsa_T0_1_FD_201949 | JGI IMG/M metagenome (GOLD analysis project Ga0302324, IMG submission 201949) | Peat permafrost microbial communities from Stordalen Mire near Abisko, Sweden - Palsa_T0_1 | ecosystem: Environmental > Terrestrial > Soil > Palsa > Peat permafrost | place: Sweden: Abisko... | reverse complement strand
CAGACGCGGCCCAAGATCGTGACCCTCGGTCCGCTGGCCGCGGGGCGTCCCCCGTCCTCGGCCGGTTCCCCCTTACCCTTCGCCATCGGCGCCACGGTGGTCCTCGTACTCGTTGCCGGCGGCGGGCTGGTGGCGCGGCGGCGACACCGCAGTAGCGGGCCATGACCGCCCGCCCACGCCGCTGGGGCCTGACAGACGGTCGGCGGGTACCGCGCCCTCTGCATCCAATCGCCTGGTGGGTCTGGGCTTTGGGGTTGGCGACCGCGGCCAGCCGGACCAGCAACCCGCTCCTGCTCGGCCTGCTCCTCGGGGTGCTCGGGGTGGTAATCGCCAACCGGCGCAGCGACGCCCCGTGGGCCCGGGCGTTCAAGTACTACCTTTACCTGGCCCTCACCGTGGTGGCCATCCGGGTGATGTTCCGATCGGTGTTCGGCGGCGACATCGATGCCGCCACCATGCACGTATGGTTCCGGCTGCCCCGGGTGCCGTTGCCGTCGTGGGCGGCGGGGGTGCAGCTCGGCGGCCCGGTAACCGCCGAGGGGACGCTCTCGGCGCTCTACGACGGTCTGCTGCTCGGCACCCTGGTGTGCTGCGTCGGGGCGGCTAACGCCCTGGCCAACCCCAAGCGGGCCCTGCGCGTCCTTCCCGGCGCCCTCTACGAGCTGGGCGTGGCGGTCGTCGTGTCGCTATCAGTGGCCCCGCAGCTGGTCGAGAGTGTCCAGCGGGTTCGCCGAGCCCGCAAGCTACGGGGAGGGACGGGGGTAGGCCTCCACGCTCTACGGGAGGTGGCCATCCCTGTCCTCGAAGATGCCCTGGAGCGGTCGCTGCAGCTGGCCGCGGCCATGGACTCCCGTGGCTACGGGCGCACGGGTAGAGCATCACGCCGGTCCCGGCGGGTCACCGGGGTGCTCATGATCGCCGGCATGTGCGGGCTGTGCGTAGGGGCCTCCGGGCTGCTCGATCCTTCGGTGCCGAGACTGATGGGGCTTCCCGCCCTGGCCGGGGGCACGCTGGCGTGCGCCGCGGGCCTGGTCATCGGAGGCCGGCGGGTCCAGCGCAGCCGTTACCGGCCCGACCCGTGGGCCGGCGCCGAATGGCTGGTCGCCCTGTCAGGTCTGGTCCCCGCGGCTGTCCTCGTGGCGGGCTTCGGTTTCTCCGCTGGCAGCGTCAACCCGTCCACCTACCCGCTCGTCTGGCCGGAGCTGCCGGCCGTGCCCGCTCTGGCCATCCTGGTCGCTGCGGTGGCCGCGATCGCGGCCCCGCCCCCGACCCGCCCGGCCCGCACCCAGACCCAGGAAGAGGGTCCTTCGCGGCCCAAGCAGTCCGACCCCACCGCGTCTGCCGGGGAGCGGCCAGGCCGCCTGGGGGTGCCGGCGTGATCGACTTCGACCACGTCACTGTCACCTACGCGGACGCGGCCGGCCCGGTGCTGGTCGACGTAAGCCTTCACGTCCCCGAAGGCGAGCTGGTCCTCGTGGTCGGCCCCACCGGGGTCGGCAAGTCCACCCTTTTGGGGACGGTCAACGGGCTGGTACCCCACTTCACGGGTGGCACCCTGGCCGGCCGAGTCACCGTCGACGGCCGCGACACCCGCACCCATCCGCCCCGGGAACTGGCCGACGTGGTCGGCGTGGTCGGCCAGGACCCCCTGTCCGGCTTCGTCACCGACACTGTCGAGGAAGAGCTGGCCTACAGCATGGAACAGCTCGCGGTGCCCCCTGATGTGATGCGCAAGAGAGTCGAGGAGACCCTCGACCTGCTCGGCATAGCCGAGCTGCGCGACCGGCCCCTCCACCAGCTCTCGGGCGGCCAGCAGCAGCGAGTAGCGATCGGATCGGTCCTCACCGCCCATCCCCGGATCCTGGTCCTCGACGAGCCCACCTCGGCCCTCGACCCCACCGCCGCCGAGGAGGTCCTCGCCGCCATAACCCGGCTGGTCCACGACCTGGGGGTGACGGTGCTCCTAGCCGAGCACCGCCTGGAGCGGGTCGTCCAATATGCCGACCGGATAGTCGAAGTGCGCGCCGACGGGACCGTCAGCGACGGCCCGCCCGCCTCCATGCTGGCCACCACCACGGTCGCGCCCCCGGTGATCGAGCTGGGCCGCCTGGCCCGCTGGGACCCTCTGCCCCTCTCCGTGCGAGACGCCCGCCGGCACGCCGGCGCCCTTCAGGCCCGGCTCTCGGGCCGGCCTTCACCCCTACCCCGGCACAGGTCGGCTGCGCCGGCCCGCGCTGAAGGATCCCTGGTGTTGTCAGCCCGCAACGTGGTCGTCCGCTACGGCCCGGTCGTAGCCGTCCGGGGAGTCGACCTCGATCTGGCCAGTGGACAGGTCACCGCTGTCATGGGCCGCAACGGATCGGGCAAGTCATCGCTGCTGTGGGCCCTGCAAGGATCGGGCCCCCGCCAAGCCGGCACCGTCACAGTCAACGGCACCGACCCGGCATCGCTCCCGCCGGCCAAGGCCCGCCAGCTGGTCGGCCTGGTTCCCCAGACCCCCGCCGATCTCCTCTACCTCGACACCCTCGCCCAGGAGCTCGCTCAAGCCGACCGCGAGGCCGGCGGCGACGCGACGCTCACCGTCCGGGAGCTCCTCGACCGGCTCGCCCTCGGCATCGACGACAACATCCACCCCCGCGACCTGTCCGAAGGTCAACGCCTGGCGCTCGTGCTCGCCATACAGCTCAGCGCCGCCCCCTTGATCCTCCTGCTCGATGAACCCACCCGGGGCCTCGACTACCACGCCAAACGCAGCCTGGCCGGCATCGTCGACCTACTCGCCGGCGAGGGCCGGTCAGTGGTCATCGCCACCCACGACGTCGAGTTCGTCGCCTCGGCCGCCGACCGGGTAATCGTCATGGCCGCCGGGGACGTCGTCGCCGACGGCGCGACCGCCGACGTCCTGGTCGCCTCACCTGCCTACGCACCGCAGGTGGCCAAGATCCTGGCACCCCTCCGGTACCTCACCGTCGACCAGGTAACCGCGACCCTGCCCGTCGACCAGGTATCTGCGACCCTCCCCGAGGCGGTCCCATGACTATCGCGACCCGGCGCTCGCACAGTGCCGGGGGCGATCCCATGACCATCGCGACCCGGCGGTCGCCCAGCGCCGGGGCGGCCCGGACCTCGGCCATCCGGATTCGGCGGCGAGCCGGCCCGGTCATCGCCATGGCCTCCCTCCTCGGATTCGTCGCCTTCTTCTGGCCGTTCCTCGCCGCCCCGGGCGCCTTCGGCGACACCGCCATGCCACCACTCATGTTCGGGGCCCTTCTGATCCTTGTCATCGCCGTCGTCTTCTCAGAGATCGCCGACGGCGGGATCGACTCCAAAGCCGTCGCCATGCTCGGAGTCCTCTCTGCCCTAGGAGCGGCGCTCCGCCCTCTCGGGGCCGGTACCGCCGGCATCGAGACGGTGTTCTTCACCCTCATCATCGCCGGACGAGTCTTCGGCGCCGGCTTCGGTTTCGCCCTGGGCTGCACCACCATCTTCGCCTCCGCTCTCCTGACCGGCGGAGTCGGACCGTGGATGCCCTACCAGATGTTCGGCTGCGCCTGGGTGGGCCTCTTCGCCGGCCTGCTGCCCCCCGCCCGAGGCCGCCGAGAGATCCTCATGCTCGCGGCCTACGGAGTTCTAGCCGGCTACTTCTTCGGGTTCATGCTCAACCTCTCTTTCTGGCCCTTCACCGTCGACCCCCACAGCACCATCGCCTACCTGCCCGGCGCGTCGTTCACCGCCAACGTGCACCGCTACCTCCTCTACGACGGAGCCACCGCCCTAGGCTGGGACACCGGACGAGCAATAACCAACCTCATCTGCATCCTCGTCCTCGGCCCCGCCATGCTCGCCACCTTCCGCCGGGCCGCCCGCCGAGCCGCCTTCGAGGCACCGGTGGTCTTCGGGTCCAGCAAGGAAGCGGACCTTGGCGACCGATAAACGCCGGCAAGGCGCGGCACGATCCCTCGCCGCGACTCCTGCGGCCCGACGATCAGCCCGCCGACTTGGCACTGCAAGCCGCGCACGTGCCCGTGATGGCGAAGTGGCGGAAGTCAGCGTCGAAGCCGACCCGATCGCGGAGCTTCGTTCGCAGCGCCTGAAAGAAGTTGGCGTCGGCTTCGACGACGGTCCCGCACGCCTGACAAACCAGGTGTTGGTGGGTATCGTCGGCCAGGTGGAAGGTCGATGGACCGTGTCCCATATGGACGTGGATTATCACTCCGAGCTCTTCTAGGGCGGAGAGCGTCCGGTAGATAGTGGACTCGGCGACGTCGGGGAGGTGCACCCGGACCTCGCCGACAATGTCCTCTGCGATCAGATGTCGGTGGTTGCCGCTCGCCACGAGTACTTCGATAGTGGCCCTGCGGGACGCGGTCATCCGCTGCCCGCTCGCTCGCAGCTTGGCAACGATTCCCTCCACGGCATTCACGCTCGTCCCGCCTCTATTGCGGAGAACTTCACGCCGACCTGGCATCCATTTCCGTCCTTCGGAACAGGCTCCACTGGCTCAGCCAGCTGTGAACCCAAGAGCAGCATCTGGGGCAGCTGCCATCCTATCCTAGCTGCTCCCAGTTCTCAACAATGGAGGCCGAGTCTGACTTTACGTGGTGGAACCTCTTGCGTCCAGGTCGCAATCACGCTACCGTGCGCCGGACTGGCTCGAGCCGGGGGAGGGTTTCATACTGTGTCCGCTGACAGTCTGAGCACCGAGAGCATCGCACCGCCGACGGGGTTCGTCACGATGTTCCGCCAGTCGTTCCAGGCCATGACGCCCCATGAAAAGGTTCGGGTGGTCGGGATGTACGCCTCCATCCTGTTTATGCACGCCTTGGGCTTCTTGGTGTTCATCGCCTTCGTGGTGCCGTCGCACTACAAGGGGCTCGGGTTCGGCGTGGCCGTCACCGCTTACACCCTCGGGTTGCGTCACGCCTTCGACGCCGATCACATCTCGGCCATCGACAACACCACCCGCAAAGTCATGAACGAGCGGCAGGGAACCGACAAGCCCCGTCCTTTCGCCTTCGGCTACTTCTTCTCGCTCGGCCACTCCACCATCGTCGTGGTGATCGGCATCGGGATCATCATCGCCGAGAAGACCGTCTACGGCCAGGTGTCCAACAACAGCTCCGGCTTGGAGCGATTCGGGGGCCTCTTCGGCACCGTGGTGTCCGCCTCGTTCCTGTTCTTGATTGCCATCCTCAACCTGGTGGTCCTGGCCGGGATCATCAAGGTCTTCCAGGCCATGCGCCGGGGCGAGTACAACGAGGAGGAACTGGAGCGCAAACTGGAGAGCCGGGGATTCTTCTACCGCTTCTTCGGTCGGTGGATGAAGGCCATCACCAAGGAGTGGCAGATGTACCCGGTCGGGGTGGTGTTCGGTATGGGCTTCGACACCGCCACCGAGGTGGCCCTGCTGTTGACCATCGCCATCCTCTCTTCCAATGGCCACATCCCCTGGTATGCGATCATTTGCCTGCCGATCCTGTTCACCGCCGGGATGAGCTTCATGGACACAACCGACGGGATGTTTATGAACCTGGCCTACGGCTGGGCGTTTTTCAACCCGGTCCGCAAGGTGTACTACAACATTGCGATCACCGGGCTCTCGGTGGCGGTCTGCCTGTTCATCGCTGGGATCGAGACCCTCGGCCTGCTGCCGTACGAAATCAAAGGTCTCAGCCAGCACAGCGGCTTCTGGGGCATCATGTACAACTTCAACATCAACACCGCCGGGTTCATCATCGTGGGCATGTTCATCGTCACCTGGGCAGCAGCCCTGTCTATCTGGCGCTTTGGCCACATCGAAGAGAAATGGGGAGCCCGCCTCAGGCCGGCAGGAGCCGACCCGTACACCGGCTGAGACTGGTCTGGCCCCGGTCCGGTATTCGACACGCTCCGACTACGGTTGGGGGTGGGGAGGTCTTTCGATGCACGAGCTTGCGGTGTGCGAAGCGATCGCCGAGACAGTCCGCGGGAGAGCGGCGGGGCGCAGCCCGGCTCGGATCCAGGTCCGGATCGGCTACCTGCGCCAGGTGGTGCCGGACTCGTTGCTGTTTAGCTGGGAGTTGTTGACGGCGGACACGGACCTCGAGCACTGCAAGCTGGACATCGAACATGTCCCGGCGGTAGTGGCGTGCCGGATCTGCGGTAACCGGACCACACTCGAGCTGCCGATTTTGGTCTGCGGCTCGTGCGGCACTGCTGATGTCGAGCTGGTGACCGGTGACGAGTTCGACCTGGCCTCGTTCGACGTGGTAGCGACCTGAGATGGGCCGCTTCCACGCCCACCCGGATGGCACGGTCCACGAGCACGACCATGAGCGCGAGGGCTCGCCTTCGAGCCATGATGTCGGGGATCACCGCGGCTATGAAGCCACGGGCACGGCCAGGGTCGAGATCTTGGAGCGGATCCTCTCTGAAAACGACCGGATCGCGGCGTCCAACCGGCAGGACTTCGCCCAAGCCGGCGTGGTCAGCGTCAATCTCATGTCGTCACCCGGCGCGGGCAAGACGACCCTGCTCAAACGCACGTTGGCCCAGATCGGCGAGACCCGGCGGGTCGGCATCTTGGAGGGCGACATCGCCACCAGCATCGACGCCGACCAACTGGCCGGCTTCGGCGCGGCCGCGGTGTCGCTCGTCAATACCAGTGCTGGGTTCGGCGGCGAGTGCCACCTGGACGCGATCATGGTCCGCTCCGGTCTGGGCCGTCTTCCGCTGGGTGAGCTCGATCTGCTCATCATCGAGAACGTCGGGAACCTCGTCTGCCCGGCCGAGTTCGACGTCGGCCAACACGCCAAGGCCATGGTCTACGCCGTCACCGAAGGCGAGGAGAAACCCCTCAAATACCCGGTCATGTTCAGGGCGGTCGACGCCGTGGTCGTCAACAAGATTGACCTGTTGCCCTACCTCGATTTCGATCTCGACTTGTTCCTCGCCAACCTCAAAGCGGTCAACCCAACCGCAACGGTGATCCAGGTCAGCGCCCGCAACGGCGCGGGCATCGACGACTGGTGCGGTTGGCTGCTCGATCAATCACCAACCGGGCCGTAACCCTTGATCCGCTCCAACCGAGCCGCGCTGTGTCTGCCGCCCGGGGCTCTCAGGAGCTGCGCCGGAGGTCCACGGTGGCCGCGATCGGCCAGAGGTGGCTCGGGTCGCAGGTGATGAGCAGGTAGCCGTACTGCTGCCCCCCCGGTGAGGCTCGTCGCGCAGCGATCCCCACCGGAGGTGCGCACGGGCGAGCGCTTCCACCGCGGCGTCCTCCGCCGCCGGCCGATCATGGAGCACGCGCTCGGCCACCCTGACGGCCTGGCCGATCACAGCGGCGAAGAACTCGTCGTAGCCCTCGTCTCGTGCTGCTTTCATCACCCCTCTAACGTCGCCGCCGTCCCTCCACGATGACAGCGCACGCCACGATTTCGTGGTCAGGCGGGATCGAGGTGACGGAGCGTGTTCGGTTCGATGACAGGATGGGGTGGATGGAAGATGAGTTGCGGTCGGGGTCTCTGGCTCCACGTATCGCGACTGCGGTCGATGCTGCGACCCTCGCTGGACTCCTCCACGACTTCAACGTGGAGTTCGGTGAGCCGTCCCCCGGGCCGGAAGTGCTCGCACGCCGGCTGGGCCGCCTTCTCTTCGCTGACAGCACGCTCGCTCAGCTGGCCGGAGATCCGCCCGCCGGGTTCGTTCTGCTGACGCTGCGTTCCAACGTCTGGTATGACACCCCGGTCGCACTCCTCGATGAGCTGTATGTCGTACCGTCGATGAGGGGCCGTGGCATCGGCTCTGCGCTGCTCGAGTCAGGTTGCTCGCTTGTCCGGACTCGTGGCGTCGAGTTGATGGAGATCAACGTGGACGGCGAGGATCGAGACGCCCGCCGCTTCTACGAGCGGCACGGTTTCAGCTGCGTCCACAGCGACCGCCCCGAGCCTGAGCTGTACTACAGCCGCGAGTTCTCGTAAGCCGCCGACCCCAACAGGCTTCCTGGGTTAACCAGCCAGCGGCAGCGCGAGTCCTCAGCAGCCCAGCGCATGGTTGATCGCCGAGCACACCTTCCGCATGATGTCGTCGCCGATCGCGCCGACGGGGCCGGTCAGCGCGGCTTGTGCGACCGTATGGATACCGTCGCAGTTGATGGCCGATGGCCTTTCTAGCCCCACCTCGCTGTGATCAACGGCAACTTCGGCGGCGAGGCCACGAATCGTGGTTGTCACCTCGGCGACCGTCACCAGCTCCCGTACGTCGATCACCTCGGGGCGCGTCAAGACCAAGACCGGTCGGCGCTCACGACCGACCTGGGCCAGCCAGAGCTCCCCCCGCCTCACTCCTCACCCCATGCCTCAGCATCGCTCCAGAACGGGTCGGGGCGTTCGGGACGCTGCAAGTAGGCCTGGCGGTCCGACCGGGCTAAGGCGGCGCGAACCGCATCAGCCACCCCTTGACGAGCAGCGGCGGAGATGTTGATCCCGAGTTGGCGGGCGCGATCGGCCAGATCGTCGTCGATGGTGAAGGTCGTTCGGGATGAGGCCATACCCAAGTGCTACCATACAATGCTAGCTGATGCAGCTGTCATGGGCGATCCAAGGCGTCGACTAGGCGCTGATGGCCTTGCCGTCGACGCTGACCTGAGCGCGGTCCGGATAGAAGGCCATCATGCTGCTGATCTCAACAGCGACAGGAAGCGGCGATTCGTAACTCCAGACGATGCCATCATGGGTTTGGCCGTCGATATCCAGCGACCAGTAAGAGGCCTCACCCTTGAATGGGCAAGTGGTGTGGAACGAGGTGGGTCGTAGCAGGTCCATCCGCACGTCGTCTCGGGGCAAGTAGTAGCGAGCCGGAAGACCAGTCTCGTGGAGCACAACGGCGCGATCGGTAGCTGCCAGCAGTTCACCAGCCAGACGGACTTCGACCTGGGAGTCGCTTGCGACGGTGGAGATGGTGTGGCCTGCCGTCATGCTGGATACAACGGCTGAGGGTCTTGGGCCTATTCCTCCGCTTCCCCGAGACGGGGCGCCATAGGCTCGGAAAGTGAACCGGATCCCGTGGTGGGCTGTTGGGTCCGCGACAGCCGCCCCAGTGGTACTCGGGGTTGGCCTCACGCTCGCCCAGTCACGCCAGCCATCCGGATACGACCCGATACGCGACACGATCAGCGCGCTTGCCTCGCATGGCGCCGCGGACCGATGGGTGATGACCTCGGCCCTAGCGGGCCTGGGTGTGTGCCATATCATCACCGCGGCGGGATTGCGACCGGCGCGAGCGTCCGGTCGGATGGTCTTCGCTGGCGGGGGCGTGGCGACGGTCATGGTGGCGGTATTCGCTCAGCCCGCCCATGGGAGCTCGCGAGCTCACACCGCTGCCGCCACAGTCGCGTTGACAGCCCTGGCTGTCTGGCCTCTTTTCGCGGCGCGCCGCGGACTGGGGGCGCCTCTGTTGACGCGCCCCGTCTCGGCCGCGGCATCAGTTGTCCTCCTCGGGCTCGTGACGTGGTTCGCGGCTGATCTCCACGGCGGTCTGCGCGGACTTGCGGAGCGAGTGGCCGTGGGCGCAGAGGCGCTGTGGCCCCTGGCTGTCGTCATCACGACGCGGCGAGCTGGGTCTGTCGATATCGGTAGACCACGACCAAAAGCTGTCCGAGCGGGGTCTTAGGCAGTACCACGACCCGTAGGTCCCCGGTCCTGTGGTCGTAGTCGCAGCCCTCAACTTCAGTTTCGCCCACCCCGGGTGGTCCGCTCGGCAGCTGCCCCATGCAGGTGACAATCCCTTGGCGATCGTTTCCGTCGAGGGGCGCGTCGAGTTCAATCTGGAGGAGCTGCTGGGGTACCGGCCATCCGCACTGAGCCGGCGAGAGGTCGTCGGTGGAACAGATGATCGTTCGCTCGTCGATGAACACTGCGCCCTGAATGTTACGGACGCACCGGTCGAGTTTTACCGCTGCCGCGAGCGGTAGGTCGCCCCCTGGGGCAGCGGCCAACGGGTTGAGTAATGGAGTTGGGAAGACGAGTAGTCGTTGCATTGTGAACCACTCGCCCGAAACCATCCAATGGCCGCCTGGCGCCACCGCGACATAAGAATTGCTCGACAGTTCGGCGGGTTCGAGTGCAAGGTCCAGCCTGTGCAAGAAGTCCGATCGATTCCCAGAGGGGTCGGTGGCGCTGAACAGCTTGGCCTCGGGGTGACCCTGGAAGCAGTCGAAGATGTAGCCCGAAGCGGAGTCCGGATCGCCAATGTGGTCCCACCCTGTGACCCGCAGATCGTGCGGCAGCGAGCTGGAACCGCGATAGATCAGAGACGAGCGGCCGTCAGCCGCCACCAAAGTGGTCAAGCCTTGGTCAGCACCGTTCCGGATTCGCCATGACTTGCCGGCAAGGGTCCAACCCTCCATAGCCGGGAGGGTAACCAACTCCCTCGCCGTCCGGCACGACTAGCGACATCGGTCAACTAGCCACCCGTTAGTTAACTCAGCCATCAGCAGTGTGACGATCGGAGCCACCACACCGGTCCTGATGGCCAGGCGTCGCGAACTTCGACCAGAAGCTCAGGAGTCCAAACCTGGGCCGGCTCGCTCACGCGCGTACGTATCGAGCACGGTTTTTTATGAGCGCAACCGATGCTTGACAGTAGGGCGATGGCCTCGCTAAACAGCCTCGTGCCCATCGAGCACTTCGGACTGAATGTACCGGATGTCGAAGCGGCAAAGGCGTACTTCGACGAGTTCCTGCCGATGGTCGGCTACGTGCGGCAGTGGGAGACGGGCTATAGACCCACGGACTGGAACGGCGCACAGCTTTTCATCTATCCAGCAACCGAGGAGGGCGAGCACTCGCGCCTGCGCACGGGGCTATCGCATATCTCGTTCCTCGTCCAGACCCGTGCCGAGGTCCACCGAGTCCACGACTGGGTCGTCGCCCGAGGCGACGAGGTGCTCCACGCGCCGAGGCTGTTCCCGGAGTACGGCGAGACGTTCTACGCGACGTTCTTCCTAGACCCCCACGGATTCCACCTCGAGGTAGTGACGTTCGAGAAGGTGTGACTTGAACGTCTGTGTCGCCGAAGGCAATGTACAGCGAGCCAATTGAGGGGCTATGGATCCGTTCCGGGTTTGGGTAGTTGCCCATCCGCCACGGCCTTGGCGACGATCGGCCCCCACTTCTCCAAGTAAAGAAGGACGGGTTGCGGCACCTGAGTAAGGGCGAGCAGTTCGCTCAGGTAGTTGGGCCCCAGCACCCGGCGTGCCTCCGCTAGTGCGACCTGGTCCGTCGGGTCGGCCTTTAGTGCCTTCAGCGTGCCGGCTGGAAGAAGAAAGGCCGGGTACTCAGTCACGATCTGCTGGACTCGCAGTGCGGCTGCCACCAGGTCCGCCTGGCTCACCGACGTCGGCGAGGTGGAAGTACCTGCGGGGGGTCCGGTTGCCGCGCCGCAAAAGTAGGCAACAAACTGGTCCTTGGTGCTGTTGGGAAGGAACTGGCAGTTGTTGGTGACCCAGACAAGGCGAGGATCGGTGGCGGTTCGGGTCTGCAGGACGAGGTGGAATTGCGCTTCCCGGATCATCGACTCCAGCTCGGCCAGACTGGGGGCGGGGGCGGTGCCCGTGTAGCCGCCGATGGGCAGCACCTCGAGGCCGCTGACGTAGATGAATGGGGCGGCTAGGGCGGACGTCTGGGCGGCCATCAGGTCGGGGGCGCCGAACTGGGCCTTCTCCAACGTGGGCATGAGAGCGGCGGCCGGTTGGATGGTGTCGAGAAAGGCACGCGTGGCCCGGTCAACGGCCTGGGACTCGAACGGCGTGTCGAAGGGTCCGAGGCGATCGGCGGCCATGGAAACCGAGGCCACCGCCGGGACCATCAGCATCGCCACCAAAGTGGCGGCTAACCCGACCAACGGCGCCCCGGACCCTGCCCCGTGCTCGACTGCGGACCCCAGCAGGAGAAGCGCCGCCGCTATGACGCCAGCGGCGATCGTCAGAGGCAGCAGCCAGCCCGGCAACCCGGTGCCGTGGGCCGGCAACAGCCAAGCGGTGTAACCGACGGTCAGCAATACGACGCCGGCTATGGCCGCGGCCACCGGGGCAGGTCGACGCTGAGTCGACCCGCTGCCCACCCGGACGTCGGCGGCCACCGCTACACCAGTGCCGATCAATCCCGCCAGGGCCGGGGAGAACGCGGCGGCGTAGTACGAGTTGATCGACGAGTCGGCACTGAGAGCCACCAGGAAAACGGCCAGCCAGACACCCCATAGAACCAGTCCGGCCCGCAAAAGATCCTCCCTAGGCGCCCGCCGACGGACAATCAACCCGATCACGAGAATGACGGCGGCCGCTGGGATCAGCCAACCGGTGTCCCGGCCGTCCTCGCCGGCCAGGAAACGACTCCACGACCCCGGGCCGGAGAGGACGATGTGGAGGCCGATGGCCTGGTTGAGGAGTTGGTTGGGAGAGACCTGCGACAGGCGGCCGAAACCGTTGTACACGAACACCTGATGGAACAACGAGTCGTCCGGGCTGCCGTCGACATACGGTCGACCCGACGCCGGTAGCAAGCTCACGAGGCTCATCCAACTGAGCGAGACGGCCGCCGCCGCGCCGGCCATGCCGGCTAGGTGGGCGACGCGGCGCCTCACCGATCGCGGACCGCACAGTAGATAGGCGGCTCCCAGGGCAGGTAGCACGAGCCAGGCCTCGAGCATCTTGGCCTGGAAGGCCAGCCCCACCCACACCCCGGCCAGAACGGCACTGCGAGCCCGCCCGGTGAGCACCGCCGTCACCGTGGCGTCGGCGGCCAAGACGATGAGCAGGACCATCAAGGTGTCAGAGATATTTCCCCGGTTGAGCGCCACCGTCGCCGGGGCCAGGGCGAGGACGGCGGCGGCGCTGACAGCCGCCAACGGCCCGGCCAGTCGCCGGACCGCCCGAAAAAGGACGAGGACTGTGATCGCTCCCTCGGCCACCTGCGGCGCCACGATGGCCCCGGCCGAGAACCCGAACAGCCGAGCAGACAGAGCCTGGACCCAGAACGCGCCGGGCAGCTTGTCGAGGCTCACCGTGCCCCGGGGGTCCAAGGCGGCGAAGAAGAAATCGTGCCAACTCATTGACATGCTCCGCACGCCGGCCGCGTAGTAGATCTCTAGGTTTCCCGTGGCCTGCCACCCGTAAAGCACCCCGGCCACCACCGCCATCACCAGCAGCGCCGGCCGGGCCCAGCGAGCGTCATCCTCCGGGGACAGCCAACCAAACAGGACCCGCCCGAGCCCTGCCCACGACTCGCCCGCGCTGGCACCAGCCCCGACCACGCCGCCATGATAGGGAGCGGCCACAGACCGGGCGGGCTGACCTCCTGCACTGAGCCTTCCAATGCCGACGAACGGTTGCGCCTCAGTAGCCGGCGGGGGTGGCTGTGCCCCTGGACCCGGGACCCCGCGCCCGATAAGACGATCGGGCGCCGTCAGCACAACCACCTTCGGGGAAACCAACGGCGTGACCACGCTAAAGATCCTGGGCCGCTCCAGTGAGAGACGTTGCGGCGGCGCTGAACTACATGCCTGTGATTGTGAGCAGATTGTGGGTCCGGGTGAATGTGCGGGGACGCGTGAGGGACGCGAAGTCGGACTCCCGGCTGACCCGTCCGGTCAGTGTCGGAGCGGTAAGCCATCCCGACGTATCCCTGTAGCTGCTAGCCGCTGCTAGCCGCGTTTCACGAGTGTGGGCCGTGAGTGTACGGGTCTTGGCCTAGGCAGACAACGAGGCGGGGTCCGCAGATATCGTCGGTAAGGTAGGAGCGCCGTTGAATGTCTTGGGGCCAGACAGAGGACTTGATTTGAATGACGGCTAGGGGTGCTTCGTAACACACGAGGAAGGTGGCGTTGAATAAGCCAGCGAGGGCAAGGAACCGTAGGGTCGTCCTCTGTTTCCCCCCTATTCGTATCTGGTCGATCCCGCTCTCGGCAAGGGTGTGGCCGTTGTCATTGAGGTTGAACCGAATACTCGCCCATATGGTCAGGACGAATGGGAACCAGAAGGCCTCGTAAAGAGGGAACTGGTAGTAGTGACCGTAGAAGATTGTGAGGGATCGGATCCCGCCTCCGTATTGGAACAGCCCGAGGCGCATCATCCCCGGTTCAAGTATCAGGTCGATCGCCACGAAGACGACAAAGCAGAGCCCGGCTAGCGAGAGCCTCCCTAGTCTGGTCCAGTGGTCTCTCGCCCGGCGCATCACGTAACAGCCGAGGATGGGTAAGCCCAGCATTATGTAGGCATACACCGGGAATACCCATAGGAACGGTTCGACCATACGGTTGCCGTTCGGCCAGTTCCAGCCTGGGACGTTTCCGAACCAGGATCCGATATTGATGGCGGCAGAGTTGTAGATGACCCAGGGCTTGAAGTAGTTGAGAAGGAGGTCCTGCCAGTACATCGATAGGAAGACCAGGGTTAGCAGCCCGTCGAGGGTGATGTGGCCTTCCCGGCGCCAGGGCTTGACGAGATAGCTATAGATGAAGGCGCCGCCGATGCCGATACCGAGAACTTCGTAGCCGTGGATGGTCCACTCCATCCATGTAGGTACCGGGCTCGGCCTGGTCGGGGTGGGTTTGACTCTCCCGGACAGCAGCCACGACCCCAGGATGTACGCTTCGAATACCAGGCAGGCCCCGCCGACAACGGCCCAGGCCTGCACGGGAGCCAGCGACGACAGTCTGAGGGCGTGGCGGCCCTCAAGAGGCTCCTCCCCGACACTTCTCAGGAGGCTATGCGGCTTCACGTCTCATGTGGGTTCTGAGTTCGGATGACAGCAACCCTCCGCCCTTGTTGTAAGGACCAGGCCGCTCGTTTCTCTGCCAGAGCCCTGTTGGGTCATATACCTTCGTCTCGCCATACGGCCATGGTTCCGCGGAAGACGCCGTCGAAGAAGTAGGGCCCTCCACACTCTGGTCAAGGCTCCTTTCTTTCATTCCTCAGCCTCCAGCAATCTGGTATCTGCAACGATCAAGACCCGGCGTGATCTCTCACCTGCCAGCGGGGAGCCTCCGTTTCTATGAGGTGCATACGGGCGCGCCGTTTGCACCGAGAACCCATCCTCCGTTGTGGATAACGACTATGTAGACGCAATTGGCGATCGTCGCGTTGCTGCCTGCGTGAAAGGTCAATGGACCGGGGGTTAGCCCGTTCAGGGTGGTGTTCTTCAGGGTGTCGAGTCCGGCCATCAGTTGGGCGCCAGTTGGTGCGGATCCGAGGTCTGCCGACCCTGCGGACACGAGTTGACCGGCGGTCCAGCCGATTGCCGTCGAGGGGCCGACCGTGGCGGCGGAATCGTAGTCCTTCATTGCCGTTTGAAACTCTTCCTCGCCTGGAGTGGAGGTGTCGATCCAGGGGAAGGTGGAGACTGGCAGGACCAGCCCGTTGAGCTGCGGGACAGTATCCAGGCTCGGAAGGCCGGCGACGCTCACTGTCTCGTAGAGCGGATCGAATCCTTGCAGCGCGCAGTCTTGGGCGAAGCGGATGACGCTGGCGGCGTCCATGACGACTTCCATGACCTGGACCCCCGCGCTTTGGGCCCCCAGGCATTGGGACGTGAATGACGGCGAGGTCAGGCTGGCGGCGGCGGTGTAGACCAGTTTGCCGCCAGATTCGGCCACGGTCCCGTTCGGTCCCGAGATGGGCGGGACTTCGGTTCCGCACAGCGGGGTTTCGATGCAGTAGACGATCCCAATGTTCTTCTTACCTTCATGGATGGCTGCAGGTAATCCCAGTGCGGCGAAGTCTGCGAGAGTGGGGCCGTCTGGAAAGAAGTTGGGCTCGGAGTACATGAACGGGGCTCCGTAGCCGCCAATAGCAGGGATGTCGTGTTGGACCAGGTATTGCTCGGATCCGGTGTAGTCAAGGACGTCCATGTTGCTGACGAAGGCGATTACGTGATCCTGTTCGATCATCTGCTGGACGTCTATCTCATCGGTGGAGGGATCGCCCTGCGTGTTGGCGATGATGAGCTGAACTGGGTGGCCGTTGAGCCCGCCGTGCGCATTGACGTACTTGGCCCATACCTCTAATCCATCCTCTGCCGGGGCCAAGACTGGGGCCACCACCCCGCTGTAATCTCCAATATTTCCCAGTACGACAGGAGAACCGCTGGCCGCGGGTGAGCTGCCACCGCTTGGCTGGCCACTCGAACCACTGGAACCGCCTCCCGGCGACCCGGGCGCGCTATTACCCGAGTTGCTACCGGTGCTGGACTGGGTGCCATTAGCGCCACTGGTCGCCGGCTGACTCTGCGAGGTCCCGCCCGAAATAACATCGCTGCCACCGCTACTTGCCGAACCCGCCGGCCCGGTACTTCCCGGCACCGAGTCGCTGTTGTCGGAGGCCACCCCGGTCGAAGACGACGGCGCTCCGATGACCGAGTTACTGCCGGTCGCCGCGGCTGAGCCGGCCAACCCATCGTTGCCCACGGCAGCGGGCGAAGACCCTCGGGCGGCGGCCTCGATCGTGCTTTGCGGCAGCCGGTTCCCGCAACCGGTGGCGAAAATGGCCAGCCCGATGCACGTGACGAGGGCGATCGCCTTACGCCACATGGTGGCTGGGGCCTTCCTGGGACCATTGAAGGGGTAGGGGCCTCTCATCTGGCTAACCAAGCCGCCTTAGGGAACTGGTGCATGTGTGACGACCTTTCTTGCGCTAGGTGACACTTGTCGGGGCTAGACGGTCCGACTCGGCTGCTAGCAGGGCTGATTCGAACATTCGGACGACGTGACGGTTCGCCTCGCCTGCGTCGTCGAGTTGGAGGTGGGTGATGTTGCGCCAGATTCGGTCCAACATGGCGGCGTCGGCGGCCGCTCCCAGGCTGAGACAGACGCAACCCACGCCAGCGGCTACGGCTTCGCTGAGCGAGTGTTGGCTATCACGTTCGGCGTAGTCCTCTCGATAGCCTTCGTCGTAAGGAAAGCCATCTGAGATGAGGACTAGTAGCTGGTGGGAAGTCCCTCCCTTGGTCCTCAGCAGGTGCGTGGCATGTCGGATGGCGGCCCCCATCCGGGTAAAGCCACTGGGCTCGATCGACTGCAGTCGCCTCTGAGCGGCTTGATCAAAACGGCTGTCGAAGGTCTTGATACGCAAGAACCGAACCTGGCGTCCCTGGGAGCTGAATCCGTAGGCAGCGACACGATTGCCAACCGCCTCCAGCTCGGCCACCAGACGGGCGCACAAGGCCTGCTGCTGACTCCACGTGGTGGAACCGCTCTTCCCCTGCTGGTCGGTGGAGCCAGAGGCGTCGAGAAGTACCATCACCGCCAGGTCACCGACGGTTCGAAGGGGAGCTCGATAAACCCGGTCGTCACCGGATTGGCCACTTGCCCTGCCCAGCGCGCTGTCGACGAGGGCGTCCAGGTCGATGGCGATCCCATCCGGAAGACGGCCCTTCCACTGGTGACTCAACCGGAGGCGGCTCAGGCCTCGGCGCAGCTCGGCATCAGAACAACGCGGCAGATGGTCGGCAGCGTGGCGAACCAACGGGTGGTACTCCGACACGTGACACCAGTTCGGGCGGTAAGAGTCGGATTGCCAGTCCCATTCTGGGTAGACGAAACCAGGTGTCCTCCGAGTCTCCGACCTTCGAGATCCTCGCCCAGCTCGGGCGACGACGACGCCCCGATGTCCTCCCCTGGCCTCGACCATGACCCCCTTCATGTCGAGCTCCTGGCCACCACCCTGCCCAGGTATCGGTGATCCCGATTCGGGATGGATGTCGACGAGATTTTTCAGAAGTCGAAACAGCGGTCCTTCCCACGACAGCGGTGACGAGAAGAATCGCATTAGCAGCTCGAGCATTCGAGATTCCTCCGACTCGTCGGTTTCGTCGCCGGTCTTGTCGTCAGCCTGCAACGAACGAGCCGCGGCGCTACTGCCGGAAGCAGAACCCCCTGGGGTTTGGCTTTGGCTCTGAAGCAGCTTCCGGGGCAGGATCGAGCCGAACTCGGCCGGCGGGTCCGGTATGACCACGTCACTCGCCTCTGCCTGTCGAAGGGAAGCCTCGGGCGACTCAGACCGAGGTCCACTAAAGCAGTTGCCCATCGCTTCAGCCACGTTTTTGGGAAGGCAGGCGCTGAGTTCGACGGCGGCGCGTGCCATCTCGAGTGACATGTAGCGATTGACGAGGTGCGGACGCTTGAGGAGTCGGATGGCGACGTTCGGCCTGAGGCTGCCCAGAGCCAGCAGAGAGCTTTGACCCACTACACCCAGAAGGGCCAAATCAGGTCCGTCCGCCCGCAGGTACACGGTGCCTCCATCGGTATAAGTCACCGAATCCTCGCTCAGGTCGACAGCAACCGGTCTCCCGGCCAGTGCACTGGCGAGCATCGAATACGACTGCGCGTCCATGCCGGGATCACTTGGCCTGCGTGCCGGCGCACTCCTGGGGCCAACAACTCTTGGTTGGAACGATCAGATTGCCGGCGGGGTCCAAGTGGGCGGAGTCGCGGCGAGGGATCGGAACATTGGTCCCGGGGCAGGCGTAGCTGGTGCCAGGACCGCACAGCCCGTCCATGAAATACGAGCGGTCGAGTATGTCCTTCGGAAAGGGGCTGGAGTAGAGGCCCAGGATGGACATGGGCAGGTTGTAGGTTCCGAAGGTGATCAGATTCAAAACGCCAACCATGGCCAGCCAACGGACCCAGGCTTTCCGCTTCGTCGACACTCGTACCCGCTCGATTCCGCGCTCGGCGATGGTCTGGCCCTTGTCGTTCTGGAAATAGCGGAAGCAGGCCAGGGCGGCCCACCACAAGCCAGATAACACACCTTCGTAGATGGGGAACTGGTAGTAGTGGCCATGGAACAGGGTCAGCCAGCTGATGGCGCCGGGCCAGGTCCACGCGCCGGGGAGGATCCAGACCAGCGGCTCGACCACGGAGTCGAACACAAATCCAAAGAAGAAGGCGACGAGCAGCATCTGGAAGATGGTCAGGCTCGGCCGGCGAGTCTTCACCTTTCGAAGGAACCAACAGCCGACCGCCATCATTCCGAATCCGCCCCACACGTAGAAGGGGAGATCCCACACGATCGGCTCGGCTACCAGGTTGCCATGAGGCGCCATCCAGCCCGGGACCCACCGGTCCCAGCCGCCGAGGTTGATGTAAGCCGAGCTGTAGGCGAACCAGTTCTGGAAGAAGTCAACACAGCTGTCCACCCACGGGATAACCATGAAAGCCAGGATGAACAAGCCGTCTTGGGTGACATGTCCCTGTCTCCGCCACGGACGCAAAAGGAAGAAGTACAAGATGAGCACGGCGCCGATCAGGCTCAGCGGCTGCTCGATCCACGCAAAAACCGTCATGTAGGTCGGAACCTTCGACGTTCCAGGGCTCACCGAATGAGCATCACCAGAAAGGATCCAGCCCCCGAACGTGTACAGGAAGATGCCCACGCCAACGACCCCAAGCGCCGCCCATCCCAACACTGATCGTGGCTTCTGCTCCGGTTCGAACGACGCCACCCGGGTGTCGAGCTGTTCATCCACTGCTATCGACGCCATGAACTCAGCCCCGTCCTCGCCCTACGACATGCGGCACTAGCACCTCAGAGCGCCTCCCCCTCAGCAGCCGATGGCGGAACCTCCACCTCGGTAAAACGTCACTGATATTATGTTTTTACATCTGTAGTCTGTCAAGGGCCACTAGTTCGCTCTCTTGCCACCCGGAGGGACGCGTCCGTACGGTTATGCAGTCACGATCAAGTGCCCGACAGGAGCCCGCCAGATGAACCGAACCCCTGCCCGAGCGACTGCGGTCTCGATGATCGAGCGGCGTCTGAGCATGTTGGGGGGAGATCAGCCCAGGTACACGACGAGACAAGAAGCGATTCTTGAAGCCATCGAGACTGTCTTCCTCAGCGAAGGCTTTCGCCGGTGCACTGTCCGCGATCTGGCCAACCGAGTCGGCTGCTCGTCGCGGACTCTCTACGAGCTGGCTCCTACCAAGGAAGAGCTTCTACACATCGTCCTGGAACGGATCTGGGTGCGGGCCAGTGCTCAAGCTCGGGCCGAAATGGACCGAGCGCCAGATCCGGCGGCCAAGCTCATCGCCTTCCTGCGTTCAAGCGTTGTGATCCTGTGGTCTCCCTGGTCCAACCTGATGCAAGACATACTCGCCTACGCGCCAACCAGTAACCGGTTCGAGAGTCACGTCCACGCCGCTATCGGGCTACTGGGCGACATCGTCACCGAGGGAATCGCGATAGGACAGTTCCACCCTGTAGATGCCACGCTGATAGCCGAGTTCCTTGCCGCTGGGGCCATCCGCGTCGCCAGCCCGGACGTGCTGGAACAGGTCGGAATGGACGCAGTAGACGCAATACAACTGGTAACCGAAAACCTCCTCAAGGGGATATTGGTACAACCCAGCCACGCCACAAAGCCGAACAACCGGAAGGGCTAGCCGGAAGAGGAAGACCGGACCGCCAAGCCATCGAGGAGGCGTTCTCAGCGGATGCAGAAGACGTCGCTGGGGACGACCCAGAGCGACGCCCGGGATGCTCGATGATCGGAGTTCTCCGATTTTCTGGGTCACCGGTGTGTGACCGAAGCCCGCCGGGTCCAAAAACCCAGCTACTGCAAGGGGGTCTCCCTAAATGTCGTAGTAGAGCATGAACTAACCCCGACAGTTCCGGTACCTGCCTGTCTGTCGCGATACCGCTCCTGACCAGCAGTTTTGTTGTTCATCAGTTGCCGTTGGTTGCCGGGAGTTGATGACGTCGTGTGGGGTTTTTGTGGGGTTACCAGCTAGCGAGCACTCACTTACTCACTGCGGCGCCCGGTGCCATCGTGCTCAGAGGGAACGACGATTGCTCCGGATCAGGAGCAAAACTGCTCCACATTTGGAGCGAACCCGTTACTCTGGTGGTCGTGCCCAAATCAGCGTCGCTGTCGGCTGGAGTGAACCCGTTTCGCTACAGCGACCCCATACCAGTCGAGGACCTCGTCGACCGGGAGGTCGAACGTCAGGAGATGATCGATCTCGCCTGGTCGGCGAACAACGCCAGGATGGTCGCCCCCAGACGCTACGGCAAGACTTCGCTTCTGAAAGCCACCTTGGCGAAGGCCGGCGATGAGGGGTGGACGACCGTGTACGTCGATTTCTTCGGCGTGCTTGACCTGGCCGACATCGCCTCTCGAATCGAGACGGCCTACAGCGAGCAGCTGACCGGGCGTTTGCGCCAGTGGTTCACCAGCCTGCGTCGGACACTGCGCCCCGTGGCCCGCCTGGGCGGAGGGCCCGTCTCGCTCGAAGTGTCGACCGCAGCCGGCCCCGGCGACCCGCTGACCGAGCGTCTCAATCTGCCGCTCCGGCTCTACGAACGCGACGGGCGCCGGGTCCTCGTCGCCTTCGACGAGTTCCAGGATGTGCTGGCCGCCACGAACGCCGACGCGGTCATTCGGTCCCAGATCCAGCATCACGGTGACGCCGCCAGCTACATCTTCGCCGGCAGCCAGGTTGGCATGATGGACGGGCTGTTCGCCGACAAGCGCCGCGCCTTCTACGCGCAGGCCCGCCCGGTCGCACTGCCACCGCTGTCCCCGCTGGACTTGGGGGAGTTCATCGCCGGAAGGTTCGCCGCGACCGGCAAGGACGTCGGTGCCGGCCTCGGGCCGCTGCTCGACACTGCTGCCGGCCACCCTCAGCGGGCCATGCTTCTGGCCCATGAGCTGTGGGCTGTCACCTCGCCTGGGACCGCCGCCGATGAGGAATGCTGGGCGGCAGCGCTGAACGCGGCGCTGGCCGCCAGCCGGGAGGAAGCGAAGACGATCTGGTCACACCTGTCGACTGGTGAGCGCCAGGTCCTGACCGCCGTCGCCGAGAACCAGGCCGGCTTGTACTCGACAGCAAGCCGCGCCCCACGCGGCGGGTCCCGGTTGCGTGCCGCCGAGTCCCTCGTGGCCGCCAGCGAGATCACCGCAGATACCAACACCCGCACCGGCTATCGCGTCGTCGACCCGCTTCTAGCCGAATGGCTGCGCAATGGCCGCCCCGTGCAGTAGACATGCCCGACCCGCCAGCAGCGAGGAGCCAGAGCCCAGGCGGCCCCGCCATAAGGCCGGCTCCGAGAGCCCGTTGAGCCGTCACGATCGCGCCTGCACAGCCAAACAGGCCCCTGCCGCCAAGGTTTTCCTGTTGAATTAGCCACGACGGGAACGGCAGCTGAGCCTGACTCGTCTCCGGGCGTCAGGGCAGCTCCGCTGTTGCCCTGCCTCCCAACGGCATCACTTCCGGGGTGGCTCCGGACGCCAGAAGCCCGCGTGGTAAGGGGCACGTGCCAACGGATGCGGACCGCCCTCGCGTCCCGAACCGGTGGGAACGTTCTGCATCCCCGTTCGGCGCTCAAGCGCCCGATGCCGGTCCCGACTTGCAGCGACCCGAGCTGATGTCATGAAGAAGCGCTCGCCGCGTTTCTGCTGAGCGAGCCGGTGGTGCGTCGGCGCCAGCTGAGTGACGGGAGGCAAGGCGTTGGCAGGTCTAATGGGAGTGGCACGCGAAAGTCCTCCTCGCTTGGGAGTCCGAGCGGGATAGCACTCGGGGGTGCGAAACCAAAACCCCGGAGCAAAGGAGGACTTCGCGTGCAACAGCAACAGTATGTCGGGATCGATCTGCATCGGCGCCGGTCGGTGATCGTGCGTATGAGCGAGACCGGAGAGGTGCTCTCGACGGTGCAGATCGACAATGACCCGGTGGCTCTGGCCATGGCGGTGGCCGAGGCCGGACCGGATCCGGAGGTGGCGTTGGAGAGCACGTATGGCTGGTATTGGGCCGCCGATCTTTTGCAGGCGGAAGGTGCCCGGGTGCATCTGGTGCATCCGCTCGGTTTGCATTGGGACTCCCGACGGGTCAAAAACGATGTGAAGGACGCCACCGAGCTGGCCAACCGGCTGCGGCGCAACGATTTGCCGGAGAGCTGGATCGCTCCGCCGGAGGTGCGCGAGCTGAGAGATCGTCCGCTACCGGGCCAAGCTCACGGCGCTGCGAACTTCGGCCAAGGCGCAGGTGCATGCGGTGATGGCCAAGCAGGGATCCTGCCCACCCTTGATGACATGTTCGGCCCCGGCGGCCAGAAACTGCTCGACGCCATGCCCTTCGATGGCGTGTACGGCCTGCGGGTCGAATCGCTGCGCGACCTGCTCGAGGTCTACGACCGCGAACTGGCCCTGGTGGAGCGGGAGATGCGCCGACTGTTCAAGGACCACCAGGGCTATAAGGCCATCCAGGCCATTACCGGTGTGGGGCCGGTCATGGCCGCCATATTCGTGGCGGAGATCGGCGACGTCACCCGCTTTCCGTCCGCCCGGCATCTGTGTTCGTGGGCCGGGGTGACACCCACGCTGCGAGAGTCCGACACCAAGACCCACCGCGGGCATATAACCAAACAAAGATCGACGCTGGTGCGTTGGGCGGCCACCGAAGCCGTGGTGCGCTACCACGGCGGCGATCCGATCGCCCCGGCGTTCAGACGGATCTCCGAGCGGCGCGGCAAGATGATCGCCCGTGTCGCGGCGGCCAGAAAGCTTCTGACCTTGGTCTACTACGGGCTCAGAGACGGCGAGATCCGCTGTCTGGCCCACCGGGCCGGGTGAGAGGTTCGGGCACAGCCAGGACGCGAGCTCGAGTATCGACGTGGCCCCCCGCCTCGGCGGGCGCGGCCGGCGTATCTGAGTGAGCCCGTCTTGACTGTGGCCGGAACACACCATGCGCCCAATGCGGAACGAAGGAATGTCCGTGCCACCGAACCCGGTCGGCCCTGATCGGTTCCGATCAGCAATGGTGTAGGTCCGCTGTGTCCAACCACCCGGAGGCGACCAGGACCGCCTAGCCGCGGTCCGGCCCGAGTATGGCTGGCGACAACTCCAACCCCGGGGCCCTCAAGGCTCCCCCTACGGGCGGCCCTCAGGGCCGGCCTTGACCGCCCCTCCCACCCGGCGCGATTCCGCGGAAACACCCGCCCGGGCTGGATACGCGCGTCCACACTTAGGACCGCGCCCGCTCTCGCCCCACAAGAAATTGACTTCGACTCCGTCGAAGGCTCTTGACACCAAGCGCTTCTTCAGGAACGTCGATATGATCGGCCCAGACTTCGGTGTGGTTCTCTCGTGGACAAGATCAGATGAGCCAATATGGCGCGGTGGCTGGGGGTTGGCTCTGAATGACTAACGGTGACCGCCTGTTCGATCCGACAAAGCCACTAACCATCGAGTCGGTGGAGGAGTCGGCTCCTGGTCGGTGGACGTTCACGCTTGCCAGCGACGAGGTTGTAGCCAGGCTCACCTATATCGTCGAAGAGATCCCGGGTAAACCATTCCGCCTGTTCAATCCCGACCCGGAGACGCGACGACTTCTCGGGCGCGAGTTGGATGCCCTTGCGGGACAGACCTTCGCGGGTCCTGTCCTCCGCTGCCTCCGAGAAGGTCAGCCGCTGGATCTGCCGATCCACTTGCCCTGCTGGTGGCAGGGCGGCAACACTCCCGGCTGGGCGGATTGGTAGCGGACACAGAGCACCCGAGCCTTGACGTCAGCAGGTCAGGCCGAAACACCCCGAGTCGCTCGGAGTGCCCCTCCGGCCGTTCTTATGATGAGAGCCGTGGTGCCCGTCTCGCTCACTGGCAGATGGAGTGCTGACACCCTCTACTCGCCCGGAGCCGCGTCCGATGAGATTCTCAACTTCAGCAATGACGGTACGGGCAGGCTCGACTTTGGAACTGGCGGCTCTGCGAGGTCATCTACTTCACCTGGAGGACTGAAGAGGCGGCGATGACCGTGGAGGGCGAAGCCTACATCCTTCTGGACGAGGAGGATCGCCCAGTCGAGGAGCGCCCCTGGCCGTCGTGGCATTGGAGAGCCGTCCCGTACTCGGTCGAGGTCTCAATGGCACCTCTCCATCCGGACGGAGTCGAGGTGCTGACGATCGACCACGGAACGAACTTCCTGGACACCCGATTCGGTCGGAAAGCGAGAGAGGTCCCGGGCGATCTTGATAAGTACCTGCGCCCGAAGTGATGCAGGTCATTCCCTCCTGCGCTCTCGTCGATCCGCGATCGGCAGCCGCTGGCGCGACCGATTAGGGGCGGCTGGGGCATGATCGCGAAGTGAACGATGACGACGAAGCGGTTGATCGAGAGCGCCGCCAACTCCTGCTGATGCTCGACCGACTTCGGCGGTTCGAGGCAGGCTCACTCTTCATCGCCAAGATGATCAGCGACCTCGAAGGGCTACTGGAGGCCCTTGAGATCACGCCGGATCCCTGGCGTGACGAGTTTCGGGAGCAATGGGGAGAGCTGGAGATTCCGTACGCCGTGTCGCTGGATCGGTTGGAGCCAATCCCAGACGCAACTGATCCTCAGATCCGAACTGCCGTTGAACGGATGCTCGATCTCGTTCAGGGCCGTCTCCTCGAACTGGGATAGAGCGCCCGATTGTTCGATCTCGCGCTCCTTCCGATCAACTGGTCGTCCTTGCCATGCACTCCAGATAGTCGGCGATATCGGGCGCCTCGAATGGTGACCGCCTGCCGGCGATGCCGCGCCCGAACACCCTGATACTCGGGGGGTGTGCGTTCTGTTCCCAACTGCCCTCCGACTAACATGGAGGGCGCGGAGCCCAGATCGAGCGGCTGTGGGACGCTCGTAGTAGCACCAGCGGACTTCGCAACCGGCCGACGATATGGCGATCGAAGATGACGGATGACGAGCTGATTGAGACTCTGAAAGAGGCCGCACCGTTCGAGTCGGCTGTTGATGCGGCAGAGCTGCTGGCCAGGATCCGAGGTAGCCACTCTCAATCGGCGCTCGCCATGTATTTCAAGAGGGCGTTCCCGGCAATCCCACTACGAGTGCTGCTCGAAGCTGGCGCATGGCACAAGGTCAGCAACGGACGGATGACCGATGACGAGTTCAACAACCTGCTTGGGCCGTGGCTTCACGGCGTGTCGCCCTGACCGGCGCGACTGCGGCGCACAGAACAACGCCCGTCGACAGCGACTCCGGGAGTTTGAAGGGGGGCGCGTAATCGGCGCTCCGCGCGGGTTCTACGTTACGGTTGGGCGAGGGATCCGTGGACGAGGGGTCGGATCGCGAATCGTCCTGGTCAGTGTCCCGCGGCCGGTGGGAGTGGCCGACTCGCCTTCAATGTCTCCGTCGGCCAGTTCGACTTGTCAGCCGAACGTCACGGCCAACAGAACGGCTCACGGCGTTCCTTATCGACTCGGCTACGTGTCCGCGCGGACCGATAACGGTTGCGGGAGTCGTTGTCCAGACCGACACGTGGCCCGAGTCCGCGGAGACCTCCAGTCCGACGACCACCGCCGAGTCCGGCATCGCACCAAGGACCGCGTCACTGACGATCTTGAAGTCTGGCGCGGACGGCACCGCCCGACACTACAGAACGACGGCCGGCGGCTCCCTTCCAGCAGGGCGCTCCAGCCCATGATGGCTGATGTCCTCGCACGCATAATATCCGGCCTGCTCGGCCGGCCGAACAGTGAATATTATGTGCGGGTATACATAGATCTCGGTGGATAGGCCTGAGAACACATATCGCCGAATCTGTATTTGTCAACTGGGCGGTCTCCGTGGTGGTCGCCTGCGACAGAACATCCATTCTTGGGCCATGGACCCTCTCCGCAGCCCCTAGTCAATCGCTCGTGTGTTCACGGACGAATCGGCGGAGTAGTGGGAGGGAGCGGATGTCTTTGTCGCGGCCGGCTTCCTCCTTGGAGCGCAACACGTCGGCGACACTGGCCGCTCGGGCGGTCTGCTCGCCGATCCCGATCATGACTGAGGCGGGCTCGAGGTCCTCGTAGCCGTGCGGCGCGGCGGAGGGAGTGAACACGAGATCGAAATCCCCGGCCGGACAAGTCAAGTTGAGCATCTCCATGGCGCCCAACGACTTCGCGTCATGGCTGAACTCCAATCCCTCCGCGGGCACGTCAACGCGGATCCGGGCCCCTAGGTCGCTCAACGCCTTTGACAGACGCGTCAGGTTCTGCGGGCTGCGCCGCGGGGTCACATCGATGTCATAGGTGGCATCGATGGGCGCTCCTTGCGCGATGGCTGCGAACGCGCCGATCACCACGTATTCGACACCGTGGCGGTTCAACGCCGCCAGGATGTCCTCGGCGTTCAGCTCCGGGCGATTCAACTGCGCTTGGCGTTAGCAGCGAACAAATCCACATTCTGTCGGTGCCGGGTGTTCTGGCCGGCCCGTTCCTCGGGCGAGCGGCGGGCATGACGGTCCGCCAGCACCTGGTCATGGTCGTCCAATGGGGCAAGACGGAACCGCAGCTCCAGCCCAGCTCCAGCGAGGAGGCGCTGAAGAGTCGGGATACTCGGCTCGCGCTGGCCGCTTTCGATCCTGGCGATCTCGGACTGGGAGACACCTGCCCGCTGGGCCAGCTCGCGCTGCGACAAACCTTGGTCTTCACGGGCCAGCACCAACAGGGCGCCGGCGGTCGTTCGGGCTCTCTCGCTCACAACCACCATGATAGCCGATCAGCTATCACTACTCCTGCAGACCCGAGCATCCGGTACCTCCCCTCAAAGCCCCATCCAGCTGGCGGATGACGCCAGTGCGCCGATTCGGAGGTCCTCCTACCACCAACTCAGTGTGTAGGAGCCGGGATCGGCGGGATCTATGACGTGGGGTCGGGGGTGGTTGAACGACTCGGACGTCATACCCTTTCGGGTGGAGCAGAGGAAGTTCGTCCCGGTATGGTCCACAGCGAAGCAGGGCCCGGAGACGGGAACCTGGTCGATGACTTGTAGGCCGTTTGTGATGGAGAGAGTCATGATGTCGCTGTCGCCGTCCTGCGAGGTAGCGGCCACGGTGTTGGCAAGACGGCCGGGCCCTAGAACGGTGCTCGGCAGCGGCCTGCTCTGCTTTGGGCCGGGCTGCGCTAACCAACCCGTCTGCGTCTGCGAGCTCGTCACCGGTTGCGTTTGGATTGGTGGCCAGCGCCCGCTGGTGGGCCAAGGCGAAGACCAGCTCGGCGCGTCGCTCGCGTTCGGTCTTGGCGGCCTCTTCCAGTCGGGCCTGGCCGGGGCGTTCCATCTCGACCCGGTCTCCGGTGGCGGCCCGCTCGGCCAGCTCTTCGTCGGTGGCCCACGGTGCGGGCGACTGGTCGCCGGCGAGGGCCTCTCGGGCTTGGTGCCACCAGCGGCGTGCTTCTGTCCGGGCCGGCGGGGGCGCTTCCCCGATCGGGTCGCTGCCTTCGACCCCGAACGCTTCTCGATACGAAGCGACGGTGGCGGCCCGGTCGGTCCATTCCATCCGGCCCACCGCACCCGCCGGCAGCGGACCCAGCGCGGCAGCCCAGGCCGGAGGGTTCAGCGCTGCTGGTTCGCCCAGCTCGACGATCCGGCGGTCCATTCGCTCAGCGACCTGTCGCATTGCCGGCGCGTACGCACTGTCGCCCAGGTCCCGGGTGGAGAACGCCGCACGCAGCTCGCCGTCGCCCTCCGCAGAGGCGGTCGGGCCTTGCAGGCGGTGGTGAAGCACCGCCGCGAGGTCCACGGCGTCGTCGAAACCCCGAACATCGAACGCAGTCCTTAACGCTATGTGCGGGTCGTCGCCGGAGGCTTCGATTTCGGCTAGGCGGGAGGCCACGGTCGGCCAAGCCGGCGAGCCGGTCAGCCGGGACGCGAGGCTGATGCCTCGCTCCTGGGTGAGACTGGCCAGCCAGCGGGCCCTGAGGTGTTCGCCTTCCAGGTCTTGCCAGATCGGGAACAGGGTCGTCAGGCTCTTGGATTTCTCGACCGCCAAGTCTCGGGCTTCGACCGCCGAGACGCCCTCACCGTTGTCTTCCCGACCCAGGATGCGGGCCAGCACGGCGACCGGGTCTTGGATGACAGGGTCTTGGGCCCGGTGCTCGGTGTCTTGACCGGCTTCGACGTCAGAGTCGACATGGGCCACATTGGTGTGCCGGCCGCGGGTCATGGCCACATAGACGCTGTTGATGCTGTCGCGTTCGGAGATCAGGGCGTGCGACGCGAACCGGGTGCCGCCTTGGGCGGCATGGGTTGTGCCGGCGTACTCGAGCACCACGTTGGCGGCCACGTAAGCGGCGGGCAGGGCGACCCAGTCGTCGCGGTCGGCCATCCCGGTGGCGGGGTCGACGACCGCCACGGTCAACGACCCGCCGCCGTCGCGGGCCACGACCTCGTAAACCGACCGGTTGGTCACGAAACTTCCCCGGCTGGTCGTGAGCGTCCGGTCGTTGCTGCGACACACGATCCGGTCCCCGACCCCGGCCAGGTTGCCGTCACCGATACGCACTCCGCCATCCTCGACGAGGCCGTGGGCGACCAGCCCCTGCCGGAACAGTCCCGCCACCCGGGCGGCCCGCTCGTTGGTCCCAGCCAGGATGAACACCCGCCCGCTGGAGAGGTAATCGGCCAGCGCCAGGCGGACGGCTCGACGCTCGTTCGCCTCCGCGGTGCCTCCGTAGACGCGGCCGTGGGCCGCGTACTCGTCGAGAACCTCGACATCACCGGCCCGCAGCCTGAGGGACGCGTCACGCTCCCAATCGCAGGCGAAACGATGTACCCGGCCCAGCTCGAAGGTTTCGGCCACCCTGGCCATCAGCCGCATCGCCCCCCGAGCCTCGGGCGACTCCAGCTGCTCATGATCGCCGACCAGGACCAACTTGGACCCGGCCTGCTCGCACAACCGAGCGACCGCCACCATCGCCGCCCGATCGGTCATCCCGGCCTCGTCCATGATCACCAGCTGGCCCGCTACCAGCCCCCACAGGGCGGCGTGACCGGGGAAGACTTCCGGTTCCATGCGCCGGGTCTCGTACAACAGTTTGGCGATGTTCTCCGCCCGCCCGCCGGTGACGGCCGCCAGCTCGTTCGCCGCGGTCTGCGACAACGCCAAACCCAACACGGCCCCTTCATTGGCCTGCCAGGCGGCGGCCAGGACGGCCATGGCCGACGTCTTGCCGGTCCCGGCCGGCCCCACGATCACATTCACATCCGCTGCCGAGCCCGCCACGCCGCGCACCACCGCGGCCTGATCGTCGCTCAACCCCGGCCCGTCGGCCGCCGCGATCGCTTTCTCGATCCGGTCCAGCGGGACGGCTGCGGTGGTTCTGGACTGGCAGCGCGCCACCAGGTACTGCTCCTCGCTGATCGCCGAGCGCGTCGCGAACCGGCCGGCCATGTGGACCTGGTAGACCGCCTCGCCGTCCTCTCTGACCAGCTCTGGCGGCAGATCCAACCCCAGCGACGGGGTGAGCTTCAGGACGTCGTCACGGGCCAACACGGCGTCGACGACCCGGGCCGCCCGGGCCTCGTCCTGCTCGACGGTGGTGTTCGGGTCACGCTCCATGACCTGCCACACCATCTGCATGACGTTCGGTACCGTCCAGGTCGCCTTCTCCGCCTCCAGGCGGGCCATGACCGTCTCGGCGATCTGCTGATCGGTCTGGGCCGCTGCCGGGGCCAGCCACTTCCGGCCCACCGCGGCGGCCCACACCTCGGCCAGGTCGATGTCGCCCGACGCGGAGGCGGCGGCCCGCCACCGGGCGAACAACTCCTCAGTGCTGTCCGCTTCACCCTTGGCCGGGCGGGTGTCAAGCGTGGCCCACTGGGCCATCTTGGCCACCATCTCTGGCGGCGCCTGACGGCCATGGGTGGCCAGGTACTGGGCTTTGAGCTCCTCCACTCGGGGGGTGATCTGGGCCCGGCGCGACGACCACAGCTCCTGCAGGGAGCCGGGGACGCCGGCGATCTCGCGCACCCCGGTCCGTTCGTTGACCTCGAAACGGACGTTCAACTCCCGCATCATCGCCTTGTCCCGATAGAAGTCGTAGATGGCCGACAGCGCCCCCGACAGTCCGTAGATCGCCCTGCCATCCAGCGCCAACACCCGCCCGTCGCCGGCTTTGGCCATGGCCAGGACGGCCACATGGGTGTGCATCTGCGGGTCGCCGGTCCGACTCGTTCGATGATCGAACGCGGCGGCCAGCACCCCCGACACCTTCTCCTGGCGTACCCCGTTGCGGCCCCGCCGCACGAACGCCCCATCCCGCTCGAAGACCGCCATGGCCGCCCGGACCCCTCGTGATGGGCGGCCCGGACCCTGGCCTGGGCGGCTACATCCGGCGCCGACGCCCACAACACCGACACCGATTTCGGCACCGAAAACGTCAGGTCATATCCGGCCACACTGTTGCGCTCCCCCGCCCGCTCATTCTTCAGCCGGGTCTTCTCCCAGCGCTCCGACGCGGCCACCGTGTGCGCCGCCAGGCTCTCCGCCCACCGCTCCTCGCCCGCCCCGACGGTCTGCAACGCCGTCGCCCGGGTGGCCAGATCGTCTGCAACCCACCGCTGATGTTCGGTCTCGGCCTTGGCCAGCCGCTCAGCCACCGTGGCATAGATCCGGAACTTGGCCCCCAGCCGCTCCCCCGTTTCGGGGTCAGATTTGGTGCCGAAGAACGCCTTCATCTGCTCTTCGCGGACCAGCTCGCCGTGTACCCCGAACGCCCTTTGCTGGCCGCCCAGCCACCAGCCCTGCGCCTCACCGGAGCCCGCCCCGGCCCGGATGTAGTAGTCCTCCGCCCCACTGGTCACCTCTTTGGTCAGGTACTGGTAGCCGCCCCCGGCGGTGATGATCCCGATACTCAGCACGCCGCCACCAACCCTTCACACCGCCTGTGGCGGCGCACACGGCAGGGGCGGTCGGATCGCATCGCGTCCACGCTGACAAGGGTGTAGTTACCGATTTCATCCTGATGCAAGGGTGTACGTCTGTGAATTTCCAGCCGTCGAGACTGGCTTCTGCTGTCACACTGCTCGTAGACTGCTCGCTGCTCGTCGTCCGTACCTTCTCGATCGAGTCCCACACTCGTCGTCCGAACTCGATTAGATGTGATCCAGCTACGCCTCAACTTCTCGACGTTCGTCCAGGTCGAGACCGATCTCTCGACTCGGACCACCTCATCGAGGTGCAACGACTTGTCGAGCGGGACACAAACCTGCTGCCGAGGGACTTCGGGGCGCGTCTGATCAACTCGGGAGGGCGGTCATCCCTGAAAGGAGCGGGGTTGTCAAGTGGCTGTCCCGCTCGGA